>Ga0310694_10000449_pt1 | contig 54182 bp, 75 predicted proteins | sample 174DNAGHGhighgp2_FD_203884 | JGI IMG/M metagenome (GOLD analysis project Ga0310694, IMG submission 203884) | Sheep rumen microbial communities from Palmerston North, Manawatu-Wanganui, New Zealand - 1742 DNA GHGhigh gp2 (v2) (version 2) | ecosystem: Host-associated > Mammals > Digestive system... | reverse complement strand
TCCGCTTTTGGTTCGGTTCGTTATTTACGCATGACAAGCACCTCCTTTCAGTTTATCGTATAAATGCATGAAGATGGCATACAGGTGTTTGGCGCTGTAGTGCATCAGTTGCTCGTCGGACTCCATGATGTGCCCGACTTTCGCCTCCTCGGAAATCTTATGGATAGCAAGGATCATCTCACGTTTGGAGATGTACTGGCGGTTCATCGGGATAGGCCGGAGGAACGGATAGAGCATCTTACGCCACTTACGTTTGCTGCGTACCTTGACGCTGAACGTGATTTTGTCGCCACCGATAAACGATGGTCTATTCAGTTCGATGTGCTCGTCACCCGGCTCCAACTCACCGTTGCATATCTCCTTGATGGTCACGTCGCCTAGTTTAATCACTTCTCCGGTCTTCTTGCAAATCAGGATGCCTTTGCCGGTAAATGTTTCGTCTTTCATAATACTACCTCCTTTTCGATTTCACATTGTTTGATTGCGTGTTGTAGTTCATTAACATAACGATAATGCTTAAACACGGTATCTGGTTGGTTGCAATCGAGATTATCTGGAAGTCCACTTCCTACGAAGCCATACCAGCAATCATCTTGTGGCATCTTTTCAAGGAAGATAGCACGCATATCGCCTAACGACTCCCAATACTGATATCCAAGACCTCTATGCCCATATTCTTCAAGACCGATCTTCTTTAATACGTCTTCCGTGATAGGAATAGGACGACAAGCCTTAATAGGATACCACATTTTTGTCTTGCCATTCAGGAAAAGAACCTTATGACCGACAACTCCTAATACCTGTTTTGGAATATCGGCAATTATAACCCAATCGCCAATCATTAAATCTTCTGCATTCATACTTATTCCTCCTATACTGCGTGGTCGGCTTCAAACTTACGGAGAGTTTCTTCGATGATGTCAAGTGTCTTCTCTACTCTCTCCGTCTTCTTTTTCTTCTCTACGAGGGCACCGGTAAGGTTATTGATGCTCTTACGCAGCGATGCAAGAGTGTTGTCTTCCATCTTGACCTTCATGTTCTCGATGTAGAGTTGCTGTTTGTCAACTCGATCCTGTGCCTCCATCAGCTTGTTATGGAGCATTTCGATAATGCCTGCATCAGTTGTTTCACCGGTTACTGATGTGTGTTCGACGATTGCATCGTAGCGGAACCACTCTTGCACTTCTTTAGTTAGTCTTACTTTAACTGATTTAGTTGCAAAAGAAACAGCAACGATTCGTCCTTTCATGCCGCCGTCCACAGTAACTGTGTCGTACGGTCGCCAAATCTGGCGAAGAAATTCTTGTTCTGTCATACTTGTAAATTGTTTGATATTAGTTTACTTATTACTTCGTTAAATATGTCATCATATGAGCGCTGTATTACCTCTGCTATGACACTAAACGGGCTTATTCCGTCGCGTATTTCAATTTCCGCCAACTCAACATCTTCAAACGGAACTTCATTGCCGTGGAATACGTACTTATATTCGCTCATACCTCCGATAGTATTTTCTTGGCTTGTTCGTAGTCCTCTTTGGAGATGAGGGCATGTGCAGTCGTGTGCTGAACTTGCATGGTTCTTTCGTCAATGATATCAACTTTGGTAACGATCCTGTATTCGTCACCATTTTTAGAAATACTGCATATCCTATCGGTCGATATGATTACCTCCTCCACTACAGACAGAGGTTCCATAGTAACTGAATATGGACGCGAGTTCGTTAATTTAATAAACTTTGCCATAATTATTTAGTTGTTTTAATAAGTACCGGTCTTTATGGGTGCTTATGACCGGTGGTAAGGGGTGCTTATGACCGGTGGTAAGGGGTGCTTACTACCGGTGGTTGTGTACCCTCTATAGCGGTAGTTCGTTTATCAGTAGCGCGATAAAGTCGTTATCGCTATAGCGAAGCCTCGTCCTTCTGTATAGAAGACAAAAGAGGGAGAGTTGGCTATCTCGGCACATAGTCTCTACATGCCTTTGTATCGTCATAGACTTCGTGATAATCTTTACCACATAACGAAATGCCAAACATATCCGTGTGACATATCGCGCACATCCAACACATTCTCATATTAACCTCCTTCCGCATTCTTTGCAATGGTACTCCGGATTATCGAGGTCGCCTAAGTCCTTCTTGCGAATGATATTGACAAACTTGCAACTGCATTGCATATAAAGTATTCCGTCCGGATGTGGCTCGAATAACTTCTTAATGTTCTTTCTTAGCAGTTCTTGAATCCATTTGGTCTTCCCATAAGAACGACCATGAATCACGGCATCAATGTGCCCGTCAATCTTCCTGCCAAGGTCTAATTGTTCTTCCCAACTCTTTCGGGAGAACTCCATGATTTTATCCGTTTCCATATCTTATCTGTTTAATTCGTTTGCTAATGCTTCGCAGAGGGCTTGGCTCATGTGGCACTCGACGGCGTTGCCGATGAACTTCTTCTGCTCGGTCTGCGTGCCGACCAGCGTGTAGTCAATTGGAAAGCCCTGCGCCTGTTTCAGTTCGGTCACACTCAACATCCTCATGTATATGTTGATGATATGGTGCTCGATCATAAACTCCTTGATGAGCCGCGTATATTCCGAGTCTTCACTTTGTATCTCCGGCGGCGTGCCTTTCTCTGCGGTTGCAAGGTAGGCAGGCGATTTATCCATCCGTGCTATCAGCGTGAATATCGGTTCGTCAATGGAACCGCCTTTGGACTGATAGGACGTATTAACAAGGAACTGATTGACCGTGACAAGTTTCTGCTTCGGCGTTGTCAGTATAGATGGCATTGGTGCATCAATCGAGGACAACTGCCCGCCACCGCTATATTCGTTTGCGAAGAAATGGCTCGTCACCAATGAAGCCTTCCCCTTTGGTTTTTCTCCGAGCAACTTTGCCTGAACGAGTGCATGGTGGTCAATACAGGTGATGGTGCCTACAGGTTCGTCTATGCTGACGTTCTTGCTGTCCGGATCACCACTGAACTGCTTCGACAGAAACGTGTCCTTTCCTTTAGGGATGAACTTCTTTAGACCTTTGTATATTCTCTCCAGCGTTCGCTCTGATAGCGGCTTCTTCCTCTCGAATATGCTTTGTCCTATCACGTCCAGATCGAGCAGCGGTCGCACAGGCTCCCACGGCTTGAGTGCCGTATGGAACATGTCAGCTGCGCGACCGCCCTTGCAATGTGTCGGCTCCGGCCATACGACCGGCAGGTCCAGCCGCGAGAAGATGCCGAAGAAGCGTGTGCGGCTCGTCCGTGCGCCGTAGTCCGCTGCGTTGAGCAGACGGTGATCGAACTTGTAACCGCGCTTCTCTACGTTGCTGACCCATTTGAGGTACAGCCTGCCCTCGTCACGGCTGATAGGCTTGCCGTTCTCGTCGAGGTCGCCCCAGCACATGAACTCCTCTACGTTCTCGATGTAGATGTAGTCAGGTTGCAGCGCGTCGATGTACCGGAACAGATGTTCTGCCAGGGTGCGGCTGTCTGCATCGCGAGGCTGACCGCCTTTGGCTTTGGAGAAGTTGGTACACTCCAGCGATGCCCACAGCACGACTCTTGCACCGGGGTTCTTGGTGCGCTCTTGGTCGGTGATGGCCTGCAACGGCTTCATGTCAAGCGTGCGGATGTCCTCGGTGAAGTGCTTGGTCTTCGGGTGGTTGGCGGCGTGCGACTTGATGGCGTTCGGATCGTGATTGACGCAAGCGATGACCTTGGCGCACTTCTTTCCGTTCAGCCTCGCCCTCTCCACTCCGGTACTCGTCCCTCCTGCCCCGCAGAACAGGTCGATGTATAATAGTTGTTTCATTGCTTTTTCTTTTTAGTGATACCCCAAAACTCCTTATACTCTTTGTCGCGATAACCGCAATACGTTTTCATGTTGAAGTCGAAACCGTTGTTGTAGCGACATGCGTTACAGTTCTTACGTTTGAGAGGGCATTTATCTGCCACAACTCGATATTTGTATGCTTTCATAACTCAATATTCTAATTTAGGACGTTCTTTTGTAATTCCATTTTCAATTAGCCAATCTGCAAATTGCATATAGTTCTGTTTGCAGAATGTTAAGCCATATAGCTTTACGTATTCTTCAAAACTCATAGCTACACCTCCTCAAATAATGATGGTAATTCGTAATTAAACACCAGCAGCTCCTCCTTGCGTCTGCTGTTCACGCCGCGCTCCTTGATGCGCAGGTTGGCAACCGTCATCGGCATGTCCTTGCGGAATACGTTCCAGCCGTTCTGCTCCGCGTAGTCCAATATGATATCGTTGGCGAACGTCGAAAGCACGAACTTGCCTTTGAACTGATCGCGCAGTACGTTCAGCAGTTCGGTAAACTCCGTCTCTCCATAGCCGTGATAGTGTTTCTGGTCGCTGCCGATATACGGCGGATCAATATAGGCGAAAGAGTCCTCGCTGCTGCGGTCGCGGAGTACGTCGATGGCATTGCGGCACGATATCTGTGCGAACTGTAACCGCTTGAAGACCTCTTCCGTGAACGCATTGCGCTTGTGTGCCGCCACGATGCCTGAGTGACTGCCTGCCGTGCCCATATCCCATTTCCATCCTCCGTACGGCGTGGCATTGAACGCATAGTTGCAGCAGACCCACACCGCCCATGCACGTTCCACATCACTTGCCGGCCAGTAGCCATTCCAGATGGTCTTTGCCTGCAGGAAGAGCGCTTCGGAAAAGAGCGTGCTTTGTATCTTGGCTGACAACTCTTGGAACTGCGCTTCGTTCTGACAGACGCGGTAGAACGTCACCACGTTATCGTTGATGTCGTTTATCACCTCCAGGTAGGATGGTTTCTTGGCGAAGAACACGGCGCCACCGCCAAAGAACGGTTCAATATACACCTTATGCTTCGGTATCATCGAAACAATCGTCTTTGTTAGTCTTTGCTTGCCTCCGTAGTATGTTATTGGCGTTTTCATTTTAATCTAATGCTAATGTTAATTGAATCGGTTTATTATCTTGCTTTGGATGGAAGCCACATCTGCAACCCGGATATTGATCATTGACACCGCCATTCAGCAAGTCAAAACCAATGGGTTCGTACGGGTTTTCGATCTCTCTACAACCATGCAGGCCGCAGAACGAACGACTATAATCGTATGGCTCATCGCTACCGGCATTGGCGAGAATGAAATCCCAACACCAATAATAGCAGTTAATGCAGACAGGTTTCATTGTTTCAGTTGTTTAATAAACTGGTCGAGCGATTGGGCTTTGTGCTCGGCATTATCATAAGCGTCTTGAAGGTGCTTTTCAGCCCGTTTGAGCGATTCTATTTCAAATCGTGAATACACCTTTGCAGACTTGTTCGTTGCGCCCTTACGAGAGAAATGGATCATACCACGTTTTGTGCGGTCCATAACCCAACCTCTATCGTATAGCGAAAAGGCTTCACGCTCGGAGATGTCGTCTTCCTTGCGTCCGAGGACGGCGAGCACGGCGTAGGCGTTTAATGTCGCCTGCTCCATGATCATCGCCTGCTCCTCTTTTGCTAAATCGTATGCGTTCATTCCACATGCCAATTACGGGCTTGGCTGAGCCATTTATTAAAGCGGTAGGTCGTTATCCACCGCACGATGAAATAGGTTATCATTGCATCTTAAAGCTGTTGATAAACTCCAGTCCGACGAGCCGTTCTGCGCCGGGTTCTTCGTCGATGGTGCGGTTCATGGCCGTTTCCATATCCTCTGCGGAGAATCCGTTGGCCTTGCAATTAAGCAATGTAAGGTAGAAGCGGATCATGTCGTTACCGGCATCGCGCATCTGGTCGATCATCTTCGGGTTCTTGCTCTTGTCGAACATGGACGTGACCATTTGGTCGTTGAACTGCTCGGCATAGAACTTGAACGACTGTGCGGCTCTGTTCATGTTGCCGATGAGTTGTTTCATCTCGCGGTTGAAGCCCGAATGGTTGTCGCTCTGCCACCGCCGTAGCAATGTCTCCAGACCGTTGGAGAATGCGAGTATCGCAGCACTCTCTGCGTTTGTCTCAAATGGTGTCAGGTTCATTGTTTTGCCTCCATCATTTCAGGGTTGTCGTAGATATTGCCGATGACGGTGTAGATGAGTTCTATGGAAGTTGTAACGGCATCGCAAATACAATTATTGTGCTTATCTACGATTGAAAACCCGCAAGATTTCTCATCAAAGATTACCTTACGAAGTCGATGTTCCGGTTTCCCTACGTTATTCTTTGGAATAAAAAGGTCGAGAATGTCTCCTTCATAGATTTCCTTACCATCTTTATCCGTCATACCCGTGAACTGACCAATGGTATTTATGTCAATCGGGAATTTGTCATTTCCGCACTCATGGATATGAGGTATTTTGGTTCTAAGGTGCAAGTCTCCTATTACCCACTCACCTTCTTTTCTATAGGAAGGTATAAAAATCACTCCTATCAAAGGCTTACAAACCTTTGCTCTAAATTTAATTTCTCTCATACTACTCTCCTTTCTTGAATATATTTCTAAGCCAGCGAAAGCGAGAAGGTGTTCTTCGACCATCCGCGTATGCTTCTTTCTCCAGATTGGTCATTTCATCTACCTGCTTGGCGTTATGGTTACATACTATGCCGTACTTCTTTAGCCAATGCTGCATCTTAGGGTACGACAGTCCTAATGCTTTGGCGGCTTTCTGCACCGTCTTATGTGTCTGCAAGGCATCCAGCACTTGCTCTTTGGTTGGTTCTTTCATATCAGGCTTTATTCTTGCTCTGTTCATTAACCCATTTTTCCAAATCCTTCTTCGACCAATTAAGAATCTGACCTTTATTATTGATAGTCATATCCATATAGTCGCCATATCCTTCATCGTCCGGGCATAGAAATTTAGGCACATAATAGGCACCATCATTGGTGCATACGAGTTTGTCATCCTCGTAGTATTCGATTCCGCACTCGTCGCAGACCTTATAGGAAGATATTGCTTCTTTGTCGGAAGGCCAATTTCTGATAATACCTGTCATGGCATCTATCTCGAACTCCCAATGCCATTCTTCGGCGGTGTATGTACCTACGCCGGACCAATTCGTTTTCTCAAACTTTCTCAGAGTGAGGAACGGCATTGTAGGATTATCGTTATTTTCTTCTACTTTGTTTACAGTAGCATCTTCCGGATAACGCACTACTGCGTTTACTTTGATTATTGCATTCATACTATTTAGAATTTATTGAGTTTAACTTTTAACAAGGTCATAAGGCTCCTATCCTTTTGAGTTTCTTCTCGGCATTCTGTTTGTTAAGTGCCTGAACATACAGGAATCCTTCATGCACCTCGGCTTTGTTCTTGTAGATCGGTTTGCCGGATTTGGTGTCGAAGATCACATCGTGTTTGACCATTGCAGGACGCAGTTCTTTGGTCATTACATTAAACTCAAAGAGCGTGTGCCCCGGTATCTTGCGTCGCCTACCGATTAACTTGTATTCTTTCTGTTTCTTGGCGACCTGTTCAATTCTGGCCGCATCATCCGTCTCTCTGGACGTGGTTGGTACAATACTCATTATTGCTCCTCCTCTACTTGCTTGAGCATGAGTAGACCTGTAATAGTGCTAAACAGATCAAGGCTCGTAACGACAATCGTGTTACCACTGTTGCGGATTTCCAACTTGGCATTATCCTTGCAGCCCATCGCATTAGTAAGCGTGTCAAGCATACCATAGTTGATACCGATGATGTCCTTAGGATGTAATGGTGAGTCCATGGCATCAGACAACACTTTCTCGCAGTTCGGGAAGTTACCAACTACATTCTGATCTGCAAATGTATAGGTTATCTTGCTTCCAGTATTATCGGTTGCGATAAAACCGTCGTTGGTGACTTGTATCTCGTTGTGCGAACAGATACGTTTGAGCGATGCACCAGATACCATCTTACCGTCGAGGATAGCAATCTCTTCGGGATCGAAGTTGCAGATGTCCTCAATCTTTGCCTTAATCAGCATATGCGCTTCGGTAGCGTAGGCATAGCCATCTTTGAAGTAAACACACTGCATCGCAGGACGCAGTTCGTCATTGGCTGTAATGTCATACAACTTGACGGATTTAGAGAAATTTCTTCTACTCATAATTGTTATTTTTTTTTGTATGTTTTTACGAATCCCAATCTTTGTAATCGCGACAGGCACGTCTCGTACCCGGCACTTTCTTCTTTAACTTCGGGCAATGCCCACCTCTCCAACGGTCAACTTTCCATTGAAGGTGCTTGCAATCAGCACATCGACCGAAGCAAGCATGTATAACTCCTGCAGGCATAGCTACTACCAATTAAACATGTTATAGTTAGCATCTACGTTGCACGACAGGTCGAAACGCCACGAGAATGGCGACACGTTGTAGCGATACTCTTTATCCATATTCAGGAACTCCAGCACGCTATCCTTCCAATAGACCTTAACATCCTCGCAGTTGTCAAAGTTATGGTTGAGTATCATGTCGTTAATGTTCACGACAAAGTGCGCTACATCCTCACGAGTGTAGTTGCGCTTGCCGGACATCAGACCAATCTTGTACAGGTCGCAGAAGCCAAGCGTCCGATGGATCATCTCACCGCTCTCGTTAAGGATGATAATAGGCTCGATGCTTGCGAACGTCCGGAAGCCTGCAATATGCAAGCGTTTCATGGCTGCTATACGCTCTGCATTGGTGCTTGCTCCGCGCTCCATCTCGTCCATGCCGGTTAGTGTGAAGCCGAAAGCAATCCGGCTCTTATACCACTCGTTTACGAACCACTCGCCTGGCAGATAGTCGATGAAGTCTGCACGCTTGGTCAGTATCTTGCACGGGATGCCGAACGATACCGCATGACCAACGGCGTTGATGGTGAGTTGGCGCGTATTGTCGAGCATTGGATCAGACGTGAATGTAAAGAACAGTCCATGCTTGCGGAGCACTTCGAGGTTAGCTTTGACTTCCTTGCGGAAGACCTCAAAAGCATGTGCCTCGTCCTTGAAGCACTTCTTTAGCGTGGCAACCGGAGCACCCATAGCGTGACCGAGCAGACCGCGTTTGCAGTAGCAGTAGTCACAGTCATTACTGCATCCTACGTAGAAGTTACAGGCATACTTGGCATATTCTCCAGCCTTGCCTTTCGGCGAGTATATCGCCTTTCCGTTTAATAGTTTTTCCATATTAGTCGATCCTTTCATATTCGTAAGCAAATACATACGGATTGCTGTCCCATGTGCCCCGCTTTCCTACTTTGTCGATTAGTGAAGCATATGCTGCGCGAGGAGTCTTGAATGTGATATGGTTCGGACAATCGCCCCAATGGTTGTAATAGTACCGATCCCACGTATTCATAAACTCACCTTCCATGATGCCCTCACGCAAACAGTCTTCGTCACTGATGTCTTGCAGGTGCTCCAAGCGTCTGCTTTTTATCTTGATGTGATGCGGCATCCACTCGGCTTTGACAAACATCTTATTATTGAATCCTTTAAGCGATTGAAGATATAGCAGTGTATCGAGCCGATCTAATGGCTCCGGCTCTGTTCCATCTTCTTTGTCTAATCGCACAAGTCTCTTGTTGTATACGTGGAGCGCCATATCTTTGTACTTCTGTGCGATGGCAACTATCTCGCCAACTTGGTAAACGTACCGCTGAAACATCTTCTCTGGTCCGACCATATTCATGATAGCATCCTCTACGGAAATAGTGCTTAATGTCTGTTCGTAGTACTGCTGTTGATAGATAGGGACATAATTGAGTATTACATCCGGGACTATGCGGCGCGTCATAGTCTTTGTTCCGTCGAACGTTGCTTGCTGCAAGCCGAAAGGCTCATTAAACATAATCTTTTTCATATGCTCTCATTTTTTACCAACTCATCGGCGCCATTGAGCCATGAGTGCAGGTTGATGTTGTGCGAATAGTCAGGCACTTTTAGATAGGCGTAACTCTCCAGTTCGTTGGCAACATCTTCTGCCAACAGAGTTCTGCTCGTCCATAAATCTCCACCGCTATTTGACCCTACATAGAAACCATCACATTCGTGCATTGAACCAAGGATCATTTGGCATACCTTGTACATACCTCCGAACCATCCAAGGAATGTCTTGCCTTCTTCCGGCATATTTTTCTCGTCTTTGCCGGTTAGGTTATTGTGGTAACATACCTTTATAAAGTCCATCGGTGTATGCTCGCTATGCCAATCGGTAGAAAAGTCATACCAACGGATAATAGCCGTTGCAATAGCCTCGTTGGAACCATAACGCTCCAGCAGCTTCGGATAGTTGGCTACAACCTCGTAGATGTCGGACATATTGAAGAAGTAATCTCCGAGCGACACAACTCCATGCGGGTCCTCTGCCACAAAGAAAGTATCTGCATCCGACCACTCCATTATTTGACAGAAAAGCCGCACCTCCGATTTCGCATTTAGCCCTGCATTCGTTGCAATCAGATTGCACTTTTCAAGTAATTCATTTTTCATTTTGCTTTGATTATAAAATTTTCTACAATGTACTCGTCAGCTTCTCTCATCATATCACCGATGGAGATAAATAGACTTTGCGCCTCCTCTATCTCCTTTCGGCGATATGCGTAATACTCTGACAAGTCTGAATCATCCTCCAGACATTTAACGACAGGATCGTCGCCTATAGGCTGGTAGATATTCATGAATGCACCAGCTACGTTGGTGTCTAACTTGTAGCGTGACATGACTCATAGCCATTAGTATTCCTCCAGATACAGGATTTCTTTGAGGCGATGGCCAAGCTCGTAACGCGCAGCCTCCTCCGCTCCGTCCTCACAAAGCGAGAATTGGGAATCGAAAACACACTCGTTTCCTTTCTGATCAAGGTAGTGAACCTTGAATTTACGATATTTAATTTTTGCCATAGATTTGTTGATTAGATGATTAAAAACATGTGTTTGATATGAGGTCGATTAGGAACCACAGCGCCAGTCCTGCTTCAAGCAAGCCGAGCAAAAGACCGATCAACTCTTCCATATCTCATAACTGATGGTGATGAGACCAAGACCGAGTTCTACAGTTAGCGGAATACCCGGCACGTAACAGATACGGAACGACAAGTTGAGTTGTGTTCTGACCTCGAAGCGACGCACTATTCGTGATCCTTCTTTCTGTTTGACGATTTGTTTCAGTATCATAATTAAACGTGTTAAAAGTTATACATTACTTGATTTGTCTATGAGTGAAGCCACTTCAAAGCACCACTCACGCAGCACAGTATTGATGTGCTTTGGCGAAGACGTATAGCCATCGGCTCTACTATCCGGTATGTCATTAGGATGTATCATGTCGTCTGTAGTTGCTCGTTAGCTATTTCGTCATCCCAAAACTCCTTGAACTGAGGATCATTCATAAAGAACGTCTTGACATTACGCTCGCCTTCGCGGTTTTTCTCTACAAGCAGAATGCCTCTGTCCTTCCATGTACGCCCGGACTCGTCACAAGCGTTGTGATCATAGACGTACGGACGATGTGGGAAGATGATGACATCTGCATCCTGCTCGATATCGCCAGACTCACGCAGGCTTTCCATCTTTGGCGGTTGTTTCTCCTGTCCTTGCGGAGGACGAGACAACTGCGCCAAGAGGATGATAGGCACTTCCAACTCCTTAGCTAATGCCTTCAACTCACCGGTGATGTAACCAACTTCTATATATCGTTTCTCGAAGCGCTGATTGGTACGAATGAGACCGAGATAGTCGATTATTATTATATCCAACTTACCCTGTCTCTTCAACCGGCGTGCCTCGGATTTGATATAAGAGAGGTTACGACAATCCGGAGAGTCTGCAATCATCAGCGGAAAGTGCTGTAGTCTATTGAGGTTTTCATCCAATTGCTTGAACTCGTCACCACGTATTGTGCCTTGACGCATATGAGAGTATGACACGCCTTCCCTCGCCGCCATACGAGCGATGAGTTGCTTTGCTGTCATCTCTATGCTCACAAAGTACGTGTTCTTGCCTTGCAAACATGCGTGTTCTGCAAAATGGACTGCAAACTGTGTCTTACCCATAGACGGACGACCACCTACAACCACCAAGTCCGGAGAGCGGAAGCCACCGCTAAGTATCCTATCTAAACCTGCCAGGCCGGTACTGATAGGTTTGTTCTTGTTATCGGCGTTATCCATAACCCAGTCGTATAGTTGCCCAATGCACGTCACCATGTCCTTAGCTTGACCGGAAGTCGTATTGACTTGTATGTCTGTCAGACCTCTCTCTGCTATCTCCATCACTTCATCCGCATCGAAATACGAGTCAGATGCCATGGCTTTGATCTTCTCCGCAAGCACGAACATGCTACGCTGCACCTCGCATTGGTGCAATTCGGTTGCGTGCTGCACCAGATAGGCGGTCGTAGCCACGGAACGCGTAATGTCAGCCAGATAGACAGGACCACCAATAGCCTCTGACTGTCCTTTCGCCATAAGTGCCATGGTCAAATCAAGAATGGTGATAGGCTTGTGCGATGCCTGCATCTCCAATAACGTCGCGAAGATAATCGCATTCGCTTCATCATAAAAGGATGCCGGAGTGATGATGTTCTCTACCTCCGTAAGCGCATGTTCGCCTACTATCAGTATCTCACCCAACACTTCCTTCTCCAATGCTGAGTTGCGAGGTATCTGCACCTCATCGCCAATCTTGATAATATGTCCTTTGTCTTTCATAATAACCTCACTTTATTAAACTCTCCATACGTGATCTTCTTTAGGCTTCTCATCGAACATGCGGAACACGTGATCGTCCTGCTGCTTTGGTGCATTCCGGTCAATGATCTCATCCCGCCAACGCTTGTTAGCAGGATTGAGATACGTAGCCGGATTCATGCGATATTGCACGTCAGGTGTCGATGCCACATATGCAGCTACCCTTGAAAGCACTTCGTCTTTGTCGGCTTTCGTCAGGCGCTTCCACATACGTTCCGCTTGCGCTCGCTGCGACTTCTTTCCGTATAGGTTCCAGAATTTCTCAAATAACTCATCAACCTCTCCCTTGGGAGATGTTATTGATTCTTTAGAATCATTAACAGAGGGTATATTATTATCTTTATTTATTATATTATATTGTGTAGGATTATCCGATTCGGATTTCCCGCATCGGTTTTCCCGATTCGGTGATTCATACACATTATACACAGATTCGTATTGTCCCTTGTCATTACGATAGGACTCTACGTTAACATACCCGGCGGTTGAAAGTTCATTGAGCGTACTCATTACAGCGTCTTTCCCATCTTTGGATAACGCAGCCAATCCCATCACAGAATAGTCCCAATCTTCCGGGAGCGAAAGCATAAGAGTCAGCAGACCCTTAGCTTTCAGACTCAGTTCTTTGTTGCGAAGATGGTGAGTTGAGACAGTCGTGAAGTCGATTGTTTTATGAACTCTAAATACCATAGTGATTATGCTTTTGTTGGTTCAGCAAACTCAAAGTACATTTCGAGCAGTTCCTGCATCATGCCACGAAGACGGATGCGTTTGTCAATAGGTGCATCGCAACCGATAAATTCTTCGTGAAGTCTCTTGATGTTATCGAACTCGGTCATTACCTGATTGGCAAGACCGGCATTGAATTTTGGGTCCATAATTCTAAAATGGTGTTTGATTGAATGGCATCACTACGCCTTTTCTTGCGATAGTCGTGTGGATGCCGGTTAATAATTCTATTTCTTTCTTGAACCTCATAGGTTCTGCATTGTTGGCCGACAAATGGAGAAGCACGATGTCCGTCACTTGGCTCAGATCGGTAGCACGAAGCATGTCCTTGCAATGTTCCAGACTCATGTGGCTCTGTAGTGTGCGTTGCTCCAGGGCAAACGGGACAATCTCTTGTCGCACGTTATCCCGGAGCAGTTCGAGATCGTAGTTGCATTCAACCATGATCTTTGTCAAACCATCGAACTTGTACTTGATGTAGTACGTGTCCGTGGCGAACATCAGCGCACCGAACTCTTCATGCTTAATCAGGAAACCAAACGGCTCCGGCGCATCGTGTTGCACATCAAACGGCCTTACAGAGAAACCACCGAGGTTAACCGTCTTCAACGGTTCTAAGACGACAGGACGACGTGTGCTTTTCCAATTAGTCTTCTCTTCGATAGTACCGCGACTGCAATAACATGTGAAGTACTGCATATAGTCCTCGATATAGCCGAAGTGATCGCCATGGCAATGCGATACGATACATCCGACCACCTTTTTAGAGTTGAACCTTAGCGCTCTCAATGCTTCCTGCACGGGGCATCCGCACTCAATGATGAGCGCTTCTGCCTCGTTCTGCAGGATATATCCGTTACCGGACGAGCCGCTTTTGATGATGTGCAATTCCATTACTGTTGATTAAAGATGTCTGGTTCTTTCTGTTGGCCAAGAGGCTGTGCTCCGCTTGCAGGTGCAGCATCATTATTTGCCTGTGCAGCTTCCTCCGGCGGAAGTGGAGTCTTGTTGCCTTGTTCTACCACCTCCACATCTACGGCTTCTGCGTTGTCGTTCTGATTGAGGTCCACGTAATGCGGACGGCCAGCCTCGTCGAACACCGCTTGGTCAGCCTTGATAGCATCCTTCATTTCGATGCTCATCGGAGCGTACTTGGAGAGGAGGAGTTTGATAACAGTCTTCTCGGCCATCGCCTTGAAGTTGGTATTCCATGGACTCTTCTGCGTCTTGTACTGCTTGTCAGCACGATACGAAACAGAGAACTGGTCAGCGTGTTCCAGCAACTCCTCGCTGGTCATAAAGAGCATTTTCTGGAAGCCGTTGAGCAACTTGAAGTACGCTACATAACCGACCACATTTGCTTTGTGTCTCTCTGCGAACGGGAGCGACTTGAATTGGAGCATACCGGAAAGGAAATCCTCTCCTACGATCTCTCCTTCGCGTACATCGCGGACGTTCAGGAACTCGAACTGACCGGAGCGGAGCGCTAACTGAATGAAGCCCTTGGCGCCAATCTGGAACTGTGCTTCCTTGATGACATCAACAACGACCCATCTGCCGTCTCGTTTCTCCTTCTTGGAGTTATCGTAAGGAACGGCATGAGCCAAACCGAGGTTCGGATCAAGCGGAAGGCCAAGAGACGCGGCTTTCATCGCCGTGGTCATAAGAGACGATGTGGTACACTCTTGGAGATTGGTGTTTCCACCTACCAACGAAAGCAACGACGTGGTGAACTCTTGCGCTCTGTCACCCAAGACTTTTTTGATATAGTCTTGCGAAGCGGCACCATTGATGTCGGTTCTAATTTTAGCCAGTGTGTTTACTGCCATAATGAAATAGAATTAAAATGTTATTGAATAGTTAACTCCTGTCCTTCAACGACAGTGAGTGTGATGAGTTGCGATGGTGTGCTGCGAACGACACTTACGCTCTCTGCGTTGTCGATGAACAACGGCACATTGGTTTCAAACGCCTTGCTGATACCATTCACGATGTCGATGCCGGCATTGATACGAGTAGCCGTGTTTGTCTGCTCATAAGGAACACCGTCGATGATAGCCTGGCAGATTTCTTTCTCGCCATCGTTGGTCAGGTTCGGCTCGTACATCTTCCAGCGGACAATCTCAAACAGAGACGACACGCGGTCCTCTACGATGCTGATCTTTGCTTTCTTGAACGATGCGATCTCAAAGTCAATCTTGTCGCAGTTGGCTACAACCTGAGCTAACTCCACAGACTGCTGTTGCAGACGTGCTTTCTCCTCGTCAATGCGCTTGTTACCGGCCACACGTGCTATCTGTGTGTTCGCATCTGCGATCGTGTTGTCACATGCCCGGATGTTCGCAAGCAATTCATTAGTGCGGTTGTTATACTCTTCGATGAGCGTATTGGATGACTGCGAAGCCTCTTCCATCTGACGATTGATCTCCGCTTTCTCATTGAGCAACTGCTGATACTCTGCGTTTTCTTGCAGCATAGACTCAACGGATTTAACGCCGTCCATCTTTGCCTTGGCAACATCCAACTGTGCCTGCAACTGACCTGCTTTCTCGTCGATCTCCTTGATTTCAGCCTCGCACTTGGCGATGTCGATATCGGCATTTGTAACTTTTGCGCGATACTCACGACCTACCTTCTCCGCTGCCGACAGACGAGACAACTTGTCTTCGTTAAACTTCTCGATGGCTTTCTGCTTGGCTTCCTCAACCTTGTCTTCCGGAAGAGGTTGACCGCATACCGGACATGTGTCTTCCACGACTTCATTGTAGGTTTCTGCATTGATCTTACGCCAGTTATTTCCTGCCTCTTTAAGCGACTCTTCGTCTTTCGCTTTCTGCTTCGTCAGACGTTCAATCTCTGCCTGTAGTTGGGCCTTGCGAACACCTGCCTTGCTCTGCTCCGCAGTAATGGTAGGTATGTCACGACGAGCATCTTCCGTGAGAGACATGTGCTTTGCACTAGTCTCGTTGGCGATTGCTGCAATACGACGGTTCACATCTACCAACTTTGAGGCGAACTGGCCGGACGCATCTGCCGGACGCTTGGACTGATGGTCCTGGAGTAGTATGTCATACTCCGCACGCTTGGTCTCGGCTTCTTTTTTCTTCTGTTCCCACTCGGTCACGTCTTCCGTTACACGCAGACGCTCCTGCTGATCGATACGAGCCGGAATCTCATCAAGGTCTTGCTTTGCCTTGCTGCGCGTCACTTTGTTCTGACGAGACAGTTCCTCGACCGTCTTGCCTTCCTCCAGCGCTTTGAGCACGGACGGATAGTTAGCCGCAATCTCCTTCTCTTCAATCTCCCCTGTAAGGAGCTGCAGGAATTTACGGCGCTTGTCTTGGTCGATCGCCATGAACGCCGTTACCGATGACAGCGTGAACCACTCATCGAGCGTACACATCTCTGCCGTCAGTTTGTTGATGAAGTCACGCTCACCGTACGGAGTCTCGTTGATGTAGCGATCCTGCTTGCGTCCTTTGAGCACTTCCACGGATGTACCGCGCGGCACTTGCCAATCCTCACGCTGCTCACGACGGATCGTGTACTCACGACCATCCACATCCAGCACGAGTTCAACGCTCGTTACAACCTTGTGTACGAGTTCATTGTCCTTTGTGAGAGGCTGAACATTCTGTTCTTTGCCGAACTGATTTTTGTTGAACAGACACCACATATAAGCGTCATAGATGGACGACTTACCAGTGCCATTGGCTCCGCTGATCTGTGTTGTCTGATTGAACTGAATATCAAGAGCCGTTATGCCCTTGAAGTTGGCAATCTTCATTGCCTTTAATGTGATATTACTCATAATTACGTTTGTTTGAGTAATGAATAATTCTGTTGTCTGCGTCTGTGACCGTTGTCACCGCATAGCGGATGTGCAAGGAGTCGAACCTCGATGTTACGGTTTTGAAGACCGTTGTACTACCGTTGTACTACACATCCATACTCTATCGACTTTCCCAAGCGGATAGAGCCGTATTCATTTCAATCAAAAACACTTTATAGAAAGCGTGTTTTTTGTGGACCTTGGCAGAACCAACTGCCAAAGCCCTGTTGTCAAGCCCTATCGTATTGACTCGGAGGATTACTATTAACCCCACGCCATCCAGTGTAAAGATTGGACTTAAACGCATTCGCCTTATGGGTGCATAATCGGAACACCGGCAAAGTAAGGTCGAACACTTGGGTACGCACTTCCATCGGCATAGCCTCATAGATAGTGTACTCCGTTCCGACGGTGGTCGCAATCGTTACTACGGAATAGTCCGCGTAAGCGAAGTCCACTGTCATCATCTGACCGTCCGTCTGCTGCATGAGCAGAACTTGGTCGGTCTGCTGCTGACCTACATCATAGGTAGGGGCAGCGTCTGCGGCTAGGAACATCAAGATTCCTACTGCCAAAACAAGAAACTTTTTCATTGCTTTGATGATTTATTGCAATTATTCCTCAACACTAAGCCGTGAGGAAATCGGCTGTTACGTTGTAGCCAAGATATACTTGCATGTGTCAATCGCTACCTTGACCGTCTTAACTGATCTCTCGAACTTCTTTGCGGTCTCTTTCATGCACCATTCTTTGTCCGGGTATTTATCGTAGTGTTGAACGTACCAGTTGTACATTTTCGCGTACCGCTTCATCACCGCCATAGAACGTGGGATTTGCATTGGTTTTACGTTCTTGTCTATTCCGACCGGAGCCAAAGACTCAATAGGTTTCCTGGTGCTTGGTCCTTTCTTGATACCGTAATCTGTTCGCCTTAGACCTCTTTCGCGTCGCGTATTCGGCTTGCGTCCGTAGTGCCTACGTGTTTTATCGTACCATGAATGCTGACACATATACTATGCAGTTCGCATGATCCAAGTACCCAATGTCTCACCATCACGGGACTTTACAAGCCGGAAACTGCCGTTAAGCGTTCCTTTCTTGACCAACTGAGCGCATCTTGCACGCCAAGTGTAATAGTCAACCTTCGACTCCGAATAAGGGATAAACTCACTCTCACCTACCTGAAAAGAGCGTAAAGTGTCAAAAATTTCAGTTTTTTCAACTTTTTTTAGGTGCGTTTCTTGCATAATCAAATTATTTTTTGTAATTTTGCAGCAAATTTATGAAATAAAGTTACTCAAAATATAAGTCACTATCAAAGTATATTTTGAAAAACGCTGCAAAGATACAACTTTATTTTGATTTATGCAAATTTATTTTGAAGAAAATGTAATTTTATTTTGATTTTTATTGTTTAATAATCTAAATATACTATTATGGCAGCACAATTTCAAAGAATCCGCACTCTTGCAGAGGAAAGAGGGATAACACTTTCCGAACTTGCAGAAAGAGTTAATATGACACCTACGGGTATTGGTCTTTTAATTAAAAACAACAGCGCAATGTCTGGCAATTTAGTTAAGATTGCCAATGAACTCGGTGTTCCTGTTGGAGCTTTCTTTGATGGATACGAAGAAGCGCCAGTAAGTAAGACAGACAACCAATCCGACTTGCAAGCAGTTATCGCGCAGAAGGATGAGATAATTGCGCAGAAGGATAAAATCATAGAGCAGAAGGATGCCATCATTAACATCCTTACCAGTAATCACTGATAGTGTTAGTTGTAAGATACACGTCCAACGAATAGACTTTCTGTGATACCGAGTTTTAATGAGGTTTTACTAACAAAGCGTGTCTTTACAACCCCCAAATTCTTTAACTGCTCATCTATCATTCTTCTATAGTCTTGAAAATAGCCTGTTTTTGGTGCGCCACTGCAATTTTTCAAGGCTTCTTTGTAATCTACGTTTATAAGTTTGCCTTTGTAAAACGCTTTCACAATGCCTTTCTTTCCAAGAAGGCAGTAAGGAAAAAAGCAGATAGGTTCGTTATCAATCCATCGCATTACAGAAGTCACCCGATCCTTAACATTGTAAGCCATAATCGTCCCTTTCTTTTATTGTTAATCAATAACCGGCATTAGGCATCCGGCGTTTCATCTTGTCAATAAGCAACTGCATGTTGGCTCGTTTTGCCTGCATCTGATTATAATAGAAATGACGCATAGACCAATCCTGCGCTTCATTTGCTTGCACATATTTCTTCTGTAGAGCAGCAATCTCTTGCTCGTATTTGTTGATAGCCCGTACATCCGGATTATCAACGCTATACTTTTTCATTTTCTTTGCCATAACAGTTTACTAATTGTTTACTATAAAGTTTACTAATAATAGCTCTTCCTATAGCCGTGGTGCATCCCTATATTGGCTTGATGTGTACCCGTATAGGAGATGACGTTAGCCAGTGCTCACCGGCATAGTAAGGCGGGTGAACTTGGCGGCACGTCATCTGTCTTGACGGGTCAGTAAAAGTTCGGCTATCCGAAAGAGCGTATCTCAAACCCTTCTGTGGTCACGGTGCATCTCTATAGACGTCTGATATGGGAATCAGGGCCATTCGACGACGCCGGTGCGATATAACCGGCGTCGTAAGAATGGAGGCAGAGACCTCGTCTACGCCTCCCCAGCCTGATTACATTGAACGGTCTGACCACCCGAAAGGACATCGTTGCTATTCGTTCGGAACTGCGCACACGGTTTCTCCCTATACACATTCGATGATTCAGATGTGCTTTGGATACAGAATCCTGGAAATCTCCAGTGATGCTGTATCTATAAGCCATCTTAACTGAATAACAGTGCGCCCGTTCCTTGATGGCAGTTGCAGGTACGGCTTTCTCTTTAACGGATTGATATTAAATGATCCGTGACGAAGGATTCTCCAGCTTGGTTATAGCTCGGAGAATCCTTACGTTTAAGGATCATTACGTGAATAGATACCTGCGCCACTACCACCGGTTGTGAACTTATTTGTTACGCTTCTTCTCGTACCACTCTGCCTGCTTGCGCTCGATGTTGAAGCCGTTGTCGGCGATGAGTTGTTTGAGCGCACCGATGAGCCAGTAGCCCTCTTTCAGATGCTCGTTGGCCCACTTATCCAACTGCTTCATAGAGTTGTCGCGGCTCAACTTCTTGCCGTCCACGATGATACGGCAACCATGGAACATGATGAGGTTCTGCATGGCGAAGTAACCACCGTAACCCTTATAGGCGTTCTTCCACTCCTCGCACGGCACAATCTCCACGCGGTTCTCGCGCTTCGTTACCTCGGATGCATGATACGACAACTTACCCGGACGTGCTGCCTCCATGTAACGTGCCACGGCGTTGTACAACTCGACCGGATTAGCGGCTTTCATAATGTTCTTACGCATAGCGGCATGGTTTTTCAGCATACGCTCCACCTCGTAGAGATAGATATAGCCGTTCGCACTCTGCTTCTGATACACGAGGTTATCCACACCCTGCAAGGCGATATACTCCACGCCCTGATGCTTGCGGACACGCAGTTTCTCGGTCAGTTCGTAGAGCAACTTCTGATGATGGTCGAACATGGCCAGCGCCAACTCTTTGTTGTACCACCGTTGGTCTTCTTCGAGACTCTTCTTGTCGCCGTGACGGTGCATAGCGGCCTGGCGTTTCAACTCATCCACGAGTGTCTGCCACGAATAGCCGTAGCCCATGGCGTTCATGTGATGGGTGTAACTCGAAAGGTCGAGCTTGCCGTCCCAAGTGCGTACTCGGACAACGCGGTTCAGCGTATGGTCGTACTTATACGAGGTCATCATCTTGAGGACCTGCGCAAGGACATGCTGCTTGAACAGATGCGCATTGAGGATGCTGCCGGATTCCACGATCTTATTCACGATAGGATCGTCCGTGTCGATAAGCGCAAAGTCACCGTTCTCGAACGTACCGACCAGCGTTTCCTCGCCTTTGCCGTCCTTCATGCAGAAGAACTTGCTGACGTCCATACCGGCTGCTCGCATAGCGTCTATGCGGAGCTGTGCCTTGCTCTTGGGTTTCTTTGGCTGCTCGTCAGCCAACGGCAGTTTGACGGTGCCAAGACCGCTGTCCTTACCTACTACGATACCGATTGCTACATGCTGATGCTCAGCGATTGCGATTTGTGCGCCACATTTCGGGCAAATTACTTTTGTCATAATTCAAATGATTTTAGGGTTTGTTACAAAGTTATTTCTTGCTCGGTTCAATCCACGAGCGGAGGATCACAAGGCCGTTGGCTTTCTTACTTTTCCAAAACCAATGGCGGTTAGACATTAACGACTCGTCCCAATAGAGACGTTTCGTCATAATAGATACGAGCACGGCAAACTCCAACTCGAAGCGTGCTTCTGCTCGGTCAACTGCTACAAGGCGGTCCTCGTCTGTCAGTTGGTCATACTTGAGTGCCGTGAACCACGGACGGCTCGGCTCTCGTTTACCGGGGACGGAGTGACGATAGATGCGATAGTACTCCTCTATGCGTTCGATCACATAGTAGATGTTCTTCGGCATCGTGTCGCCCAAGTCCACGCCGATGATGTTGTTCTCGTTGAGCACGACCTTATTGCCGATACGCATAGTCCGCTCACGGAGATTGATGGTTACGGGCACGCCGTTCGCGATGGCTTCGATGCCCATTTGATAGATTGTCATGTTGTTTCAAAATTATGTACCCACAAGCCCGCAGCGGCATTACTGTAATCGTTTGATATGTGAAGCACACATCAGACCTCATCTGACAGGTCGAAAGACTCTCCGAGTATGAGCCTGTCAGTCCTCATCTGATATGGGCTTTGCATTGAATACGCAGACCCGATGGGTACGGTTACTTGCCGTAGTATAGTTATAACTAAACCGCTCGGTGCATGGCTATACGCAACTGATAGAAACAGTACACAACTTCTGGGTCCCTGAATAGTTAATCAGCGGCCCCAGAAGTACGTTAAGTACTGTTGAGTGAAAGGCTGCGGTCTCGTTATAGGAAGGTTGCACCACCCGTTGAGATTACATTTCGAGACGGATGATTGCCTCGAACATGTCACGGCTCGTGTGCAGGTTATTCGCCATGCAAGTGATGGTGTAATAGCCTTCGAGCGTAGGTATCTTCTGTTTGTTGGCACGGACGTTCCTGCCCGTTCCTCTTGCGATACAGCCGTTCTTTTGCTCCCGGACATAGCCAAGTCCACCGACCTTGCGTTTGCCCGTCTGAACGGCTCTGAGGCAGTCCATAACGAAACCATTGAGCACGATGAGGTCATGCGGCACGTTCACCACACGCAGCACTCTCGTTGCCCATGAGTGTCCGTCATACCCTTTGTACAAGGCCCGATAGACGGCATGTAGCGCCGACTCATAGCCTACGTTGCGGCGGTCGATGGTTGCTTCCTCAATCGCTTTCTGGAACTTATGGATGCCGTTCGAGGACAGCGATATGTCCTTGCCCTTGATGGAGAAGCCGAGGAACTTGAACCAATGGTTGCGGTCAATCATCTCCAACTTCTTCGGGTTGAGCGCCATGCGCCGGTTGATGAGTTCGGCACGGAGTATGCCCAATGCCCGTTCGTGGTCGGGTCCGATGAACACAATATCGTCCGAGTATCGTTTGTAGATACCTTGCAGCACATCGAGCCGTTTATCCACGTCATAGAGCACCACATCGGCCAGCCATGCAGCCACGGCACAGCCTTGCTTGAGCGACTGATACTTGTGCTGTAACTCGTTGTTCTCGTCAAAGAACAGGTCGGAGTGGTAGTACTTACGCAGCACGTCAATGAGCGCCGAGTGTCCGTTGCGCACCTCGGCTTCGTTGAACGCCCAGTCGATGAACTCAATAGGCACGGAGTCGAAGTACTTGCTCAGGTCGGCTTTCCAACCTACGATAGCGTCCGTGTTCCAGCGGTCCACATTCTTCGACAGTTGCTCGACCACCGTACCGCACGACAGCCCTTTCTGATACGACATGCACGCCGGATGCACCATGTCTTTGCAGGTGTCGAACAGCAGGTCGTTGATGAGCGAGAGCAACACGCGGTCCATCGGTTCGTTCACATAGACGGTTCGGAACTGTCCCGGCTCGTCCTTGGGTATCTGTGCGGTGTGCGGCGGTGCTATCTCGTACCGTCCGTCACGAATCGCCTCGTACATCGAGGCACGCACTTTCTCCGAGCAAAGGTCACGGAGTATCTTCTTGCTAATACCCTTTCCGAGACCCTTATCAATCGCGGCTTTCCATCGTTCGGAGTCCGTGAAAGCCATCTCTAATAGTTTGTCGTTCATAATCACATCTCCTCCATTTCGTGTATCTCTATTTCAAGACACTGGCCGCTATATAGGTCCTGCGCAGTCCAGCCTGTAGGTGTGGCTCCTTCATCGTAGTCGTCTTCTTCGTTGGTTCGACCTTTTGCCCAATGGTTATTCTTTACTTCGTCCACGTGAGTCATCAGGTAGTCATATGCACTTATCTGCGAACCAAACAGTCCTCCTAATGGGTATGCCTGACTATTCTCTTCGTCATAGACATGCACAATAATGATATACTTTTTGGGCTTTGGCTCCGAGCCGTAGTAGTGCATACTGATGAGCGATTTGTCGCCCATACGGAAGCCGAAGTCGGTACACTCACGTTCCCATAGAACCTCGGTGTGAATACCGATTGGGCTTGTATGCAGACTCTCGTTACCCTTCATGCCATTCAGTATTTGTTCTGATACGTCTTGCAGTAGCGCAGCCATTTGGGTATTGCGCGATTGCGAGTTTTCTTCGCTCTTGATCTCGACTACTACTCGGTCGATGAGTTTTAATTCTTTCATAATCAATTCCCCCAGTTTATAGAGTTATACGTACATCCTTCATCGTCAGTAAAGACACCAACGCTGATGGTGCATTTCTTATAGGTTTCCATTTGCTCATTGCGAACTTGGTCAAATAGTTTGCGCCCAAGCCGATCTACGTACTCCTGGAGGTAGCGTTGGAAGTGCCAGCTACTTTCGTCAGTCAGACTGTTTCCATAAGCGAAGAAACTATTCATCATTCTGCGGCAAGCTAACTCGTCTGGTGTGTGGTTGCCGATACCATTGCGCAAATCTTGTGCGGCTTGGTCGATTTGTTGCTCTGTCATACTCAATCCTTTCTTGACACTTCTATCTTGAACTTTCCGATAGAGATAGTATTGGTTGCACAGTCTATTTCCATATCATCGCCAGCGTGCTTGTCGAGAAAAGCCTGCTGCGTACACATATGGTCATTATGCGCCAAGACATCATAAACATCGTTGGCAAACTCATATAATTCCTGATCCATGGTTATCCTTTCTTTTGCCTTGATTGTTCCCAATTCTCGCGCTTGTAGCGGATTGGGTGGTTCGCTTTCATCCAATCATAGAAGTCGCCTCTGTCTATGACATCGGTACTCTCCAGCCATGCACGATCGAATGAGACCTTGCCGTGCATATTAGTGCGTCCGTCTCGCCAATAGACTCGGTTCCAACTGAACTGCACGTTGCCGTTAGGTCCGATATAGGCATCGTCCAACAGATATAACTTGTCAAACGGGTCTTTCGGGAACCCGAATAGATGACCTCGCGGCACATCAATCAGTTTTTTTGTTGCCATAGAAACCTCACTTTCTGCGTTAGATACAAGCGTAGATGCTTTCGATTTGCTTCTTGTACTGCCGTTCGTTCATTCCTGCTGGAGGTGCATACTGATGTTGCTCTTCCATCAGAAGCGCATTAAGGAGCAGCTTCGGGAGCAGCCAATTATTATCCCACGAAGACACATCTATACTGCCGGAGTTAATCGCTCGGTCGATGTTTTTCCTCATATGTTTACTCGCCTCAAATATGAGTGAGCGAGTTTTCTTTTGCAGTTGTTTCTTGGTCATAACTATTTCCCTTTCTTCTGATGTTGTTTAGGTAGTTGCCAGCCTTTCACTTTGGCTACTGCTTGGTTGAACTTATACCATACATCTTCATCCAAGAACTCGAAGTGCATCGTGCCTTTCTTATATGCTCGGATTTTGAAGAAGCCGACTGTGCGGATGTATTCGTGCGTTTCTTTGTCGAAAACATCACCGGTCCAGAGGCCCCATTTGCCCCATACGAGTTTCTTAACAGAAGTAGATAGCGCAGGCACTTCGCCATAGTCAACGCCTGTTACGTAACAAAGAGCCTTCACTACGTCCTCAATCTTGGCGCTGCCATAACTATTGAGGTCCACTTCCTCACGGCGGTAACTCCAGTCGTTGTATCTTGCTATGTACGGAACAATGAACCGTTTGTTAACCATGTAGTCGCTGTTCGTCTTCCACTTCTCGCCTGCCGTGCTGTTCTCTGCGCTCAGGCTACAGATGTAGTCGAATGCTTCCACAAGCGTCTGCTGCATACGATCGCCGTGCGTTGCAACGAGGTTCGCCACCAACTTGTAGATATTCTTCATGGTGAACGGCATATCCGATGCAATCTCAATCGCTCGGTTCAAGTCTTCCATCACTTTCTGCGTGACGTACTTGCTCATGTTGAACTCACGGAACACTTGCTTCCATGCGGACTTCTGCAAGGCTTTCTTGAACTCGTCACGAGTAATCTTATTCTCGCTCCAGCGTGCATCCTCGTTTGCCTTACGCGCTCCGAAGATGATAGGCTTGGTGCCGATGCTGTCACACAGTTTGTTGATGCGGTCGTTGTACTCCATGACGGTATCGAACATCTCTACTGCATCCTTGTACTTGCTCACAAGGTCTTGCACGTAGTTGTACTGCACTATGCCTGCGGTGTTCGGTGCTTCATCCTCGGTCATATCGAAGAAGTCATCGAACTCATGCGCTCCGGTTCGCGGTTTGTAGATGCGGATCAGACGCACATCAACATCCGTCCGGCGCTCTGCTGTCTTGAACATTTGCCCGATATACTCGCTGTTGCCGTACAAGTCCACCAGTTCACGCAGCCGTTGTTTGTCCTGCGTATCGGTGTACCGGTACGTATCATCATTGCACAGCGCGATTATCTCGCAGCCTTCCGGCGCAATCTCGTAAGCGTGCAAGATATGCTTCAATGACTGCGAGAACGGAGGGTTCATCACAATCATGTCGATATGGCTCACCATGTCCGGTGTGACGGTCAGGAAGTCGCTTGCGATCAGTCGCGCTTTCTGGCCGACTATCTGCTGCAGGTCATGGTTAATTTCGCAACAGATAACGTCTTTGGCTCCTCGTTCTTTGAGCCAGTCGATGATATTGCCTTTGCCTGCTGACGGTTCAAGCACAATCTTGCCGTTCACATCAGACATCGACATCATTTGTTCTATGACCTCATCCGGCGTAGGATAGAAGTCGCGGTTGAATAGATTTTGATAGTCCATATTCACTCCTTTCGTTTTGGTTTGATAATTCGGTATGCCCACGCATAACCGTCTTCGATTAGTTCTCGAGCGTAAGCGATTGCTTGCCTTTTGCTTGGAAAGGTCTGAGGTGCATAGCAGTAGCCCCACTTATTGTTGAGAACTACTGTGGTTGGTATGGCTTTCATAATTGATACATTTTGCGTCTGCAAGCACGATGGATCACACGTAACCTGTAGCCGATGCGCCTTAATTCACGCAGCAAGTCTCTATACTCGCTCGCTTTGGCAGGCTTGGACTGACTAATCATCGCGTCATAGTCACCGAAGGAATGTTGCCCCATGTGAGCATAACACGTAGTCGTCCATCCGTTTCGCCAAGACAAGTACGGGAATATAGCGAATACCCCGTACTTATCCTTTCTGAACAATACAGCATCCATAACTATCGCTCCATTTGAAACCGATACTCTCCGTGACCTGAGAAGGCATTATAGTCATACCATCCTGTCGCAATCACTTCGCCCGTCTGCTCAAAGGTTGCTACTAATTGAGCACGACCGAACAAAAGCCATTTATTGATAGCCTTTCGGTTCTTGTCAAGCAGACGTTTGATACTGTCTTCCGTTGCCGATAAGACATTTCCTTTCAAGGAGAAAACAGGCTCGCGGTCTTCATGCGCACAGCCATTGTCAAGTGCAATAATAATTGGGAACATAATCATGCTACATTTAGAAGTTTACGTAATTCGTCCTGCTTGGTCTTCGGGAATACCCAGCCTGCACCGCAGGACAATTTGCTATTAAATCGACCGCCAAGTGCCTTCAAACGGTCTTTGACGGCTTTCGTATCGCCTACCACGGCTACACACTTTTCGGAGTAGTCAATCAGTCGGAACTCGCCTTCAATCGGCTTCTCCTTCTTGGTCTTCTTCTCCTTCTTCGGCTCTTCCTTGACAGGTTCTTGGAAGTCCAATTCTCGTGCATACATACGAGCTGCCTCGTTGAGATTATCCATCCTACAACGAGCCGTGAACGGCAAAGCCATATTGTTCACGTTGTCGTCCGTCAAATTCGGATTGTACTCCAGCAGTTTTGCACGTGCTTTCGCTACTGCTTCGTCAGATATTCCACGTTGCACCGTGATGTAACTTGCATCGCCATACATCTTCGTGAAATGACTCGGACACGGGTCCCAATAATCGCCCTGCGACAATTCGTCAGGATGATACAACTGGAACTTGTGAGCCACGGCATCCACCGCCTCGTAAGTCGGTCCGTCCATCCACTCAATGCGGTACTCATCGCCACCGCTGAATGAACTATACCGCACACTGAACTTTGTCGTTGGGAAATGGTGCTTCAACTCTGCACGCACATTATTTCCGGTCGTTCTGCGTATCAACTTCCAATCTTTGCCCATATTGTCAATTCGGGTCAGATAGGGATAGTCGTTCTCGCAACGTTTCCGATCCTCGTTCGATGCCCGTTCTTTGGCTTGCTCGATAGCCTCGGTTACTCGGTCAAGGAAGGCGCAGTACTTCTCTGCCTGCGCTATTCGTTCATCACTCACCAATTCACCGCTCTCATCAAAGTAGAAGCCTATTCCGAACTTCTCGCTAATCGGTCGTACCGAACTGGTCTGCAATCGTTGTCTATGCGAGAAATACCCACCGACGAGATACTTGTCTTCTTCGAGATTGACTTCTCTCGTCCAATCGGTATTCACCCACGTATCGTCCTCGCGACCTGAATACGGATCGAGCGCAATCGCGTTCATCTTGTCGTCCACGACCACATAGACGCATTCGCTCATGCCTGCGCCGAAGCCATGCACAATAACACCACGGTCCAACTTATACTCGTTCACCGGAGTCATTGTTGTCCCGTTCGGACCGAACATCTGAAACATGTTTTGGACTGCACCTATTTTGTGCACTCCGTTAATAGTCTTTTCCATATAATCGCTCACTCAGGTAGAGCGTACTCCATGTTAGAAATACATACTAAGGATTTGCTCTTCGGTATAGCCTTCATCAAGCAGCGTGTACCACAAGCCGCTCGCCTTCATTTGCAATAAAAACTCGTCCATGGCTATTCCTCCGGTTGTGCAGTCATCTGATATATCGCCCATATAAGTACATAGAATGCCACTACGAGCATAATCGCTCGCTGCATACCCATCCGGGGTTCAAGCATACCGACTACCAGTAGTCCAAGACTTGCAAACGCAAGCACCATCCAAATGGCGCCAATCGTTACAATAACTCGCTCACCTTTCTCGGTGTTCGCCCATTTACGCGCTTTGATGAGTACGCGCAGACTCTTTACATGAATTGCTTTCATAATTCACCCTCCACTTTTTTAAGGTTATCCACTATGCGATACAAGTCGCTTTGCATCTGCTGAAAAGCACTTTTTTCTTCATTGCTCAGCGCATCATTCCCGTCTAATTGCATATAGAGGTGGGCAATCGTATTTTGCCAACACGATATACTTTCGTGCGCATCATGCACAAGATACTTTGTATTCATAACTCTTCCTTGATTTGTTCGATTGAAACTTCGCCGTTCTTGATAAGTTCGGCTAAACATTTTGCTCCGGCGATAAACGCCTCTTCGTGAGACAGACCGCGACCTATACGCACTCCTCGATACTGAAAGGCACGATGCTGTATCTCATCCTTTAGCGTTCTACAGCGCATACTCATGGCATGATCATTTATTGTGCGCACTCATTCAACGACTGACCGAACAGGCTTTTGAACTCCGCGCTATTCCACAATTCTTTCAATGTGTGCCAATGCACAAAGTCACGGAACGTTTTGAACCACTCCTTTCCGTGCATGGACTTCTGCTCTATCCAATACACAGGCTCGTTCAGATTATTCGAGCCTTGCACGATACGATATGTCGTTCGTGTTTGTGATGAGCCATCTACTCTATCAAAGCAGCTGAATTTACATAAGGGTTTCATATACTCACACGTTTTTTTTCTTATTAGGGGGATTATAGGGGGTGTTGTTCTTTTTTCCTTCCCACACCACTCTCTTAAATATAATTCTCTCAAAAAATTATAATTATAAATTTATATATTTATTTGTAGCGGATTTCCCGATTCGGATTTCCCGCATCGGTTCATCCAATTCGGTTTTTCCTACTATACTACAATCATACATAAACTCGTTCATCGTTCGTCATTCGTCTATATACGCATGATCTTACGTACATATACACGTATGTTAAACAGGCAAAAGAGCATAGATTAACATGCAATTAGGGACTAATACGTGCGTATAACGCACATATTATTGGCTAACCTGCTTGGTATATTGGCTGAATAAAGTCGTTTAAAAGCCACAAGGGGTGGCGGTCGTCGCCTCTGTCAGCCTCTATATATTCTTCGTGTGATATGTTACGATATAAAGCCTATCTTTGCCCGTTTCTTGCCACTATGAGAGCACAAACGACCGCGACCGATAAACTTATCAGCGTAGCCATAATTTGCGCCTTAAAATCGGTTTCTGGGCAGTCGAAGCCTGTCATGCACAATAACGTGAACGTACACGCTACGCATCCGATGATTTTGATGATTTTCATATTGTTCATGGGTGTTTTGGACTCATACAATAGTATATTCTTAATAGTTCTATTAAGGATATTCTATTATATAACCGCCGTTCGCCCTGTTAATGGTTCAACAATTGCTCGCCTACGTTGCATAATACACGTACGTACTCGTCCAAATTACCGCTCAGCATGAGAGCGACTAAATCTACTCGTTCAAGCATGGTTCGCCCTCCTCAATGATTGTTTTTCACGCCTCCAAAAGCGCACACAGCTGCAATAATGCCCCATACAGATAGCACGATAATACTTTTCATTGTTGCTCGTCCACTTCGCACACGTCTGTTCGTTCGTGTGCCGGCAGTCCTCGTTCTCCGGTTTTAATGAATTGAAATGATACAATACGCCCACAGATCGCTCGTGGTTCGTTCGTTTTTAGTAAGGGTGCAGCCTGTCAGAGCCACACCCCCGTATTTAGGCATTTGTTGTTACTCATTCATGCATTGGTTACTATTGTTCACCCATGAAGAGTGCAGGCATTATAGGCGTGCATACTTTTTGCGTTGTTGCCGTCGCGGTGTTCGTTGCATGTTCTCGCTCGTTCATTACTGAATATCTTCGCGCATGTTCGCATATCATTTGCACACACCTACCCAGCGCGGTCGCTCCTTTGTAATCAGTCACAACTCGCCCTGTCTTCTTATTGTTTGCCGCCCGCATCGACTATTCGCTCTACTGCATTGCGCAATACATGTATATACGCACAGGTTCGGCTTTCGTGGCGGTTCGGTCTTGTACCTTTCATTGCCTATTCAGGTACGCATACATCCCACACACGTTGCCACACGTGCTACCTATGCATACGCATTAGCCCTTTTTGTTCTTACTCGGTACTCATTCACTCGCAAGCGCACACTCTCATTCGGGCACACGTGCCCCGTGGTGTTGTTCGCTCGTGTTGGTCAATATGTCAATGGTCGTCCCGTCTGAGTGCTTGCACCACTTTTCGCGGCTTGCGCTACTTACACGGCTTGCGTGGGTATGCTTGCACTCGCCCCTGCTTACGGTCTATGCGTGCAGGTGTGCTTGTGAACGTGGGCGGTAATCAACCGCCACACGTCCGAAAATTTAGAACATTTTTGCGGCTTGGTCTTGCAAGTTTGCGCGAGTCTTGCGCAGGTACGCAACCGCTTTTGCGTGTGTGGGTGCATTCTCGTCTTGCGCGGCTGCTTTTACGCGTTTTTCGCAAAATTGCAGCGCATACCATACAGACCAACCTTTGCGCGGCTGCTCGCCCGCCTTGAGCCCGTGACGCTCGCACATATATGCACGGAACTCTGCGAACTCGTCTTTCGTGAGCGTGAGCACGTCGCGTGGGATGAGCGTTCCGGTGGTGCAGTCTTTCCAAAGTTTGGAAAGGTTGCCGACAAGTAAACTTTTGTTTACTTGCATACGCTCGTTGTACGTTGCGTTCGTGCGTGGTTGTTTTTCACTTGCACCCTCTTTCGGTGCGTTTTTTGCGTTCTCCACTTGTGCGTTCTGCACGTTTGCTTGCGCTTGTGCGCTTGTCTGCTTGTCTGCTTTCATTTTTGCAGTGTTTTTGATTGTGAATAATTGCGCCCCAAATTACGCGGGCTTTCATAGGGGCTTTTTTGAAAACCGCTGCAAAATTACTGCTAATCGGCACAGTACAATTTTGATGACGCAAGAAAATTTTAATATCTTTTTTAATTTATTTATACATAAATAAATTACACCCCTATATAATACCGATTTTTTGCCATTTTAGGGGTACTCGGGGACATCGCATCTATCTAAGACCAGAATTTCACTTTTCAAGGATCAATAGCCAAAGGACACCCCCTGTCAAATGCTCAAAGAAGAGGCTGAAATGAATTTTTTTCAAAAAATAGATTCTCGAAATGACAATATATGGACTTTTTTCACACAAAAAAATTCCTTCGGAATATATAAAAATAGCGTACAGACTGGTTTTGCGTGTTACAAAGAGTGTGAAAAATCTTGGCATGAAAAAATTCGTTATAACGGCATAAAATGAGTACTTTTGCGGCGATTTTAACAAAAATTCTTTGAAATTATGGTAAAAAAAATGATTGAGGCGCTCAAGAAGCGCTATTCAAACTTGGGGTTATCGGAAGAGCAACTGAATTTGGTCGCTCCGATGGCGATCTTGGGTTTGCCTGAGAATGCAGATGAGGCTGCGATTGATGCCCGAGCAAGTGAGTCGTACATTAGCGACATGCTCAAAAACATGCAGAGTCAGGCCGATAAGATTCGTACGTTGGAGAAACGACCGAAGGATGAACCCAAACCGAGCAACAAGGGTGATGAGCCTACCAATCCTGCTGATTTGAAGCTCGACCAAGTGTTGCAGTTATTGAATCAACAGAAAGAAGCGAGTGATGCCATGAAGGCTCGTTTGGACGCTCTGGAAAACAAAGGCAAACAGGAAACATTTGATGCTACTGTTACCCGTATTGGTAAGGAGTTAGGTCTGAACGGCGACATGTTGGACTTGTGTAAAGCAAGGCTGTCCTCCGACATGGATGAGAAGGCTATCCGTGATTCTTTAGGCGCGGCCAAGAAAATGCTTATTGACAATGGAGTAAAGGTCGAAGAGGGTCAACAGTCCTCTGCAAGCCGTACTGCAAAGGAAGAAGCAGAACGCAAGGAAGCGGTTGATTGGGTAAAGGAGCACGAGATCAAATAACCCGATTGTATAACTTAAATTTTGATAACAATGGCTGTATTCCCTAATTCCAAGAAGGAGTATCGCGGCGTGATGAACGCATTCTGGATCGAGCTTGCCAAGCGTGACGTTATGGGTTACCGACTCACGAACGTTGATCCTGGCACCGTTATCTATCCCGGTACCCCTATTAAGACCGATGAGGCGGCTAAGACTGCTGTGGTCTGCAAGTATGCAGTAGTTGTCGATGTTGCTGAGGATAAGAAGACCTTAACCGTTAAGGAAGGTCACCTTCTGAAATCCACCAGCAAAGTAGCCATCTCCGGTGCAAGTCCGCTTGTGCAGTTGAATATCGCTAGTATCAGCGGTGACAATGTCATCGTCCTTAGCGCACAAAACAACTCCATCAAGGCTGGCGATGTACTGGTAGAGGTAGCAACTACCGGAGAGGGCCAGGAGGCTGTAGTGGCACCTGTAGCTCTGCCGAACCGCGTTGTATGTGCTCTGGCTGAGATCGACGAGTTGGATAAAACCTGCTCGGCGGCTCACGACGGCATTGTACTGCAGAACGTAGTACATTATCCGAAGGAGTATCTCAACGAAACCGCTTTCCCTGGCAGTATTCTGCTGATAGGAAACCCGAAACTGTCATTCATCATTCAGTAAAAAAGGAGGTAGATTATGCAAACTATTTTTGAAAGCAACCCGTACTTCAAGGAAGCGCTGCGTAAGGTCAACTTCCGTATTGACGAGGCCTCCAAACGGAATGTGGAGATTTTCGGTAAAACTTGGGCTGAGAAGCACTTTACCTATGGTAACATGCCTCACCTCTCCAAGGATTTCAAGACCCTCCTCGGCAAGATGCACCTGACCATCGCTGCATCGACGATCAACACCCGTTCCGCTGAACCGCTCCGTATGAACCAAGGTTTCGAGGAGTTGGCTCAGAAGATGTTCACCCACGCTCACGCTTACAAGATGGAATCGGATTATATCCGTGACCTCATGCTGCGTGCTAAAGCGGCTGTGAACGTAACTGACGAGCAGATCGTTGATTATCTCGTAAATGAGATTTTCGATCAGCAGACCGAAGCCGTGATGGGTGTTCGCGCTCGTATAGATATCATCATCCTTGAAGCGCTGTCTAACCATGGTCAATTCACCTTCACAAAGGCCAATGATCCCCAGTCACCGTTTATCGGCACCACTATCGGTTTCGGTTTCGATCCGAAAAAGAAAGGTTCCGTTGAAACCGGCAAAGAGTGGACCGATGCCCACAAGGCTACCATTGACCCGATCGCAGAGATCGATTCTGTTCTCAAGCAGAACCGTCTCATCAAGCCGAAGAAGATCCTCACCGATTACTCCACTCTTCTGTATATGCAGAGCTGTGATAAGATGAAGGGCTATCTCAACACGACGTTGTACCCGAACGATCCTATCTCTGAAACCAAGATCAACGGATGGCTGGCTGAGCACAAGATGCCGACCATTGAGGTAGTAGATTTCACCTGCGGTGTACAGGATGGCGACAACGTCCACGATTACACACCGTGGAAAGAAGGTCAACTTGTCTTCATCCCGCAAGACAACCTCGGTACTATCGAGACCGCGTACAGCGATGCTGAACTCGGCATGAAGAGCGATGGCGTTCAGTACAACCACTATGGTCGTATCGAGACCCGCCGCTTCGTTCAGGGCGAGAAAGAGAACTCTGATTATGCAGAGATCACGAAGGCATCGATGACCGGTGCACCCTCGTTCGTAACCGCTAAGAACATCATCACTTTGGATACTAAGAGAAATAACTAATCTTTTTCTATGGAAAAGACAAACCTCGAAGCAATCAAAGCAAAGATGTTCCCCTATGAGCTACCGGAGGACACGCTTGAGTTCCTGCTTGATGAGCAGGAGCTTGAGCCCTCCGAGGCTTATAGCAGAGAAAATCGTAAGGCTCTTATCAAAGCCGTTGTAGCAGCCCTCTATCAACTCCTTTCATTAACAAAGGAGAAGGATAACGGTAGCGAAATGCAGTATGACCCTGATGGCATACGCGACATGATCAAGCGCTACGAGGGAGAAGCAAAAAAACCGCAAAACCGTGATATGACGCACGTCTGGTAATGAGTAGATACCCGGATAAAATAATCATAATGGAGGCAGTTGGTGGCACGCCGTATAAGCGCCCGGAATGGAAACAAGTCTATACCGGTCGCTGTCGCTGTTTCCTGCATAGAGAGTCCGGATATCGCATCGGAAAGGTGATGGACTGCACGCATGAGGTAGTTATCCCGGACCGTAATATGGTACAGATAGGCGAGAATTTCAAGGTTGGCGTAAAAATGCACACCAATAAAGACAACCGTACATGGGATTTGGTGGGCTACGTGAAAGATTTTGCACGCTTTGACCGGGTGTGTAATCTATATTTTCAAATGGTCAAAGAGAATGTCATCTTTGAGGATGTGCCACCTCTCGCTATTAACACAGAGAAGCACGCTCTACAGTCGTATGAAGATCAATGGTTCCTCATGGAGTCTATTGGACTTGTAGAAGGTGACATTATCATGGAAGATGAGGTTGTTACGCTTGAGTTCAAGCAAGGATTTATTCCTGCAGAAGAAGAAGGCGAAGACCCTATCATGCATGATGTACGCTTTTTTTCCAAGAATGCAGTAGGAGAATGGGTTGAAGATCGTCTGTTGCCTGTCAAATTCATGCAATCCTATACAGAAGGCTATTTTGACGAGAATACAGGCGAGACTGTTCATCGAGGAGAAGGATTTGGAAACAAGGTGTATGTATTCGTGCCGGAATATAGGCGCTCTGGTGAAGTTGATCCGGAAGTAACGGACGAAGAGCGAAATGTAATACGCATTGAGGTGTGGACCCATGTTCAGTCCGAAGAAGATGAGTCTGAACTTGTATATTGCACCGAAATAGCAATCAAGCCGAAAGGCGTAAAGAAAGCAGAAGGATGGCAAGAGGAAGGAGAATAGGCTCGAAGAATTATTCTGCTCAGCCGTTTACCAAATCTCGGCTGAGAGGTATTCTATTCAACATGAGCACAGCGGTCCACAAAGGCGCTGCAAAGAGCCTTGAAGAGATTGCACCGAGTTTCCTTGCTTACGTGGCCAGTACCGAGCCGGAGTTTAACGATTACACAGGCAATCTGGCAAATGCTTATGCTGCAACTCTTTTTGTGAGACGAAAGTATGTAAAGACTTTCTATCATGACACAGGAAGGCATGGCGTAGTATATGAGGGCCCGAGAGGAGGAAGATGGGTAGCACTATTGCCTCCAGCAAGACACAAGATCAAGCGTAAGAAACTTCTGCCTATTGCTGAACGATCAGCTGCGCGACACCGGCATGAATGGGGAGTTGAAGGCATCCCAGCTAAACGATATTTGAAACGATGGGAGAAGGAAGGCGGATATAAAGGCAAGAGGACTGCTGTAAAAGGTAAAGCATCATACTCGGCCAGCCGTTTCGGAAGCCCTTATGCTCAAAACTTCCTACGTATTGAGAACCATGCTCCATATGCTGAAATGGTACAGCAAGGACGTGGATCGGTACACAAACATTATCGAGTACTTCGTGGCGCCGCATTGTACAAGATGACGCAAAGCGCCACTGCGCTCGTAAAATCAGTAACATTGAAAGAACTAAAAGCCGCTGGCTTCAAAGTAAAATAATATGAAATCAGAAGCAGGTGTTAAGAAATATATCTACGAGTGGCTGACAGGGTTGGGTATTGGCCCGGTGTTTCAGGACAGGAAACCCTTTGACAATACTACAAAACTGCGCGACCTTCGCACTTATATAGTGTATGACTTTCCGGATGGAATAGAAGACAATGGGATGTTCTACCGTGGAATGTGTACTGTGTACATAGGCTGCAGAGATACAGAACGGTTTGTTGCCGACTTGACAAAACTGGATAAGGCATGCTCACGTTTCTTGGAGGAGTTTGACTATAACGACGAAGAGAAAGGAGTTAGCTGCATCGATGTTTTGTTTGACGGTGACGATTCAGACGGAATAGGCAATCACGAATATCGGTATTCCTTCGATGTATTTGCCTCGAAAGGATAATACCAAATTAACATTATTGTGTAACTTAAAACTTTGTTATTATGGCATTACCGCAAAACAAAAAGACAGGTAGAGCGATTGCTGACATTCAGGCGCTTTATTTCCTGAAACATGTTGATGGCGAAGAGCCTGTTATCACCGAGAACCTTGAGAACCCCGATTGGTTCCCTGTGCTGACTCTGCGTGGAACCGTAAACACCAACCAAGACCCTCAGTCGCTCGACAAGATTCTGGTTGACCAGTTTGACGCTCCGATCGGTATCACGACCGAGCCGGGTGATTTCTCGTTCGAGGCACAGCTGCCGTCTTTGGCAAAAACCGACATCGAGAAATGGCTGGGTCAAAAACTCGTTGAGTGCAAAGACGACAACGGCGATCCTATCCTCGTTGATGGTAAGCAACTGTACGGTTTCTCAATGGACGGCAGTCTTATCGATCTCTCCGTGCTCATCAAGACCCGCACCGGCGACACGTTCATCTTCGCTCACGTTATGGTATCGCTTACCTTCGGCAAAGAGGAGAAAGTGTTTATCTTCCGCGTAAACGGTCAGGTAGTAGCTCCTTCCAACGAAGAGAACGAGATGATCTACTACGCTCACGAGAAAGCAGTCATTGCTCCGACCGGTGTAAGCCTGAATAAGAGCGCGCTCTCTCTGGAGGTAGGTGCTAACGAGACGCTTGAAGCTACTGTAGCTCCGGCTAATGCAAGCAATAAGAAGGTTGCCTGGACTTCCAGCGACACGTCTGTTGCAACCGTTGATGCTTATGGTAAAGTAGTAGCCGTTGGCGCTGGTACCGCGAACATCACCGCAACCTCCAAGGTTAACAGCTCACTGACTGCAACCTGCGCAGTAACCGTAACCGCCGAATGAAGAGGTCTGAACGGTAAATTTGTTACGTCTGCAGGAGATGAGATTGAACAACAACATTCGATAGAACTATCGGATGGCTCCGAAATGGTAGGAGTACATAGTAATCAAGATAGATATATCAAGATTACGCCTACCATTGACGGAGGTGTTGAGACACGAGAACCTATCACACAATTAACCGCTGAAACGGATGACTCGACAATTATGTCGGCATCCATTACGGATAGTGGACTGATAAAGACTCGTTTCAAGAAACCCGGAAGAGTCAATCTCACAGTAACTGCAATTAACGAAGATACCGGCAACCAGATCACTTGCGAATTTACATTCGTGGTGGTAACGACAACTGACGTGATCGATGTCATTACCGGAACAGTCGAATCGTATAACTACAATACCGGTTCAGGCGCAACGGTAAAGAACTCATACCTCAATAATGTTTCGTTCAAAGTCAAAGACATATACAAAGACTTTGTGAAACTTAGTGTTGGTTCCGGTCACTCGCAAGAGATGGACGACCTGACTGTTACGGAGCAGAACGGCGTAATTACAGTAGAACATACTACATTGCGTTACAACTCTCCGAGCACATACTTCCAGCTCTTGTCGAAAGACGGCCAGAATCAGATAGGTGGAGTTCTCGTACAGTTCTATCCGGATGCGGAAGAGCATTATCCTCTCACAAGCGCAGACATGACCGTAACAGGTTATTACGGCGACGATAAACGAGACGGAGAAACGCTCAACATTGATTTCGCATTTTGGGAAGGCAAAGATATCCAGTGTCGGTTCGGTATAAATCCGGGAGCACTACGCAATGCAGCAAGCGTGATCACAGAAGTAACATCCTCGAACACGGAAGTTGCAGTAGTTGGTCCTGATGCAACCTATATCAATAATGATAGACAAATACCTGTCAATATCATTGGAACAGGAACGACTGAACTGACATTACACGTCACAGACGGACTGGAATATGACGAAACAGCAACTATTACAGTAGTTGTATCGTAGTAATCCGATAAACGAGGGGGCTGGGGAAAGCCCAGTACCCCTTGTTCTTTTTATATCAAATCAAGAATTGTATGATACAGAAAGAAGCAAAACTTAACGACCGTGAAGCTCTGGTCGATATGATTGGCGACGAAAAGACGCCAGTCAAACTCCATAACGGAGAGACAGTAGAGGTTGGATATATCCGTGGTGACACACAGGATAAGATAGACAGCCTGATTGTCAAGTACGAAACGTTCAAGAAATCTCTAAAGCCAATCAAGCAGGAGGATGGCAAAGAGCCTGAATACGCTCCGGAAGACTTGAATCGTGGCAACAAATATACCCGTCAATTCTACGCCAAATGTGCGGCTGCTATTCTTATTAACACCTTCTGGGGCATGCGTCTTCGCTGGTGGTTGAAATGGCGCCTATTATACTATTTCAGCGGTTGGAACGGCGATGACTACCTGAGTATTGTGATGGAAGCAAAAAAAAAAGCAACGGAGCAGCAGTACTCAATGGCTATGGTATTTCTGATGGATATGACCACGACGTGGACGACGATGACGAAGAAAGAAGCCGAGGAATACCGTCACGAACTGGAATTGGTAAGAGAGCATCAATCATTGAAAAATTCCCAGGATTAGGCCAACCACTAGTGCTATTTGGAGGCTTGATAACTATTCCTAATTGGGGTTATCTTAACACACCAGTAGCACTAATGGAAGTGATGATCTCCGATCTTCCGCATGTCATGTATCATCCACCTAAAGAAGCTTCTGAGACAGAAGAGCAGATACGTGTTGATATAGCACGAGCACAGCGAGAGAAGATTAAGCAGGGCGGCTTGAAAGCCGTAGCGGGTCTAAATCTGAACTTCAAAAAGGTCATCAACGGCAACGAGCTATTGGAAAAGGCTAAGGCTGGAAAAATATAGACTCGCCCTTCTCCTTCCAAGCTTTCTGTTCGCAGATGAACAGATCAATACGACAGAGGTCGGTGGCACACTTGAAATGATAGTTGCCATCGGCTTCTTTTGATGCAATGATGTCAAGTGCGAAAGACCAGGGCCCATAGCTGATACCGGCACGCTGCATCCGTGCGTCGATAGTAATGATACCTCCGTCATTTACGATACGTCCACTCGCATCAAGCTCTGTGATGGTTTGAAATACTCCGTCCTTCTCAACAGGAACGCTACAATTGAATTGTAACCGCGTTTGCAAGCCAAACATGGCGGTTGCTACAAATACTTTTTCTTCCATAATTCAGTGTTTGATTGAAATTCGCTGCAAAGGTACAAATTTTTTCTCATTAGAGCAACCCCCTTGTATAAAAAATAATTCTGTTATATCGAGCGTAATACAATTATTTTACTGATATTGTGTAAATTAGAAACTATAAGTACTTTTGTCAAAAATTTCATTTTATGAGCAAAAGTAAGCCAACACCGGAGCAGATAAGAAAGAAAGCAATTGGACTATTGGATAACCGATCCACAGATAATGACGGCATGCTTATCAAGCGTGATAAGACCGTCTCTATGATTGATCTGTTTGGCTCGGAACAGATGACAGCCGTTGCATATTACGTTTCCGACCTCCTTGCAAAAGGCTTCAATAACCAGCAGATTATTATGGCTGTGAAAGACAGATACGATCTTGACTGGAATATGCGAAAGGTAAATCTTGTGAAAGATCTTCTGCATAAATTATGGCGGTGCGAGACTGCCCATGCAATGAATGATCAGGTGGCGCGTGAGTTAGCAACTATTGACACCCAGATAAGAGAGACTTGGGAAGCGTGGGAGTTTAGCAAACGAGGTATTAAACACACGAAGACACGTACCGAGAATAGCGATTCGAAATGCGACGAGAATCAGTATAACATCACCGAGATTGTAAATGAAGAAACGACTACCTCCGGAGATGTGAAGTACCTCCAGCATCTCAATGAGCTTGGCAAGGAAAGACGCAAACTGCTTGGACTCTATGCGCCTGAAAAGAAGACGCCAGGTACCGGGACAAATAACGGAACTATCAACTTTGTCGTTGTGGGCAGCGACGGAAACTCATTAAGCGCTCCGGTGATGCCGGTGGTACCGACTAATGATGTAGAGGAGGCAAATGTTGAGATCGTCGATGACAAAGAAGGTGGCAATGGAGAAATAGATAACCTATTTGAAGAATTGATGCATGGAAGTTAAGATAATCGGAAATATCGTCAATAATATCGTAAAAGGTATTGAAGAAGGTTACTCGTTGGTAGCCTTGCAAGGTAGTGCGCGTAGCGGCAAAACGCGAAACACTATCATTTTCATCATCATGTGCTGTCAAAATCCGAATATCGTAAACCAAATGATGCTCAAATACTATCCAAAGGCTCTTGAGAGATGGGAGGATGCGGTTCGTAGAGGCATCATCGATGATGAAGACAAAGAGAAAAGAAAGCCGACAAAGCCGGAACCGGTAAGTAAAGTGCGTGTCAGTATAGTGCGTGGATCATTGCCGGTATTGAAACGTTCTGTATTTGAAGATGACTTTAAGCCAGTGATGGAACAGATGGGGTTATGGGACGAGAAGCGCATGAATAATACGACAATGACGTATAAGTTCGCCAATGGCTCGTCTATAGAGTTCTTTGGTACAGACGGTCCGGAAGGAGCGCAGAAGTCCAAAGGTCCGAGCCGTGACATCCTGTTCTGTAACGAGGCTAATGAGATCGAGAAGGAAAACTTTAAGCATCTAAAGATGCGTACACGTCTGTTTGCAATATGCGACTTCAACCCGTCCTTCACCGAGGAACACTGGCTATACACAGAGATGAACGCCTATGGTACGTATCACTTCATAAGTACATTCCGAGATAACCCATTCCTTACGACGGCTATTCGAGAAGAGATATATTCGTACAAGACAACAAACCCGGCATTGTGGGAGATATATGGTCTCGGGCACTTTGCCATTGTAGAAGGTCTTGTGTATCCAAAGGCAACTTGGGATATAATCGACAAGACAGAGCTGCCTATCAATATCCGACTGGAGAAGCGTATCGGAATAGATATCGGATTCTCCGGAAAAGGAGACCCTACAGCAGTTGTATTGTGTTATACTGCAAATATAGATGGAATCAAGCACCTATGGATGGAGGAACTTGTGTATGAGAAAGGACTAAATGAAAAGCAACTTGCATACAGGCTTCGTCCATACAATGACATCAAGAAGTACATTGACAGTTCTAACCCGTTGTATATCGAAAACCTTGAAGATAACGGCGTTTCGCTTCTATATCCTGTAGTCAAGTATGCAAATTCTATTGTGGATGGTATTACGAAAGTACAGGGATATAAGATACACGTTATTCGTGGTAGTGTGAATCTGATCAAGGAATTAAATAACTACTGCTGGACGAAGGATCGTCACGAGGCGTTTACCAATGTGCCTATTGACAAGTTTAACCATGCGTGCGATGCTTTCCGTTATGCGATCATGAGCGACCGATCAGCACGAGGAGGGCGACGCAGATATACTAAAGCAGAATTAGGTATTACATTTTAACATCATCAATATGGAAACAAAAGAGTTTATCAAGAAACTTAAAGACAGAAGCCGTGTGCCTTCTATCATCGCACTTCGCCAAGCGCTGTGCTATCATTTGTGGAAAAACAACATCCCTTGTACGCTCATAGGCAAGTTATTGGGCTATACGAGACGTAATGTGTATATCTCTTGTTATCACGTTCAGGACTGTCTGGAGGTGAATGACAAAACGCTACGCAGCGCTATCGAAGAGGTAAGGCAGCATGATATTCAGATCAAGCCATACACAATAGATGGTAATATCATGTCGAAGCATGCCGGGTACAGAATGATTATTGACAATATAATTTATTAAGCATATGGGATTCTTTCAAAAATTATTCGGATTCGGTTCAGAACCGGAATTGCCGAAGTTAGACAAGAAGGAGGTTCTCGCTGAGCAAGCCAAGGAAAACAACACCGTTATTTATGGCACTCGTCTTCGTGAGACGCTGGAGGGTTTTCTCGCTAACGCCGAGATTGATAAGGCAAAGAAGATGTTTGCCTGCCATCAGATGGAGGCTTTGAAGGCATTGAGTGAGTATCGTTGTGACGAGCACAAGATCAACGAGCGACCTAACAAGAAGCGCAAGGACAAAGATGACTATGAGACATCAAAACTGCCTCGTGCCATCCAGCGTGGTACAAATGAGACGGCTACCTTCTTCATGTTCGGAAATCCGATCAACATCACGCTCGGGAACAAACCGAAAGATGCAGAAGAATTGGCTGATGCTTTTGAGGCTTTCAAGGACTTCTTGGATGATATGTACTTCAATGAAGACCTCTATGACTGCCGACACATTACCGGATCGGAAACTGAGTGTGCAAAGCTCTATTCGTTGTACAAGAATGAGGATGGCGAAGTAGAAGTTGTGTGCCAAGTAAAGAGTAACGGTAATGGAGATGTGCTCTACCCGATGTTTAACCAATACGGAAAGATGGTTGCTTTCGCCATTGGCTACTACATGCGAAACATCGACCTCGAAATGGAAGAGCATTTTGATGTCTATACGAGCAAGAAGATTTGGCATTTCATCAAGCCTGCATCAACTCCGAAAACTTGGGTATGTACTGACGAAAATGGAGAGCCGGAGGAAAATCCTTTCGGCAAGATTCCAATTATCTATTACAACCATGAGGTAGATTGGGAAGGCGCACAACAGCGTATAGACAAACTGGAGTGGCGAGACAGTAAGCATAGCGACACGGTTGAGTATTTCGGTGATCCGTATCTGTTGATGACAGCAGACCTTGTGGATGACCGCATGGCTGATCCCACCGAAAGCGGAAAACTATTCATTGCCGACAACAAAGACAGCCGTTTCGAGTATGTTACTCCTCCAGATAGCGCCAACTTGGTCAAGAACGAACAGGAGTCTCTGCAGGCATCTATTGACAAAGACACTCTTACGCCGGACTGGTCATACAAGAGCATCATGGGTCTCGGTACGCTATCCGGAGAGGCGATGCGACGCGCCAATCTGCCAGGCTATGTAAAGCGTGCAAGACTTGCTATCAAATACAACCGTCTCATCAAACGCGATCTGCACCTGATTGTGCATATCATGTGCAATTATAAATACCTCGCCAATAGCGACATGTGCGATAAGTTACGTCGTATGAAACTCAAATTCACGTACACTGATCCGTTTGTTGGTGGTATTGAGGATAACTCTACCGAGGTCGCTACTTTCCGTGGCGCCGGTGCGATGTCTATCCATGCCGCTGTTGCAGTTAATCGCCACGTAGAGGATAAAGCCGCCGAAGAAGAGCGTATATGGGAGGAAGCAAAGAGGATGGCTCAAATAGAGGCAGAAGCGAAAGCAGCTGCTCAGGCAAAGACAAAAACTAACAATAATAACAATACTGAGGAATAATCATGGCACAGCGTTTTAAGGACTTTTGGATTGCCGTCGGCCAGCCGGGAGCGTACTCGAATAACATGCAGTATGATGAGGTATTTGGACTGAATGCGAGGTTTGGTATCAAAATCAAGCACTCGCCATATTCTCCAATGCCGAAGATCAAGAATATGGTCGTACAGTCGTGGAAGGACGAAGACGGCGACGATGTATGGTTGCCGCGTGTGACTGATAGCGAAACAGGAACGTATAAGCCTGCTATCACACATGAAGCGGTTGATTTCGTGCCGAAGTTTGTCATCTTTGGCAATGCCGCAGTTACAAACTCCAATCAGGCTATCCGCGAATTACTCAATGCGATCGAAGGAAGATGGTTGAAGATTTATGATGAGTACACCCAGATGGGCTATGAAGGAGTGTATCTGACGGACGCTGATGACGATCCAAAGTTCAAGCGCCGTAGCTATGACTACGTTGAGTTCGAGTTGAAGTTTAAGATAAACGGTCCGAATATAGACGCTCCGTTTGATGGTATAACTATTGAAACAGCATAACAATGAGAGTATTTCGTGACATATACAATGCACAGGGTCAGTTCGTAAGGACTGACGTTGTGTTTGACATCATGGAGGCTACGTACACCGGTCAGGATATGGGTAAGCGTAGCATCGTGGCAACTATCAAGTACGCAACGCCTATCGACTTCCAAATGGGCGATTACGTGGAGTTTGCCATGCAGTCTTTGATACGCGATCACGGGCATAACAGTGGAGAGGTACAGAGTCCGGCAGAGCGTTTCTATATTTACACGGAGCCGCAATGTAAGAAGACGGCTCGTCCGATGAGTGCAGGCGATGCCTTTGAGACAACCGTCACCTTCTATCCGCGTCAGTATGAGTTGGCCGGAATCCAGATGCGTGACTTCGTGCAACAGGAGGCGAATGCCGAGACGCTTATCTATACCGGCTTCGATAACGTCAGTTTCTATGGCGGTGCCAAGGAACTGCTTGACCGCTGTATGGCGTGCTTGAAGCAGTATTACAAGGACAGCCAAGGCAATCCGTTGTGGTCGTATGTGCTTGCTGATGCTCTCAATGAGGACAAAAACAACGCTTTGGAGCGCTATGCTTTCTCCTTCTCCGGCAACAGCGTCATGGATGCGCTGATGAAGCTGAATGACAAGGATTATATCAACACAACCTTCTTTATCAACGGTCGCACGATATACGTCGGCTTCAAAAGACCGTTTCTTTGCTCCGTAAATGCCGCTGGAGCGATTACAGATAGGCCGTTGGATATGATGTATGGTAAGACCTCACATCTGCCAATAGACAAGACTTATGGCGGTTTGTACGACATCACCAAATCCGTAGGTGAGGAGTTGCCTATTACGAAACTCTTTGCCTATGGTGCTGCGCGTAACTTGAACAGGTACTATTGCGCTGACCGTATTCAGTCCGGGCGTTTCGTCAACAAACTGATGTTGCCGTCATTTAGCGATGATGGTACTACGGACTGGATCATTTCGGAGGATGCTGTAAAGAAGTACGGAATCCGTGAGGGCAGTAAGACCTTTGAGGAAGTCTATCCGTCTCTTCGTTACATGACCTACGCCGATATTCGCGGTATCAAGTACTGCATTAAGGTACGCTATAGCGGTTTGAGCGGCGATGTGTTCGAGAAAGATGGCGTGATGACGCACAAGAACAGCAATTCCGCTTATCCTGTGGCGCGTGTGCAATGCTACAAAGTTGTACCATGTACCGGTGTTGAAGACCAGCAGACAGGCGAGAAAGACGGTACGGTCGGCTGCAATAAACTCGTGGAATACCAACCTCCTGAGGATTTGGCTGTATTCATACATGCTACAGGAAAGACCGTCAAGGTGCTGCTGTATGGAGGTGCCACGAAAGCCGAAGCATGTCAAAAGCAGTTGGCGCATGATGGTAAGATACCGACCACCGATGGTAATGCTCCTGCAGCAGATTGGTCTAACTGCTATGCCGGTGCATGTTTCGCTGTGCATGATATAGGCTTCGTGGACATGAACGGTCAGACGTATGATGCCACCGAGCGTGCCAACTGGTTCACGGCTCCGTTCCTGCGTACGTTGGAGTATGATCCGATGTACACTCCAGGAACGGCACAAGAGCGTGCAGAGTTGCACCGTATCGAGTATGTAGATACGTTCTGGTTAACGGACCTCTACGTGATGGAATACGAGAACGGAGCTGCCAGGTATGATGCGCAACGCAGTTTCAAGCGTGATGGCTATTCGGCATGGGCATGGCCGAGACTGAATGACCAATCGAATTTCCCCGGTTCGCTGCCCGTGAACGAGGTGGTGGCGGTGGAGCCTGTGACGATACCGGATACAAGCGATAACATCAATGGCGGTCGTCAGCAGCATTGGGACATCTATCTGCGCGACCTTGGCTTTGCTATTGACGAGCAGAATGACTTCGGTGAGTTGGTGTTTGTCTTCTCTACTCCGGTAGTGAGCGTGCTGGATGGCATTCTGGCCGGACGTGAGTTCACGATCGACGGAGGCGAGAACCTGAACGACTTCCAAGAACGTGTGATGTGTGCCTATGACGAGAACGGCAACTTCAATCAGGACTTCATGATGCCGGGCGACTCAATGGATTCGAGTGTGGCTCAGAAAGCCTATCTGAATGGTGCTATATGGCGCATCCGGCTCAATCGTAACGACAATGATAGCGAGTTGAGTTCAATCGGTCTCGTCATCCCGAACACCGATATACACATGAAAGGCGGCGATCATGTGGTACTGCTCGATATCTATATGCCGGACATCTACGTACGTGCTGCGGAGCAACGGCTGCTGCGTGAGGCACGAAACTACCTTGACAAGAATGACCGTGGCAACATCAAGTACTCGATCAACTTCGACAAGGTGCGTTTCAATCAAATACAGAACTACTCTCGTCAGATGCGTGAAGGCGTTATGCTGCGTATGGTAGATGAGGACCTGAATATCTCTTCGGATAACAAGGTTCGTACCATTGTGCAACATACCGTGCCGTTAGAGACGCAAGTGCCGTTCTATACCATCAACTCGCAGACCGGATCACGGCAGATTGATACGTTATTTGAGTATGGAAGACCAGGTAGTGGCTTGGGATTGTTCAAGGACACTATATCAAGTTATAACGAATCACAAGAGCGTTTGGCTCTCAAAGTACCGCGAGCATCCAAGACATCTGAGTTTGTCAATATATATGTACACGGTCATAATAAGACATACGGCACATACCCACAACATCAAAATGCCTATGCATATGATGATGAAATATGGATTGTTGAGTTTGATTGTGATTATCCGCTTTATAGCAGTTTGACTCGCTCCAATCAGACTGATGTAAATATAACGGAAACTATCTACGAGCGTAATGAGAAAAAGGCATATCCATCAGAAGGTACTCCGCTGCCTGCAATCAGTAGGGATTATGTCAGCTTCAAGTCCGGTAAGTTCTATGAGGTAGTGATGCAGGTACAGGATGCTTATTGGAGTGAAGAGAATGACGATATCATATTGTCTGTATCTCCGATCGACATAGAAACGAGATATGCCATAGACGAATACGAATGTGAGGCGAGCGATCCTGTTGATGGCTGGAGGACTGTTACATACAAGTTCCGTCTTCCTGATAGCTTCAACGATATGCAGGGTTATTATATAGGGCTATACTACCTTTCGCCGGATAACAGCGGTGAGATTAAGGTGGACTATGGCGCTGTGCGTATATGCTCAGTTACAGAGAAAGACCTTGATGCACAAGGACAGAGTATCAAGTATGTCGATTTCAAGGCTTCACAAGTGACGATCAAGATACAGGATAACACACGTCCTGCAGACAGCCGGATCAAGGACTGCTACCCGGAGCCTATCTACGAGATTCAGGCGACCATTGAGGAGCAGACCAAAGCTTCTTCGTGGGGTTCGCTGATGAATAACGTAGAGAAGACACGTATCGAGTCAGAAGAGACCAAGCGGACGTATGAGATGCTGGCCAATATCGCCCGTCAGAACTATCAGCAACTGCTCAACTTGAAGAATAACATCTTCGATCCGGATGGAACATGTAATGATGTCTTCATACAGACGATGATGCTGCAGGTCGGTGCGGACTCCATGAACTACCAACTGGATCGCACCTTTACCACTCCTACCGGCGTACGGAGTAACTTCGATGTGTCCGGGCGTGATGTGCAAGGCGGCACGTATGACAAGTTCATAGTGTACGATGATGATGTACTGCATCACTTCGTCTATACGCAAGGAGCACAAGGCGGTACATGGGGTGTACGAGGCAGTTTCGAGGCGGTACTGTCACCTACTACCGGAGAGAATAACGAGACCATCTGGCCGACGTATTTCGTCTGCATCAAGTGCCGCAAGGACACGGATAATGATCCTACGGAGGTGACATGGATATGCTCTACCAAGCAGTATGCCGTGAATGATGATTCCGACACGAACTACTGGTACTTCAACTGGGGTATCCTGACGGCTAACAGCGACGGCTTCTATAGCCTGATGGAAACACGAGGTAATGCCTATATGTATGGTGACAACCTCATCTGCGGCAAAATTAGTACGCTTGCCGGTAACTCGTACTTCGATCTGACGCATGGCAACTTTGTGTTGAGTGAAGGTGCAGAGGGTAGTGCTGCATTATCATATATTGACGGTGTGCTTACTATCCGTGGCATGAAAGATGGTGATGGTAGAGACATCTTGGAGCGTCTTGGGTTAGCTATAACTACTGCTAATAATGCGGCATCTGCTGCTGCTAATGCGGAAGCGGCAGCGGCTGCTGCTCAACAGGCGGCAGAAGCGGCACAGCAAGCCGTGGATAAGGTCACGAATGACGGCATCATCAGCAAGGGTACGGAGAAGCAAGAACTGAACCGTGAGTTTATTATTATCGCAGGCAATACCCGCGATGGTGAAAGTGCTGACGGATCGTATTCTAAAGCGATTACGCAAGCTAACCAATATGGTGTGGATCACACTGCATTGGACTTGGCGTTTCAGGATTTGTATGCGGCTATGAAGGTGGTTCTCGGTACAAACCAGAGCACAGGCAAGATTGACGGTAGCAACATTCAAAACGACACGTATATCGGCGGTGAGATAAATAGCACACCCACATATCACATCAATATTCCGTTTGGAGCAAATCTCTATGAAGGTGCTGATCCACTTACGCTGAATAATTCTTTAACCCAATATCAAACTGCTGTTGGAATTGTACAAGGTGATAAATATCGTCTGTTTGCGATGCGCAAAAATAGCGATGGATGGCCGGTAGAATTGACAGAGTTGAATGATCAAGGTACTTGGGTCCAGACATTAAACGATCTTGGCACGAGCACTCCTCAAGAAACGAATGTATATTCTGATTTCACGTCAAGAGGTGGCGCAAAATTAGATTTATCTATCCATCTTGAAGGTGGAGATATTGGATATATTACGCTCGAAGGAATCTATTTGCGTAAGTTCTACAATATCGACTCTGCAAAGTTCAATGAGTTATGGAAGAACTACTACGACGCAGAGGTAGAACTTCTCAATCGCATATCGAATGCCATTGACGAGCGCGAGATCGGCGGCGAGAACATGATCGAGACGATGGGTCGTGAGTATGAAGCAACCGGCACATATACCGGCTACGCATATCTTAGCATTCCTTTCCGCAGAATCAACAATATGGGCGGCTATACAGCATTCCCTATTGGCAAGTACGTGTTCAGTGCCGAGGTGATCTCTATATTGAGAACTGGTGGCGCCGGAATACCGCCAATTGGCATATCTGTGAAGATTGTCGATAGCACATCTCGCTCTTACAATACGATCGCTGATGTTGGATGGGGCAATAATGTGGTTAGCAAGTTTGAACTAACCACAGAAGAACCGCTATTCTTACGAGTTAGTTGGCAGTCGAGCGAGGAGTGTCGTGTCTATATCAAAGATGCGATGCTCCAGCTCGGCACAAAGCAGACTGCATATCAGGACTATGTGAAGCACCTTACGGACGCTCTGCATGGATCAACAGAGATTGCAGGTGGATTAACGATGACCAATGTCCTAATGTTGAAGAATGAGCAAGGAACAGTAACGGCAGGTATGTCTGGCCTTACTGGAGACGCAAACTCTCCGGAAAACGTCCTTATGTGGGGCGGTGGTACATATCAGCAAGCATTAGATCAACTCAATGGACTACTGAATATACTTCCAGTACTTATCACGAAGACAGGTATTGGTAGTAGAATCGGTTGTTTTGAGGTATTGAGCAGTACATCTGTAAAGGTATCACATCCTACTGATAGCGGTAAGTATATCACTATAGACGCAGCTACCGGTATTCATGTGTTCAGTGGAGGCGAGGAGGTGATCACCATCTGTGCGGATGCCGTTGTTGAGCCGCAGGAGTTTGGCACATATTTCCCAAGTTCTGACACTACTTCTACTGTAGCAAAATCTACTACACATTTTACGAAAGTGCTCGGTACATTTGTCAATCAAATACAAGAAGGAACTTATGAGATAGGAGGTGATACACTAACATCGTTCGCTTCAACCATATACGTATCTGAAAGCAACTCGTGGTCAACAAGATTTAGCAATGGTGATATTTACCTCTTAAATACGTCAACAAATGAGAAGTTCCATTTTGACTTTTGGCAAGGATCAATTGATGGTGTTGTATCTGGTAAAAAGACATGGCAATTCTCTGGTAATGGTACTGTTCATTTGACAACAGGAAACTACCAGTTAGTAGCAGAGTATAATGTTAGTTTCGATAGCAGACACGATTCCAATGTCAGCATTGAAGTTGCTACTGGGCGAGTGAATATCACGGAACCTGAAAGGAGTAGAATCATCCTTGGTAATAACGGTCTGCTTGTTAGCCGATCCGGATCAAAGTATTTCTGGATAAATAACCTATCAAGCATGTCTTGGTTCGATGTCAGAATAAAAGGACTACCAAACCTTGGTACTGGTTCTCTTGGTTACGATGGTATGCTGTATCGCTGGAGTGACGGCTCTTTGAAAATAGGTACAGGATCAACTACCTAATCGTAAGGTAATAGACTCTCTTGTTTACGACGACTGGAATCCCTTCAAGAAAGTAAACTCTCTTATAAACGACAATAGAGTCACCGTAGGAGATGGCGCGGATAGTATCTGCGTCATCTTTGTATATGCATACATTACAGCCGTCTTGCTTATAACAGAATGTGTCGATCTGCATTATATGGTCGCTATTAGGACCATAACCGAAATAGGCTTCTTGCTCTTTGAAACGACATATCTCATAGGCATTGAAGTATGAATCTGACTCATCGTTGAACTCATATTGCTTTTCTGCAACCGATAAGTCTTTTGCGTCTCTCGTAGGTTCGTTCTGATTACACCCGATCATGCACATGGCACAGAGGGCGATGATAATTACCTTCTTCATAGCGTTCTTGATTGAAATTCGCTGCAAAGGTACTACAAAAATTTGATATATACAAATTTTCTTGCATAAAAAATAATTTGGTTACGTCACGCAAAGCAGTATTATTACACTGATATTGTAACAATTAAATAGTCTTTGTAACTTTGCCGCGATTTTAACAAAATACATTATTATGGCGACAATTTACATCGGATCGGACTTCAAAGAGGTGAGGCTGAAAGCGAAAAACGGCTTCTCTTTTGTCGATACACCACACGTAGTGCTCTTTAACAAACAAAACAAGAAGTACTTCGTTGCAGACGACGTATCGCCAATCTCCGGCGGTGGCGGCTATGACGTTGATTTTACAGCCGAAGTAACGAGCAGGATGATACCAGGTACTTACACGCTGGAGGTCTATACAGACTCAACGAAAGCAAACCTACTCCATCGCAAAGAAGCATACGCTACCGCAGTCATTGTAGCTGCTTCTCCGGAACAGGAAGACGGAACCAATAACGACTAACGAATATGGCTCAGGTAATCGAAATAGAGAGCAGAGGACGTGATGTTATCGAGATCGGCATACGTTCGGTTGATGTGGTCGAGATAGGCTATCGCGGCGGTGGCGTACCTTGGGGTAACATCATCGGCAACATGCAGGATCAAGCAGACCTCATGGCTAAACTGAACAAGATTGAGAAACTCGCAAAGGCAGGAATAGTATTATGAAAGAGATTATCTACAATATCGACGGAGTGGCTGGACGCGTGATCACGCTGACCGGCTTGACGGGTACGTTCACGAAGAACAACGTGCTCGGTATCATCAACAAATCCCAAGGCGATGTGCTCTACACGCCGATGGACTGGAACCTGCTGACCTTTGCGTACAGTAACGGCACGATGACGCTGACGCTCGCAGAGAGTGTGGCGGCTATTGCGGCAGGCGACAAACTGTTGATCAAACTCTACACCGACGACGCGGCAGGGGGGTATGACGAAATGCTCGCTCAGTTCTTCGGCGTGACGCTGCTCGAAGGCTACGAGTTCATGACCGACACCGATGTGTGCGGCGAACTCGAAGACATCATGCAAGTCATCGACCCCAACCTCACCGCCGAACAAGCGGCGGCTATCACTGCACAAACGTTAAACCCATCAGAATCGTAACAATATGAACGAAATTCAAAAAATCTTCAGTAACGCCCTCTTCCGCGTCATGGCGACTTGGTTCGGTTTCTACATCCAAGACAAAGTAGCCGCGTCTATCCTCGAACCCATCCGGCAGGCACAGCAGATTGCGGACAGTTTCACCATCCGCAATGTCGGCACGCAGGACAACGTGGAGGGCATCGTCAATGCGTTTGCACGGCAGCCGGGAACGGGTGAGACCGAGCATGAGCGGATTGTGACGCAAGACTGGCAGGACGGGCAGGGCAGCATCAGCCACACGGTGTATGACAGCATCATGTATATCGGAGGCGAGGAGGTGCAATTATGATCGGTCTGGGTGCGAAATATCTCACGGCGGCAGGCTTCGGCAGATACCGCATCACCGCTGCATCGCTCGGCAGTAATCTGATGTTCGGCTCGTTATGGCTGAATTATGCGGCACAGCAAACCATTATGGCGGCGTTTGGTGCAGATGGTACGGCGGTGATAAGGGCGACGAACGAATATCTGAACGGCATCGCTGCGAGCGATAAGGCCAAGGCTACCGCGCTGGCTGGGTTCATCAACGAGGACCCGATGATGGTATGCAGCCTCGGACTGGAGCCGACACTGACTACCCTGCCGAGCATGCCGATAAGGTTCTTGCAAATAAGGAACAATAGTACTTATGGCTTCAATAATGGATTCCTATTTGGTGTGCAACTAAACACTATCGGAACCATCAAAGCGCAAGTTCTTAAAGTGGACACAGGCGGCAGTTGGATATTCTTCTCACGTTGGAGTGGAAGTGATGCCACGAATCCTTGTTGGGGTAAGGACTATAACGATATGGGAGCAAACATATCCCCTGACCCAACTCCTTGGAATGCTAACACGATTACGAAACTTACAACGACAATTAATAGGAGCGACAATGTTCCGACATTCTGGGGTTCGTTTGTGAATAATTCGTGGTCACGAGTATTCAATACTGGGTATGTCGAACTATATGACAAGCAGGGTAATTTTATTATAGGTCTTTTCCCGACCGAGAAAGACGGAAAGGCTTATATGATGGATATGGCGACTCAAGAGTTGCATGGCAATGTACGGAACAATAAGAGTTTCCAAATTGTTTACAATCTTGCCGATGGCACCCCTTGGACCCCACCCACCCCCTAACCGTTCTACCTAAGACCCC
>Ga0310694_10000446_pt1 | contig 54313 bp, 72 predicted proteins | sample 174DNAGHGhighgp2_FD_203884 | JGI IMG/M metagenome (GOLD analysis project Ga0310694, IMG submission 203884) | Sheep rumen microbial communities from Palmerston North, Manawatu-Wanganui, New Zealand - 1742 DNA GHGhigh gp2 (v2) (version 2) | ecosystem: Host-associated > Mammals > Digestive system... | reverse complement strand
TGCGCATTTTTAATACCTTCTATTATGAAGAAAAAGAATAGCTTAGATTGGTTAGAGCAGTGTACTAAAATACATGAGCGTAGGTCCGAACCCTACTTCTTTTTTTTTTCGCATTTTTAACAATCCATATTATGGAGGTAAAAACTATGTATAAAAGCGATACCTATTCTGACTTTAGAGAAAGCGGAGGTCCGATTGTTTGGACGCGTGATATTGTTAAGATGGTGGTAAAACATTCAAGATTAATTGACCGTTTAAATCCTGATAAAATGGCCGATATGGTTTTTTGGTGTTTTGATATTCTTAACGGTTCTGCTGAAAAACCTAAAAAGAAAAATTGGAAATTCGTTTTCGGTAAAGACTGGATGGATATTAAATAGAGGGCAAAATACGCTCTCTGTTTTTTCGCATGTTTAAAACCTCATATTATGGAGGTAATCAAAAATGAAAAATAAATTTGTTATAATCATTTGCACGATTTTAAGAAACATTGTAATGTTCATTGGATTATTTGCCTGCGGGGTTTTTCTGATATTAGCCACAGTATTTGATTTATTAAATGTGGCATTTGAAGGAACTATTATTGGTGAATTTTTTAATGAAGTTGCAAATTGTTGCATAAACATTATGCATTCTGTATTTGACAATTTAAAATCGTTTGTTGGATTAAACTAGAGAGAGCTTTTGTAAACTCTCTTTATTTTTTCGCATTTTTAATACCCCATATTATGGAGGTAATCAAAAATGAAAGCATTTTTTGAAAACATTTTGTTTGTAATCGGAACGGTCGTGCTAGTTGTATTAGTTGCAATCGGATTTCTGATTTTGGTAGCCTATGAAGTAATCAATGTATTAATTCGTGGTATCAGTTGGACATTCGAGTTATTATGCGACGGCGTACTTGACGGTATCGACAATTTTGTGTACAAAGTGTCAAAATCATTTATGAAGAAAATCTTGGCGTTAAACGATCAGGATGCAAAAGACAATTGCGAATCCGAAGAATTAACTGACAATGAATCTGCTAAGGATGCAGAACCGTCAGATAATTCCGATAATTCTGAATTGGTTGCATAGCATCTGGGGCTTTTACGCCCTTTCTTTTTTTTTTTCGCATGTTTTATATACCCTATTATGGAGAGAGTACATAACATTAGGAGGTATAAAGACATGTTATTCGAACTGATTAAGATTTTTGGCTGTGCCATCGCCATTATGGCTTTACATGCACAGTATTAAACGGAGCGATCATACGCTCTTTGTTTTTTTCGCATATTTAACCTCTCCTATTATGGGAGGAGTTATTCATGAGAAAATTATATGACACACTCGCTGGACTTTTATGTGCAGTTTGTAGTTTATGCTTTTTTGGAATGGCTATCAGATCATTTATCATTGATGATGCTGTTTTATTGATGATATGGTTTACTACATTTATAGTAGGAATCATTGCATCGGTAATGATGGTTATCACTCTGAAGCATCCAGAAATTTATGACTAAGGACTGAATAAAGTCCTTTTTATTTTTTTTAAAGAAAAGGAGAAATTTTTAATGAGAAACAAAGTTTATGAAGATCTTCGTATTGAAGGTGCAAAGTTAATGCCGGGTTCATATAAGAACTTCGCAGGTAGAGCAAGCAAGTACAATAGAGCAGGAGCTCGCAATTTCAATGTTATTATTGATGATCCAGAAGTAGCAAATGCTTTACGTGAAGCTGGCTGGAACGTAAAAATCAGAATGCCAAGAGATGAGGGAGATTCCCCTACATATTTCTTAGGTATTAATGTTTCATTCGGTAATGACTATTTCCGTGATCCTCAGATTGTTAGAATGACGAGTAAAACAAGAACTGAGCTGACCGAAGAGGATGTAGCCATTCTTGATGACGATGATATTTTAAGCGCGGATCTGGTTATCCGTCCGCATAACAGCACTGACGACAACGGTGAAAACAGAGTTAAAGGATATCTAAAGGAAGCATGGATTACAGTTGCTGATTCGTTTTCCGATAAGTATTCCGATAGATAATCTTTAACATAGCCCTCAGAGAACCAACTGACAATATGACATGAATTATGGTTGCCTCCTATCACCCGTAATTAAAACCCCCTTTCAATACTTTATATTTCCAAAATGTTAACAACACTCTTCCCATGTTGGTTGGTTCTCTATTTTTATTTTAAAAAAGGAGAAATAAGATGAATGAAAAAAGAAATAATTATATTTTTGGTGGTGTTGGCTTTATTGCTGGCATTATGGTTGGTTTTTTGCTTGGTAAATCGTCAAGTAAGAAAGCAACAGCTGAAGCTGAGAATACTGTGGAGCAAAGGCGAGATACTGAAACTACAGATGGACACAGTTTACCTGAAGATCCTGATGTATCAATATCAGTGTCTGACATCGAACAAACTTTAGAAAATCTGAAGGTTGTTGATATTGACGAAGACCGCCAGCTCGACTACTTTATCAATGGCAATATCTCCGACGAGCTTGAAAATAAATTCTTAGGCAATCAAAAGAAGCAATACTTCATCTCGGCAGACGACTATAGTCAGTTCCCTGGATATTCTAAGATCGAACTTGACTATCATGATGGCATGTTCTGGGGCGCTGGAGCAATGGAACCATTCTCAGACACGCTTATTCATGATCTGTTAGGCAATGACGTATATAGTACGATCGTGTATAATGCAACACATCTGGTAGGTAGCAATATTTACTGGGTACGTAATGAGCAGCGTTCTACTGACTTCGAGATATTCATCGATGATCCGTTGATGAAGGCTGGTGAATAGCCGTGGCCGATTATCCATACGGTCTCTACGATTACCAGTATGACGCATTAAAGCGAATGCACAACGGCTGTATATTATGTGGCGGTGTAGGCTCTGGAAAGTCCAGGACCTCACTGGCATATTACTGCAGCCTCAATAAGACGGCCGATCATAAGGAAGACGAGTTCATCCCTATGGTCGACCCGCCTATGGATTTGTACATCATAACCACAGCTAAGAAGAGAGATAGTGCAGAATGGTCGCTAGAAATGGCACCATTTCTGATGTCTCCCGATCCAGAAGTGGCTAGATATTCTAACAAAGTAGTTGTAGACTCATGGAATAACATTAAGAAGTACGTCGATGTAGAGAAGTCGTTCTTTATATTTGACGAGCAGCGAGTAATTGGGTACGGAGCATGGACAAAGTCCTTCCTGAAAATAACAAAGAGTAATCAGTGGATCTTATTGTCAGCAACACCTGGCGACACCTGGTCTGATTACGCCCCAGTCTTCATTGCTAATGGATATTTCAAGAACATTACTCAGTTCCGTCGCGAGCACGTAGTCTATGAATATGCTCCAAACCTACACTATCCCAAAATCGACCGTTATATTTCAACGGCCAAACTCAGTCACTTCCGGGATGAGGTGCTGGTAACAATGGACTATCATAGACCGACTGTGTTACACGATGCTGATATTTGGGTAGACTATGACCAGGAAGCGTACAGACGGATCATGAGAGACCGCTGGGACCCGTGGAATAACGAGCCAATAGAAAATATATCTTCTTTATGTTTCTGCATGAGACGCGTTGTAAACTCGGCTGACAGCAGGAAGCTGAAGGTTCTTGAGATTGTCGAGGATCATCCAAAGGTTATAATTTTCTATAACTACAATTTTGAACTTGATATTCTCAGAAATCTCCCATGGCCAATTGGAACCGAGATTGGCGAATTGAACGGACAGAAGCACGACCCAATTCCTAAGTCGGACAGATGGGTATATTTTGTAAATTATAACGCTGGTGCGGAGGCATGGAACTGTATTGAAACCGATACGATGATATTCTACTCAATGAACTATTCGTACAGATGTATGACCCAGAGTAAGGGTAGAATAGATAGAACTAACACTCCGTTCACGGATTTATATTATTACAGCCTCAAATCTCATGCGTCGATCGATTTGGCCATAGCTAGAGCATTAAAGCGAAAGAAGAACTTTAATGAGAAGGGATTCGTGTCGCATATTTAATTGGCTATATTATGGAGGTGATTATCGTGGAAGATAATAAAATCGAAAAAGTATGCACAGTTATCGCTGATCTTGCAGCTACAACATTTTTCATGGGAGCACTTGAGAAATTTACTGAGGACGAAAACGGAGTCGGTTATGTAAGAAAGGGAGCTTCTTACGTAAAGAACAAAGTTTCAAATCTCGTCGATCGTATCAAGCAGACTAAAGTAAAGGTTGTAGAAAAAGAAGAGAAATAACTGACAAGAGCGTTTAATACGCTCTTTATTTTTTGTGGAGGTAATGGGTATGCCAATGCCATTTAACACTGAGGCTGCAATTTACGAAGGTTACACAAAGTTGGGCCTATACGTTGTCATCAAGTGCATAGCTGATTGGTTTGCTTACAAACGTACGAAAGAGCGTTTAGAGCTTGAACACGTGGATCCAGAAGATGTAAAAATACGTAATGCGGAAGCTGGTATAGCTAATAGTGAGCGTTTCTTTTTATCCGATTGGTTTAATGTCCTAACAGAAGGAAACATAAACGGTGAGTTGCTAATTGAAAAACTTCACGAAAACTGGAACAAAGGAATTCGTAGGTTCAATATGAATGCACTAGAGGAAAATATTAATGACGAATCGGAAGTATAAGAATTTCTATAATTCTAAGTTTATTCATGATTGGTATGTGAAAAATAAGAAACTGTATGATCTTATTTATATGTCATTGACTATGGATGCGAATGACAAGTTGTCTATGATTCTTATTTATAGTGATGACCCAGATGAGCTCATATTCTTGCACGGGCTTGAAACCATAATCAAATGGTTTAGATAGGCGGTGATATTTATGGACACAGGTATGCAATTAGAACAGGCACTAGCCAACTTCTTCATAGAGGTGTTTCCGTACATTATTCGTTTTTTACTGTTTGTTATTAGTGTTGCAGTACTAGTCGGATGTATCATAATATTCAAATATTTTATGGACAGAATCTCGTAAAAGTCTGCCCACTTTTTATTTTTAAAAATGGGTTTTGCCCACTTTTTATTTGGCCATTAATGGTAAAACTGGTACGGACGTGTACTTCTGGTCAAAAAAAGTGGGTTTTTGACCATTTATTTTTAAAAAGTGGCCACACAAAAACCATTGTGTAACAAGGCTTTTTAACATTTTGCCCATTTTCCCACTTTTTTTTCTTATTTTGTATAAAAATTAAAAAATAAAAATATATATAAAGTGGCAATAAAAAGTGGGTTTTTGACCAAAGCTATATTTTTAAGAAAAGGAGAAATAAAATGGCTGATAAAAATCGTAATTTCAGAGACTTCAAAGACACAACATATTTTACCGGTTTAGCTGGTACACCAATCAGAATCTTATTACTGGAGATGTTGGACAGTAAGGAACTGGTTGAAGTATGCAGATATGATCCTGTTAACGAAATCATTACAATCGATATTAATGAGATGCCTCATATTCTGGCAATGCCTGGTGTTGGCGTACCATTAGAATCGATGATCAGAAATTTCGTTGTTACATGCAGAGAACAGTTTTATTTAGGCAAAGTTACAGATCGAAATTTCACTATAGCGTAGCCTATATTTAGAAGTAAGTTTTATACCTACTTCTTTTTTTTTCGCAGAAAAAATATGGACTATTATGAGAGAAAAATGTAAAAATTTTCAGCTCTCATATTTTTTGTAAAGGAGAAAAACAAAAAATGAGTAAGAGAAAACGAATACCGAGTGACGTTCTCGAACGAGATTTTCAATCGAAACTCGTAAAGGAATTGCATTCTATATTTCGCGGATGTGTTGTGCTTCACAACGACGCACACTATATTCAAGGAATACCTGATCTTATAGTTTTGATAGGTTCGAAATGGTTTGCTTTAGAAGTTAAAAAATCTAAGAACGCAAAGCATCGTCCAAATCAGGACTATTATGTGTCGAAGATGAATGAAATGTCTTTTGCTAGATTCATATATCCGGAGAACAAGGAGGAGATACTAAATGAAATTCAACGATCACTCTAATCTCGAAGGATTACATGCTTTACTAGGAGGAAGCCAGTATCATTGGATTAACTACGATGATGAGAAAATGGCTAAGACCTATAAGAGCACATTAGCAAAAGAGAAGGGAACTATATTACATGAGTTTGCGTCACAATGTATTAAGCTTCATCAGAAACTTCCAGATGAAGAAAAGACTCTTAATATGTTTGTGAACGATGCTCTTGGATTCAAGATGACATCTGAGCAAATTCTATATTATTCGGATAATTGTTTTGGAACAGCTGATGCTATTTGTTTCAGAAATAATTTTCTGAGAATTCATGATTTGAAGACTGGGACAGTGCAAGCACATATGGAGCAATTGCTAATATACACTGCTCTTTTTTGTTTGGAGTACAAGGTCAAGCCTGCTGATATTAAGATAGAGCTTCGAATCTACCAGAGTAACAAGGTTCTATATTATGAACCGCAAGTTGACGAGATTGTTCCGATCATGGATAAGATCAAACGCTTCGACAAAATAATTAACGATATTCGGAAAAGTGAGGAATAGCTATGAGTGATGATTACAAGTCAGTAGAAGAGTATAGCGAATATTTGGCTCATATTGGCGTAAGCAGAATGGATGGAGCTGTTATTGGTTCTGGCCGATATCCGTTAGGCTCAGGTGACGATCCTTATCAGCATTCATATACATTCTTGCAAAAGTATGATATGGTGCGAGCCAAATATGGTAAGGACTATACTAAGCACAAAAAAGAGATTGCCGATGAACTAGGCATCACCAAGTACAATCCAAAGACTAAAGAGTATGAGCCATATATTAAGGGCTTAGACCGTCAAGTCAGTTTAGCAAACAACGATAGACGAAATTACGAATTTAAAGTAGTTAAAGAACTTAACGATAAAGGTATGAATCCTACTGATATTGCTAAAGAGCTTGGCTTTAAGAATGAAAGTTCTGTCCGTAATATTTTGTCAAGAACAGAAGAGAGTTTAGGAACGACCCGATATTTGGTCGATTTTTTAAAAGACCAAGTTGCTGAAAAAGGTATCATTGACGTTGGCTCCAATGCAGAGCAAGCTAATCCATTGCACGTGTCTAGAGGCAAATTTGATGATGCTCTATATTTGTTACAGAAGGAAGGTTATCAGATCGTTAATCGTGACATGGGTCAGGTAACAAATATGAATCAGAAGACCAAGTTAAAATTATTGGGTGCCCCTGACACACCAGCCGAAGATTTTAAGGATTACAGCAAGATCCATACAATAGAAGACTATATTTCACTTGATGACGGCGCTACAATTCGTCCAGCTTTTACATATCCTGAAAGTATGGATCCTAGCCGTCTTAAAGTAAGATATAAAGAAGATGGCGGTATTGCAAAAGATGGATTAGTCGAAATTCGAAGAAATGTAGAAGACCTGTCTTTAGGCGAATCAAACTATGCTCAGGTTCGTATATTAGTTAATGGAACTCACTATATTAAAGGAATGGCTGTATATTCTGATGGTAAAGATATGCCTCCAGGAGTAGATGTTATATTTAACACTAATAAGCCAAAAGGCACCGCAGTACTCGGTCCAGACAAAGAGCATTCTGTTTTAAAACCGATTGAACAAATAAATGAACACAATAACAATCCGTTTGGTTCGGCCATTAAGATCAGAGGTGGACAACGTTTCTATCCGGATCCTAATGGTAAATATATAAATCCAAAGACTGGAGAAAGAGAGTCACTGTCGCTTATTAATAAGAGAGCTGAAGAAGGAGATTGGGATTCTTGGGGAAATCGTCTCCCATCTCAGTTTTTATCTAAGCAGCGAGACATATTTGCAAAGAACCAATTGCAAGTAACACTCAATGAAAGAATAAACGAGTTTGCAGAAATTAAAGCTATTACCAATCCAACCGTAAGAAAAGAAATGCTTTTAAATTTTGCTGATGACTGTGACAAAAGAGCATGCCATTTGGATGCTGCAGCTCTACCTAGACAGAAGTATCAGGTTATTTTACCAATGACCACATTAAAGGATAACGAAGTATTTGCACCTAACTACAAAAATGGAGAACAGGTAGCTCTTATTCGTTTCCCTCATGGTGGCCGTTTTGAAATTCCTATATTAACGGTAAACAATAATAACAAAGAAGCCAATGCTATAATTGATAAGTCATCTAACAAAGTGGATGCCGTTGGTATTAATAAGAACGTTGCTGATCGATTATCCGGAGCTGACTTTGATGGTGACACCGTAATGGTTATTCCGCACAATGAGCGAGTTAATATTGCCAGTAAGAAACAGTTAAAAGGTCTTGAAGGATTCGATCCAGGAAAAGAATACCCTGGTACTGAAACATCAGCAAGAATGAAAAAATCAATGGTTCAGCGTCAGATGGGTGAAATTTCTAACTTAATAACCGATATGACGCTAAAAGGTGCAACCGAGGCAGAACTAGCCAGAGCTGTAAAGCACTCAATGGTAGTAATTGATGCTGTAAAGCATGAGTATGACTATAAGAAAAGTGAGATCGATAACGACATTTCTGGTTTAAAACGTAAATACCAGAAACACACTGATGACGATGGTTATGGTGGAGCAAGTACTCTCATTTCTCGTGCTGGATCCGAAGCTCGTGTTCCATTAAGACAAGGATCACCTAAGATTCTTCCAGATGGTTCAGTAGAATACAAAGTAGCTGATGACTATAAGAGATTCTACACTGACGATAAAGGTAAACGTCAAGAACGAATGACTAAAACCACTAAAATGGCAGTTACACCTGACGCTAGAGAATTAATCTCCGACTACAATACTAAGATGGAGAACTACTATGCTGACTATGCTAACAGTCTGAAGGCCATGGCTAAAGAAGCTAGAGCACTGTATGCAAATACGGACAATGCCGAGTATAGCAAAGAAGCCTATAAGAACTATAAGGATGTAGTAAAAGACCTTGACGACAAGATTGCTAGAGCAGAAAGCAATCAGCCAAGAGAAAGAGCTGCACAATTCAGAGCAAAGTCTAGGATCAAAGACTATTTAGTAGATGATCCAACGGTAAGAGAGAATAAGAAGCTTTGGAAAAAGATCAAAGATCAAATTCTTACCCAGGCAAGAGTAGAAACAGGGTCTAATAGGTATACGTTTAAGCTTACCGATAAGGAATGGGAAGCCATCCAAGCTGGGGCAGTAAGCCATTCTAAATTACTAAAGATCATGAGATATGCAGACCAAGCAGACATAAGAGAAAGAGCAACTCCAAGAAGCTACACAACTCTTAGCAATGTACAAGTTGCAAGATTAAAACGTCTATTCAATACTGGAAACTATAGCTTGGCTGAAATTGCAGTAAATATGGGAATTTCGCCAACGACAGTAAGAAAGTATGTTGGAAAGAAAGATCTAATGGACGAAGATGAAGAGGATGATGAAGATGGCGAATAAACAAAAAGTAACAATGTTAACGACGTTTGACAATCCTTATGATCCCTTTGATCAATTCGAACAATGGTTCTTGTATGACGTTCAGCAAGGATACAATAGTTGTGCCTATTTAGCAAGAATAGCAAATGTCTCAAATCTTTGGAGCGAAGAACTTGAAAAAGAAGTAATTGAACAAGCAATAAACGAAATCATTTCTCTTGACACTTTGAATTTGTACACAAAAGTTTCACGAGAAATTGAAGAAAAAGAAGAGAAAATAGAAGAACAGGACACTGAACAAATATAAGCAGACATGGGGGAGGGTCGCAAAATAAGCACCCCCCTCCATATCGCGGCCCTCTTTGATTTTCCTCCGGGGGGAGTTTTCGATAATCGTTTGCTGATATTGGGGGAAGAAGTATTAGGCGAGGCTTTTAGGGTTTTTTTCAGTTTTTATTTCTCCTTTCTATTCTAGATTTCGTTTTTTCACCTTAAAAGTCTCACCTAATACCTATACAAGTGTCCTAAAAATTATATTAATGTTGGATAGAAGGGGGCGATAACGATGCCTAAAGGTCGTGTAATGTCTGGTGAAAGTCATACCAGTAAACGCAAGCCAGCGTCGACACCAGAGGCGAGAGAGAATGAAATGATTTCTTTGGCTATTGATTTGGCAGAAGATCAGCTAAGAAACGGTACTGCGTCCTCTTCAGTGATCACGCATTACTTAAAACTTGGTACAACGATGGCTAAAATGGAAAAAGAAAAACTGCAAAAGGAGAATGAGCTATTAAAAGCAAAGACTGAGGCACTAAAGTCGCAGAAGCGTATTGAAGAACTTTACGCTAATGCAATAAGTGCTATGAAGATGTATCGTGGGGAAGACGAAGATGAAGAGTTATAGCGAGATGCTAAAGTTTCCGACAATACAGGAACGGTTTAACTATTTAAAGTTAGACGGAAGTGTTGGCAGAGAGACTTTCGGGTTCGATAGATATATGAACCAGTCATTCTATAACTCAACCGAGTGGAAGAATGTACGTAGACAGGTGATCATACGAGATAGCGGATGTGAGTTCGGGTTAGATGAGTATGAGATCGCCGGTCAAGTGATAATTCATCACATCAATCCAATATTTCCGGAGGACATAGTTAACCGTGATTGGAAACTATTTAATCTGGATAATTTAGTATGCGTATCTGAGGGCATGCATCGTGCAATTCATTACGGAGACGATAGCATATTGCATCGTTTTTCTTTTAGCGAGCGTTATCCTGGCGATACTTTATTGTGGAGGAAAGGAGATTAATATGGTAGATAGCGATAGCAGCATACTCGAGACTATTCGCGGTATGCTTGGAGGAATCATGACTGATGATCCCAGTGAGAATCCGTTTGATTCAGAATTAGTAGTTTATATTAATGGTGCCATAATGGTTCTCCGTCAGGCTGGTGTTGGTCCACAAGATGGTTTTTTAATCTCCGGAGCAGATGAGACTTGGTCCGATTATGTTGGAGAAGATTTTACAAAACTTCAGCTAGTCATCAATTTCATTTATCTCTCGGTTAAAATGATTTTCGATCCACCAGCAAATTCTACTACGGCTCAGTCTTTTAAAGAAATGAAGGACGAGTGCATTTGGCGGTTAAGAGCCGAGACTGGTCCGGAAAAGATTTTTGAGGAGGATTCCTAGTATGAATGATGAGTTGTTTCATTTTGGAACCAAAGGAATGGAACATGGTAAACGTCTTTACCAGAATCCCGACGGGACTTACACCGAACTAGGGAAACTTAGACGACGGGTTACCACAACCAAAGCACAAAAAGAAAAAATTAAAGCAGCCAAAGCAGCCGCTAGAGCAAAAGCTCGAGAAGCCAGAGTTCAAGCTAGAGTAAAGGCTAGACAGGAAAGAGCTATGGCTGCACAGGCTAAGAAAGCAGCGGAAGAGAAGAGAAAAAATGTACGTCAGTATGATCTTTCAAGATTTAGCAACGAGGAACTTGAGAGATTAACTGAAAGAATGGCTATTGAGAAGAAATTCATTGAAGCTCGTACCAATCTCGCTAATATTAATCCTCGAATAAAAACTAGAGGTGAAAAATTTAAAGACATTTTGCGAGAGAAACTCGTTCCTAAGCTTGAAGATTATGCCATTAACGCCGGTATGAATTACATTAAAAGTATATTTGAGAAGCCTGATGCTCCGAATGTATACAGTGAGGCAAAACGCGAAAAAGATTATTACCAGAATCTACGCGATGCCGAAGTTAATAAGCGTCAGTACGAGTATCTGAAGGCTAATCCGGATGTTATAAGTTACGGCAAAGATAAGAATCAGAACAACAATAATAATCAGAACGATGACAAGAATAAGAAACCAAAAGACTAGAATTTAAAAGGAGAATTCAAAATGGCATTATCAAATACGGCGACACCTTATTATTACGGCCAATTTCGTAATGCTGTTTTAAGAGGTGACATCGTAGTCAATCAAGAAATCTCTATGGAAATGAACCGTATTGACGAGTTGATACGTAATCCCAAGTATTACTATGATGATCAGGCAGTTGAAGGCTGGATCCGTTATTGCGAGAATGAGCTAACCTTAACTGATGGATCTGATTTGAAGCTTCTCGACTCATTTAAGTTGTGGGGAGAGCAGCTGATGGGATGGTATTACTTCGTTGAGCGAAGCGTGTTTGTACCTAATGAGAATGGTCATGGTGGCAGGTATGTCAACAAGCGAATTAAAAAACGTTTAGTTAATAAACAGTACATTATTTTGGGCCGAGGTGGTGCCAAGTCAATGTACCTTTCTTGTTGGCAGTCCTTCTATCTGAACATTGACACGTCAACCACACATCAGGTTACAACAGCTCCGACGATGGCATTGGCTGAGGAGGTTCTATCACCAATCAGAACGTCAATAGTCAGAGCTAGAGGCCCGCTATTCAAATTTTTGACGGATGGGTCTATTCAGAATACTACTGGATCAAAAGCGGATCGTCAGAAGCTAGCATCAACGAAAAAAGGAATCGAGAATTTCTTAACGAATTCTTTGCTTGAGATCAGACCTATGAGGATCGATAAACTCCAAGGTCTAAGATGTAAAATTGCAACCGTTGACGAATGGCTTTCCGGAGATATTAGGGAAGACGTAATTGGTGCACTTGAGCAAGGTGCTGCAAAGGGAGAGGTCGACAACATTGACTACATCATAATTGCAGCCAGTTCTGAAGGTACAGTACGAAACGGTGCAGGAGACACTGTTAAAATGGAATTAGCCAGTATTCTAAAAGGTGAGTATGTTAACCCACATGTTTCAATTTGGTGGTATAAACTAGACTCGGTTGACGAAGTGGCTAATCCTGAAATGTGGATCAAAGCGAACCCGAATATTGGTCACACAGTTAGCTATGAGACCTATCAGCTTGACGTTGAGAGAGCTGAGAAAGCCCCAGCAGCTAGGAATGATATTCTAGCAAAACGTTTCGGCATACCAACAGAAGGCTATACATATTTCTTTACTTATGAAGAAACTTTACCACATAAGAAACGAGACTTTTGGCAAATGCCTTGCGCTCTTGGTGCAGACTTGTCACAAGGCGACGACTTCTGTGCTTTTACTTTCTTATTCCCACTTGGGCGAGGAGCATTTGGAGTTAAGACTAGGAACTATATTACTTCATTAACCCTGTCTAAACTTCCTGGGGCACTTCGACTTAAGTATGAGGAATTCATAAATGAGGGAAGTTTAATGGTATTAGAAGGGACTGTATTGGACATGATGTCCGTATACGAGGATCTAGATCAGCACATTATTGATTGTGGATACGATGTTCGTGCATTTGGGTACGACCCGTATAATGCAAAGGAGTTTGTTGAACGATGGTCTGCTGAGAACGGTCCGTATGGTATCGAAAAAGTAATCCAGGGATCAAAGACTGAGTCAGTTCCTTTAGGCGAATTGAAGAAGCTTGCTGAACAGAGGCTTCTTCTTTTTGATGAGGCGTTAATGACGTTTACAATGGGAAACTGCATTGCTCTTGAGGATACTAATGGCAATAGGAAACTTTATAAGAAGAGATATGATCAGAAAATTGATGCTGTAGCGGCTATGCTTGACGCGTATGTCGCTTACAAAGCGAATAAAGACTCATTTGAGTAGGGAAGGTTTAATGTATGGAAAAAAATTATAAGGCGTATGATATTCCTGATAGCGAGTACGAACTTTATCATCATGGAATTAAAGGCATGAAGTGGGGAGTACGTCGTTTTCAAAACGAAGACGGTACACTAACAGACGAAGGCCGTAAGCGTTTGAGAAAAAATTCATCTTACGGAAAAGTTGCTAGAAAAACTATCGGAGATATTGCTAAGGCTGGAATTGCTGGTATTGCAACACCTGCCGCTTATGCAACCGTTTTAGCCGCTAATGGAAATGCAGCTGGAACAGCTTTTTTAAGTAGTGTTGGCACAGCTGTCAATGCTGGTAAAATTGCCGCTTCGGTTGGCATGAAACTTTCTGGAATAGGAAAAGCTTCAGTGGCGGCTCTTAAAGGTTCTATGCTTTTAAGTGGACAAGCTGCATTGCTTCCAGTTTTGTCTACAATAGGAGCGGTTTCAGCTGGTGTAGTTCTTGCTAAAGGTGCATACAATCTAGCAAAGAATATTAAGACTACAAGACAAAATCGTGAAATATTAGACGATGACGCTGAAGGCAGAGTTAGGGACGAAGCTTATTATAATCGTCATTCTAATCGAAGATAATGCAGTTTGAAATGTGCTATGATGGCTAAAAACAGCTAGAGCAAGGAGATGATATTTATGAGGTATTACAATGGCTAATGATGAACTGTATCATTACGGTACAAAAGGTCAGAAGTGGGGAATACGTAGATACCAAAATCCAGATGGTACATTAACCGAAGAAGGAAAGAAAAGGTACGGGTATAATGATAATCCAACGACATTATTCCAAACTATGAGAAAAAATATTACTGACTATCGGTTGACCGGAACAAAGTATAAGGGTATTCATAAACTTGGCGCTTCTCGTCATATAGACTATCAAGTAAAGAAAAATGCAAACAAGGCTAAGTATTATTCAAACAAAGCCAAGTCAGTAAAAAACAAGCTGTTGAAGAACATATACAAAAACAGTTCGTATAATAGCCAACAGTTATCAAATTATTATAAACACGCTCAAAAATATAAGTTAAATGAAAAGTATATTAAAGCTGGTTCAGTTGTTGACAAGAATTATCGAGATTTAAATACTAAGACTTTGTTGACCGGAGCTAATATAACGATGGGCGAAAGATATTTGATGGATTCAATGGCTAGTAGGTATAGTTAATCATGAACAATGAATTATATCATTGGGGCATAAAAGGCCAAAAATGGGGTGTTCGACGCTATCAAAACGAAGATGGTACATTAACCGAAGAAGGCAAGAAACGATACGGCTATGATCCACAAAAAGGTGTCACTAAGATTGACGGCCCTTTTATGACTACTAAAAGAAGGAATCGTTTGATTGAGATTGGTAATGAAACATTAAGAAAAGATTATTTGGATGATCTTAATAGTACGTTGCTTAACGCCGAAGCTCCTTCATCAGTTAAATCCGGTTATATTAAGTCATTGATGACCAATTGGAAAAATAATTCGAGTTCTGAAGATACTAATAATAGTAATGACTTTAAATTAAATGTAGTCGGACTTTTGTTCGATGGACATTATATGGATGTGCTTGAAAAAGCTGCATCAAAGCTTAACAGCGAACAGATTACGAATTCTTTTGGAATGGTGCATCGTTTGATGGCAGATCATTTGTGGACTGATGAAAGTAAAAAGAAATGGCAAAGTATGCTGTCAGTACGTTCCAGCATGAATAGAGCTTTTGCTAATCATAGTGATCAGTATGAATCATTAAAAAAACAGCATGAAGAAGCATACAAGAGATACATTTTTGAACGAGCAAAAGAGCTGAACATACCAACCGATAAAGAAACCGTGTCATATTTACTAGAAATAGAACGTATGATGTAGAGCAAGGAGATGATATTTTATGCCAAATCCAGGTTATCAAAGTAAAGACCATAAGTATGTTTACAGAGAGATGCAGTCTAATGGCACATATCGTTACTACTACGAGGATGATCTGAACAACGGGTCTAAGCCTAGTTCATCTCCTAGAGCCGAGACTGGAAGCTGGGTAAGTGCTTGGAATAATTCTAAGAATGGATCTGGTAAAGCAGCATCTTCTGGCTCATCGTCTACCGCATCTACAAGTTCTGGTAAATCTTCTAGGGGGTCTAGAGCCGTTTCAAGAGGCAAATCCGCAGTTTCAAAGTATTTGAATATTAATGAATCTAAGGAAAAGCAGCAGAAGAAACTCGTAGAAAAGTATAACGATAAAGCTTCTAGGATGGACAAACAGCTTGAAACTGATAAACGTCGGTATGAGTCTTATTATCGTGAAAGACAATCTGCCGAAAAGGAACGTTATAGACAGAGTTTAATAGACTCGTTGACCGCGGACGGTGCTGAACTTACAGATGCACAGAAACAAGAAATTGAAGATAAGGTAGACAAGTACGGAGAGTACTTATGGGAGAACACTTATAAAGATTTGCTAGACAAAGCAAATAAAAAAGCAGAACAGAAAAGTAAGTTAGAACTTAGAAAGTATGCGTCTGCAATGAACAATAAATAGTTTTTAGGAGGGTACATTATATGGCCTTAATAGATCGGTTCCAAAAAGCTTGGAACGCTTTTTTTAATAGAGACCCTACTTTGGAGTATAAAGATCTTGGGATTCAGTCATATATTCGACCCGACAGACCAAGGTTTACTGGTGGCAACGAGAAAACCATAATTACCGCGTTATACAATAGAATAGCGCTTGACGTCGCTGGCATTGATATTAAGCATGTCAGAGTAGACCAAGAAGGTAAGTTTCTTGAAGTTATTGATTCAAGTTTGAACGATTGTTTCAATCTTGAGGCTAATATCGACCAGACAGGTAGAGCCTTTGTACAAGATATTGTTATGTCTCTTCTTGACGAGGGATGTGTTGCGTTAGTGCCTGTTGACACAACAATAAACCCAATGAAGACAGAGTCATATCGTATAAAAACGATGAGAGTTGCAAAGATAATTGGTTGGTATCCACGGCATGTTAAAGTACGTTTATACAATGACCGCACCGGGCAGCGAGAGGAATTGACCCTTCCAAAAACCATGGTGGCAATTATTGAAAACCCTTTATACGCAGTGGTTAACGAGCCAAACTCAACAATGCAACGTCTTATCAGAAAACTGAGTTTGTTAGATTACGTAGATGAACAAAGTGGTTCTGGCAAATTGGATATGATTATCCAGTTGCCGTATGTAATTAAGACGGAAGCAAGAGAGAAACAAGCTGCTGAACGTAGAAAGTCTATTGAAGATCAGCTTACCGGATCGAAGTATGGTATTGCCTATATTGATAGCACGGAAAGAATTACTCAGCTTAATCGTCCGTTGGAAAACAATTTAATGTCTCAGATCGAGTACTTAACGAGTATGCTTTATAGCCAGTTAGGAATGAGTGAAAAGATATTAAATGGTACCGCTGATGAGAAAGAAATGACTAATTACTATACACGTACTATTGAGCCTATGGTATCAGCCATCGTCGACGAAGTTAAGCGTAAATTCCTTAGCCAAACCGCGAGAAAACAGAATCAATCGGTTATGTTCTTCAGGGATCCGTTTGCTCTTGTTCCAGTTAATGAAATTGCAACAATAGCTGATACATTTACCAGAAATGAAATTATGTCATCTAACGAAATTCGACAAATTGTAGGATTAAAACCTTCTGCTGATCCAAATGCTGATGAGCTTAGAAATAAGAATCTAAATCAGTCTGAGGCTCAGAGTGGCATGGCGCCTGTAGAACCCGGTGCTGTTGCCGAAGGAAACTCGTCAGAGGAAGAATTTGACTTTGCGAGTACTCCGATTAGTGAATTGATGTAAAGTTAGGAGGAAAAGTTCAAAATGGAGCAAAATTATGATTTTAGTGGCTGGGCTACTAGAAACAACATCCGTTGCAGCGATGGACGCACCATTATGCAGGGAGCATTCGCTCATGATGACGGCAAAGTTGTTCCTCTGGTATGGAACCACCAGCACAATGATCCATTAAACGTAGTTGGTCACGCTCTTTTAGTTAACAAACCAGAAGGTGTGTATACGTATGGATATTTGAACGATACGGTTCCAGGTAAACAGGCAAAGAATCTGATTCAGCATGGAGATGTAACCTCACTCTCCATTTATGCTAATCAATTACAGCAAGACGGCAAGAATGTTATGCATGGTGCTATTAGAGAAGTTAGTCTGGTCTTAGCAGGTGCTAATCCTGGTGCTTACATTGACACCGTTTTGGAACACAGTGATGATGACACCGAAGAAAACGATGAAGGTGTTATTTTTATGCATGAGCCGCTTGAATTAAGTCATGCAGATGCGGAAGAAAAGCAGGAGGAGGAAAAGAAAGTGGCAAAAGAAAAGACTGTTCAGGATGTCTTTGACGAATTAACTGAAGAACAGAAGACTGTTGTTTATGCGTTAATTGGCCAGGCACTGGAAGATAGTGGAGTAACAGAGGAGGATGAAGAAGGCGAAATGAAACAGAATGTCTTTGATTACGATGAAAAGAATGACGAAAATGTTTTAAGTCATTCTGAGATGACTGCAATTATTAACGATGGCAAGCGTTATGGCTCACTGAGCGAAGCTGCCTTACAGCATGGTATTACTGATATCGAATACCTGTTCCCAGAAGCTAAGAATGTAACCAATACCCCTGATTGGATGGGTAGAGATCAGACTTGGGTCAAGAAGGTTATGAGTGCTGTTCACCATACACCATTCTCAAGAATCAAATCTATGCATGCTGACATCACTGGCGATGAAGCCAGAGCTTTAGGCTACATTAAGGGCAACCTGAAGAAAGAAGAAGTATTTGCTTTATTAAAGAGAAGCACTACTCCTCAGACTGTTTACAAGAAACAGAAACTTGATCGTGATGATGTAGTTGACATCACCGATTTCGATGTTGTAGCTTGGCTGAAGTCTGAAATGAGACTGATGCTGGATGAGGAATTAGCTAGAGCCTTCCTGTTTGGTGATGGCAGAACTGCTGGAACTGATGACAAGATCAACGAAGCTAACATTCGTCCTATCGTAAAGGATACTCAGTCTAGTTTATATGCTTACTATGCTAACGTAACAGCTGGTTCAGATGCTGATGAAACTGCTAAGAACTGCATTCGTGCTGCTATCAAAGCTCGTAAGGATTACAGAGGTTCTGGTTCACCTACTCTGTACATTGGTGCAGATATGCTGTCTGACATGTTACTGCTTGAAGACGGTTTCGGCCATTCTTTATACAAGACTGAAGCTGAACTGGCTACCAAGTTAAGAGTTAAGGAAATCGTAGAAGTTCCTGATGAAATCATCCCAACAGATTTCTATGGTGTTATCGTTAACTTAAACGACTACTATGTAGGTGCTGACAAGGGTGGCGCTATTAACTTATTCGATGACTTCGACATTGACTACAATGCTCAGAAGTACTTAATCGAAACTCGTTGCTCTGGTGCACTGGTTAAACCTAAGAGTGCAATCGTACTGAAGAAGGCTACTTCTCAGGTAACTCCGAACAACAATGATGTTGAGCCTAGCTCATATAATAACTAATTAAGAAGAGAGGTAAGATAAGATGAAGTTACGTTTAGAAAATGGTAATTTTGCAATCTCTTTAGACGCAGAAGGCAAGGCTACCCTTCCGACGAATATTCCGGTTCAGCAGTTTGTAGGCGCCATTGTTGTAGATAATTCTGGCGCTTTATTTACTGTTACAAAGGTAAGCGCTTCTAATGGCGTTATTACCTTGGTCATCAATGGCGGTTCAGTAGCTTATACTGCTGCTACTGGTGCAGTTGCATATACTGCTGCCAGCTAATTAGGAAAAAATCAAAATGGCAAAGTTTTACGGTAAAATAGGCTTTGATATTACTACTGAAACCCGTCCTGGGGTTTGGTCGTCCAATATTACTGAGCGAACTTATCGTGGCGATGTGATCAGAGCTGGATATAGTTGGCAGAATGCAAGTAAGTTGAATGATGATTTGAACATTACAAATCAGATAAGCATAATAGCCGATACTTTTGCCAATCAGAATCTTGGTTATATGAAATACGTAACATTTATGGGATGCAAATGGAAGATCCAAAGTGTTACAGTTGAATACCCTAGATTAATGTTGACTCTGGGAGGTGTTTACAATGATGGAGAATAGATTAGCTCTTCACGAGGAGCTGGTTGACATCTTAGGATCCGATCATGTATATTTTCAGCCTCCCGAGTCAATCAAGATGAAGTATCCAGCAATTGTCTATTTTCGCGACGATATAGACAATATTAAAGCAGATAATTTAAATTATTTGCGCCATCATAGATTTCAGGTTACCGTAATTGATCCAGATCCTGACACTGAATACGTCGATGCAATTCTGGAACATTTTCCAATGTGTAAATATGATAGACATTACACAGCAGATAATCTGAATCATGATGTTTTTACAATTTACTATAATTAGGAGGTAAATAATTAATGGCTAGATTAGTTTGGGACCAGACTGGTCAACACTTTTTTGAAACTGGTGTAGACCAGGGTGTCCTTTTTGTATATGACGATACTAACAACACTTATGGTGCTGGTGTTGCTTGGAACGGTCTTACCGCAGTAAACGAAAACCCTACTGGTGCTGATGCAAATGCATTATATGCAGATAACATTAAATATTTGAACTTATTCTCAGCTGAAGAGTTTGGTGCAACAATTGAGGCATACACTTATCCAGATGAATTCGCAGCATGCAATGGCGAAAAGGAATTAGCTACTGGTGTTGTCGTTGGCCAGCAGCCAAGAAAGACTTTTGGCTTCTCATACCGTACTAAGATCGGTAACGATGTTGCTGGTTCAGACCTTGGATATAAGATTCATTTGGTTTATGGAGCAATGGCTTCACCTTCCGATAAGAACTATGAGACAATCAATGATAATCCGGATGCTATTACTTTCTCTTGGGAAATTACTACCACTCCAATTAGTGCTGGTGAAGGTTTCAAGCCTACTGCGCATATTATTGTTGATTCTACAAAAGTCGATTCAACTAAATTAACTGCTTTCGAAAATTATCTGTATGGCTCTGATGGTCAGAGTGCTGCCGGTTCAGCACTGCCTCTGCCAGCTAAGGTTATCGAATTATTAGGTTAATAAGATATTTTAAGGGCTCGTAAGTTTTTCGAGCCCTTTTTTTTTCGAAGAAAAATAGAAAAGGAGAATTTTTAACATGTTAAAAAAGACTATTACTTATACCGATTATAACGGTAATGAAAGAAAAGAAGATTTTTATTTCAATCTGAACAAAGCAGAACTGTTTGAACTTCAGATGGGCACTGCTGGTGGTTTTACTGAGATGATTAAACGAATTGTTAACACTTCAGATGCTCCAGCTTTAGTCGAAGTATTTAAGAAAATTATTCTGAAAGCTTATGGCATGAAGTCCGATGATGGTAAGCGTTTCGTCAAGTCAGAAGAAATGTCTACTGAATTTGAACAGACAGAAGCCTACTCAGAGTTAATTATGGATTTATTAACAAACGAAGATTCTGCTGTAACGTTCTTAAGATCTATCGTTCCTGCTGATATTTCAGAGAAATTGCCTGAGCACATTTCAGTAGACGAAGCTTTAGATAGACAGTAATGGAGGTTTCAGAGCATGCTCAAGATTTTAATCAAAGGTGGAGAATTTTGGGACGAAAAGAAACAGGAGTTCATTCGTTTTAAGGACACACCGTTATGTCTTGAGCATTCTCTTGTTTCCGTATCGAAATGGGAGGCCAAATACCACAAACCATTTATTACAAACAATAAAAACGATGTCAAAACTAATGAAGAAGTTTTAGAGTATGTTAAATGCATGACCCTTACTCAGAATGTAGACGAAAATGTGTACTATGGATTATCGGTAAAAGATTTAAAAGATATTCGAGAATACATAGACGATCCAATGACAGCTACAACTATTACAACTCTTGACGATAAGCAACAAAGCAATACGAGACAGAAGCCTATTACGTCAGAGGTTATATATAGTTGGATGATCGCATTGAATATACCTGTTGAATTCCAGAAATGGCACTTAAATCGTTTGTTGATGCTTATCAGGGTTTGTAATATTAACAACAGTGGTGGCAAACCAAATAGAAAGATGTCTAAACGAGAGATTGCTTCTAGAAACGCGGCCATTAATGCAGCCAGAAGAAAGAAATTTGGTACTTCTGGTTAACCATTGAGGAGGGATCTTTAATGATCGAGTTTTCTCAACAAGGCGATTTTAGTAAAATCACTGGTTTTTTAGAAAAAGCCAGAGAAAAATTCAAAATAGGAGAATTAGACAAGTACGGTCGAGAAGGAGTAGCAGCATTAGCTAAGGCTACTCCAAAAGATTCCGGTTTGACTGCTTCCAGTTGGGAGTACAGAATCGAACAATCCAAGGGGTCAGTATCCATAAGTTTTTACAATACAAATCTAGGCGAAGGATGGGCCCCAATAGCAATTCTTTTGCAATATGGCCATGCTACTAGAAACGGTGGCTATGTAAAAGGAAGAGATTACATAAATCCTGCTATTCAGCCAATATTTGACAGGATAGCGGATGATGCTTGGAAAGAGGTGACAAAGTAATATGAGCACAACCATTGACAACAGAGTTGTTGAGATGCGTTTTAACAATAGAGACTTTGAGCGCAATGCTAATACTACCATGTCCACCTTGGACAAGCTCAAAGGAAAATTAAATTTCACAGGAGCGGTGAAGGGTTTGGAAGAACTCGACTCCGCTTCTAAGAAATTAACTTTTAAAGAGACAGAAAATGGCATTGAAAAAGTAAAAATTCAGTTCGATGCATTGTATGTTATAGGAACAAGAGTTTTTGAAAGACTAACTGATGCAGCTATCAATTTAGGGAAACGGTTAGTTAATGATTTGGCTCTTAACCAGGTTACTGCCGGTTGGAGCAAATACGAGGAGAAAACGTCTGCTGTTCAGACTATTATGGCTTCAACTGGTAAAACGATTGAAGAAGTTAACGAACAGCTAGAGAGTTTAGCTTGGTTCTCTGACGAAACTTCGTATAGTTTTACCGACATGACGAATAATGTTGGTAAATTTACAGCAGCTGGTGTGCAACTTGATGAAGCAGTAACCTCTATGAAGGGTATTGCTACTTGGGCAGCTAGATCCGGTGCTGGTGTTCAGGGTGCTAGCAGAGCAATGTATAACCTAGCACAGTCACTGGGCGCAGGATATGTCAAATTAATGGACTGGAAATCGATCGAGTTAGCTAACATGGCTACGGTCGAGTTCAAGAATCAGGTATTAGATGTTGCTGAAGCATATGGTGTTTTAAAGAAAGCTGGAGAAGACGCCAATGGCGTAATGCAATATGCCATGACTAATGGCGATCGTTTTAGTACTGAATCTGGATATTTGACTTACAAAAACTTTAGTGAAACCCTGGCAAATAAATGGTTTTCAACTGATATTTTAAATGCAGTTTTGCAACAATATGGTGCTTATGCTGGAGCAATTGAGCATATCCAAGATGTAAAAGGTTTCAATACTGCATCTCAGACTATGGCCGAAATTGATAGGCTATTTCGGTCACATACATTTACTGGAGTAGCCGAAGATTTTGAGCTTATTGGCAATGAGTTGTTCATTAATGTTGAAGAGGCAAAAGCACTTTACGAAGCATACAACACAATAGGCCCAGCGGCTTTTAGGGCTGCTCAGGAGGCTAAAACATTCTCGGAAGCAATGGATGCTACCCGAGATGCCACAAGTTCACAATGGACTAGAATTTTTGAATATATATTTGGTGACTATCAGGATGCTAAGAAATTATGGACTGATTTAGCTAATGAATTATGGACAACATTTGCTGGTCCGGTTAGTGATTTGGCTGACACTTTATATTCCGCTTTATACCACAGAGACGAATATACTGATTTTTTGAAAAGCGTAACTGAATATAGTGGCAAAACCGTTAAGGAATTCGAAGATGCTTTAGTAAAAACATGCCGAGAAGGTAATGTTGGCTTGTCGGAATTAGGATTGTCGTTTGACGAAGTAATTGCTAAATATGGGAGTTTGGAAAAAGCAGCGGAAGAAGGCGACTCGTTCAGAACCATAGATGATTTAATTGCTCAATATGGAAGTTTGGAACGTGTTACCGAGCTTGGTGCAATCAATGCCGAAACAATGAAAAAAGCATTGAACGACATTGGTGTTAGCGTTCCATTCTTTGACCACATGCTTGAGTCTATAACCGGCAAAGGCGGAAGAGCCAAACTTTTAGATGCCATTTACAATATAGTAAGGCAAATTAAGAAAATTACTGGAGCTATTAGTGAAGCGTGGAACGAGGTTTTCGGTATAGATTCCGAGACGATTTCTGGTTGGATAGATACATTCTACAATTTTGGAATGTCAATACAGATTACCGATGAGTATGCTAACAATCTTAAAGAAACATTTAAGACTGTTTTCAGTCTACTTGGATCTGGATTGTCGATTATTAGAACATTCTTAAGAGTCGGAATCAATATTATCGGAGTAGTTTTGTCTCCACTGATTCACATTGCTGAGGAAGTAATATTCAATCTTTCCACGATTGCTGGGAAGGTTCAAGAGTTATTCTCCAATATTTTCAGAGGTATTGGAGATGCTATTTCTTCATGGTGGGAAGAAATTAAACAAGGAGATTTCTATAAAGGAGTTTCCGATTTCATCGATAAAATTGGGGATGCTTTTCACAAGATTCAAGAGAATATTCGAAATTGGTTTAGAAATTTCTCTTTTGATAAAGTAGGAGATTTCTTTAGTAATATTGTAACTAGTTTCTTAGGAGCTGTTACAGCGATCGCTAATTCGCCATTAGTAGAAAAAGCATGGACCAGAATTAAGAATTTTGGCAATGGAATTGTTAATTTTGTAAATAATTTCAAAATGCCTTCTTTGTCCGAGATACAAAGCAATATTACCGGATTCTTTGATAATTTCGGTAAGGCTCTCCAGAGTATGGATTGGCAGAAAGTTGGCGGTTTCTTACCTGGAATGGCAAAGATATTAAGTGACAAAGCATTGTATACGGTTAAAACAAAAGGAAATAAATTATGGGAATGGTTGATTAATGCCTACAATAAAGTATCACCATTAATAGGTTCTGTTGGCAATTTTTTCCTTAATTTGTTTAAAACAATTAAAACTATAGTGTTTAAAGGAGCCGAAATAGCTGTAGATAAAATCCAATATTTTGGACGAGTCATTTTAGAATTAGCTACTTTATTCGCTACGTTTAGATTGCTTATGAAAGCCGGATCCGTGTTTGGCGCGTTGAAGGGTTTCATTAAAAGCTGGACAAAGGGTGAGAGTACGGCGTCTGGTTTTGTATCAGAGCTTACATCGTTCGTTAAGTCTTTAGCTGTGTTAATTGGAGTTATTGTAGCTGCCGTTTATGTTCTCGGTCAAATGAATGCACAAAAATTGCAGCGCGGATTAATTTCGATGGCTATAATTTTCGGAATTGTTGGATTTGTTCTAACTGAGGTATTGCTTACTGCTAAAAATGTTGGTGGAATAAGTTCAGCGACTTCTATTGGTTTGCTAGTTCTTAGTGTTCTAGCTATTGCTTCGGCGATTGGAATTATGGCTAATGCATTAAAGACCGTACAGGATGTCAAGATTAACATTGGTGCAATACTAGTTATGGCTGGGGCTATAATAGCGTTGCTCAAAATAACCGAGCATTTAAGCGAAATTAAATCCATAGGATCTGCATTATCGATCGCAGCGTTTGCAACAGCATTGAAAACTATCATTGATACCATAGTTTATGCTTCTAAAGTAAACTGGGCCGATCAGCTTAGTGGAATTCTTGCTTTAATCGGAGTTATTAAACTTCTGACAAGTGCACTTGGTTCACTTGGTGGAGCATCAGGAACGGTTTGGGCAAGTTTTGGAACTGTAATTGGATTAGCAATTGCTATTAGATTGATAATTCACTGTGTACGTTTACTGGGATCTATGGATCCTGGCGTAGCTGTTAGAGGAATGCTTGCTTTAAGTATTTTCTCGATGGTAATAAAGAGTTTGGCTAATTTGTCAACCGGAATTGCTAAGGCCAATGGCGCAAGTGTAATTATATCCTTAGAGGGTATGCTCGGAGTTGCTGCTTTATTATTGGCTATTGCTGGATCTATTAAGATTCTTGGCGAAATGGATTTCTGGGAGATGACTCAAGGTCTTGCTGGAATAACAGTTGTTATTGCTGAGCTATCTTTAATGTTAAAGTTCTTAAATCATGTAGGACTGACATTACGAGTGGCTCCGATGGTGATATTGGTCACTAGTATTGTGGCCATGGTTATCATAATGGCGCAAACTCTTAAGAAATTGGCCGAGAGTAACATCGACAGCAAACGTTTGTTAGCGGTATCCGGATCTTTGGCTATTGCCATAGGATCTATTGCTGGATTAATAGTATCCGTTGGATTGATATCTAAAGGACTTACTTTAGGCGCCGTTCTAGGAGCAGCAATGATATTAGGAACTGGAATGTTAGTTCTTATTGGAGTTGTTGAACAGTTCAAGGCTATGGACGGCTTAGATGCGTCGAAGATGATAAAACAAGCTGAAGCATTGGGCTTGATATTTGTTGAATTAGCAGCTATGACGGCTGTTGCGGCAGGTATAGGTTCTGTTATGTCGGGAAGCCTTGGGACCGGATTTGTAGCACTTACTGCTGGAATAGCAGCTATTACAGAAACGGCGATACTAATGGCTACAATGGTAGCTGCTGTTGGTGCTCTTGGAAATAAATTTGAAGAAGGGGCATTTGATAAAGGTGTTGAAGTCTTTACGAAGGCTGGTGGTGCACTTGGCGGATTCTTTGGCGGTTTAGCTGGAGGAGCTAAAGGCGGATTTGAATCTGGATATTATGATACATGGGCTGCTCATATGCCGTCTATTGCTGAAAATTTATCTGGATTTGGGCAAAAGATTAAACCGTTTACAGACTTTATTAATTCTTCAAGTGACGCTACGACCGGAAACAAAATGGAACAGTTTGGAACCGGTATCAACAAACTGCTTACCGCATTTACTGCTCAGGAAATGGCTAAAGTCGATACTTCTAAGCTAGTAAAGACTGGAAATGATATTAATGGATTTGGTCTTGCTCTGGCAGGAGAGAATGGTTTCTTTGACTCCATTGCAAAATACCCAGAGGACGCTTCTAGTAAGTTAGACGCTATTTCGGCATTTCTTACATCGTTGCAGCCTTTCGCTACAAGCGGAGGTTTAGATTCAATAACAAAGGGAACTACAAGTTTTGCTAATTTAGGCAAAGGATTATCTGCTTATGGAAAAGAATTAGTAAAGGTGACTAAAGACTTCACCATAACAGATGAAGACTTTACTGTGTTCACCAGAATGCAAAAGATAACGGAATTGCTAACACCTTTGCTCAAGTCCATTCCTACATGGTCATTGTTAGACGTTCTAGTCGGAGATGGAAGCCATAGCTGGTCCACTTTATCAAGTGGTTTAACTGATTACGGTTCTGCCATTACTTCGTTCGTAGGAGTTCTTAGAAATGGTGGCATCACTGAGGATGATATTTCCAGAATCAAGCAAATAGCTAGTGCATCTAGTGCATTAGCCGCAGCACAGAATGATATTGGTGCCGGAGTATCTGTTTTAAAGAGCATTTTCTCTGGTGCTGGTCAGTGGGACACCTTAAGCGGAATTGAAGTATTCCAGGATCGAGTAAAAGGTGAAGGCATATTCACTAAAGTCACATCTCCAGAAGATTCCGGTCTAGTTCGTTTCGCAAAGACTTTTAAGCTGTTTATTGAGGCATTCAATGGAGTTGATTTGAGCAGAAGCGAGTCCGTTATAGACATAGTTAAAAAACTTACCGAAAGATTGAATGGTATAGACCTTGGTGAAACTAATACTGGATTATTTGGAATTGTTAAGAAGACCGATATGGAGGTTCTGTCTGACAATTTAGAAGCTCTTGGAACTGGTTTAAAAGGTTTCTCGGATAGCGCTAAGGACATTGACGAAGAAGGTCTTAATAAATTCAAAATGGCTATAACCGCTCTTGGAAAAGTAAAAGACATTAAAGAAATGTCGGATATTTTCCCAAATGTAGCAACGGATATTATTCATTTATCTGTAAGTATTGAAAATTTAATGGGCGATATTAGGCAAGCATTTGCTGGGACTCAGAGCAGCATTAGCCTTTTAGGAAAAGATCTAGTCGTTTCGATCGTTCATGGAATGAGAGATTACCTGTCTACAGAGCAAGCAGTTACCGAATTAGGTTCTGTTATAGGAATGATAAATTCTGCTCTGAATTCTAATGGCGAAGACGGTTCTAACTTCGTTATAACACCAGTTGTCGATATGACTAATATTGAAGAAGCAGCTGGTATATATCGAAGCTTATTCGGCAATACTACTATTGGAGCTGCTGGTGCTGGCGGGTCAAGTTTACTTGTTTCAGCGCTAGCTCAGTCAATGAATAACAAAGACGAAACTGAGATTATTAGAACCGGATTAGACAACCTTCATAACGATGTGGTTTTAGTTAACGATAATATGTCTACAGCGACTAGTTCCATTGTTCTAGAATTGTCTGATCTGCAGACGGAAGTTGCAAACTTGAAGACCGTTTATAAGAGTATAAGCGTCTTATTAGACAGCAATGTATTAGCTGGTAAGCTGGCGCCTAAGATTGATAAGAATTTAGGTTACATTACGGCTAAGCTAGAAAGATATTCCAGAGGAAACTCTGGTGGTGGATTAACCAGATAAATAGAAGGGGGATACTATAATCATGTATGCTTTAAAATTTTATATCGGTGACGATGCTACCGGTATTAATACTTATACCGATTGGCATTTAGTACCGCTTTCAAGGCCAGTAGTCAATCCCCCTTCTCCTAAGACGAACATTATTGATATTCCAGGAGCAAACGGTTCAATTGACTTAACCGAATCCTTGAACAATTATGTAGTTTATAACAACAGAAGTGGTAGCTGGGACTTTATGGTATTAAACGATAGAGTTCCAGCTATTACCTGGGACAATTTATATTCAAACATTATGGCCTATCTTCATGGCCAGCATGGAAAAGTATATTTGTTAGAAGATGATTGCTGGGAGAATGAGCAGAATCCGCTTCCTAACGAATACTATTACGAGGGTCGCTTTAGTGTGAACGAATGGAACAGCGGGGATAGATATTCTCGTGTTACCATTTCTTACGACCTGGCGCCTTTCCAATTTAAAAAAGAATCCACTACCGAGTCCAAAATAGCTACGGCAGGTGGAACAAACTATACTTTAACAACTGGTAGAATGCCTGTAATTCCTACTTTTACAGCGTCAGGAAATAGTGATCCGATTGATATTGGATTTAAGGGTAAGCATTTTAGTTTGCCTGTTGGCACCAAAACTTTCCCGGATATAATTTTTGGAACTAATGTAAGCGGAACAGATATTATCAATCTTAAGGGCAGTGGAAACGTTTCAATTTCGTTCCGAGGAGGAAAACTGTAATGTATACAGTTTACGCTGATAATAAGCTTCTTTATCATCCTAGTCTTAGTCATACTGGGTATGATATTTATAACACATCGTTAGTTTGTGAAGACAATAGAGCGGGGCAGTTTCGTTTTACTTTACCAGTTGACAATAATCTATTCAATTCTTTAGAAAAAATGACCTCGGTTATTCAGGTATTCGACGATTCTGAATTGATATTTCAAGGAAGAGTCCTCGACGAAGACCGAGATTTTAATAATAACAAAGTTATAACTTGTGAAAGCGAATTATCGTTTTTATTAGATACTGTAATTCGTCCACAAGTTATAGTTAACAAATCCATTGCTGAGTTTTTGACACTTATGATTACTCAGCATAATTCACAGGTTCCAGAGAGTAAACGATTTACAGTTGGAACCGTGGATGTGCTTCCAGACGAAAGATTGTCATTTGAAATGCCTAGCTATGAAGCTACTTATCAAGTGATATTTTCCAATCTTGTTGATGCTTATGGCGGTCACATCGTGGTTCGTTATGCTAACGGAGTTAGATATTTGGACTACATCGAAAGTTATAATAACGTTAATAGCCAGGTAATACGATTTGCAAAGAATATTCTTGATCTTTCACAGTATGTTACTGCAGAAAAGATGATTACAAGGCTTATTCCGTTGGGTGGTACTTATAGCGAACCAAAAAATAATAGTGAAGTAATACCTGGGACGGTGCTTAGAACCGTAGAAAGTGATGACATTGATCCTAAAAATGGGGCTGCTTCTCCGATTTATCAGTTAGAGCTTAAAGTAGCACTCAACTCGATCAACCAATCAACCAAAAAGTCAAACATTACTGTTACTCTAGGCATTAGAGCAAAAGTAGGAACTGCAAGTTGGAGCGGCTTATCGTCAAGTAAGATGTATGCTAGGATTTTGGTTTCAGACAAATCTAAAAAAACGTCTGGAGTTGCTAGTATAACGTTAAACGATCCTGAGACGTATACTACAATTTGCACTTGGACTGGCGATGTTAAGAATGACAACATCACCATTAAGGGTGAAATAGTTAATAAATATGGTAAGGACTCAAAACCTACATCTACAGGTGTCGGTTCGACGATTGACTTTTACTCAGCAGCTCAGAAAACCGTATATACAACCATTGCATCGGTTAACGACGGAAAAGATTACATTGATGATGCAGATTCTCAGGCTTTATACGGAATCATATGCAGAACTAATGTTTGGTCTGATATTTTGGATCCGGCTTTGCTCATGGCAAAGGCTACCGATTATCTAACTGAAAATGCAAAATTGTCAATAAACATTGATATTAGCGCGATCGATTTAGCTATGCTAGAAACCGATTATACGAAAATTCATGTTGGTGACAGTGTACGGATCGTCTCAACGCCTCACAACGTAGACGATTTCTTTGACTGTAAACGGATTAGCATCGATCTCCAGGATCCGCAGAGCAACATATATAGTTTTGGAAAAGATTCTAAATCACTTACGGCATCAACCGTCAATGGATTTAGTCAAACAGCAGTTATCGGAGATATTCTCGATCAGGTTACTAATGATCTGGATGATACTGATAATTTAGTTGAAAACATTAATGCTGCTGTAGAAGAAATCTACAATAGTTATTCCGATGTCCAGACAAAAGTAAACAATTTGGACGCAGATTATGCTGATATTGAGTTTGCTAATATCGGAACGGCTGCTATAAACAATCTGTTTTCAAATAGCGCTACTATCTCATACTTAGCGGCTAGATATGCAACGATCGAATCTTTGCAGGCAGTTGAGGCCGATATTGATAATTTAGAAACCAACAAGTTGGATGCCGATGCAGCAAATATTACGCAGGCATTCATCGACACATTAAAAGCTGGAACAGCAACTATTACTGGTTTAGATGCTGCTTATGCTACCATTGCTAATTTAAATGCAGCTAATGCTAATATTACTGCATTGCAAACCGGAAAATTAGACGCTGACTTGGCTAATATTACGACAGCAGCAATACAGTCTTTATTTACGAACACTGCGACAATTAATGCGCTGAATGCAGCATATTTGCGTGTGGACGCTACTAATATTACGCAAGCAACAATCGATACATTAAAAGCTGGAACTGCTACAATTGATGGTTTAGATGCTTCTTATGCAGACATTGATTTAGCCAACATTTCTCAAGCAGGTATCGAACGAATGTTCGTTGACACGGCATTGCTAACCAACGTAACAATTGAAGATGGCGTTGTAACAGGCGTACTGAATGGCGTAGAAATTCACGGCGATTTAATTACCGGTGGCACTATAGCAGCAGACAAATTAATTATCCGAGGCGAAGATGGTCTATACTATCAGCTTAACGTAACGGGTAGTGAAGTCTCAGCCGAGCACATTAATGAAGAGCAGTACAAGAACAAATTAGATGGTACCGCGATCGTAGCTAAAAGTTTGACTGCTAATCAGATTGCAGCGAATACAATTACCGGTAATGAAATAATGGCTGAATCTATAACGGCTAATGAGCTTTCAAGTGGAGCAGTCACAACCGATAAATTGGCAGCAAATGCAGTAACGGCTAATAAGATTGATGCCGGAGCTATAACATCAGACAAGATAGCAGCAAATGCTATAACGTTCAGTTTGCTTGAGAGTTCTGTCCAGAATGATTTGAATGACGCTAACACACTTGCTCAGCACATTAAAATTGCTAATGGTGAGATAACGATCACTGCTGAAGACGAAAATTCTAATGAAGAATTCAAAATGAGACTGGCTGCTCGTAACTTGCGGTTCATAGAGAACACTAATACATTAACAGCGTGGCTTGCTGGCCGACAAGAAGGTCTTGGTGCAGCAATGATATCTGTTGGACCTCCTGACGAGATTAATGAAGACGGTTCTACCGACGCTAGTAAGATCGATAAACGTTGGCGTATAAGCGTCTCTGATGACGGAACACGTTTTAGAATAAGTAGACATGAGGAGAATGTTGAGTAAGGAGGTTGATATTTATGGCTGATCCATCAAGCAGTGCTTATACTGGTAATACGGCGTTAAGTTCATACATAAGTAATTTCATTTCTCAACATTCTGGCTCATCCTTGCTTTACGCAAGTTACCAGAGTCCGTGGAACCATTACGATTCCTCGGTTTACAAAAAGGGTAAAAGCAATTCAGCATACTATTACTATTGTAACCTGATATTTTTATTGGAACAATCTATACCAGCAAATAGAAGTAGAATAGTATTTCAGCAGATAATGTTCCGAAACGTATCCGGAAACACATTGATGTGGAGCTCAGTATCTGGTCCTAAGGCAATTTTGTATCTTAGAAACCACGCAAATAGTTCTTCAGAATACTCCTACAATGTTGGTTCTGCAATACCGAGATTCCCATTAGAAGGAAAAGTAGCAAAAGATCCTCAGGTTACACATTCGTGGGAAACCAATGTCAATCATAACGATAATGGAACATTGGTGTTAGACGTGTATAGTAAATGGGATGCTGATGAGTCAGCAACCGCTACTAACAAGTATTATCCGGTAGATTTCGATTTACCAGTTGACCAGGTAACGCTTCCTACAATACCACGAGCTAGCGAGCTATCGGCATTGACTAATTTGACCATTGCCAACAAAACAGGGTATATTGGTGGAACGATTACTGCGAAAGCTGATTTCTATCATATATTAAAGTATAAATTGGCAAGCGAAGCCAATTACACAGAGGCTTTCAGAGGCCAATTAGCTACCGGAACGCATAGTTTTAGCAGTTCTTGGATTCCTTATACTAGCATTTTGGCTAAGATGCCAAATGACAAAACCGCTACTCTAAATGTACTTTTAGAAACTTACAGCGATAGCGGATACACGTCGTTAACTGGATCAATAATTCAAAATGGGACCGTCACAATAGATGTTTCTCAGGCAGTATTTAAACCAACGGTTGTTTTATCTAATCAAAGAATAAATACTTCTGTTTTAGGATTGATATTAGCTGATGGAAACACTAAAATGCAAGCCCATTATCAGACTACCAAAGATAGTACTGCTGGTTCAGTAACCACTTATTTTGCTATAGAAGGTAATGGAGCTATATCTACCGCTAGCACAACTGCTGTTTCTGGTGATATTGTAACTGATTATCTTCCAGCAAAGTCTCAGAACTATACCTTTAGAATCAGAGCTAATGCTGTGGATAGCAGAGGCATTGACAGCGGTTATGTATATGGCGAAACAGTAACTGTACTTGGATACAATAAACCGTCAATTACCCCATTATATTATCGTGTTGCGGCAAATGGGTCGGCAACAAAAGATATGGCAGGAGATTGGGCGTACATTAATGTTTTATATTCTTTGGGCAATGATAGTTCGTATGATGGTGCTAACTATATTTCTACAAGTGATTCAAGACATATTAAAACATATTCGATCTATGAAGCGGATCCAGTAACAGGTAATAGAACCTTAGTTTCAAGTGGAACATTAAACTTTGGAGAAAACTGGATTCAGTTAGCCGAGGATCAAGATTTAGATTTTTGTATAAGGATCTATGACCAAGTAAGTTATGCCGAAGTTAATCTCAACGTAGCAAAAGCAATCATTACTTTTGAAATAGTGGACGAAGATAGAACAGGTCAGAACACTGGAATGGCTTTCTTTGGCTCTGCTGAGGCTAATAAAATAAAATTCGGGAAGCCGGTTCACGTCAAGTCTGGAAACGTATATTTACCAGTGTATGCATCCGAGTTCCATGGCGATCTTAAAGGAAACGCTGACACGGCAACTTTGGCCGATGAAGCCACAAACGCTACTAATGCAACGAATGCTACGAATGCAACCACAGCTTCTAAATTAGGAAGTGCCACTAAAGGAAACGCCAACAAGCCAATATATTTGGATAATGGTTCTCCTGCAGTTGGAAATGAGTTTGTTCCTAAGACAGGTGGAGCATTTTCTGGAGATGTCACAAGCACTGGCTCGATCATTGGTGCCCGTGATATTTTGTGGGAAGGAACAATGCAAGGTGGTAACAATATTAACCTTGATGTAAGTGCCTATAAACAAATTCGAGTATGGCTCCACATGTATGCAATTACTTTCCCAGTCGATGTCGATTTGGACCAGGTCCCTCTAAATGATGTTTCTACAAGCTATCCGGATTGGTATTCCAGTTCTAATTCTGGCTCCTATTATGCGAATCGTGCAGAAACATATTATGGTGTTATATTGGTTAATCCAGCAAAAACAACAGTAAGAATACATTATCTAGCGTTCTACGTCGGAACTAGCTATAACGCTAGAAATAATAATGCTAGCTATTTTGCTTATCGCATAGAAGGGCTTAGAAGGTAACGATATGAAATATTATTTAATTATTATTCAAAATCAATCCACCCAAGCTATCTATTCTTATGACACAATCAGTGAAGCGTTAGTTCGTTTCCATAATGAATTAGCGTATAGAGCTGCTGATCGAGTTTCAACGTTTTGTATGATCATTGATCCGTATGGTAATGTCTTAAAGAAAGATATTTGGGAAAAAGAAACTCCGATTGAGGATGAAAAATAATCTATTTTCGACGGAGGTTTAAAAATATGGTAATAGAGTTAACTATTGAAAACATTTTATTGTTTATGAGTGTTGTTGGAGCAGTAAGTGCGTTCGTAACAACAATCGTAAATTGGGTCGGGAAAATAAGAAAACCAGAAAAGGACCAGAATGACATGTTAAAGAAACATGAGGACAGTATAGCCAAACTGAATACTGATCTGGAAAGTATGGCGGCAAAACAAAAGGACGATATCGAAAAAGTTGAGGCCAGGATGACTGATAACGAGAATGAAACAAGGCTTGTTATGAAAGGCATTCTGGCTTTAGTCGACCATTCAATTGACGGAAACAATACAAAGCAATTGAAGAGCATAAAAACCGAGTACAGAGACTATCTTGTCTCTAAAAAATAAGGAGGATATTTATGTACGAGAGTGAAGTAGAGAAGATTAATCTTATTTTAGACAAATCTAGTAAGTACTTTATTCCTTATACCCATGGTGGATATAGTAAGTATACTAACCAGAGGGATGCTAACACACATACCCTTCTTCCAAATTGCACCGGTGGATGCTACGGCTTAGCGATGCAGGTATTTGGAACAACTGATTATAAGAAGATGGGCCTTCCTGTCGATGATGCAATCAACTGGTACAAACGTGTAGATACTACTATTTGGAATAAGGTACAGTATCCTGTAGCTGGAGCCATTGCTTGTTGGGGTGGCAAAGGAAAAGGTCATGTTGGCTTTGTTAAGCACGTTCCTCGTGACAAAGAAACTGGTAAAGTAAATGGAACTCCTGTTGTTTTAGAGAGCTCATACTATAGTTATGATGGAAAGAACTGGAGAGAAGGAACCCCTTATAGGTACAATTCTGTAACCGGAGCACTTGTTAAAGTTGGATACACATTCCTTGGATACCTTGTACCTAAGTTCGTCGAGCTCGATCCTATTACTCCACCAGCACCGACTTATAAGTATGCTGTTGGTGACAAGATTAGAATCGAAGCATCTGGAAATTCTAGAGCAGATGGTACCGGTAAGACTAGTTATGGTCTTGGTTACAAGAGATTCGTCTTAGAAATTTCAGAAAATTCAAAATACCCGTATTTGGTTGGCAATAAAAACGGTGTTGCTACTGGATGGTATGCTGAAAATGCTTTGTCTTTATTAGATCACAGCGAACCAGCTCAGACTGAGCTAAAAGTTGGAGATAAAGTAGAGATTATTAAGCATGGCAATGCTCGTAAGGACGGAGAAGGCAAGACTAGTTATGGTCTTGGACTGAAGCGTTATATTCTCAAGATTCACGAAGGTTCTGAATACCCATACCAGATCGGAAACATTTTAAGAATCACAACCGGTTATTACAAGGAAGACGCATTAAAGAAGTTATAGGGGTGATCACATATGTCGATGAATTTGATATTTACCAGAGGTGACACCAAAGCGTTTAAATTTCAGAGAAAAGATGCTAACCATCAGGTAATCACTGAAATAGCAGACGAATTATATTTCACAGTTAAGAAAAGTTGGAAAAAAGAAGAAGCTGTAATTCAAAAGAGTTTAGAAGATATTACTTTTGATTCAGACTACTGGTATCACGTTGTCATATCGTCAGAAGATACTGCAGAATTGCCATACGGAAATTATGTATTCGATATTGAGGTTACTCAGGGAGATTATGTACAGACTATTGGCAAAGGCACGATATCCTTGGAGGAGGAAGCAACATGGCAACAGAACAAGAATCAAGGTTAATCGTCGAGGGAGAAGAAGTATTATCTAATATTGCAAATGAAAACAATGAAACAATTTTAAGTGATATTTCTGAGGACAATGCCGAATCAGTTTTAACGATCGAAAGTGAAAACGAGGAAGTACTGACTGATATTTTGGAAGACGATGAGGAAGTATTATCAGACATTTCCCCCGAAGATGATGAATTAACATTAACTGATATTTTTGAAGATAGTGAAGAGTCTGGAATATCTCTTGCCAGTGAACCAATTGTTATGGCATCAAGTGACTATGAACAACTCATTAACAAACCAAGCATTAATGGCAACGTATTAGAAGGTGACTTAACAACTGAAGACCTTGGATTAGATATTCCAGAGAATACCTCTGATTTGAACAACGATGGTGATGGAACCTCTCCTTTTGCCACTAGAGAGTACGTAAACACACGTGGATTTATTAACGAATTAGTTCACGATTTAGGCGATTTTTCGCTTGAAGATTATGATTGGGAAATTGGCATATACCTCGACAGTATTGGCTTGGTAAATGACGGCTTTTATAAGGCTCACGAAACAGAAGACGACTGCGAATATTACTTCATAGTGGAGCGCGCTGGCGATACTGTATATCAAGAATACTGGTACAGTGGTGATGATAGCACCTACCGTAGTATACGCAGTGGTACATATAATGGCGAAAGTTGGGAATACACTGACTGGGACAGCATAATGAACGCTAACAACGCCTACGATGTGTTCGCCTATAAAAACCACAGCCATTACATCGAAGAAACTGTAAATTACCAAAACATACTGGCTTACTTCGATAGTTTTAACATCAACAAAAAAGTCGGCGATTACAAAATCGTGAACAGCAATGGCAGAAACGTGTACTATCTATCATTTGATTACCGTTATGTAAGCGGTCTAAGCGGCGGTTATCGTCTATATCAAGAGTACGTAACCAATGCTGACGAATACATACACATAAGGTTCGGCACACGCAACGGCAGTAACATTACGTGGGGCGGTTGGAGAAGTTATCCAAACGAAAACATCATCAACGACAACTACTACACGATGGACTACATAGACGACAACTATTACACTCGTGAAGAAGTTGATGATTTAATCAGCGGCGGTGGCGGCGGTGGTGGCCTGATTGAAACTACTTGGGCAAACTTGGTAGAACTGCGAGATAATGCAGAACTGGTAAAAGGCGCATTTTACCGCATTACTGATTACAACTTTGTTACCACGAAACTCGGCATCCAAAGTGGAAACCACCAGTTCGACATCGTACTGCTGGCCATAAGTGAAAGTATGTTAAGTGAAAGCGGTTATGCCTGCAGACACGAAGGTGACCACTACTTCGAACGAGAAGTCACCGAAGGCGGTATAGAGTGGCTATATACTCTATATGCCGATGACTATGGAGAAAACTATGGTACCGAGCCTATTGACCACGCCGATGATATTCATTCAACAGACGTATTCTGTGATAGCGGTGTAATGACACACCCAGTCACTGGCGAGGATGTTCCTGTTCTTTACAAGACTGACAGCGAAGAATATACCATCAATGAACCTGATTACGATGATGTTTATTTCTATGCAGGCGTTTATGATTTCGATGGCGACGACTACGATATGTGGGCGAAGTATGAGCGTGACCCCGATACAGACGATTGGGTGTTTATGCAACAGTACGCTCTTACGCCATTGGTTGTCGAAGACGGTGAGTTGATAGTATCGCCAATACCAACCACTAAGACAGTACCAGTCAATATGAACGCTTGGGAGTTAAAGTATTGCCTAGACAATGACAAGGAATTGTTTGACTGGGCAGCGACAGACGGTAAGGGCGTTATTTATTGGCTAAAAGACGAGTTCGGTAACGAGGCTCCGTATGATTTTAAGAACGTTATGTTTCAACGTAAGAATATTACGGCTGTTTCTAATAACGTTCTATCGGTTTTCATCCAGCCAGGCGATAACAGCCACATAGGTCTTCCTGACAATTATGGTATAACGTGTGGTAATAACAATTATTATTATTACACTTTTGATACGCCTTATAATGCTGGGAACGACTCGTCACTATTTGGTGACTCTGCCTACAATACAATCAAGCCACACATAGTTGATGGGAAGAGACTTATCAACAACATCGTTCTTGGCTTCGCCAATAATAACAACATCGGAAACGGCTGTTATGATATAACGATATGGGGAAACGTAACAGAAAATAATTTGGAGTACGGTTGCTGGAACTTATTAATCGTTTCAATGTCACAGTCAATTATGGCGTATACAAGGTCTTCTACATTCTTTTCGATAGGAACGGTAACTTTTGATAACGGTTGTTCTCAGAACATAGGCAGTATGCTAATGAACTCCACTTTAGGTGAGTCGTGTTATGGTAATAACTTAGGTTCTGGAAACTCTGGTATACAAATGGGTGCCAACTGTTCGAACAACACTTTCGGAAACTATTGTATTAGCGATGTGTTAGAAATTGGGGTGAGCAATTGCAGGCTCGGAAACTATTGCTCCTACAATAACTTCGGGATTACCGCACAGTACATAACGCTCCCTAACTTTGTTCGCCACTGCAATTTTGAAGCGAATGTCAGCAGAGTTACGTTGACAACAACAGGTGGCGGATATTACAATTATCTCCAGTATGTGACCGTATGCAGAGGTGTGTCAAATCTATCGGCCGCACCAAACAGAAACCAATCCTATGAGCAAATCTATTACAAAACCGGAAGAGTCGAAACGGCGGTTTAAGGTCGGTTCTCAAGCATTCTTTTCTCAATATCCAGATTTTATTCCTGGCGATATAGACGAAGTTGAGTTTGAAGAACAGCCAAAGCTGTATAAGAACGTTATGCAGTTCCGTAAAATGGATAGATCAAGATGTCTATTCAAGTGGCGAAAGATGTCTGCTGATGAGTTTGTGGAATACACATTGCACAGCAAGTTACCAATGGAGTTGGGGAAGTTCCTCGTTCCAGAGGTGGCCGAATACCTGGAGTTTACAATTGAGCATTTAAAAAAGCTTGAGCCAGTTGTTGAACGACTGGATAAAAAGCATGAATATGAGAAAACTATCTTTTACGCGTATATTCAAAATAACGCTTTTTTTCTTACTGATGAACAACGTCGTAAGGCATATTTTGAATACAGAACGTATAAAGATAGTGTCCAATAAGAAAAGAGGTAATTTTTTATGGAAGAATTAATTCAGAATTATGTAGTAGTAGCTATTATGGTAGCTGTTTACTTAGTATGCTTCATTTTAAAGAAATTCCTGAAAGACAACAGCAAATGGATCCCTCTGATCGCTGGTCTGCTTGGTATCGGCTTTAACGCATGGGTTAACCATGGTTTTAGCTTTGATATTTTCTTAAACGGTCTGGCATCTGGCTTAGCCGCAACTGGTTTAGATCAGCTGTATAAACAGACCACTGGATATTACGACAAAGAAGAATCCGCTGAGTAATTAAAACTCGGCATTTGCAGGTATGATTCTAGGTATGAATCCTGTGAAAGAGTATGCAAAAGAAATCCCTCAAGTGATATACTTTTTCTTCCAATTAAAGCTTTTTGATACATATTTCACAGGATTCAACCTAAAATGTTATTTTTTAAATGGACACTTAAATCTAGCTGGTTTAAGTTGTTCCAGAATTCGCGATACAAATCTGGACTTAATTTTTTTCCACTTTTACGTCGCCTAGAGCGATACGAAACGAACTTAAGCAACTTGATATTTAGCTTGTGAAAAATTTCGCATTTTTAACAACTTCTATTATGAAGAGAGCATAAAAATAGGAGGGTTTTAGAAATGCCAGAAAATAATAATGCTAAATACTTCGTTATAGTGAATCCTTATTTCACTGAGGATGATGAAAAGAAAAGAATTTTACAGGCACTGAATGAAGATGCAGTTGCCAAATTGGTATCTGATGATACCATCGCAGTGACCTATGTTGGTGGGGACTTAGGTCAGAACATTATTGATATTCTCACATCGCAGGGCATTATTGCAGCCTTGTAAGGTTTTCGGTACGTTACAGAAACGTACCTTTATTTTTTCGCATAATTTATACATCATATAATGGAGGCGATACATATGTTAGGTATTATGGAAGGACTTATAGCTGGTGTCATGATTGGCACATGGCGTATTTGGTTTTACATGAGACATCATAACAATTGATGCCTTTTTATTTTTTTTTTCGCAAAAATATGTTGTTGTAATATGGGGACTTATACCTAAAATGTTAACCCCTCCACTATAGGACCATTCATATTTTGGTCCTTTAGTTTTTTTTCACTAGGTGTCAGGGCTTTAGTGATATTATGTTAGCAAGTTTATTACGCTCTATTATGGGAGGAGTTAATAAACTATGTTTGAAATTGTTAAATTTGATGGAGACGTTAACTATATCTTAGGAATAGAGGATAGCTATGAAGAGGCTATGGATCTGTGTAATATTTATAGAAACGTTGACCACTTCAATCATTATTACGTAAAGGCTATTTAGCCTTTTCCTTTTTCGCATGTTTACTATGTCATATCATGGGAGGTGTACATAATGAAAACATTTTTCAAAGTAATCGGCGCACTATTCGTGGGACACGTTATCTACGGTGTCGGATGGATCAACGGGATAATTGACCTGACCCGCGCACAGCAGCAAGCCGAAAAGAAAGAGTAGACCTGTTTAGAGCGTTTATACGCTCTTTATTTTTTCGAGGAGGTAAAAAGAAATGCAAGAGAAAAAATTAATTTATGCAGACGATTTTAAAAAAGAGATTGATATGTATGAGCAGAGCTTAACTTATCATGATTGCCTGGACGAGATCAAACGAGCTCCAGCAGTAGAAGCTATTCCTATCGAGTGGATTAACAGATATTTACTCGATTATTTGTACATGGATAATGAAAGACTGCCCGATGACGAAGTCGATGATGGATATTATTACATTAAAACGATGGTCGACAATTGGCGAAAGGAGAAAGAGAAAAAAGAGGTAAAAGAAAATGAAATACTATAAAATCCACATGGTTGTAATAAGCCAAAACAAAGATATTTTGATCAGCCTTGACACGCATATGCTATGGATGGAAGAGAGTAAAAACCATACTGGCGAAACTAAGTGGCAGTTTAGAGTAAAAACTCCATATTATGGTTGTGTCGATACACTTTTAGCTTCATATTCTTCCGAAGAGAAAGCGCGTGAAGTTATGAGGGAATTAATCAGCTATTGCGAATCTAGCGACACTGTATTCGAATTTCCACCTGATGGAGATATTCAATAAAAAAGAAAAGGAGAAAAAGAAAAAATGGAAACTGGAAATAAGAAAATATATATGGTATATACCGATCCTTATACTGATGGCTACGGCTCAGAAATTTATCTTGCTGGTGTTTTTGAAAATGAAGTTGAGGCATACAAGCGTGTAGAAGAAGTTTTAAACGAAATGAAAATCGCATACGAGAAGAAATTTGATAAAGCTGCGCCAAAATATGTCGAAAACATGGCTTGGGTTGTTCCTGTAGAGCTTAATAAATGTTATTCAGCCGATAAAGCTTATGGGTACGATCCGTTTATAGAGGATGAAGATAAAAAGGCCGATTATGTGTATATCGGTGGTTATTGCGAATAAGGAAAAGGAGAAATAAAAAATGGAAAGCAATACTAAAACTTTTGGTTTAGCAGGTATTATTTCTGCTACTGTTCTTGGCGCTATGGGCATCCGTTATTTTGATAAGCGTAAGAGCGAAAAGCATGAAGAAAACATGCCGGACTCTTATTGGCAGTCTAAGGTCGAACAGGAGCGTATTGACGCTCAGAGTAGACTGGACATGGAAAAACTGAAGGCTGAAAACCGTCAGAAAGAGCTTAAGGCTAAGCAGGATTTTGAAAAGTCAATGCCAGCCGAATACTGGGCTTATAAGGCCAGCAAGGAGCAGAGCGATGCTCAGAAGTATATGTCTCTGCAGGAAAAGCAAGCCAAGGAAGCTCAGGCTCGAGAAGCGGCTAATGCTTTTAAGAATTTCGTAAGTGATATTAAGAAGTAAAAAGGAGGGTTTATGAACCTAAAGATATTCATTAAAAACGTCCTGAAGTGGGGCAAGAAGCATAGCCCCGAGATTCTGACAGGTGTTGGAATCGTTGGCATGGGAGCTACGGTGGTAAGTACTGCTAAAATAGCTCCCGTGATCAAGGAAGAGACTTCCGATCCTGATATGCCGGTTAAGGAAAAAGCTAAACTGGTGTTAAAGCGAGGATGGCCAGTCGGAGTAATGTTCGGAGCTTCAACAGCTGCAATCATCGGCTCTAATCGAATCAGTGCTAAAAGATGTGCTGGTTTATTAACTGCATATACGACAGCACGCAGTGAATTAAATGAGTACATGACTGGAGTAGCTGAGGAAGTCGGCATCGAAACTGCAAAAAACATCCGTAACAAGGTGATGGGCGACAGACTTGCTGATATTCCAGCACCAGAGCCAGACATGTACGGACGTATCTGTTATTACGACCAGTACTCCGATAGATATTTCTATTCCACCAAGGAAGATTTACGGAAGATCCAAAATGATCTTAATGCCAGGATCCTTAGCGGGGAAGATATTTATCTTAACGAAGTATACAATCTGATCGGATTAGGTTATGTTGAATACGGCGATAATATCGGTTGGAGATACAATCCTAGCGTCGTGGAAATGATTGAGTTTCAAATGGACGATGAGGCGGTGATAACCCCTGATGGTAAACCGGCACTCGTCTTTTCTTTTGTCACTTATCCAGACGTTTTGCCGTCTCCCAGGGATTTTTAACTTTAAAACAGGATGGTTCGACTATTCATGGAAGAATGGATCAAGAAAAGTGAGCTAGTGGATCTGGCTAATAAGTATGTGAACGATCGTCTGAACGGTTGGCATCCTTTTTACAAAATGGCTTTTATGGCCATTTTTACTGACTTTATTAAAAAACTGAAAACTTATAAAGGAGAGATCAAATGAGAAGAGAACATGAAAAAAGATATTCCAGCAGACTTAATATTGACCGGAGTAGAGAGATCCGTTTATGGATCGATACCGTCATCCGTGCTGTCGGAACGTTTATCGGTGCAGATGCTGTAGCGAAAGCGTCTACTGGTAAGAGCCTTTTACAGATCGGAAAAGATATTCTAAGCAGTGTAATCAATACTAAGGAGGAATAGATATGCCAAAAAGTTATAAATGGTATCATAGTGTGCAGGCAGCTCGAAATGATAAGGACACACTTGCACAATGGGTCAAAGGAAAGATCAGCGATGTTGAGTGTGCAAGATTGATTTCAGTCAATAATGGCAGTAAATTAGATCCTAAGGATCTTCCGGAAGTAGTTGCTGGATTAGGATGGATAAAAGGAGAATAAAGTGGAAGAAAGCAAATTTTTACCGTATGAGGATCGCAGGGATAAAGTGATAGCAAGCATTAATGCTATGCGGAAAGATATTGAGATCCTAAGAGTTCTAAAATCAGAAGTGGGCGCAAATAGTGAGTATGGTGAAGCTCTTAAAAAAGCTATCGAAGCTATGACGCTATTAAACTATGTTGCTGAAACTAAGGGTTCTAAGTACGAGGATGATTGCGTAATAATATATCATAACGATTTGCTAGATATTACGGATCTAACCCCACTTTGTGAGGGGTTAATAGAACGGCGCAGGTTTTTAAATGATTTAAAAACTGAAATTCTTTTAGATGAAGAGAAAGGAGAATAAAAATGAAGATTAAAGTGTGTGATATTTGCGGAAACCGCATTTGGGATCTGGAAACAGACATTAAGAACCGTTATATTTTCTGGTTCAGGGATCCGTATGCTAAGAAGAGTATCTTCCCTAAGCGTATGGATATTTGCGAGGATTGCAAGAAAGCAATTACGGATACCATTTTAAGAAAGAGGTATGCTAAAGCTCATGTCGAAAAACCCGTAGAAGTCGAGGTGGAATATGACGACTGATAATATTTTCCTTTTATGTGGCATCCTGATCGGTTTCTTGGTAAGAATCATTTATGAAAAGTTAACTTATGGATACGGAGAAATTGGTTTAATTCCGAATCCAACTGCTAAAGAAGGGGAAACGCCTTATATTCTTAAAATCGATACCGATTGGAACAATTTCGGAAAGAATAGAAAAATGATATTCAAGATGAGCAGCCGCATTAAAAAGTGAGTCTATAATGGAAACTATTTTAAGGAGGTATAAATAGTTATGGAAAAAGACAAAGACTTTAATCTGATTGATGATTTAGCCAATAGCATAAAGAATCAGACTCAGGTAGTCGAAGCGCTTGACAATAATGGTGAAGAAGCAGTTAAAGCAAGCGAGGTATTATGTAACTTAGCTAGTAGCTATGAGAAAGTTCAGAATGTCGAACTTAAGAAAGAGGAATCGAAGAAGTCATTCTGGACTACAGTAGCTCAGCTAGTAACGGGAATTGTAATACCTGGACTAGGCTTTCTATTCATGCACCATGAAAATCAGGTAGCTAGACGGTGGGAATCTGATGGTAATTATGTTGCTAGCCAGACATCTAAGCAGCAGCAAAGTATGAATCAAAGTCTTTTGAAGGACTTATTCCGTCCAAAGAGATAGGACATTATTGAGCGTTTATACGCTCTTTATTTTTTAGGAGGTTGACAAATGATAGAGATGAAGTTTCAAGATTTTTTAACATTGGGAATAATCAATAAAGTAATCAAAAAATTAATCCATAACAAAGTTGGAGTTAACGTTGATCCATCAGTCAGATCACTGATCATTACCGACATGGATGGCGACATTAGGGTCAGTATTAATGCTGATATTCGTCTACCTAGAGATGAGTTAGTAAAACTTACGCAAAAAAATTAAAGCCTCTGATGGAAAAGGAGGTTAACTTATGATAACTTTAGGAATTATTCTGGGTATTTTAGGGTTATTGGTTATCATTACAATAATTGGAGGTGTCAGCTTCGTCATTGTATTTGGAGACTTAATCTTAGGATGCTTAGGCATTTATTTGTTAGTAAGGGTATTCGCTAGAAATTAACCTTGATGAGCGTTTTATACGCTCTTTATTTTTTAGGAGATAAGTTATGAGTATGATGGATGTTATTGATAAATCGTTTAAGAAAATTGGTTTCCTTCAGTACTCTGACCAAATGAACATTATCTATGAAAAACGAATAGATAAGACGTTGTTTAGTCAAATTAAGTTTAACAAGGACTTGGCTACGGTAACCTGTGCTACGTACGAATTACGAGATAATGGATACGAGATGTGCCCGTTGCCGTTAGATGAAAAAATGATAAAAATTATAGCCAAGACTATTAGAATCATTAAAAGTTCTAATGAAATGAAAGGAGAACATTATGAAAATTAATTGGTGGAAGGTTCTATCTGTAGTAGGATCTGTTCTTGGCTTTGTTGGCCCTATTCTTGCTGATATTGCTGAAACTAAGCAGGGCGACGAAGCTTTTAAAACCGAAGTTAGATTAGCAGTAAAAGAAGAAATGGAAACAATGAAACAGGAAGGATTAATGTAGGAAGATGAAAAACATTTTTAAAGGATTCTTCAAAAACGTAAAGAATTTTGTCGGTAAACACAGTCCAGAGATATTAACTGGTGCTGGAATCGTGGCAATGACAACTTCAACTGTTATGGCTATCAAAGCTACACCAAAGGCTGAGGAACATATCAAAGAAGAAAAAGAAGCTTTAGGAAAAGATAATCTGAACGTTGTAGAGAAGTTTAAAGTAACCTGGAAGGACTATCTGCCTTCCTTTTTAGCATACGGAGCAGGCGTTGCATGTCTGATCGAATCGCCTAGACAGGGTCGTAGAAAATTAGCGGCATTAGGAGCTGCGTATACGATCGCAGAAAACGCTTTAGCTAAAACGAATCAGGCCATCGAAGATACTGTCGGAGAAAAGGGCTTAAAGAAAGTCATCAGTAAGATCGATGACAAGTTCTTGGAAGAAACACCAGCTTCTCCGGACGACATTTATATTACTAATAAGGGTAATACCCTGTTCTTTGATACCCTGACCAAAAGATATTTCAGATCCGATTACAATAGAGTGTTCAAGGTCGAAACTGAATTAAATGAGATGCTAAGAGATCAAATGACGATCTCACTGAATGATATTAGCATGCGTTTAGGCATTGAATGTTTAGGCGATTGGGCCGATGACGTCGGATATGATGTGAATAATGGATTCATCGAAATGCGTGCAGGAAGTAAAATTGCAAGCAATAACGAGCCATGCATTGTAATTAATTATAATAGATGGCCAAAGGCAATCTAATTCGCAAAAATAGTTACGTATATTATGGAACACTACTTATGTATAAATAAAGGAGGAAAGTGACATGAGTGAAAAGAAAAATGAATCAGAAGTTAAGGAAGAAAAGGTTGGATTCCTGACCAAGGCAAAGGGTTTCATCAAGAGAAACTGGAAGAAGGCTTTAGCCGGTGTGGCTTTAGCTGGTGGCGGTTTCGCTGGTGGCTATGTCGTTGGTAAGCATTCCGCTGAATCCTATGACGACTATGATCAGTATTCACCTGTTGACGACGAACCAACAGAGTAGATCCGATTGGGTAAGCATGAAAAGCTTACCCTTTCTTTTTTCTCGATTATTGAAAGGAGACTAATATAGTGGGAGATTTTCCAGGTAATTCTAATAAATCTAAAGAAAAAGAGAAGATAGAACCGGTAGAACTTTCCGGAAATATTACATTAAAGAAGAAATCCGGTTTTGAGAAGTTCACGGATGCATTTATATCTAAGGACACGGGCAGTATTAAGCATTATATTTTTACTGACGTGCTCATCCCGGCTATTAAAAAGGCTACATGGGATGTGTTCACAAGTGCTTTAGACATGCTTTTGTATGGCGGATCCGCTCCATCAATGCGCAATGCGTCTAAAGGAACAACTTATATTAATTATGCATCAACTATTAACAAGCCAAAAGAGAGACCTAGTTATATTTCAGGTAGCAGTGTATACGATTTTGATGCAAACTTTGAATTTGATAGCGAAATAGACGCTGTTAAATTCTTAGATCGAATGAAAGAAATTGTGTATCGTTACGGAATTATAACGGTATCTGATATGTACGATCTAGCCGGAAAGGTGACAGATAATTACCAAGCAACAAAATACGGATGGGTTGATTTAAATTCGGCTTATCCTGAACGAGTACCTTATGGTAGATGGCGTCTTAGACTACCAAAACCATATCCAATTGACTAAAAGGAGAAATACTTATGAAATTTGATATTAAAAAGTGTTTAAAAAGTGTAAAACGTTTCATTAAGAGAAACGATACAAAGATATTAGTTACAGTCGGTGTCGTTGGTACTGTAACTGGAACTGTAATGGTATGCAAGGCAACTGAAAAAGCAAAAGAAGAAGTTGCAGCATTCCAGGAAGAACGTGAAAACTTAGATATGCAATATGGAACCGAGTTAGACGAGGCTGCGTATAATAAAGCTAAGTTTGATATTTACAGAAAGCATGGTATTAAGTTATTTAGCCTGTATGCCCCAGGCGTAGTAGTAGCTGGATCTTCTATTGCTAGTATTTTCATTTCTCATGGAATGATGGCTAAGCGTTTAGCAAGTGTAACAGCTGCATACGGAACCTTGAACACAATGTTCAAAGACTACAGAGCAAACGTAGTTGAAAAGTATGGCGAAGAAGAAGACTTTAAGCTCTTATATGGAATTAAAGAGGAAGAAGTCGAAGAAACTGTAGAAACAGCTAAAGGCAAAAAGAAGATCGTTAAAAAGAATGCATTAGTATACCCTGATGGTGAAGGTATTCAATTGCAATCGAAATATGCTCGAATCTTTGACGAAACTAACCCTTTATTCAGAAAGAACTATCACGAAGGAAATGTTAATTTCTTAAAAATGACTGAGAGTGCTTTAAATGACCGATTAAATCGTGACGGTGTAGTATTCTTGAATGATGCTTATACTGCATTAGGATTTGCACCGACAATTGCCGGACAGTCAGTAGGATGGGTAAAGAAGAACCCTAACGGTGATGGCTACATTGATCTCGGACTTCATGATATTACAAAACCTTCTTCTCGTAATTTCATGAATGGAAATGAAAAAGCAGTCATCATTGATTTTAATGTTGACGGTGTAATCTTAGATGTGCCGGAGTTAAGGTATGAAGTCATTTAGTAAGATATTCATTGGATTCTTGCTGGGAGCCGCTGCTGGAGGTTGTGGCGGCTTTCTAATTGCAAGACGAGCAATAAGCGAAAAAGATGAATCAGAATTTAAAAGTGTCCGAGAATATTATGAGGAAAAGATTAAAGAGTTGGAACAAGCGTATAAAGAAGAAAATGAGGCACGATTAAATGAGGCAAAGGAACAGACCAGTAAATTAAATGAGATCAAGAATTCAACTAATATAGTTGACTATGCTAAGAGTCTTGGATATTCCGTTGATGAGGACTTAACTATTCCGGGAAAGCCATTGGGAATCAGTGATATTCCATTTGACATGCTCGGAGAGGACAGAAGCTATGGCGTAGAAACAGTAACGAGATACGCAGATGGAACTTTAGCTTATGACTCCGATGATTCCATCGTGGCAAATGCTGATATTCTGTTTGGACCAAACCTGCTAAGTCGATTCGTGTTTGAGGATCCTGATACTTTATACATTAAGAACGATAATGTTAAAAAGTATTTTGAGATTTCAAAGAGCGGAAAAACTTATGATGAAGTGGCAGGTGTTGGATATTCTGCTCCGATTCCTGCCGAAACAGATGAAGATGTAATAGATTTTGAGGAGCCTGATCTGGACGACGAGGATGAATTATAATGAAGCCAAATACTATTATTGGCTTTGTTCTTTCGTCCCAAATAGTGCCTTATATTCACAGCTATTGTTTACGTTATACGTAAAAGAGTTTACGTATATTTTTGTAATGGATGGAAATCGAGCAGAGAACGGTTTAGAACTTAGAGAGCAATTTGGTATTGACCTAGGTGACAAACCGTGCTCAATTTTAGAGATGATTGTAGCTTTAGCTATGAAAATCGAAGACCAAATGGGCGACGACTACTTCGGTAACAGAACAAGCTTCTGGATCGAGAACATGTTAGATAGCTTGGGCCTTAGCTTTTACACCGATAACCATTACAACGACGAAGAAGTTGCTGATATTCTTAATCAGTTTTTAAGACGTCAGTATTCAGAGAACGGATCCGGTGGGTTGTTTACAGTTAATCGACCGGATCTTAACATGAGAACCATGGATATTTGGATGCAAGCCAATTGGTTCTTAAGCACATATTATTAGTGAAAGGAGAAATAAAATGGAAGAAGTTAATGTTTCTAAAGAAGAAGTGTCACAGTTAGTGATGACTCTTATTTCGCTCGGAATGGATAATGGCGAACTTGAATTTAAGTTAGCAAAAGAGCGTAAGAAGAATAAGATGCTAATGCTGGTTTCAATTCCAGGATTCATTGCTCTTGGAAAAGCAGCTTATGATTTTGTAAAACCATTATTAACAAAAGAAACCACTACCGTTGAGTAATTAGAAAGGACTGATATTTATGGACTTTGTCCAGATTTCTGTAAGATCCAAAAAGGGTTTCTCTGAGATCTATCCAAAGTTTGTAATAACGAAAAGTAATGATCTAATGATTCGTGGTAGTGATTTTTATGCCATATGGGACAAGGATAAGGGTTTATGGTCGACGGAAGAGACCGATGCGATTCAGTTAATTGATAAAGAATTGAGTGAGTTCAATGAGGAGTATAAGAAGCGGACCGATACCCCGACCAAAGTTTTATATTTGTGGGATTCTGACACAGGAACCATCGATAAATGGCATAAATTCTGTCAAAAGCAAATGCCGGATAATTACCATATGCTTGACGAAAAGATAATGTTCGCCAACAGCAAAGTCGGTAAACGAGATTATGCATCAAAGATATTGCCGTATCCACTTGAGGATGCTCCAATTGATGCATATGATCAGCTAATGTCGGTATTATATTCTGACGAAGAGCGGCATAAAATTGAATGGGCTATTGGGTCGATAGTAACCGGAGATAGCAAAAAGATTGAGAAGTTCCTAGTTCTTTATGGAGCAGCCGGAACTGGTAAATCTACTGTGCTAAACATTATATTAGCTTTGTTTGATGGCTACTGTAGTGTGTTCGATGCTAAGGCTCTAGGCTCGTCAAGTAATAGTTTTGCGTTAGAAGCTTTTAAATCAAATCCTCTTGTAGCAGTACAGCAGGATGGCGATCTATCGCGAATAGAGGATAACACAAGACTTAATAGTTTGGTCTCTCACGAGTTAATGACTGTTAATGAGAAGTTTAAGTCGACATATGCTAGCCGGTTTAAGTGCTTCTTATTTATGGGAACTAACAAACCGGTAAAAATTACTGACGCCAAGTCAGGTTTGATCAGACGTTTAATTGATGTTTCTCCTACTGGAAACAAGATTCCGTATAGAGAATTCTTGAGATTAAAAGAGCAGATCAAATTTGAACTGGGTGGCATCGCGTATCATTGTCGAGAGGTGTATCTGTCTGATCCAGACGCGTACAACAATTATATTCCTAAGATCATGTTGGGTGCATCCAACGACTTCTACAATTTTATGTCGGAATATTACTTTACGTTTAAGAATTCCGAGTTCATAAGCAAGAAGCAGGCTTGGGAAATGTACAAAACATATTGCGAGGACGCAAAGGTATCTTATCCATACCCATTGAGAGCATTCGCAGAAGAGCTTAAGAACTACTTTGACGAGTATGAGGATAGATATACTGCTGCAGATGGCACACGAGTCAGAAGTGTATATTTAGGTTTTAAAGAATCTAAGTTTGAGCAAGAGGAACCAGAGAAAGAACCGGATCCAGGATGGCTTAAGTTTAATCGAAGTAAGTCAATCTTGGACAAGGAGCTAGCTGGTTTCAAAGCGCAATACGCGACTGACTTTGGTACACCTCAACAGAAGTGGGCGGACGTAGAGACATGTCTTGCTGATATTGATACCAGTAAACTGCATTACGTTAAAGTTCCGCTTAATCACATAGTCATTGACTTTGATATTAAAGACCAAAACGGAGAGAAATCATTTTCTAGAAATTTAGAAGAGGCTAATAAATGGCCTCCGACATATGCTGAGCTGAGCAAGAGCGGTGCTGGCATTCACCTCCATTATATTTGGGAAGGCGATCCGACCAAACTAGCCAGCTTGTATGCACCTGACATTGAAATAAAGGTGTTTAAAGGCGACGCCTCATTGAGACGAAAACTTACAAAATGCAACGGGATGAATATTTCAACTCTCAATACGGGCTTGCCTTTGAGAGAGGAGAAGATAAAAATGCCTAACGCTGATTCGATAAAGAATGAGAAACAGCTAAGAGCTTTAATTAAGAAAAACCTGAACAAAGAAATTCATCCCGCAACTAAACCAAGTGTTGACTTCATATATACGATACTAGAACAAGCATACAATGATGGTATCAAGTACGATGTAACAAACATGAAAACTGATATTTTCAACTTTGCTGCTGGATCTACGAACCATTCAAAGTATTGCAAGAACCTGGTAATGAAAATGAAGTTCAAATCAGAAGACAGTACAGACGAGACTACGTTTAGTGAGTCATCTGATCTGGTCTTCTACGATGTTGAGATATTCCCGAATCTATTCCTGGTAAACTGGAAGTACGAAGGTGCGGACAAGAAAGTTGTAAGAATGATCAACCCGTCACCTGCTGATATCGAGCGGCTAATTAAGTATAAATTAGTAGGATTCAACTGCAGGAGATACGACAATCATATTCTGTATGCAAGGCTCATGGGTTACACAAATGAGCAACTTTATAATTTGTCCCAGCGGATAGTTAATGGCGACCGGAATGCATTTTTCGGTGAAGCTTATAACTTATCTTATACTGACGTTTATGACTTTACTTCGAAGAAGCAATCGCTTAAGAAGTATGAGATTGAACTGGGAATACACCACAAAGAACTTGGTTTACCATGGGATCAACCGGTGCCAGAGGAACTATGGGAGAAAGTTGCAGAGTATTGTGACAATGATGTAATAGCAACCGAAGCTGTGTTCAACAATCGTAAAGAGGACTTTACCGCTAGGGAAATACTTGCTGATATTGCTGGAATGACAGTTAACGATACTACCAATAGCCTGACCACTGCCATTATATTTGGCAAGGAAAAGAAACCTCAGGATTCATTCAACTATCGTAACCTTGCTGAACCAGTACGACCAACAGAAGATATTTTAATGCGTTATGGAAAAGATCATGACTATCGATTGTTCGATAAAAACGGTCTTCCATTGTATAAAACCTATAATCCTTCTGTTGACGGAGCACTGGAACCAGGTTTGAGCATTCTACCATTCTTCCCAGGATACACTTACGAAAAGGGTGTGTCTTTATATTTGGGTGAAGAGATTGGTGAAGGCGGACGAGTATATTCTGAACCAGGCATTTACGGAAATGTATGGGATGGGGATGTCAGTTCAATGCATCCTCACAGCATTATATCTGAACAGCTATTCGGAAAGTACACGGATCGCTTTGCTGAACTAGTTAAGACCAGAGTATTCATTAAGCATAAGGACTTTGCGTCTGCTAAGAAGATGCTGGGCGGAAAACTTGAAAAGTATCTGACGGACGAGTCGATGGCAAAAGGATTAGCTGGTGCTTTAAAGATAGCCATAAATTCAGTTTATGGTTTAACATCTGCTAACTTTGAAAACCCGTTTCGTGATATTCGTAATGTGGACAATATTGTAGCTAAACGTGGAGCGTTATTCATGACCTTACTGAAGAAAGAGGTTCAAAAGAGGGGCTGGAAGGTTGTTCACATTAAAACCGACTCGATCAAGATCCCAAATGCAAATGCTGATATTCAGAAGTTTGTAATTGAGTTCGGACGAGAGTTTGGTTATGAATTTGAAACGGAAGAAGACTTCGACAAGTTCTGCATTGTCAACGATGCGGTATACGTTGCGAAACGTAAAAAGCCGGTTATTGACAAAGAAACTGGAAAAGAGATATGGTGGGTAGCCACTGGTACTCAGTTCCAGGTGCCTTATGTTTTCAAAACATTATTTACTAAGGATGAATTAACGTTCAGTGACTTCTGTGAAGCCAAGTCCGTATCAAAAGGCGATTTATATTTGGATCTCAACGAATCACTTCCTGACGGAGAGCACAACTATCAATTCGTTGGTCGGACTGGATTATTCTGTCCTATATTACCTGGGCATGGTGGAGGCGTTTTATATCGTATAAACGATGGAAAGCCTTATGCTGCTGCGGGAACTAAAGGTTACAGATGGCTAGAATCAGAGGTTGTTAAGAATGTTAAGAAGGAAGACGACATTGATATTTCGTACTATGAGAATCTGGCTAAGGAAGCTGTTGAAACCATTAATAAGTATGGTAAGTACGAGGATCTGGTGTCGGATGAACCTTACAAACCTCCTTTATTTTTAACTAACGAATATGGAATGGAGGCTCCTGCATTTTACGTAGACGAGCTTCCATTCTAGTTCGCATTTTTAATACCTTCTATTATGAAGAAAAAGAATAGCTTAGATTGGTTAGAGCAGTGTACTAAAATACATGAGCGTAGGTCCGAACCCTACTTCTTTTTTTTTTTTCGCATTTTTAACAATCCA
>Ga0310694_10000442_pt1 | contig 54613 bp, 38 predicted proteins | sample 174DNAGHGhighgp2_FD_203884 | JGI IMG/M metagenome (GOLD analysis project Ga0310694, IMG submission 203884) | Sheep rumen microbial communities from Palmerston North, Manawatu-Wanganui, New Zealand - 1742 DNA GHGhigh gp2 (v2) (version 2) | ecosystem: Host-associated > Mammals > Digestive system... | reverse complement strand
TATCAGCCGCACTCGCCTTACTCGGCCGCTAAGGCTTCGAGCGACCATTTTGTTCGCGCCTATCACGACACGTATGGGATGCCGACCATCGTGACAAACTGCTCAAACAATTACGGTCCCTATCAGTTCCCGGAGAAGCTGATTCCACTTTTCATCAATAACATCCGCCACCGCCGGCCACTGCCCGTATATGGCAAGGGAGAGAACGTGCGCGACTGGCTCTACGTCGAAGACCACGCACGCGCCATTGACGTCATTTTCCACCGCGGCAAGGTTGCCGAGACGTATAACATAGGCGGATTCAACGAATGGAAGAACATCGACATCATACACGTCCTCATCAAAACGGTGGACCGCCTGCTGGGACGTCCCGAAGGAGCTGACGAGGACCTCATCACCTACGTCACCGACCGCGCCGGCCACGACCTGCGCTATGCCATCGACAGCCGCAAGCTGCAGCGCGAGCTCGGTTGGGAGCCGTCGCTGCAGTTCGAAGAGGGAATAGAGAAGACCGTACGCTGGTATCTCGAGAATCAGGAATGGATGGACAACGTGACGAGCGGCGAATACGAGAAGTACTACGAACAAATGTACGCAAACCGATAAAACAAATCAAGAATAAAATGAGACACTCCAAACTTTGGGCGGCCGCCGTTGCCTGCCTCTGCTTCCTTCTCGCAGCGTGCGACCCGATGACGCAGCGCGTCACAAGCACCATTACAAATCCCATCCCGCTGAAATTCGGCGACCCATTCCTGCTGCACGCCAGCGACGGACGCTACTACATGTATGGCACTTCGTTGGCCGACGGATTTGAGGCGTACGTGAGCGACAATCTGGTAGACTGGGAGCCATGCGGTCAGGTTTATAAAGGCGGCAGCGAGACGCAGTGGAACGAAGACTGCTTTTGGGCGCCTGAAGTTTACGAGCGCGACGGCCGGTATTACATGTTCTACAGCGCAAACTACCGCGTGAACCCGGGGCAGGAAGCTGAGAACTTTAAGATTGGAGTGGCAGTAAGCGACAGTCCCGCAGGTCCGTTTGAGGATTTGATGAATCGTCCCGTCTTCAATCCGCCCTATCCTGTCATCGATGCCAACGTGCTCTTTACCGACGATAACCGCTGCTATCTATACTTCAGCCGCTGCTGCTACAAGCATCCCGTCGAAAGCGAGGTGGCCGATTCGCTGCGCGCCATAGGAAGTTTTGCAGCCATCGAAGAGAGCTGGGTGTACGGAGTGGAGCTGAAGCCTGACTTCTCGGGCGTCATAGGCGAGCCCGTGCTGCTGCTGGCACCGCCCACCAGCCTGAGCGACGCACAGTCGGAGTGGGAAAGCCGCAGTGCTACGCATGGCGAAGTGGGCCGACGCTGGACGGAAGGCAGCTACATTTTCCGCCACGACGGCACGTACTACATAATGTATAGCGCCAACTCCTACATGGGCAAGTTCTACGCCGTAGGTTACGCCACGTCCGACAATCCGCTCGGTCCCTTCACCAAGGCGCCCAACAACCCCGTGCTGCAAGAAAACGTGAGTCGCGGCGGCACGGTCATGGGCACTGGCCACAACATGGTACTGACGATGCCCGACGGACAGCGCTACTGCGTTTACCACGGACGCATGACAGACAACCCGGCCGAGCGCGTCGTGCTGATGGACCGCCTCAGCATCTCTGACGACGGACTGCTCACCGTAGACGGCCCGACCACCGAACCGCAAGACGTGTGCGTGAAATGATGAGTGCGACGCTCTACGACCATCTGCTCACAGGCATGACGGCGACTGCCTTCGTGGTGTTTGTGTGCCTCTACTGTGTGACAGCCGGCTATGGTCAGTTCCGCACGCGCAGTTGGGGCTGGAGCATCAACAACAAGCTGGCGTGGATTCTCATGGAGGCGCCCGCCTTCGCTGTGATGCTCTACGTCTGGCTGTCGGCAGGCGCCAGTCGCCACGTGCCGGAGCTCGTGTTGCTTCTGCTCTTCCTGCTTCATTATTTCCAACGCAGCTTTGTCTTTCCGTTGCTGATGCAGGGTAGCAGTCGTATGCCTGTGGTCATCATGCTCATGGGCGCACTCTTCAACGTCATCAATGGCGTGCTGCAGGGCGGCGGCCTCTACTGGTTCCCGCCCAAAGCGTATGCACTCGGCACAGAATACCTTGCGCAGTGGCACGTGGTGGCAGGCACCGTGCTCTTCTTTGTGGGCCTCGCCATCAACTGGCACTCCGACCATGTCATCCGCCACCTGCGGCAACCCGGCGACACGCGCCACTATCTGCCCAGCCGCGGCATGTATCGCTACGTCACAAGTGCCAACTATCTGGGCGAGATTGTCGAGTGGACGGGCTTCGCACTGGCAGCTTCCAACACGGCGGCTTGGGTCTTCGTGCTTTGGACGGCGGCCAATCTGGTGCCGCGCGCACACGCCATCCACCGCAAGTATCGCAGCGAGTTTGGCGATGCTGCCGTGGGCAACCGCAAACGCATTATACCTTATATATATTAAGCAGAGGAAGAATGGAGAACCTAATATTTCAGGAGGCTCACTTGGGACCGCTCACGTTGCGCAATCGTACGATTCGCAGCGCGGCCTTCGAGAGCATGTGCCCCGGTCATACGCCCAGCCAACAGCTCTACGACTACCACACCAGCGTGGCGCGTGGCGGCGTTGGCATGACAACGGTGGCCTATGCAGCCGTCACCGAGAGCGGTCTCAGTTTCGACCGCCAGTTGGTGATGAAGACCGACATCGTGCCCGGCCTGCGACGCCTGACAGACGGCATTCACGGCGAGGGAGCCGCCGCCGGAATACAACTGGGCCACTGCGGCAATATGAGCCACAAGGAAATCTGCGGCTGCATTCCCGTGGGCGCCAGCACAGGATTTAACCTCTACAGCCCGACGCTGGTGCGCGGTCTGCGCCGCGACGAACTGCCAGAACTGGCACGTTGCTTCGGGCGCGCTGTGAATCTGGCACGCGAGGCCGGATTCGACGAAGTGGAGATACACTGCGGACACGGCTACCTGATAGACCAGTTCCTCAACCCCTTTTTCAACAAGCGGCGCGACGAGTACGGCGGCTCGCTGCAGAACAGGATGCGCTTCATGGAAATGTGTATGGAGGAGGTGATGACGGCGGCCCGCGACGACATGGCTGTGGTGTGCAAGATGAACATGCGCGACGGCTTGCGACACGGCATCTCGCTCGAGGAACACAGCCTGCCCGTGGCACGTCGCCTGCAGCAGTTGGGAGCCCACGCCATCGTGCTGAGCGGTGGCTTGGTGAGCGCCACGCCAATGTACGTGATGCGCGGCGAGCTGCCCCTGCAGACGATGACGCACTATATGGACAAATGGTGGCTCAAGGGCGGCATCCGCGCCGGCCGACCGCTGGTGAAGAAGTTCCTCACGCCCACCGTTCCATACGAGGAAGCATTCTTCCTGCGCGACGCATTGCGATTCCGCGAGGCCATGCCCGACATGAAGTTCATCTACGTGGGCGGTCTCGTCTGCGGCGACAAAATAAACGAGGTGCTCTCCCACGGTTTCGAAGCCGTGCAGATGGCACGCAGCCTGCTCAACGAACCGGACTTCGTGAACCGTCTGCACGACGACCCGCACCACCGCTGCGGATGCCGCCACAGCAACTATTGCATCGGCCGCATGTACACGCGCGAGATGGCCTGCCACCAGCACCTCACTGAGCCGCTGCCCGAGAGCCTGCAGCGCGAGATAGCACGCATCGAGCAGGAGCAGAACCAATGAGTCGTTATTCCGTTGCCGCATTATAACGTTATAACGAACAGACAATAAATCGTAAATAAGTAAATCCGTAAATATCTATGAGACTTGCCATTATCACCGGTGCCGACGGCGGCATGGGATACGAGGAGACGAAGGCGGTGGCCCAGGCCGGCTACCACGTCATCATGGCGTGCTTCTGCCCCAAGAAAGCACAGCCCAAATGCGACAAGCTGAAAGCCGAGACGGGCAACCAGGACATCGAAGTGCTGGGCATCGACTTGGCAAACCTCTCTCTGGTGCGTGCCTTTGCCGACACGGTGAAGAACCGCTTCGACCACGTCGACCTGCTGATGAACAACGCCGGCACGATGCAGACAGGCTTCCACGGCACAGTGGACGGGCTGGAGCACACCATCAGCGTAAACTACGTGGGCCCCTATCTGCTCACACGTCTGCTGCTGCCGCTCATGGGCGAGGGTTCGCGCATCGTCAATATGGCCTCGTGCGTCGTGCCGCTGGGACGACTCAACTTCCCGCAGTTCTTCGAGCGCGGCATGAAGGGATGCTGGTGGCGCATCTGGCCCTACTTCAATTCCAAGCTGGCCATCGCACTTTTCACCTTCCATCTGGCACGCCTGCTCGAGCCGAAAGGCATCACCGTGAATGCTGCCGACCCGGGTGTCGTGAGCACCGAGATTATTCGCATGCAGATGTTCTTCGACCCTATCACCGACCTTGTCTTCCGTCCCATCATACGCACACCGCGACAGGGCGCAGACACGGCCATACGCTTGCTACTCGACGAAGATAAGGCCGGCCTGACGGGTGGCTTCTGGCGTTCGAACCGGCAGCTCAAGATGCGGAAATACAAAGAGCACCCCAAGATGCAGGAGCTCTGGGAACGCACCGAGGAAATCGTGCGGCCGTTCCTTTAAAAACCACACGTAGTTTTGCTTCATGCCACACGTCGCGTGAGCCGATGCGACGCGTCGCAAAACGAGTTGCCACACGTCGCATTCTGCAGTGCCTCACAACGTGGCTCAAAGATTCTTTCATATCGCGCAAAAAAAAGACTGCAAATCCTTTGCAACTCCTCAGAAACTCCCTATATTTGCACCCCGTAAGGAGGATAATAACAGCGAATGGAAGCAAAGGAAGCACTGATAGAGGTCATCAAGACTCTCATCGAAATAAAAGCAGCCGTGCCCCGGCAGATTCTCATCGACGTGCTGATGGGAAAAGACACACGCGAGGTGAAGGATAACAACTGGGACACGCTGGAAACCTACGGCATCGGCGAGGCACACGACGAGGACTACTGGGCAAACATCATCGACGTAGCTTACGAACGCGGGTACCTGCGCACGAAGTCGCCCAAGAGCAGCGACCTGCAGCCCTCGGCCACAGGCAAGAAGTTCCTCAGCAAGCCCACCTCGTTCGTTATCGACGAGGAGAGGGACATAACGGAACCGACCGACGACATTGTGTTGGACGACATCGTGAAGTCCACACTGCAGGAACATCCGGCAGCCGAGATAACAGCCTCGCCCAAGACAAAGCAGCAGATAAAGCTCATCCACGCCATCGACCGCAAGATTGCACTCGACGACTACGCCGAGAACGAGAGTCTGGCACTCGACGATGTGCTTGACGAAGTGGAGAACCTCATACACCAAGGCCGCCGGCTCGACATCACATACTTCACAGACGAGGTAATAGGCGCAGACGGCGTGCAGGAGCTCACCGATTTCTTCCGCCAGCAGTCCGACAATCTGGAGGCTGCCATGAAGGAATACGGCGACGTCTATAACATCGAGGAGATACGCCTCGCACGCATCGTTTACCGCGTGCAGCAGATGAAGTGACGCCCGAGCCATCCGAGAAGCAACCGCACAAAGACAAATATCGACAAGAAATGGTAAACATCCTCAAGTTCAATCCCATCTTCAAGCCCACGCTGTGGGGCTCCGAGACGTGGGCCGTATCGGCCGTCAAAGGCTCCGAATCCATCGTACTGAACGGCGAAGACAAAGGCCTCTCGCTGCCCGAAGTGGTGGAGCGCTACGGCGAGAAATTCCTCGGACACAAGAACACACAGAAGTTCGGCACCGACTTTCCGCTGCTCATCAAGTTTATCCACGCACAGCAGGACCTTTCCATCCAGGTGCACCCCGACGATGAGCTCAGCGCACGCCGCCATGGCAAGATGGGCAAGAACGAGATGTGGTACGTGGTGGACGCCGACCGCGGCAGCCAGCTCATAGCCGGATTCCGACAGCGCGTTGCCACTGCCGACTACGCCCGTAAGGTGGCAGACGGCAGCATCGAGAACGACCTATGCAAGGTGCCCGTGGCACCCGGCGACTGCTTCTACATTCCTGCGGGCCGCGTCCACGGCATCGGTGCAGGCATGGTCATCGCCGAGATACAGCAGACGAGCGATGTCACCTATCGCATCTACGATTACCTGCGTCGCGACCGCGATGGCAACCAACGCGAGCTGCACACCGAACTGGCCCTCGACGCCATCAACTTCGACGACATCACCGCCGACCCGAAGGTGCATTACACCGAGGCGCTCAACGAGACAGTGAGACTCGTGCAGTGTCCCTTCTTCACCACCAACGAGCTGAAACTCACCAAGACGTACGAGCGCAGCTATGCGTCGGCCGACTCCTTCCACGTCTACATGGGCCTCGCCGGCACGTCCTGCTTCCTGAGTCCCACCGGACAGGGCATCTTCCTACACGCCGGAGAGTCGCTCGTCGTGCCCGCTTGCATTCCCTCCGTCACCATCATTCCCGACGGAACCGCCAAGTTGCTCGAGAGCTACATCGACTAACGCGGACCATAAACATTCGGCGCGGCAGATTCCACACACTGGAACTTGCCGCGCCGCTGTATTATGCCGGATGCTACGCTTCGCTACACGCCCACCAGCCACTTGCTGCCAGGCAACAGCGACAGGATTTTCGTAGTCAGAGCGCTGCACGCATACGTAGCCAGAGCGATAACCGGAATGGCCAGCCACACGGGCAGCAGCGGATGGGCTACGTCGCCGTTCACCACGTATGCAGCGATAGGCGCCAGGAAGAACATGTGCATCAGATACATGCCGTAGGAGAGACGGCCGAGCGAGGTAACTACGGCCGGGGCTTTGGGACACTGTATGGCAGTGAAGGCAACGAACAGTCCGAAGGTGGCGAGCAGCACGTTGGGCGTGCAGAACTCCCACGACCACTCCAGCGTCGGCGTCTCTATCAGCTCTCCGGGCACGCCCTTCAGCCAGAAGCTCCACACCGTAAATGCCGCACCGAGCACGAAGCACGTTACACCCACCGTCATCCGCTTGCGGCGCGACCACCCGAGGTGCACGCGCACATAATGTGCCAGCACCAGATAGCCCACGTAGCCCGAGCAGTACCAGAAGGCCGTGAAGCCGTTCCAGAAACATTCGCCCCACAGCTCAGGCGTCACGAAGCGATGAAGCCACGGGATGAGTGTGGTGAAGGCAAAGAGGCCGACAAAGATTTCCTCCTCGCGCCGCGTCGCCCGTTCGAGCCACGGCGACAGAATGGGGATGATGATGTAGAGACTGATGAGCGGGTACATAAACCACAGGTGACCGGCCATCGACGGGAAGTTGAAGGGCAGTAGCTTCAGGTCGGCCAGCGACTGCTCCCAAGTCATGCCGCCCCATGCCAGCGGCAGCACGCAGTAGAGCAACAGAAACAGCACGAAGGGCGGCAAGATGCGCTGCGCACGACGCGCATAGAACTGCGTCATCGTCTGCCCCTGTCGCATCGGCACCAACAGGTAAGCCGACACCATCATAAACAAAGGCACTGCCGTGCGGCTGACACCTCCGTCCCAGAAAGCCACCCACCAGCGGTTGGCTTCTGTGGCCAACTGCGACATATTCCCAGCCAGCCCGCTCGAATCCGCCCCATAGAAGTTCTCACTGGCGTGCACCAGCATCACCATCAGGCATGCCACGGCACGCACGTAATCCAAGAATGCAATCCTTTCTTCCTTCATAATCTTTCTTATTGCTGACAAAGATACGAAAAAAAAGCGAGGCGCAAAGAAGATGATGTATCATTTCCTTGCGCCTCACTATAGTTTCTCGTCGGCCAAAGGTTTTACCAGATGTCCTCGGGCTCGTTGGGATTGTCGTACACTTCCTTGGGACAATACTCGATGCCATCCATATAGAACTCGGCTGTGGTGCGGTCGAGCACGCTCTTTATCTTCAGATAGTATGTCTTGTCGGGGTCGAGCGTCTGACGCGTGAGGATTCGGCGGATGATGTTGCGGTTCACATTATCGCGCGCCGGCGAGCCGCCCTGCTTGAAGATGCGGATGCTCTGCTCGCCTTTCATAAATCCGTTGTTGCGCATCTGCTTGTCCACTTCGGCGTTGTATTCATCGTCGTCCGGAATGTCTTCGCTCCAACCAGTAATGGAGTTGGCCCCACCCTGCGTGAGGTCGAGCGGAATACCCGTGACGGGCAGATGCTCGGGGTCGTCGCCAAAATAAAGCTGCGCTACGCCTCGGTCGCTGTTGGTGAGCACACGATAGCGCACCTCGTACACTCCAAGTCTGGGCACAGGCGGCAGCTTAAATACCAAACTCCAGCGGCCTACACACTTCACCTCGTCGGCACGAAGCGAGCCGTAGTTCTTGCCGTAGGCATTGTAATAGACAAACGTTGAGCCTTCGTTGATGCTCAGGTTCTCGATGTAGCGATACTGTGTGTCGTCGGGGAAATGAACCCACTGGTGGGGTGCATCGGTGAGCGGCACGCGACAGATGTCGTTGTTCATCGCCTCGGGGAACCAGCTCATACAATCGGTACGCATACGCGAGCGACCCATGTTCTCGCGCACCGCCTCGCTATAGGCAAGCGGAGCGTCGATGCTGTAGAGGTAGCCATTGACGGCCTGATGATTCTGCAGCGTGGGATCGTCCTTATAAACACGGCATCCCACCTTGTCGGGGTCGCAACCTATCTCGTGGCCATTGCCACTGCGACGGGTGTCGAGCTTCGGGAAGCGATTGAGATAGACACCATTCGACTCGGCGCTTTCGTAAATCTTCACGAGGCGGCGCTTGCCCAGCGTGGTGTACATCTCCGTAACGGCCATGCCGAGCGTCATAGAGCGGTCGCGATAGTCGTAGCCAAACTCATTGAAGTGGAATACCAAGCGGTCGGGCGACATCTTGAAGGGCAGCACGTGATAGGTGGTCCACTGATAGAGCAAGTTGGAAGGCGTGTCGTACTCGCTGTTGGCCACGGCATCGGGATAATATCCCTGTGCACTCACCCAGTCCTGCACGTCGTCCAACGTGATGGCATCGGCCGACTTGCCCAATTGCTCCTCCCACCAGCTGTCTGGCTCAGCAAAAATGGTGAAACCGTACTTGCGGTGTTCGGGCGCATAAGAGTAGCCACCCGTCATGTCGGCCAAGCCGTTGGCTGGCGTCTGCTCTTCGATGAGTCCGTTCTCGTATAGCGACTCGTAAACCTCGTCGCGCAGTTTGGAAAGTGTGTCCATCAGTCCGCACGCCTCGCATAGGCGAGCCATCACGCCGAATCCTGTGCGCAGGCCCAGGACGTACTCGTTGAGCATTCCGGCCATCGACTGCTCCGACGGGGCAATCACTTTCTCCATCTGGTGGAGGTAGCCGTTGAGCAGGCGAATGTCGCGGTTGCGCACGTTCACGGGACAATTGTAGTTGATGTAGATGCTATCGGGATTTCCGGGATAGAGCACGCTCAATTTGATGTCCTTCATGTTGGTGTGCGCAAAGAGCGAATTGGATTCCTGCGGGAAGCTCGAGATGTCGTAGGCCGCCTCATCGTGACTGTCGATGATGCTGTTGTAGACAATGACCTTACGAATGGAGTCGAGCACAAGGCTGTCTGTGAATGCGTCCCACGATGGCGAGGCAATGACATCCTCCTCCACCAGCGACTCGAGGTAAGCATGGATGGCGTCGTTGGAAGGAGCGAACACTGTGTAGTGTCCGCGCGCGCTGAGCAACTGCATCACTGTGCTTTCGCTGCGCTTGCTGACGCGAACCTTCTTGCACATCTCGCTGTACTCGCTGTAGTGCTCGGGGTACTTCTGCAGATAGCTGCATATCGTCTCGTCCTTAAACACGTAGCGTGCCGAAGTGTCTATTTCCTCCGTGCAAGACCAGAGGCAACACACGGCAAGCAGAACACTGATGAATCTTTTCATAAATGTATCTTTCTTTCTAATTCGGGCGCAGAGTGCGAGAGAAGCGCCTCGCCGCTCCACACAAGGGAAACGGCAAGGCGCATATTCTACGCACAACTGCTACTTCATCATTACCTTGGCCGAACGTGTCTGTCCCTTCACGAGATAGAGACCGCTCTTCACACGCATGTCGGCAGCGCGACCGTGGAAGACAGCCTGACCGGCTGCATTGTATGCAGTTACGACCTCGTCGGCTGCGAACTGCATGCCGAGGCGCGAACCCTGAACGAGTTCGATGGCGTTGCTGTCGCCAAAGCCGCAGTACTGCTGGTAGTCGCCGCGGGCCACCTGCCACTCGAGGATGGGATAGCCGTTGCCAATGGTACCGTTGCTGTTCCACGCAGCCCATGCCGAAACGGTGTTGCAAAGGGTTGCCTGGTTGGAGCCGTCGAAGTACTGCACACCCGTCTGCATGGCGTTGGCACCCGTGCTACCAAAGTTGGTGGAGTTCCAAACGACCACATTGGTGTACATGCCGGCAGCCGTCTCAGCCTGGCGGCCAACGATGCCACCCGCATTCGGGCCTGCCACCTCGCCGGCTGCATAGCTGTACTGCACGCTGAGTTCGTTGCGCACCTCGCCCACAAGACCGCCCGTGTAGGAGGCAGCGTCGTCGGCCTTCACATTCACCACAGCATATACGTCGCTCATGCTGACACTGCCGTCTGTTGCACCGGCCACACCACCGGCCACACCCTGTGCCTCTACGTTGCCAGCGAAGTAGCTGTTCTCTACAGTCGTTGTGCCTGCATATTCAGCAGCACCCAACTGAGCGGCCAGCACGCCGGTGGCATTCGTAGCGCCTGCCACGTTGGCATTCCAGAAACCTACGTTCTTTACACTTCCTGCCAAGGTGCCGAAGAAACCATTTTCCTCGCTGTTGGCAGCCGGAGCAAAGCTCTTGATGATATGGTTGCCGCCGTCGATGGCCACATACTTCGTGCCATCCTCGATGGCATTGCCGAAGAAGGTGCTGTTGAGCGGCCACCATCCCAGACCGTTCATGTCGAAGTCGGCATCGAACTTGAAGTAAGTGGTCTCGCCAGCCTTCAGACGATCCTGCATAGAGCGCAGTTCGGGCAGCGTAGCCACGATGTACGGGTCTTCCGACGTACCGGTTCCCTTGGTGTTGAGCAGCGTAGCGGTGACGCGCTGGTGATTCATGTCAAATTCGATGAAGTATTCGCCAATGGGGCTCACGCGCCACTTGCGGTCCTGACCGCGCACAAGGCTATCGACGGCCACGCCATCCTCCAGCAAGAGCTGGTTCTCATCGCTGCCGTAGCGTGCCTCGGTCCAGTTGCTACGTGTGGTGGTAGCATAGTTCACTGCATCTTCCGTGGAGCGGGTTGCCAGAATAGTAAATGTTCCGTAGCCTGGCGTGCTGGTGTCGTTGTAAATATTCACAACACCCGTATATACACCGTTGCCCACGTGCTGCAGGGGCACAGCCTCATCGTTCACATAGCGGTGTGCAGTGCCCTTCTTGTCGTAGATGGAGCCAGCCACATAAACCTGGTTGTTCCACTTGTAGTCGAGCGACTCGAAAGTGACTGTGCCATCGCCTGTCTCGAAGTCCACATCAAGGATGGCCTTGAATTCGCCACCCGTCATTTGGAAGTCGGAGCCTCCCCGACGCACCACAAACGTGTCGAAGCCCGGAGTAACGAAGCGAACGGAGCTGTAGTAGCACCTGTAGTCAGTGCCCATGTGCATGAAGTACATGCCGCCGCGCCCGTTGGCATTGGCGCGGTTCGAGCGGTCTTGCATCTTGAAGGTGCCTTCCCACTTGCCCTCGGCGTTCTTATACATCGGATAGAGCAGACATTTGTTGTTGGTATAGTCCCAATTTCCGTTTTCGGCGTTCTCATCCGCAAGGTCTCCCTGTATCCAGATGACGCCACCAATGAGCGGGCTTTCTTCCATCAGATACTTGTACTGTGCGGCAGCCTGCTCGTCGGACCATACGCCGTCCTGCAGATTAATTGTCAGGTCGTCCACCAGGCTATAGAAGTCCTCGGCCAACTTGTCGTTCGCCTCAGCCGCCATGTCGATAGCGTAATCTGTCAGTTCCAGAATCTTGGCGTAGAGCAGATAGCTCTCGCGAATGGCAGTGAACTCTGCGTTAATCTTGGTGATGTATGCCATTTTTTCCTCGGCGCTGGCTGCATTCCGACCTGCGTCGATGAGATTATGCACCGTGTCGATGTGGTCGGCAGCAAAGTAGTAATACTTGGAGCTGTACTCGCGCTGGTAAGCCAGCATTTCGATGCGCTGCTCGTACTCGTCGAACATCTTTGTCATCACCTCCTCGTCGAAGCCGCGATAAACCACCTTGAAGCGTCCCCACATGGTCATGCCACTGTCGTACCACGGCGTGCCAGTGTTGCGGATGCCGACGGTCAGCGTGCTGTCTGTGACGATGCCATACACCTTATTTATATAGCGGCCTGCGCCAAAAGCGATGCTGACAGCCTGACGTTGCTCGGGCACATATCCAGTTCCCGTATCGTAGTCTATCGAAGACGTGTTCTCGCCGGCGTGCGGTGTGCCCGGTTCGTTCGGGTCGAAGCGGCAGTTTACGCCGTTGATGGCGTCGGCATACAGAATCTGACCGGTGTAGATGTTCATTACGGGCGTATAGAAATCGTTTACGTAGAGGTCAGCTGGCACCACGTCCGTGCCATCGTATTCGCCCTGTCCGTTGCCGCCGGGACGATAGAAGGCGGGAGTCTCCAGTTCATAGATGCCGTTGGGCAAACCTGTGATGCTTTGCTCCACATAGAATGCCGTATTCCACGTGCCGGCCACAGGATAAATATCTGTGAAACCGGAGTTGCTGTTGAAGTTGGAGCCAGCCTCGCCGCGGCGACTCACTTCTGTGGTCCATCCGGCAAAGTTGGTGTCCTGATCGAAGCCCGGATTCGTGAGCAGCGACGAGATGTCGGTGCCGGGAGTCGGGTTGGCACGCAGTGCGTTCTCGTAGAGTTGCGAGGCAAACTTCACTTCCTCGGCCAGTTCTTCCACGTCGAGGAGTTTTGTCTCCATGATGTACATGAACGTTCCGTGCGGATAATTCTCGCCCGACTCGTCGATATTCTCGTTGAAGTAGTCGTCGAGGAGGTCGGTAAACGGCCCGTGGAGTTCCTCGTTCGTGCTGCGAAGTTCTTTCAGCGCCTCGATGGCTGTCTCATAGTCTTGGTATGCCAAGTGGCTCAGGCGAATCTGTTCGGGCAGACGTGCCATCTGGTCGGCCACCTCCAGTATTTCCTCGGGCGAGGAAGTGCTGCTCATCTTCGACTCCACTTCGGCATAAGCCTCCACGAGCGAAGTCTGTGCACTCAGGTCGCTCAGATCCTGAATCTCGGCCACCTGCTGGTTGCGAATCAGATCGTAGGAAGCAGCATCGTCGCCCACGTACTCCAGACGCCAGCGGTCCCAAACCGTCCAGTTGCCCATCACATACAAATTATTATGTACGCCTATGCGCAACGTGTCGTCCGTCACAGCAAAGTAGAGCGGCTCGTTCCAATAGATTCCCTTGTTGAAATAGATGCTTGCCGTAGTACGCGAGTCGGGCACGTACTGGCCTGTCGTCTCGTTGTAAGGCTCGGTTACGCCACGCAGCGGTGTGTACTGACGGCCGTCGGCAATGTCCATGAAGAGACTGGCCACACGTTTTCCGCCCACCTCGGCGAAGTATTGGCTGTTGTGCTGCAGCTGGAAATAGTCGGGATTAAGCACGCCCTCAGAGTAATACGTTGCATTGTCCCACGAGGAAGCACGCTGATAGCCTTGAACGCGCAGTTTGTACACACCCTTCTGCAGGCCAGTGATGTCCTGATACGTGGTAAAGTCGCCCTGATTCCAGTGCTCTGCCACCTCGGCTTCCACACCGTAGCGGTTGCCCGTCAAATCTTCCCAACCGCCTGATGTAGCATAGTCGGGATTCGTGATAACTCGCACGAAGGGGTAGTCGGGGTCTTCCTGACCGCAATTCTCGCAGAAGCCGTCCTTGAATTCGTGTGGCGGTATCACCACGTCTCCATTGTTGGAATAGGTGGCACTCTCGGCGTCGAACGTACCGTCGCACAGGTATTCCACTACGGGATACACCTGCCCGTGGTCGGCAAAGAAGACGGGATGTGCGTCGGGGGCGCTTCCGTTGTCGAGATTCTGACGCCAGATGATTTCCTTCTGGTCACCGTTCAGGCGGTAAGCCAGTGCGCCCGTCTCGGCATCCTCGAGTTCGATGTGATTGCCCTGTGTGCCAAACACGCCATAGCAGTTGGTAAGCGTCAGATTGTCGCTCCAGCGCAGGAGATACTTTTCGTCGTTCTCCGTTCCCGAGCACGAACCGATGCTCCAGCAGTTGCTGATGCGTGCGCCGTTGTTGCCCACCCAGCCGGAAATGGAGCCGCTCTCAGTCGTACCGAGCACGACGCCCGTAACGTAGCAGTTCTCCATGACGATGGTGGCGTTGCTACCATTGTTGGCACCCAAAATGCCACCGCCATTCTTTGAGAAGGCTTCTACGTAACCTTCCATGCCGAGGTATCGCAGCGACACCGTGCCAGCCACGCGGGCACCTCCCACAAGGCCGACTCCCACACCGCCACGTATGTAGCAAGTCTCGTCGAGCACCAGATTCTCCACCGTGGCGCCACCATTCACCAGACCGATGAAGCCGACAAAGTCGGACGTGCTGTCAACGTAGAGATTGCTGATGGTGTGGAACCCGCCGTCGAACGTGCCAATAAAAGGATAAGTCGTGTTACCTATCGGAATGAAGGTCTCCTCGTAGCCCGTCATGTCGATGTCAGCCACGAGGCGAGCGTTCCACTGGCGGAAACCATACTCGCTGACAGCCTTTGCGAACCAGCAGAGTTCCTTGGCGTTGTTTATCAGATAGAACCCGTCGGTCTGCGTCAGGTAGTCGGTCTGTATGTTGCCGCAGACAGTGCAGAAACCGTCCTCAAACTGGTGAGGCGGTGTGCTGCCATTCGGCGAGTTGGAGTAGGTGACATCGTCGCCCAGAGGTTCGCCGTCGCAGCGCAGAGCGCCGTTGCGATACACCTGTCCGTGATTGGAGAAAGGCACAGGATAGGCATCCGGCGTGCCAGAGAGATTCTGGAACCAGCCGATGATGCTCTGGTTGCCGTTCAGCAGATAGCAGAACTCGCCAGTGGAGATCGTAGCAACGTCCTCGATGTGTGTGCCCTGCGTGCCGTTGAGCGAGTAGCAATTATTCACACTTCCGGCGTCGAGACGCACAATGTAGCGGTCGTCAGCCTGTATGCCTTCCACCGTGGCGATGCTCCAGGAGTTGCTTACGCTGCCGTTCTTGATCCAAGCGGACAGGCCTGCACTCTCGTGGCTACCACGGATGGAGCCGGTGCTATAGGTGTAGTTGATGATGGGTGTGGCCAACGAATTGACCGTACAGCCCAAGATGCCGGCTGCGTTGGGACCGCTGGCCGTGACGTTGCCCTCGTTGCCAAGATTCGTCAGACGGATGGTGCCACCGCCACGGATACCGCCCACCAAACCGACATAGCTGCCGCCGCTGATGGAGCAAGTGGAGTCGAGGCGCAGATTCTTGATGTCGGCATCCGAGCCAACCGTACCGAAGAGGCCCGTAAAGTTCTCGCCGCTGTTGATGGTCAGATTGCTGATGGTATGGAACTGGCCGTCGAACGTGCCACGATAGCGGTGTCCCTCGTCGTGACCACCGATGCAACGGAAGTCGCCTACGCCATTCATGTCGATGTCGGCCGTCAGTCGAGCATTGGCCGTCTCGTAACCGCCGTAGCTTACCAGCTCGGAGAACCAAGAAAGCTGCTCGGCCGTTGCAATCTCATAGAATCCGTCGGCTGCCGGAGTCATGTAGTCGAGTTGTGGCATTCCGCACACGGTACAAACGCCGTTTACGTAGTTGTGCGGTGTCAGACTCTGCGCGATGTTGGTGTACTCCACACCTTCGCCAGGTGTGCCGGCACAGGCACTGTAGCCTTGCGCGTACACGCGCGCGCTATTATTCTTAAAAGGTAAAGGATAGGCGTCCACGCCGATGGTCTGATACCACTGCACGTCGCTCTGGTTGGCATTCAGTCGGAAGCAGAGTTCGCCGCTTGCCACCTGTGCCGAGTCGATCTTCACCTCGCCTTGGTTGTTAAGGTTTCCCAGCTGGTTGACGTAGTAAACGTTCTGCAGATGGATGTAGCTGGGGTTGCGGGCAATGGTGTAGCTGCTGGCGGTGCCTATGTTCAGACGTCCGGCGCTGTAGCAGTTCTGAATGGTGGTGCTGTAGTAGTTCACCGTCCATCCGACAATTCCTGCAGAATTAGAAGCCTGCGGAGCGTCGATGCTGCCCACGAAGCCGCAATTGATTACCATACCGCTGCCACGTACTGCGCCCACCACGCCACCGTGTCCGCTGTCGCCCGACTTGGTGCCGCTCATGGCCACGTCGCTGATGCAATTCATCACTCTACCTTCCATCAGCACACCTACCACACCGCAGAGGAAACTGTTCGAGCCGAACATATCGCCGGCCACGCGCAGATTCTTCACCACGCCGCTCAGCGAATGGAAGGGCGCCGTGTAGGCGGTCGTCAGGTTGTAGTGCACGGTCAGGGTGTGGCCCTGTCCGTCGAAGGTTCCGGCGTAGTGGAGTCCGCTTCCGTAGTTGCCTACTTGCGCATTCACACCGCTTCCAAGTTCCACATCGGCTGTCATCACAGCGTCGATGGTGTTGTCCTCTTTCACCAGCTCCGTGAAGTCGATCCAGTCCTGAGCCGTAGCAATCTGATAGGCGTTGCCCACTTTCTCGATTGCCCACGCGTCCTGTGTCAGACCACACAGTGCAAAAACTGTGGCGAGAACGAAGAAGATGTTTCTTTTCATAAAGGATTTCTTTCGTTTAATGTATTTGTTTGTCTCTTATTGCATTAAAAACTATTTGCTGCGTGCAAAAATAATAAAAAAAGTGTATTGTAAACAACAATTCAAGCAAAAAACGAAAGAAACGCCCTCGTTTTTTAACTTTTCGTGTGCAGAATCTGCATTTTTTTGCTCGTAAACCACGCATTTTTTGCTTTCTAAGGAAAAATTTCTACCATTATATTTGTCATTTGCCGCCCAAAAGTGTTACCTTTGTGCAGGAAACGAATCACATAACAGCATCACACAATGAAAAAACGCCTTTCAGTTCTGTTCTTTCTCGGACTCGCCATCTCGCAAATCGGCGTGTCGCAAGAAAAATTCTTCGCGCAGTTCCCAGCGGGCAGCACGCCGCAGGAAGTGGGGCAACGCGTGGCAAAACGATACACCGAGAGCCGCCACGGATTTTGGGGCAACTCGAAGAACATCGGTTATCACGAGGTATGCACTTGGAATGGAGCACTGATGTTTGCAAACGCCACGCACGACGAACGCTTGCAACAGCAGCTGCGGACCCGGCTCGACCGTCTTATCAACGAGGAGCAAGAGCATCTGCCCGGGAAGAACCACGTGGACCTGAACATGTTCGGCTCGCTGCCGCTGATGATGTACGTCACGTTCGGCGAAGAGGCGTATCGGACGTTGGGCCTCACGTATGCCGACTCGCAATGGCAGCTGCCAGCGGATGCCAAAGAGAGCCAGCGACGACTGGCGCGACAAGGTTACACGTGGCAGACCCGTATGTGGATTGACGACATGTACATGATTACCATCGTGCAGGCATGGGCCTACCGCGCTACGGGCGACCGCAAATACATAGACCGCGCGGCACACGAGATGGTGAAGTACCTCGACGAGATGCAGCGGCCGAACGGACTTTTCTTCCACGCACCCGACGTGCCCTACTTCTGGGCGCGAGGCAACGGATGGATGGCCGCAGGCATGACCGAGGTGCTGAAGGTGCTGCCCACCGACAGCCCGTACTACAAACGCATCCTGAAGGGCTACCGACGCATGATGAAGAGTCTGCTCCGCCATCGCAACGCACAGGGTATCTGGAACCAGCTGATAGACCAGCCCGACTTCTGGGCCGAAACATCGGGCACGGGCATGTTCACCTACGCTTTCATCAGCGGTGTGCGCCACGGATGGCTCAGCGAGAAGACCTACGGGCCGGCGGCTCGGCAGGCGTGGCTCGAGCTGGTGAAATATATAAATGACGATGGCGACGTGCGCGAGGTTTGCATCGGCACGAACAAGCTGAACGACTTCAACTACTACCTCGACCGCCCACGCACGACGGGCGACTTCCACGGACAGGCACCCGTACTCTGGTGTGCTGCCGCACTGCTGGAAGCAGTATCAACCGCTACAAAAGAATAAGACAAACAGACAGATATGAATCGCAACATGTTATTCCCACGTTTCCGCAGGGGTGGAGAGGCCATACTGCTGGCTCTGCTGCTCCTGGCTCAGTCCGCAACGGCCAGCCGCAAGGCCATCAGTCTGACTTCCTCGTTCCGACATGGGGGAGCGTACACGTGGCAGATGCACCGAGCCGACGATGTGAAGGCCACCGGTGCTGCCATCTCCTCGGTGGGTTTCAGCACGGAGGGGTGGATGCAGGCTGTGGTGCCGGGGACGGTGCTGACGAGTCTGGTGGAAAACGGTGTCTATCCCGAGCCTTACTTCGGTACGAACAACAGCCTGCGGCGCGGACTTATCCCCGACATCTCGCAGGCCGGTCGCGAATTCTACACCTACTGGTTCCGCACCGAACTGGTGATACCGGCCGACTTCAAGGGTCGCCGTGTGTGGCTCGAGCCGCAGGGTATCAACTATCGGGCCGAGATATGGGTGAACGGCCAGCTGGCCGACTTCATGTCCGGCATGTTCAACAGCAAGCCCATCGACATCACAGACCGCGTAAAGGCGGGTGAGCGTGCAGCGGTGGCCTTCAAGGTCTATCCCATCGACATCACAGGGTCGGCAAAGTCCAAGTCGTGGGGTGCTGCAGGCGAGTGGCACAACGGAGGCGACGGCTGGATAGGACAGAACGTGACACAGCTGATGACCGTCGGATGGGACTTCACCTACGAGGATGGTATACGCGACCGCAACACGGGCATCTGGCGCGACGTGCGACTCTACGCCACAGGGAACGTACAGCTACGTGCACCTTTCGTCAAAAGCACGCTTCGCAAACCCGATTACGACGTGTCGTATGAGACCATATCGGCCGAGGTTTTCAATCCCAACACGTATGGTTTCGAATGCATCGTGGAGGCGCGCATACCGGAGGCAGGCGTCACGGTGTCGAAGCAGGTGAAGCTGCAGCGAGGCGAGCATGCCACGGTGGAGTTCACACCGCAGGAATTCCCGGCGCTGACACTGCAGAACCCGCGGCTCTGGTGGCCCAAGAACAAAGGCGAGCAGCCGCTCTACACACTCGAGATGACACTCCGCAACCTGAAAGGGCAGCTGAGCGACAGCCTGCACGTGCGCTTCGGCATCCGCGAGGTGGAAGCTGTGCGAACGACACCCGACAAGTCGAAACTCTTCCTCATCAACGGACATCAGACCTTTGTGCGCGGCAGCAACTGGATACCCGAAGCAATGCTCCGCACCGACGACCGCCGCATGGAGACTGAGCTGGCCTACACGGCACAGAGTGGCATCAACCTGCTGCGCCTGTGGGGAGGCGGCATTGCCGAGAGCGACCGCTTCTACGAGCTGTGCGACAAGTATGGCATCATGGTGTGGCAGGAGTTCTGGATGACGGGCGACACACGCCACCCGCTGGACGAAGCGCTCTATCTGGAGAACGTGCAGAGCACCGTGTGCCGCATCCGCAACCACCCGAGCATCGTCTTCTACGTCTCGAGCAACGAGAGCACTGCCGTGCCCGGAGCCGAACAACTGCTGGCCCGACTCGACGGCACACGACCCTATCAGATGCAGTCGGAGTGCGACGGCGTACACGACGGCAGTCCCTACAAGCAGGTCAACCCCATGCGCCACTACGAGAACACCGCATCCGACCGCGGCAGCCGTGTGGACGGCTTCAACCCCGAGTACGGAGCACCCACGCTGCCCATCGTGGAGAGCCTGCGGCAAATGATGCCCGCGGAAGACCTCTTCCCCATGAAGAAAGAGACGTGGGACTATATGGACGGACATGGCTTCCACCTGATGTCCACGCTCTACGACGAGATGATTCGCCAGTACGGCCAGCCCAGCGACATCGAAGACTACGCTCGCAAGGGGCAACTCGTGGGCGCCCTCAACTCGAAATCCATTTGGGAGGTGTGGAACGAGAACAAGCTCGGCTACGGCGACCGCTGGTGCTCAGGGCTGCTCTTCTGGTACCACAACTGCCCGAATATGCAAGTGTGCGCCCGCATGTGGGACTGGATGCTCGAACCCACAGCATCGCTCTTCCACACCATGCATGCGCTGGAGCCGCTGCACGTGCAGTTCGACTACCTGACCAACACGGTCTCGGTGGCAAACGACTACGTGCAGCCGACGGGCGAGCTGACTGTCAAAGCCGAGGTTTACGACCTGCAGAGCCGCCTCGTGTGGAGCGCAAAGACCAACTGCTCGGTGCCGGCCGACGGAGTGGCAAACGACATACTCACCGTGCAGCTGCCCGAAGAGCGCCTCACGCCGGTACACTTCATAGCCCTCTCGCTCGCAGACAAGAAGGGCAACGTGCTGTCGCGCAACTTCTACTGGCGCTCCAAGAGCCGCTACGAGGGTAAGAACACGGTCACCGGCCCCTGCACGGGCGGCTTCGAGACACTGAAGGACATGCCTGCCGCACGGCCTACGCTCAAGGTCACTCCCCTACCCTCGGCCGACGGCTTCCGCAAGTGGCAAGTCAGGGTTCGCAACAGCGGCCGTCGCATTGCCTTCTTCAACCAACTGCTGCTGTGCGACACAGAAGGACGTGCGCTGCACGCCACGCACTACAGCGACAACTTCATCACCCTGCTGCCCGGTCAGGAGGAGACCATCGTCATCCGTACACCGCATGCCGACCTGCCCAAGTACATGCTCAAGCTGAACGAGGGCCTGCATCCCACACGCACGGTGACACTCTGACTCAGTCAGACCGACACACAAAGCGAGAAGGGGAACCACACCAGCCGGTGCGGCTCCCCTTCTCTTTCTCGTCTCTCCCCGTGGCGCTCAGAACTGCTCCAAGTAGCGGATGCGGCTCTCGGTGCTAGGGTGCGTGCTGAAAAGGTTGGCAAAGAGGGTGTTGACGCCGCCCGAGAAAGCATGCGGATGCACGATGAAGAGTTGGGCCACGTCCTGACGATCCACCTCGGCCAGAGCCGGGTCGCCGCTTATCTTACGCAGGGCGGAAGCCAGAGCCAGCGGGTCGCCACAGAGTTCGGCGCCACCGGCATCGGCCATATACTCGCGCTTGCGACTGATGGCGAACCGTGTAAGCAGTGTGAAGAGGTAGCCGATGGCAGCCAGCACGGCAGCCACGAGCAGCACCACGATGATGGCCACTCCATTGCCCTTGCCCTCGCCGCGACTGGAGGTGCGACGATTGCCGCCGCCATAGACAAAAGTGTTCCACAGCAGACGCACGGAGAGGCTGGCAAGCGTGCTCATGATGCCCACAAAGATGATGCTGACAATGAGCAGGCGCGTGTCGCGATTGCGGATGTGCGTCAGCTCGTGGCCTATCACTCCGGCCAGCTCTGCGTCCGTGAGGCGCTCACAGATGCCCGTGGTGACGGTCACCGTATAGCTGCCGCTGTCCACTCCGCTGGCAAAGGCGTTGAGCTGTGGGTCGTCTATCACGTTTACCTTTGGCATGGGCATGCCGCAGGTCATGCAGAGGTTCTCCACGATATTATAGACGCGCGGATTCTCGCGACGCTCCAGCGGGCGAGCACCCGTGGCGCGGCGTATCATTGCCGTGTTGGCAAAGTACGAAATAGCAAACCACACGCCCACGATGCCCACCACCCAAGGCAGGATGGCCCGCATCTCGTAGTTCACGTAGTCCCAGTCCACACTCTGCGGCTCGCCGTATGCGGGGTCGGTGACGCCCAGCATTGCGGTGATGGCCAAGAACGCATAGACGAGGCCCAGCAGGATGCAGGGGAAGAGCGCCAAGAGCAGGAGGCTCTTCAGGTTGTTGCTCCACTGCTGCGTGTGAATTCCTACGTATTTCATCTACTTTCTGCTGCTGCGATGTGTGTGTCAGAACTTTATCTCCGGTGCCTTGTCGTACTGGGCGCGCTCGGTCTGCGGCACTTCGAACATGGGCTCGCGGTGGAAGCCGAACATGCCAGCCAGCAGCACAGCGGGGAAGCGCTGAACGGCGGTGTTCAGCTCCTTCGTGGCCGAGTTGAAGAAGCGGCGTGTGGCAGCCAGCTTGTTCTCGATGTCGGCTATCTCGCCCTGCAGCTGCAGGAAGTTCTGGTTGGCCTTCAGGTCGGGATATGCTTCCACAGACACCTTCAGCCCTGCCAGCGCACTGGAGAGTTGATTTTCGGCCTCGATTTTGTCGTTGATGGTGGTGGCACCCATGGCTGCAGTGCGAGCCTGCGTGATGCGCTCCAGCAGTTCCTTCTCGTGGGCAGCATAGCCCTTCACGGTCTCCACCAGCTGTGGAATCAGGTCGTAGCGCTGCTTCAGCTGCACGTCGATGTTGGCAAATGCGTTCTCGCGGTTGTTGCGCAGCGAGACGAGGTTGTTGTAGATGCCGATGCACCAGAGCACGACAACCACACACACTCCGATAAGGATAATCATTGCGGTACTCATAGTCTTTTTTCTCTTTCTTTTACGGGTTACACATTCATTTCGTGGCGTAAAGTTACGCATTTTTTGGTTTTTTGCACCTCGCCATACGCATTTATTCAAGTTTTTTTAGTAATTTTGCCGCGAATTTGCACTTTTTAGGCCTTGAATATTGAAATTTCCTAGGAAATGTACTATATTTGCGACCCGATTTTTGCTACACAACAAGCATGAGACAGCTAAAAATTACAAAAAGCATCACCAGCCGCGACAGCGCCTCGCTGGACAAATACCTGCAGGAGATAGGCCGCGAGGGCCTGCTCACCGTAGAGGAAGAGGTGGAGCTGACGCAACGCATCCGAAAGGGCGACCGCCGTGCACTGGACAAGCTGGTGAAAGCCAACCTGCGCTTCGTGGTCAGCGTGGCCAAACAGTATCAGAATCAGGGACTCTCGCTGCCCGACCTCATCAACGAAGGCAACGTGGGCCTCATCAAAGCCGCCGAGAAGTTCGACGAGACACGCGGCTTCAAGTTCATCAGCTACGCTGTGTGGTGGATACGCCAGACCATTCTGCAGGCACTGGCCGAGCAGAGCCGCATCGTGCGCCTGCCGCTGAATCAGGTGAGCGCCGTGAACAAAATCAGCAAGGCGATGACCAAGTTCGAGCAGGAGCACGAGCGCAAGCCGAGCGCCGACGAACTGGCCGAACTCGTAAACGAGCTGCCCGAGAAGATAAACGACAGCCTGCGCGCCAGCGGACGCCACGTAAGCGTGGACGCACCCTTCGTAGAAGGCGAGGAAAACAGCCTGCTCGACGTGATGGTGAATAACGATTCGCCAATGGCCGACCAGACACTCGTGAAGGAGAGCCTGAACACCGAGATTGCCCGCGCGCTGAACCAGCTCAACGAGCGCGAGCGCGACATCGTGGAGATGAGTTTCGGCATCAACCATCAGGAGATGACACTCGAGGAGATAGGCGAACGCTTCGGACTTACCCGCGAGCGTGTACGTCAGATTCGCGAGAAAGCCATCCGCAAGCTCCGTGCCGGCAGCCGCAACAGCCTGCTGCGCAACTATCTGGGCTAATCAGAGAGCAGCAAAACACACAAGAGAGAACGGCAGGACCCGCAAACGCAGGCTCTGCCGTTCCTCGTTTTTGTTTCAATCAGGGAAAAGCCCTCTCCCCAATCGCTCTCCTGTGTCATTCAGAGGGAGCTTGGGGTGAGGGCAATCGTATTAAAAACGCATCGTACCGTAGGGAATTTGCTTGTCAAATTCCGAAAATGGCAAGATGTGGTGTATCCCGTGTTGCGCGGAATTTGACAAGCAAAGACCCTACCCATGAAGCGAAACAAGTGGCAGGGTGTGCCCCCCCTCGCGGGCAAGGCCAAGGGAGGGGACTGGGTATCCCGTGTCGTGCGGAATAACCCCGAAGGGGTGTCATAGCACAGGCAGGGGTGAAGCCCCTGCAAGAGGATGCACCCGCACGGCAGCCCTAAAAGGGCGACAGAATAATTGCGATCTGCCGCACCTTCGGCGCTCTGTCGTATGTACGAACCAGTAGCAGGAACTTTCGCCCCTGCCTGTATTCTCCTGCCCCTTCGGGGCGTTATCCTGTGGCGCGCGGAATTTGACATGGTGGGAGGTCGCTTCGCTCCCTTTCACCTTTAAAAAGAGAGTCCGTCGAGGAGGGTGTGGTAGAGGGGTATGGCGCTGTGGATTTCTTGTTCGGTGACGTACTCGTCGGCGGTGTGGCTGCGGCTGCTTTCTCCGGGGCCCATCTTCATGCTGGGGCAGGAGAGGAGGGACTGGTCGCTGAGTGTGGGCGAGCCGAAGGGCTGGAGGCCGAGCTGTGTGGCGCGGGCGGCCAGTGGATGACGGGGGTCGATGCTCGAGGAGTTGAGGCGGAAGGAGCGGGCTTGGACGTCGCTCTGCACGTGCTGGCAGATGGCTTCGTAGAGCTGGCGGTTGGTGTAGCACTCGTTGCTGCGCACGTCTACGGTGAAGGTGCAGCGGTCGGGCACTACGTTGTGCTGTGTACCGGCTTGGATGATGGTGACGGTCATCTTGACGGGCCCGAGCAGGGGCGAGACGAGGGGCCACTGGTGGGTGCTCAGCCACTGGATGTCGGTGAGGGCGTGGTAGATGGCATTGTCGCCTTCGTTGCGGGCTGCATGTCCGGTCCGGCCGTGGGCTGTGAGGTCGAGCACCATGAGTCCTTTCTCGGCTATGGCGGGCTGCATGCCTGTGGGTTCGCCGATGAGGGCTACGTCGATGTGTGGCAGCAGTGGCAGTACGCTCTCTATGCCGTTGGGGCCGCTGATTTCCTCTTCTGCGCTGGCCAGGAAGATGAGGTTGTAGGCCTGCGGGCGGAGGCTGAGCAGGCGGAAGGTCTGGAGCAGGCAGACGAGGCTGGCTCCGTCATCGTTGGAGCCGAGTCCGTAGATGCGGCCGTCGAGCTGTGTGGCTTCGTGTGGCGGCAGTGTCCAGTCGGCTGTGGGCCGCACGGTGTCGATGTGTGCGCAGAGGAGGAGGGTGGGCCGGCTGGTGTCGAAGCCCGGGGCGATGCTCCAGAGGTTGTTGGCATGGCGGCTGACGGGCAGGCTGCACTCGTGCTGCATGAAGTGCTGCAGGAGGGTGGCGGCCTGGTCTTCCTGACGGCTGATGCGGGGTGTGCGTATGAGGCGGAGGAGGAGGTCGATGGCCTCGAGCGAGAGCTGTTTTGTGTCCATAATTGATAACTTTGCAAAACAAAGTTAAGGGTTTTTCCCAAAAACACCAAATAATTTTGGCATTTAACGCAAGTTGTGTTATCTTTGCAATATCTTTAAAGCGAAATGGTATGCAAAACAAGAGTCCGTTGTCTACGCTGATTCATTCTCAGGCGGAGCGGTATGGCGACCGCGTGGTGATGTTGTATAAGGATTATGATGCCAGCCGGTGGAGGGGCATCACGTGGAAGATGTTCTCGGAGCGCGTGAGGATGGTAAGCAACGCCCTGCTGGAGCTCGGTGTGGGTGTGCAGGAGAATGTGGCTGTCTTCTCGCAGAACATGCCGGAGTGCCTGGAGGTGGACTTCGGTGCATACGGCATCCGGGCCGTCACCATCCCCTTCTATGCCACGAGCAGCGAGGCGCAGATAAAGTATATGATCAGCGATGCCAAGATACGGTTCATCTTTGTGGGCGAGCAGTATCAGTACGACACGGCCTACCGGGTGCTGAAGATAGACCCCAGCATCTGCAAGCTGATCATCTTCGACAAGCATGTGAAGCGCAATGCGCAGGACAAGGTGAGCATCTACTTCAGCGAGTTCCTCGAGACGGGAGCCGCCCTGCAGCATCAGGCTGAGGTGGAGCGACGCTCGGCCGAACTGGATCAGGACGACTTGGCCAACATCCTCTATACGAGCGGCACCACGGGGCTGAGCAAGGGTGTGATGCTGACGCACCGCATGTACACCGCAGCCTTCCGCGGACATCAGGGAGCCATCCCGCTGAGCGAGAAGGACGTGGTGATGAACTTCCTGCCCTTCACACATGTCTTCGAGCGTGGCTGGACGTATCTCTGCCTGACGGAGGGCGCCACACTGGCCGTGAACCTGCATCCGCAGGAGATACAGCAGACGTTGCGCGAGGTGCATCCCACGTGTATGTGCACGGTGCCCCGATTCTGGGAGAAGGTCTATTCGGGCGTGCAGGAGAAGATAAACAGCAGCAGCCCGCTGCAGCGAAAGCTGATGCAGGACGCACTCCGAGTGGGCAAGGCCTATCATGTGGACTACAGGATGCGCGGACTGACACCTCCGCTCGGACTCAAGCTGCAATACAAGGTGTACGAGAAGACCATCATCTCGCTCCTGCTGAAGCGGCTCGGACTGGAGAACCACAACTTCTTCCCGACGGCCGGCTCGGCCATCCCGCCAGTGGTGGAGGAATTCGTACACTCGGTGGGACTGAACATGATAGCCGGCTACGGACTGACGGAGAGCACTGCCACCGTCTCATGCGACCGTTGGAACCGGCCGGTGACGATAGGCTCCATCGGGCGAGTGCTGGACGGAGTGCTAGTGAAGTTCGGCGAGAACAACGAGATACTGCTCAAGGGCGACACCATCACCAAAGGCTACTACCGCAAGGCCGAGGTGACCGCACTGGCCATAGACAGCGAAGGGTGGTTCCACACGGGCGACGCCGGATACATGAAGGACGGCGAGCTCTATCTGACAGACCGCATCAAGGAACTCTTCAAGACGAGCAACGGCAAGTACATCGCTCCGCAGATGCTCGAGAGCAAACTGGTGGTGGACAGATACATAGACCAGATAGTCATCATCGCCGACCAGCGAAAGTTCGTCTCCGCACTCGTCATACCCGAATACGAACTGCTGGAGCAGCTGGCACAGAAGCGAGGCATCCCATATAAGGACCGCGCAGACCTCTGTCGCAACGCAGAGATAGTGAGCTTCGTGATGGACCGCATAGAGACACTGCAACAGGAGTTTGCACACTACGAACAGGTGAAACGCATCACACTGCTGCCCGAACCCTTCTCGCTCGAACGAGGCGAACTGACAAACACACTGAAGGTGAAGCGAGGCGTACTGAATGAAAACTACGCCAAGGAAATAGAAAAAATGTACGAAGAATGATTACCACAGAACAACTGAAAGAAATAAAAGACCGCACCGAACAGCTGCACCGATACCTGAACATAGACGCCAAACAGATACAACTCGAGGAGGAACAGCTGCGCACACAGGCACCCGGATTCTGGGACGACCAGAAACGAGCCGAAGCACAGATGAAACTGGTGAAAGGACTCGAAAAGTGGATCAAAGGCTACGCAGAGGTGAAAAACCTCAGCGACGAACTGGAACTGGCCTGTGAATACTACCGCGAGGAACTCGTCAGCGAAGCCGAAGTGGACGAACTCTACGCACGGGCACTCTCGGCCATCGAGAACCTGGAACTCAAAAACATGCTCCGACGCGAAGAAGATGCCATGTCCGCCGTGCTGAAAATCAACTCCGGAGCAGGAGGCACCGAAGCACAAGACTGGGCACAGATGCTCATGCGCATGTATATGCGATGGGCCGAAGAGAACGGATATAAGTGCGTGGTCAGCAACCTGCTGGACGGAGACGACGCTGGCATCAAATCCTGCACACTCGAGATAGAAGGCGACTACGCATACGGATACCTCAAGAGCGAGAACGGAGTGCACCGGCTGGTGCGCGTAAGCCCCTACAACGCACAAGGCAAACGCATGACCTCCTTCGCATCCGTCTTCGTCACACCACTCGTAGACGACACCATCGAAGTACACATCGAACAGGCACGCATCTCGTGGGACACCTTCCGAAGTAGCGGAGCCGGAGGACAGAACGTCAACAAAGTGGAGTCCGGAGTGCGCCTGCGATACCAGTACAAAGACCCCTACACCGGCGAAGAAGAAGAAATCCTCATCGAAAACACCGAGACGCGCGACCAGCCCAAGAACAAAGAAAACGCACTCCGACTGCTGCGCTCCATGCTCTACGACAAAGAACTGCAGCACCGACTGGCAGAGCAAGCCAAGGTGGAGGCCGGCAAACGCAAGATAGAGTGGGGAAGCCAGATACGCAGCTATGTCTTCGACGACCGACGCGTAAAAGACCACCGCACCAACTATCAGACAAGCGACGTGGCCGGAGTGATGGACGGCAAAATAGACGCCTTCATCAAAGCCTACCTAATGGAATTCGGAGGGGATGAGTAAAAAGCAAAGCAAGCCACAGCCCCCAAGCCTTTGCCCACCTTCGGGCTACGCCCTCACCAATCGCTTGAACGCATAACGCGCGATTGCCCCCGGGAGGGGAGGAAATTAATAGTAAATCGTAAATAAGTCAATCCGTAAATAAATAGTAAATCTGTAAAATAGTAAATAACCATTATGAGCAAGGAAAAGAAAGAAAGACGCGCAGCCAAGAAAGCCATGCGCGAAGCTCGCGAAGGACGCAAAATTGTGAACTACGTAGCCGCAGCCCTCATCATACTCATGGTACTCTGCTTTGTAGGCTTCACCATGTTCTTCAGTTGAGATGGGCCTCGAGATAGAACGCAAGTTCCTTGTCACGGGCGAATTTCGCGACAAGGCATACGCCCATAGCCACATCCGGCAAGGCTACATCAGCTCGTCGGGCGGACGCACCGTGAGAGTGCGCATCCGCGACGACAAAGGCTACATCACCATCAAGGGACCAAGCGACCAGGCAGGACTGGCACGCTACGAGTTCGAAACCGAGATACCACGCTCCGATGCGGAAGACCTCATGCGCATCTGCGAGCCCGGCATCATCGACAAGACCCGCTATCTGGTGCGCAGCGGACGCCACATCTTCGAAGTCGACGAGTTCTACGGCGACAACGAAGGACTCCTCATGGCCGAAGTGGAACTCGGCAGCGAGGACGAGGAATACCAGAAACCCGACTTCATCGGGCCCGAAGTCACCGGCGACCGCCGCTTCTACAATTCCCATCTGCGCCGCAACCCCTTCAAAAACTGGAAAGACAGCGTGTAAGCCTTTGGGGCGTTGTGTGCCACCAGAAATACGCGCATACTTGCAATGCGGTCTTTGCTTGTCAAAGACCGCATTGCAAGTATGCGCGTTTCGGAATTTGACAAGCAAATTCCCTACGGTACGATGCGTTTTTAATGCGATTGCCCTCACCCCTCGCGGGAGGGGCAAGGGGAGGGGGCTTGGTCATTTGCTCATTTTCGATTTCTCAAACGGACTTCTCCTCCGTATGTTACACTTCGGTGCGGTTTTTGGCACTTTTTTCAGCAAAAAGGGTGGCGAATGGATTATTTTTCCTATATTTGCAGCCAGACAGCTAACAAAAAGACAAAACGCTAAACGAAAATGGAGAAGATTGATAAGTTAGACCGGAAAATCCTGAGCATCATCTCGTGCAACGCACGCATCCCGTTTAAGGACGTAGCGCAGGAGTGCGGAGTGAGCCGCGCAGCCATCCACCAGCGTGTGCAGCGCCTCATAGACGTGGGCGTCATCGTCGGCTCGGGCTACCATGTGAGTCCCGCCAGCCTGGGGTACACCACTTGCACGTATGTGGGCATCACACTGGAGAAGGGCTCGATGTACAAGAACGTGGTGGCCGAGCTGCAACGCATACCGGAGATAGTGGAATGCCACTTCACCACGGGCCCCTACACCATGATGGTGAAACTCTACGCTCGCGACAATTCGCACCTGATGGAGCTGCTCAACACGCGCCTGCAGGACATTGAGGGCGTGACGGGCACCGAGACGCTCATCTCGCTGAACCAGAGTATCAACAAGGAGGTGCCAATAGAAGCCGACTAAGTATGGACGCTGAACGAAGAACTATGGACGCTCCCATCATCGCCATTACGGGCAACTATGGCGAGAAGGGCTGTGAACTGGCCGAGGGCTACTGGCGCTCGGTGCTCTGCGCAGGCGGAGTGCCGCTGGTGGTACCTCCCATCAAAGATGAGCAGGCAGCGCGGAAGCTGCTGCAGCGCGTGGACGGCCTGCTGCTGTCGGGAGGCGGAGACCTGAACCCGTTGCTCGTGGGCGAGGAGCCCGTGCCGCAGTTGGGAGGCGTCTGTCCGCAGAGAGACGAGGCCGAACTGATGCTGATACGCTTGGCCTGCGAGGAGCAAGTGCCCATGCTGGGCATCTGCCGAGGCATACAGATGCTGGCAGCTGCGCTGGGCGGCAAGCTCTATCAGGACTTGGGCAGCCAGTACACCGAAGCGCCGCTTGTGAAGCACGACCAGGCGATGCCGCGCAGCTATGCCTCGCACTCGGTAGGCGTGGAGGCGGACTCGCTGCTAAGCCGCATCATGCAGAGCGAACGGCTACAGGTGAACTCGTTCCACCATCAGGCAGTGCGCGAGGCTGGGCCTCATCTGCGCGTGGCAGCTCGAGCCACGGACGGTGTAATAGAGGCCGTGGAGAGCAGCGAGGGCAAGAGCATCGTGGGCGTGCAGTGGCACCCTGAATGCTTCATCCTGCAGCAGGACGAGCGTATGATGCCGCTCTTCGGTTGGCTGGTGAGCGAAGCAAAGTCGTATCGCCGGGCTCGCTGCCTGCACCACCACATGCTGACACTCGACAGCCACTGCGACACACCGATGTTCTTCAGCGAAGACAGCCAGGAGAACGCAAGCCTGCTGAGAGGCGCGGGCCGCGTGCTGGTGGACCTGCCCAAGATGACGGCAGGCGGACTGGATGCCAGCATCATGGTGGCCTACCTGCCACAGAAGGAGCGCGACGCAGAGAGCCTCAGAGCCGCCACACAGAAGGCCGACCACATCCTCTCGCAGATAGAAGAGGCGGTGGCTGCCAACTCAGAGAGCGTGGGACTGGCTCGCACACCGGCCGAGCTCTACCAGCTGAAAGCTGAGGGCCGGCGAGCCATCATGCGAGGCATAGAGAACGGATACGCCATAGGCAAGGACCTCGGGCGCGTGGAACACTTCGCCAGGCGAGGCGTGGTGTACATGACACTCTGTCACAACGGAGACAACGACATCTGCGACTCGGCACGCGGCAACAACGAACACGGAGGACTGAGCCCCTTCGGTCGCCAAGTGGTGGCCGAGATGAACCGAGTGGGCATGATGGTGGACCTGAGCCATGCCAGCGAGCGGAGTTTCTACGATGCGCTGGAGGTGAGCCGACAGCCGATAGTCTGCAGCCACAGTAGCTCGCGCAGCCTCTGCAACCACCCGCGCAACCTCACAGACGAGCAGATGCGCTCTCTGGCCAAGGCAGGCGGAGTGGCTCAGGTGACGCTCTACGCGGGTTTCCTGCGCGAAGACAGCAAGGCCACCATCGACGACGCCCTGCGACACCTCAACCACATGGTGGACGTGATGGGAATAGAGCACGTGGGCGTGGGCACCGACTTCGACGGCGACGGCGGAGTGCCCGGCATGGCCGACGCATCCGAAATCATCAACTTCACCCGCCGGCTGACGGCCGAAGGATACTCGGACGAGGACATCAGGCGCATCTGGGGCGGCAACTTCCTGCGCCTCATGCAGCAGGTGCAGCAAGCGGGACAGTAAGAGAGGACAAACAGAAGAGAAGAAACCAAATGATGAACCATAGCAGAATCACATTCCTGAGCGCAGCCCTATGCTGCCTCATGGCTGCAGCCTCGTGCGGAGGACGCACCGAACGCAAGGAGCGGACCGCAGACACCATAGCACTGGCCGAGTGCCCGCAGTTCGACGCCGACAGCGCCCTGCAGTGCATCCGCGAGCAGTGCAACTTCGGACCGCGAGTGCCGGGCTCGAAAGCCTCCACCCGCTGCGGCGACTACATCGTGGAGCAGTTCCAGAAATACGGCCTCACAGTATCTGAACAGCACGCCGACGTGACGCTCTACGACGGCTCCACACTGCCGGCACGCAACATCATGGCCCGGCTGAACACAGACAACCCCGACCGCATACTGCTCTGCACACACTGGGACTCGCGACCCTGGGCCGACCACGACGCCAACCCCAAGAACCATCGCCGAGCCGTACCCGCTGCCAACGACGGAGCCAGCGGAGTGGCCGTGCTGCTGGAGCTGAGCCGACTGCTGAAGGCGCAACCCATAAGGCTGGGCGTGGACTTCGTATGCTTCGATGCCGAAGACCTGGGAGCACCCGAATGGGAAGAACTGGAGAACGAACAGACGGACAGCTGGTGCCTGGGCTCGAAAGTGTGGGCCGAACAGGCACAAGCCGAAGGCTACCGAGCTCGATACGGCATACTGCTCGACATGGTGGGCGGACGCGGAAGCACCTTCTCGCGCGAAATGCTGAGCCGCCGATACGCTGACCCGGTGGTGGACCTCGTGTGGCGACTGGGACGACAAATCGGATACGAACACTACTTCCCCATCCGCGACGGTGGATATCTGTTGGACGACCACCTGAACGTAAACCAGATGGCACACGTGCCCTGCATCGACATCGTGCCCTACTTCACCGACGGGCCCAGCAGCTTCGGGCCCACATGGCACACACTGAGCGACACACCCGAGAACATAGACACCAACGTACTGAAGGCCGTAGGGCAAACCCTGACACAACTCCTATACAACGAAGCAGCAAGCTATGACAATTAATGAGATTCAAGACGAAGTAATCGAAGAATTCGCAGACTTCGACGACTGGATGGACCGCTACCAACTGCTTATAGACATGGGCTCCAGCCAGCCACCACTCGACGAGAAATACAAGAAAGAACAAAACCTGATAGACGGCTGCCAGAGCCGCGTGTGGCTGCAAGCCGACCTCGTGGACGGACTGGTGCACTTCCAGGCCGAGAGCGATGCACTGATAGTGAAAGGCATCGTGGCACTGCTGGTGCGAGTGCTCAACGACCATACACCACAGGAGATACTGGACGCCGACCTCTACTTCATCGAACGCATCGGACTGCGAGAGCACCTCTCGCCCACCCGTAGCAACGGGCTGCTGGCCATGCTCAAGCAGATGAAGATGTACGCACTGGCATTCAAGACGCTGGGCGAACACGAATAAGAGAGAGAGGGGCACACACATGAAGATAGGCACAATAGACTTGGGCGAAAGGCCAGTGCTGCTGGCACCGATGGAGGACGTCACCGACATCGGATTCCGACTGCTGTGCCGACAGATAGGCGCCGCCATGGTCTATTCCGAGTTCGTATCCAGCGACGCACTGATACGGCTCGTGAACAAGAGCCTTGAGAAACTGCGAGTCTGCGACGACGAGCGACCCGTGGCCATACAGATTTACGGCAAGGACACAGGTGCCATGCGCGAGGCAGCTCGCATCGTGGTGGAACAGGCACAGCCCGATGTGCTCGACCTCAACTTCGGCTGCCCCGTAAAGAAAGTAGCCGGCAAGGGAGCTGGAGCTGGACTGCTGCAGGACATACCGAAGATGCTGGAGATAGCTCGCGCCGTGGTGGATGCAGTGCCTGGCACGCCTGTCACAGCCAAGACCCGACTGGGGTGGGACAACCAACATCTGGTGGTCACCACGCTGGCCGAACAGCTGCAGGACTGCGGCATACAGGCCCTGACCATACACGGACGTACTCGGGCTCAGATGTACACGGGCGAAGCCGACTGGACACTGATAGGAGAAGTGAAGCGCAACCCACGCATCCACATCCCCATCATCGGCAACGGAGACATCGACTCGCCCGAGCGGGCAAAGGAAGGCTTCGAGCGCTACGGAGTGGACGCCGTAATGGTGGGGAGAGCCACCTTCGGACGGCCCTGGATCTTCCGCGAGATACGCGACTACCTCGACGGCAAGACACCCTCCTGCGACACCCTCGACTGGAAGCTCGACGTACTGAAGCAGCAAGTGCTCACCAGCGTGGCACGGATAGACGAGTACAGAGGCATCCTGCACGTGCGCCGACATCTGGCCGCCTCGCCGCTCTTCAAGGGGATACCCAACTTCCGCGAGACACGCATCCGCATGCTGCGCGCCGACACGGTGGACGAGCTGTTTGCCGTAATCGAGGAGATAAGAGAAATCCTGACCACGGAGCAGCCCCACGAACTATGAACCAAGGACTATGAACGCTGAACTCTACGAAATAATGGCTCCCGTGGGCTCGCCCGAGTCGCTGGCCGCCGCCCTCAGGGCCGGTGCAGACAGTGTGTACTTCGGCATCGAGAACCTGAACATGCGGGCACACTCGGCCTCCACATTCACGATAGACGACCTGCGACGCATCGCCGAGGAGTGTCGTCGCTGCGGAGTGAAGAGCTACCTCACGGTGAACACCATCATCTACGGCGAGGACCTGCCGCTCATGCGCGAAATACTGGATGCAGCCAAGCGAGCCGGCATCTCGGCTGTCATCGCCTCGGATGTGGCAGTGCTGCAGTACTGCCAGCAAATCGGGCAGGAGGTGCACCTCTCCACACAGCTCAACATCAGCAACATCGAAGCGCTGAAGTTCTACGCCCGATATGCAGACGTGGTGGTGCTGGCACGCGAACTGAACCTCAGCCAAGTGGCCGAGATACACCGCCAGGTGGTGGAGCAGCACATCTGCGGCCCGTCGGGACAACCGGTGCGCATCGAGATGTTCTGCCACGGAGCACTCTGCATGGCCGTCAGCGGCAAGTGCTACCTCAGCCTCGACAACACAGGACGCAGCGCCAACCGAGGCGAATGCATGCAGCTCTGCCGACGCGGATACACAGTGCGCGACCGCGAGACGGGCACCGAGCTGGACATCGACAACAAATACATCATGTCGCCGCGCGACCTAAAGACCATCCGATTCATCGACCAGATGATGCAGGCCGGTGTGCGAGTCTTCAAGATAGAGGGTCGTGCACGAGGGCCCAAATACGTCTCCACCGTGGTGCGCTGCTATCGCGAGGCCATCAACGCAGTGCTCAACGGCACGTTTGGCGAGGAGCAAAAGGACGCGTGGGACGAGCAATTGCGACGCGTGTTTAATCGCGACTTCTGGGACGGCTACTACCTGGGCCAGACGCTGGGCGAATGGAACGACTGCCACGGCTCCAAAGCCACACAGCGCAAGGTCTATGTGGGACGAGGCGTGAAGTACTACAACAAGCTGGGCGTCGCCGAGTTTAAAATCGAGGCTGCAACGCTCAGCGTAGGCGACAAGGTGCTCGTGACCGGTCCCACCACAGGAGCCCTCGAAGCAGAAGTCACCGAGATACGCTTCGACCTCCAGCCCGTACAGACCGCACTGCAAGGGCAGCACATCAGCATCCCGCTGCCGCAGAAGATTCGCCCCAGCGACAAGTTGTTCAAACTCATAGAAGACAAATAACAAACCATATTAATCAAAAAAAAACACACGTTATGAAAACCAAAAGACTTTCTTTCTTGCTGCTGATGGTGTGGGCCGCATTGGCATCGGCTCAGACACCGAAGAATGTGAAGTACACGTTCACCGAAGCTGCCGACCTGACACTCATAGGACGGCTCTTCACAGACAATCCAATCCCGTATCACCGCGTAGACACCACTCGTTTCCACGGCTTCACTCCGGGCGAGAACTTCCAAGTGCGGCAGGGAGCAGGCATGGCATGCGTCTTCCGCACCAACTCCACCACCATCTCTGTGCAGACACAGTACGGACAGGTGAATTTCCCAGTGAACACGATGGGACTTGCAGCCCGCGGCTACGACCTCTACGTCCGCAAGGACGGGCGCTGGCTCTATGCCAACAGCGCCGTTGCCACCGACAAGAATCTGGAAAGCAACGTCGTACTCATCCGCGACATGGACAACACAGAGAAGGAATGCATGATCTACCTGCCCATGTACAGCGAAGTGAAGGGCCTGAAGATTGGTGTGCAGGAAGGCGCCACACTGCAGGCAATGGAAAACCCGTTCCGCCACCGCATCGTCTTCTTCGGCAGTAGCTTCACACACGGAGTGAGCACCTCGCGCACAGGCATGAGCTACCCCCTGCAGCTGGAGCGCGCCACAGGCCTCCACATCGTAAGCCTTGGCTGCTCGGGCAACTGCAAGCTGCAACCCTACTTCTGCGACGTGCTCTGCGCCACCCAGGCCGATGCCTTCGTCTTCGACACCTTCTCCAACCCCAGCATCCCCGAGATAGAGCAGCGCCTCTTCCCCTTCATCGAGAAACTGCAGAAGGCTCACCCGGGCGTGCCCCTCATCTTCCAGCGCACCATCTACCGCGAGCGCCGCAACTTCAGCCAATCTGTAAACAAGTTTGAGGGCGACCGTCAGCACCGCGCAGAGCAGCTGATGAAAGAGGCCTGCAAGCGCTACAAAGACGTCTATTACATCGACGTAACGAATGCCACATCGCCCACCCACGAGACCAGCGTCGACGGCACACACCCCGGCGACTATGGCTACACACTCTGGGCCGAATCGCTCCGCAAACCCCTCCTGAAGATTCTGAAGAAGTACGGCATCAAATAAAAGCCCCCACCCTGAGGGCGAAATCGTAAATCCGTAAATCGTAAATCACTTGTTTTTTCGCTCGCTACTATTCGCCATACTATTCACCACTCCCATTGCCATGCACTCCAGGGCAGGGAGTGGTGGAAAGTCCTTGTCGCGATGGCACATCCCATGGGGTCACTACAGCGGCATCACATGGCTGGGCGGTACGAGCTATGCCATCGTCTCGGACAAAGAACCGCAGGTGGGCTTCTTCGTCTGGGAGATTGAGCAGGACCCATCGACTGGCGCCATCCGCAACGTGCAGGACAAAGGCTTCCGCGGCACAGAATATCCCTACGTACGCGATGCAGAGGGCATCTGCCTCTGCCCCTGGCGCGAAAGCTTGTTCGTCAGCGGAGAAGCCGACCAGCGCATCCTCGAACATCGCACCGACGGCAACCTTACCAATCACGAATTGCCCGTACCGAAGACTTGCGACGCAGCACACATACAGCCCAATCGTGGCTTCGAGGCACTGACCTGCGACACCCTGCGACGCCTCATCTGGACGTGCACCGAGTCGCCGCTCCTCGAAGACACCACTGCCACGCTCCGACTGCTCTGCTTCGACTCCAGCCTGCGCCTGCTGCACCAATACGACTACCCGCTGGAGGCAGAGCAAGCTCGCAATCACGGGCGCGACCACTACTACGGAGTCGTGGCACTGGCAGCACAAGCCGACGGCTCGCTGCTCGTGCTCGAACGCGAGGCACGCATAGCTCGTCGCTACAATGGCAGCCGCTGTTGGAACCGGCTCTTCAGCTTCCGCCCCGAGACGGGCCAGAAACGACAGATACACGCGTGGAAAACACGTTTCAACGTCTTCGACACACGCTTTGCAAACTACGAAGGCATGTGCTTCGGGCGTCCCCTGACAGACGGCCGGCAGACACTGCTCCTCGTCGCCGACTCACAAGGCGGATACGGCCGCGGCCCATGGCACCTGAAAGACCGCCTGCGCCTGCTCGTACTGCCAGCCCCGGCACCCTAATCCGCCTCCCACAAAATCCATACAAAGCGTCATAGCCTCGGGCGGAGGGGAAAAAAATAACGTTTCTCTTGCCTGTTTCAGCGGTTTGCCATATCTTTGCACACGAATTATAGAACTCAGATTTTTTCACTTGCGATGAGTCTTGCAGACCCGAACCAACTGCTGCAGCAGGCAGTCGCCGAACTCTCGGACGACAGGCAACTGCACGGTTTGCTGCACGAATGCTGCTGCAACGTGCCGCTACCCTCCGCCCCAGCACTGGCTGAGGTGATAGAATTGTGTCGCGCCGTGCTCTTCCCGGGCTTCTTCGGCGACCCCAACGTAACGCGTTGCACACTGCAGCGCCACATGACACAACACATCCAACAGCTGCAGCCCCTGCTGGCCGAACAGATACTCTCGGGTCTCTGTTTCCATGAGCCGAAAGACGACGGAAAGGCAGTGCCAGAAAGTTCGAAGGCTCAGCTGGCTCAGGAGCTGGCCACGAAGTTTATATGCCGCCTGCCCGAACTGCGACAGACGCTGGCCACCGACGTGGAAGCCTCCTACAAAGGCGACCCGGCCGCTGAGTCGCGCGCCGAGATAATCAGCTGCTACCCAGTTATCAAAGCAGTCACCAACTATCGCATTGCACACGAACTCCTGCTGCTGGGCGTGCCACTGATACCGCGCATCATTACGGAAATGGCACACAGCGAGACGGGCATCGACATACATCCGGCAGCCACCATCGGCTCGCACTTCACCATCGACCACGGCACGGGTGTCGTCATCGGCGCCACGTGCATCATTGGCAACAACGTGAAGCTCTATCAGGGCGTGACACTCGGCGCAAAGAGTTTCCCGCTCGACGAAGAGGGAAATCCCATCAAGGGCATACCGCGCCATCCCATACTGGAGGACGACGTAATCGTGTATAGCAACGCCACCGTGCTGGGCCGCATCACCATAGGCCGCGGGACAGTAATCGGCGGCAACGTCTGGGTGACAGAAAGTACAAAGCCCGGACAACAGATATTACAAGGAAAAAAGATTAAAAGCCAAGTAAAGGAAATCATTATCAAACCAGAAGACTATGGCGGACTTTGAAATGATAGCCAAGACGTTCCAAGGACTGGAAAATGTCTTGGCCGAAGAACTCACCGGACTGGGAGCCGACAACATCCAGATAGGACATCGCATGGTGTCCTTCACCGGCAATCAGGAGATGCTCTACAGAGCAAACTTCGCACTGCGGACGGCCATCCGCGTACTGAAACCCATCAAGCACTTCCGGGCCACATCGGCCGACGAGGTCTACGAGGCAGTGAAGGCCATCGACTGGAGCCAATATATGACGCAGGACACCACCTTCGCAGTGGACAGCGTGGTATTCAGCAACGAGTTTCGCCACAGCAAGTTCGTGGCATACAAGGTGAAGGATGCCATCGCCGACCAGTTCCGCGAGAAGACAGGCCAGCGGCCCAACGTCCACATCACGAACCCCGACCTGCAGCTCAACATCCACGTGGCGGAATACGACTGCACGCTCAGTCTCGACAGCAGCGGCGAGAGCCTGCACCGGCGCGGCTACCGGCAGGAGGCCGTGGAGGCTCCGCTCAACGAGGTGCTGGCCGCAGGCATCATCCTGCAAACAGGCTGGCGAGGCGAATGCGACCTCATAGACCCAATGTGCGGCAGTGGCACCATTCCCATCGAGGCAGCCCTCATAGCCCGTGGCATTGCGCCCGGCGTCTATCGCAAGGAATATGCCTTCGAGAAATGGAACGACTTCGACCGCGAACTCTTCGACAGCATCTACGAAGACGACTCTGCCGAGCGACCCTTCGAGCACCACATCTATGGTTACGACCTCAATCACAACGCAGTAGCCATAGCGCTGCGCAACGTGAAGGCTGCCGGACTGAGCAAGGAGATCAGCATCGCGCAGCAGGACTTTGCCAACTTCAAGCAACCGGCCGAGAAGAGCATCATCATCACCAATCCACCCTACGGCGAGCGCATCTCGGCACCCGACCTGCTGGGCCTCTACCGCATGATTGGCGAACGGCTGAAGCACGAGTTCCAGGGCAACGAGGCGTGGGTGCTGAGCTACCGCGAGGAGTGTTTCGACAAGATTGGCCTGAAACCCTCGCTGCGCACACCGCTCTTCAACGGCTCGCTGGAATGCGAACTGCGAAAGTACCAGATGTTCTGCGGGAAGTTCAACGACCTGCGGGCACAGGGTGGCGACATCAAGACAGCCCACGAGCGCCGGCTGATGGCCGACCACAAGCGTTTCAAGCAACACCGCGAGTTCCGCGACCGCCTCGAAGACGAACCCGAAGAGCGGATGACACGCAAGCGATGGGAGGATGACCGCCGACCGTCGGACGACAAACGACGTGGCACCGACCGACGTCAACGTTCTTCGGACCGCGAGAAGCGCTCGTTCGAGCGTGGCGACAGACAGTTCGACCGCGACCGCCGACCCTTCGACCGCAACGAACGTCGCAACCCCTTCCGCGAGGAACGTCGGGGCGCCGGCAAGCCTTTCGACCGCAAGGGCGGGAACAAGAACTTCGGCAAAAAACGATACGATGATGACGAAGATTAAATACCTGCTGGCTGCACTGACGATGCTTACCGCCACCTCATACGCACAGAAGAGCTTCACGCTGGACGACCTGCTCGGCGGAGGTAGCACGTACTGGCAGCTGCAACCCGAAAACCGCTTCACACAGTGGTGGGGCAACCGCGCACTGGAGACTACGCCCGACGAAGTGAAAGACTTGCTGACGGGCGAACGACTCTTCGGCACCGACGACCTGAAAAGCTGGGCTGGCCGGGATGTGGCTCGCAGTGCACACAACCTGCAATTCCCCTACGCCGGACAGCCGCTCGTGCTCTGCCAAAGTCCGAAAGAGCGCGTGCTGGTGGACTTCGCTGCCCACAAGACAGCATGGAGCCAGCCCGTGCCCGAGGGAGCACAGAATCAGGACTGGAACCACGTAAGCCGCCATCTAGCCTACACCCTGCAAGGAAACCTCTACGTGCTGACAGCCGACGGCCAGCAGCGGCAAGTGAGCCAAGACGGCAGCACAGACGGCTCCGACAATATCGTGTACGGACAAAGCGTGCACCGCAACGAGTTCGGCATCGAAAAGGGTACGTTTTGGAGTCCCGACGGGCAGAAGCTCGCCTTCTACCGCATGGACCAAAGCATGGTGCCCAGCTATCCGCAAGTTGACATCTCACAGCGCATCGCCAAGCACTATACCGACCACTATCCGATGGCTGGCGAGACAAGCCATCAGGTGAAAGTGGGTGTCTATGACGTGACGACCGACAAGACCGTGTGGCTCAATCTCTACGGCGAAGCCGAAGACTATCATACCAACCTCTCTTGGGCACCCGACGGCCGCACGCTCTACGTTTTCGAGCTGAATCGTGCGCAACGCGACATGCGACTTTTCTCTTACGACACGCAGACGGGCGAACGCTCACAGGCACTCATGCAGTGGACGCACCCCCAATATGTGGAACCGCTGCACGGACTCATCTTTCTGCCGTGGGACGACACGAAAGCCATCATGCAGTCGCGACGCGACGGCTGGAACCACCTCTATCTGGTGGACTTCCGCTCGCAGGTCTATCCCGAGCTGCGCAATGCGGCCGGCGGCGGACAGGTGCGCGACGGAGTGAAGGTCTCGTGCCTGACACCCGGGGCATTCGAAGTGCAACGCTTCGTGGGCTTCAACAGCAAGGCCAAGAGCCTGCTCTATCTCTCCAACGAAAGCGACCCGAGGCACAGCCTGCTCTACAGCCTGAGCGTGAAGAACGGCAAGAAGACCCTTCTCAGCGTCGAAGACGGCGTGCATCAGGTAGCCATCAATGCCGACGGCACCGAAGCCATCGACCGCTACACCAGTCCCTCCGTGCCCCGAAGCATCAACCTGCTGAACACCGCAACGGGCAAAACCGAGAATCTGCTCACCGCCTCCGACCCGTGGAAAGAGAAGGGATACACCATACCCGAAATCACCATTGGCAGCATCAAGGCCGCTGACGGACAGACTGACCTCTACTACCGCATGGTGAAACCCGTAGGCTTCGACCCGCAGAAGAAATATCCCACAGTGGTCTATGTGTACGGCGGGCCGCACGCTCACAACATAGATGCCCGCTGGCATTGGGGCCTGCGCGGCTGGGAAGCCTACATGGCACAGCTGGGCTACCTCGTCTTCGTACTCGACAACCGCGGCAGCGAGTGGCGCGGACTGGCATTCGAGCAGGTCACCTACAAGCATCTGGGCGAGCAGGAAATGCTGGATCAGCTGGAGGGCGTCAAGTTCCTCAAGTCGTTGCCCTACGTAGATGCCAGTCGCATGGGTGTGCACGGCTGGAGCTTCGGCGGTTTCATGACCACGAGCCTCATGTGCACGTACCCCGACGTCTTCAAGGTCGGAGTGGCAGGCGGCCCGGTGATAGACTGGAAGTACTACGAAGTGATGTACGGTGAGCGCTACATGAGCACGCCGCAGGAGAATCCCGAAGGCTACGCGGCCAACAGCCTGCTGGCGAAGGCCAAAAACCTGAAAGGCAAGCTGCAGATTATCTTTGGCTACAACGACCCCACCTGTGTGCCGCAGCATACACTCTCGTTCGTGCGGGCCTGCATCGATGCGGGCGCTCAGCCCGACCTTTTCACGTATCCGGGCGACGGGCACAACATGCGAGGCAGCGACCAAGTGCACCTGCACGAGAGAATCACCCAGTACTTTGAGGATTATCTGAAATAGGGCAACTATGCACTACGGACTATAAACTATGAACTAAAATATGGGACGAGAAATAATCTGGGAGAAGAAGTATCTCCACATCATGCGGTTTATGGAAACCAAGAAGCGGCGGCCGTCGAAACACTACGCTGACGAACTGCCCATGTACTACTGGATAAAATACAACAAGAAGCGCCTGCGCCAGGGGCTGCTCAGCCAGAAGGAGTCCGACCTGATGAACGAACTCGTCGCACTGGACGAGAGTGTGCGCCGCATCAACCAGCATGCCTATCAGCCCACGGCACAGCTCAACTACCTCAAGCAGCGGCGGAAACAGAAAATGCCAAGCCAGGAAACGATTCTGCTGCTCGGCAGTGGCGGCCGTGAGCATGCTTTGGCGTGGAAGATTGCGCAGAGCCCCAAACTCAAGAAATTGTATATCGCTCCCGGAAACGCCGGAACTGCATCCGTGGGGCAGAACGTGCCGCTACGGGCAGACGACTTCGAAGGCATCAAGGCATTTGTCTTGGAGAACAACGTCACGATGGTGGTGGTGGGCCCAGAAGACCCACTGGTAAAAGGCATCTACGATTTCTTCAAGGATGACATACAACTGGTAGACATACCCGTCATCGGCCCCAGCCGCAAGGGAGCCGTACTGGAGGGCAGCAAGGACTTCGCCAAGAAGTTTATGCAACGGCACGCCATACCGACAGCCGCCTTCCGCACTTTCACGCCCAAGACGCTGGCAGACGGATGGGCCTTCCTGCGCACCCTCCAGCCGCCGTTTGTGCTGAAGGCCGACGGCCTCTGCGCAGGCAAGGGCGTGCTCATCGTCCCCACACTGAAAGAGGCAGAAAAAGAGCTGGAGAACATGCTCGACGGAAAGTTCGGAGCGGCCAGCAATCAGGTGGTCATAGAGGAATACCTGCAGGGCATCGAATGCTCCGTCTTTGTGCTGACAGACGGTAAGGACTACGTCATCCTTCCCGAAGCGAAGGACTACAAGCGCATTGGCGAAGGCGACACCGGACTCAACACGGGCGGCATGGGCAGCGTCAGCCCCGTGCCGTTTGCCGACAAGGCGTGGATGAAGAAAGTGGAAGAACGCATTATCCGTCCCACCGTGAAGGGTCTGGCACAAGAGGGCATCGAGTACCGCGGATTCATCTTCTTCGGACTGATGAATGTGAATGGCGACCCCAAGGTTATCGAGTACAACGTCCGCATGGGCGACCCCGAAACGGAGAGCGTGATGCTGCGCCTGAAGACAGACCTCGTAGAACTCTTCGAAGCGGTGGCTGCACAGGACTTGGAGAGCTGCAGCGTGGAGTTCGACCCTCGCAGTGCCGTCTCCGTAATGCTGGTGAGCGGCGGCTATCCCGAAGCGTACGAGAAGGGCTTCCCCATCACGGGGCTGGAGAAAGTGGAGGGCAGCATCGTCTTCCATGCTGGCACCGCATTCCGCGACAAGGACATCGTCACCAACGGCGGGCGTGTCATTGCTGTCAGTAGCTACGGAAAGGACAAGGCCGAAGCGCTGAAGAAGAGTTTCCAAGAGGCACAGAAGATACACTTCGAGAAGAAATATTTCCGCAGCGACATCGGTGCGGATTTGGACTGATCCGGATTAGGGATTAGAGATTAGGGCCTCACCGACCTCGGCAAAGGTAAGGGGTGAGGCCACTTAACCATGGGCTACGACCACGACACATCATTTTGCAGCAAGGCAGTGGAGAGCGTCTTCTCGCTGCCCCTTTGCATTGCGATAGCCACGCTGCTATGGCTCGGCGACACGCTGCCACACCTGCAGCCGTTCGACGTCGATACGCTGCTCTCGGCCGTCGGTTCCTACATCGTGATGCTGCTTACCGTCTTCGTCTTGTCCGAGGCCGACAATATGCTGGGCCTGCTGCGTATCCGCACCAGCATGCTCCCGTGCGTCTGGCTTATGCTCACTGCCGTGCAGCCCGACCTGCACCAACTGGCAGCCCCTCAGATTTGCTCGCTCTGCGTGGCGCTGGGCTTGTCGCTGCTGCTGCGTTGCTACCAGTGTATGGAGCCCGTAGGCTGGGTCTTCCACTCGTTTCTGTGTCTGGGCGTTGGCAGTGTCGTGTTCCCACCGTTGCTGTGCGTCGGCCTGCTGTTCTACCTGTGGCTGCACACCTTCATGCAAGCCCTGACGCTGCGCACTGCTGCAGCAGGACTGGTGGGTCTGGCCTTCCCCTACGTCGTATGGGCCGGCATCTGCCTCCACGGCGAGGATTTCTCGCCCCTGCTCCACCATTTCAGCAACTTCTGGCCACCAGTCTCGTGGGCCAACCTTCCAGACATCACGCTCGCACACGGCATTCTCTGGGGCATAACGCTGCCGCTGACAGTAGTCGGCATCGTGTTTTACACGTTGCAATCCTACGCCGACAAGATACGCGTGCGAATGATGCACTTTGCCTGCATCGCGCAAACCGTCATCCTGCTCCTTACGGCCCTGATGCACCCGCTGTGCAACGAGCTTTTTGCCATTCTGCTGGTCACGGCCAGCCTGCACATCGCCTATTTCTTTGCGTTTGCCAGAGGGCGAATCACCAACGTGCTGCTGCTCCTCTCGCTGCTGCTCTTGGTCCTCGTCGCATTGCTGCAAGTGGTCTGAAGAACTACGTGTGACTTTCTGAAAAACTACGTGTAGCAAAAACCGATGCGACACGTGGCTGTGAAGCATGCAACACGTCGCATTTCGAGAAACAAGGTGCAAGAAATGCATTTTTTGCACTTTCTTTTTTGCACTTTCTTTACTTTTCAATAACTTTGTAGCTCGGAATACTCATATTATGTTATGAGCATAAGGTCATTTCTTCGCACGTGCATCCTTCTGGCCGCGATGCTTCCGTCCATAGCATCGCAGGGTTGCACCTCGTTTATCATTTCGGGGCGCGCCTCGAAAGACGGCCGTCCGATGATTTTCAAGAATCGCGATGCGAGCAGTGCCAACAACCTGATGGTGCTGGTGCAAGGGAGCACGTACAAATACGTGGGCCTCGTCACCAGTGCCAGTTCATCGCCAAGCTCCGTATGGGCCGGACACAACGAAGTGGGCTTTGCCATTCTGAATACGGCAGCCTACAACCTGAACGGCTGCGAAGGCGGCGGCGGTGGCAACGACGGCTCTATCATGCGCAAGGCGCTGGCTACGTGCCGCACGCTGAAGGACTTTGAGAGCATGCTCTACTCCATGGACCCGATAAGCGCGAACTCCAACTACGCAGTGCTCGATGCCGAAGGCGGATGCGCCTACTACGAGACGGGACACTCGAGCTTCGTGAAGTTCGACGCCAACAATCCGCAGGACGCACCCGACGGATACATCGTGCGCACCAATCATGGAATGACTGGCTGCCACGACCTGGACGAGGGCGTGGAGCGTTACACAGCCATCTCAGAGTTTATCGAGGACGCCAAGCGTACAGACCGCTTCGAATGCGAGTACCTGCTGGCTAACGCTCCGCGATATCTGACACACGGCCTGACGAAGATGAACCTCTACGACTTCATGCCCATGGACGAGACGTGCACGCGCATGTTCCCGTTCAACGACTTCATCCCGCGCTACATCTCCACGGCAGCCATCCTCATTCAGGGCGTGCTACGCGGCGAGTCGCCGGCCAACACCATCAGCTGGGCGCAAGTGGGCTGGCCCATGGCAGCCGTAGCCATCCCGCTCATGGTGTACGAAGACGTGCCACTGCCCTCCGTCGTCACAGCCACCAGCGGAAGCACCTGCTGGATGAGCCGCAAGGCCAACGAGGAGAAGATGAAAGTCTTCTGCCTGACACGCGGCAAGAAGCAAGACTACATCGACCTCGCGAAGCTCGTCAACGAACGCGGCACGGGCATCGCACAGCGCATCATCCCGTTCGAAGCCGAAGTGGTGCGGCGAGGCAACGAGGCCATAAAGAAGATACGCAGAGGCATAAACGGCAAAGGCATCCTGAGCGACTATTACACCTGGGTGGACCAGTATGTGAAGGAGAACTACCCGTCCAAGATTGAAGCATTCGAGATAGCAAACCGATAAGATACGACACGCGAAAGGAGAAAACGATATGTGGTGCAGAAAAGGATTCATGTTGCTGCTGAGCGCTGTGTGCCTGACGGCCATCGCCAAAGAGCAGAGAGCCGACAACACGAAAGGCTTCTATAAGGATTTGTTTGTAGACGGCGGCATCGGACTTACGACGAAAGACTACCTGCCCGCTGCACACTACCTGCGCCTGAAGTGGGAGTCCTATCTCTGCGGCCCTCTGAAGAGCAGCGACAAGTTCACCTACACTGCCGACGACACACTGATGCAGCGCCAGATGATCGGCGGCAGCAGCATCGACGAGAACGGCATACTGCTCTACCCCGACGGGCAGCCACGCTTCCGCATGATATTCATGAACGGCGGCAAAGCAGGCCGCCACGGAAAGGCACTGGGCGACGACGCACGCAACCGCATTCGCGAGTTCGTCCGCAACGGTGGCAGCTACGTGGGCGACTGCGCCGGAATGTATCTGGCCTGCCGCGCTTGGAAAGGCGACAACGGAATAAGCTACGAAGACCGCTATCTGGGCCTCTGGCCGGGCGTGGCTTCCAGCACAGGCATCCTCACCTCGCAGACGACACTGCAAATCGAGAAGAAGGCCGCACTGCTGAAGTACTCCGACTTCGGCGGCGACATGAAGGTGGACAGCATCTACCACAACGGCGGTGGCTACGCTCGCGAGGATACGCTGTGGCCCAAAGGCACCAAAGTGCTGGCACGCTACGATATACGCGGCCGCGAAGACCTGAAGAAGCTGAAGCGCGACGTCACAGGCCTGCCAGCCATGTGGACCTACAAAGCCGACAAGCGGACAGGACGCATCGTGCAGTGCGGCTCGCACCCCGAATTTGTGGAGAGCGGCGAGCGGCTCGACCTAATGCGCGCCATGATGCAGTATGCAATGTCCGGCACCGTGGGAGCCGAGCTGAAAGGGACGCTACAGAGCGGCACGATACGCAAGATGTACTGCATGACGCACGACCACAATCCGGCCTTCACTGCCATTGGCGACCGACAGTACCATCACTTCGTGGTCAACGTGCCCAAGAAGGCAAAGAAAGTGGTGCTCACACTGAAGCCCATGCCCGGAGCAAAGAAGGCAGACCTCTATCTGCTGGCACAGCCGGGCGACTTTGCTTACCTCGAGACGTCGCCCTACAAGAACATCGGCGCAGGCTTCGACAAGCGGCTCGTCATCAACAACCCGAAGGCTGGCAAACTCTACGTGTCGGTATTCTGCGGCACCACCGTCGAAGCCACACGCACAGCGCACGGCACACAATACAGCGGGCGCCTCGACGTACTGAACGGTGTTCCATACAGCATCCTGGCTCAGGTGGAAGAATGAGAACGGAGGCATCGCGTAACGGATAAGACAGAAACAAAGAATATGAAAAGAAGTATCTTTTATTTGCTGACAAGCCTCGTGTGCCTAACAGCTGGTGCAGCAAAGAAAACGACAGAGCAGGCCGACAACACGAAGGGCTTCTACAAAGACCTTTTTGTGGACGGAGGCATCAAGGTGTCCTCGCGCGACTACCTTCCCTCCTCGCGCTACCTGCAGCTCGACTGGGAGTCGTTCCTCTGCTCGGCCAAGAAACAGAAAGAGACAGACAAGAAAGCCACCTACACTGCGACCGACACACTGATGCAGCGGCAGTTGTTTGGCGGCAGCAGCATCGACGAGAACGGCATACTGCTCTTCCCCGACGGACAGCCACGCTTCCGCGTCATCTTTGTGAACGGTGGCGGCGCTGCAAGCCACGGCCGCTCGCTGGGCGAGGAAGCTCGCAATCGCATTCGCGAGTTCGTCCGCAACGGAGGTAGCTACATGGGCGACTGCGCCGGCATGTTCTTGGCCAGCCGCGCCGTGAAGGGCGACTCGGCACTCAAGTACCTCGATGCATACCTGGGCGTATGGCCCGGACTGACCATCAGCACCGGCATCACCACCTCGCAGACCACACTGCAGATAGAGAAGAACTGCCCGTTCCTGAAGTATTGCGACTTCGGCGGCGACATGAAGGTGGACAGCGTTTACCACAACGGCGGCGGATATGCTGTGCCCGACACACTGTGGCCGGAGCAGACAGAAGTGCTGCTGCGCTACGACATTCGCGGACGCACCGACCTGCCGAAGTTGAAACGCGACATCACCGGCCTGCCTGCCATCTGGGCATACAAGGCCAACGAACAGAGCGGACGCGTGCTCATATGCGGCTCGCATCCCGAGTTCAACATCACCGGCGAGAAACTCGACCTGATGCTCTGCATGGTGCGCTACGCACTCGAAGGCACTGCCGGAGCAAGGTTGAAGGGCGAACTGAAACTGGGCGAGGAACGCCAGATGTACTGCATGACGCACGACAACAATCCGGCCTACACAGCCATCGGCGACCGCCAGTATCACCACTTCGTCATCGACGTGCCGAAGAAGACAAAGAAACTCGTGCTGACGCTCAATCCGAAGCCCGGCACAGAGAAGGCAGACCTCTACCTGCTGGCACAGCCGGGCGGCTTTGCCTACCTCGAGACATCGCCCTACAAGAACGTAGGCGCAGGCTTCGAGAAGCGGCTCGTCATCGACAAGCCGAAGGCTGGCAAGCTCTACGTCTCCGTCTATTGCAACACCACAGTAGAAAGCACACAGACCGAGTACGGCACACAATACAGCGGACGACTCGACGTGCTGAACGGAGTGCCTTACAGCATCATGGCAGAAACAGAATAGACAAACCGAGAACCTTATAAGCTTTCAACCACCAAGCATATGAAGACTAAAAGCATCTTTGCGACACTACTGGCCGTCGCACTGTTTTTCTCCTGCAAAGAAGAAATAGACACATCCTCGCGATATGTCTACACACACCACACCGTCACCAGTTACCTCGAGGCCCACGAGCAATATAGCGAGTACGTGAAAATGCTCCAGCGCAACATGGTGAGCCACATCTCCGAGACCACGCTGGCACAGCTGCTCAGCGCACGCGGCAACTACACCGTCTTCGCACCCACCAACGACGCGCTGCAGTTCTTCCTCGATTCGCTCTTCGCACGCGGCATGCTATCCGAGCCCACGTGGGACGGATTCACCAACGAGCACGTGCGCGACTCCTTCGAGCAGATGATTGTCTACAACAGCATCATCGACGGCGGCGACAACACTATCTACTATACCAACGACTTCCCCATCCGTCAGGATGCCGAGCTGCCCATCTCCAACATGTACGACCGCAAGCTCACCGTACATCGCTCCGACGGCGGCCGCAACGTGGACTCGCTGCTCGTATGCAACGCACCCATCGATGAGCGCAACCGAGACATCCTCGTGCTCAACGGCATCATACACGCCATGAACCGCGTCGTCGCACCCAGCAACAACACCATGGGCCACCTCATCTACTCCACCATCAAGGAGAAGCGTCGCGGATTCTACGTCTCGTCGCTGCTCGTAGAAGCCATCGGCCTGCGCGACTCGCTCGAGAAATACATGGACTACGCCTACGAAGAGAAATTCCTGCAGGGCGAGATAACGAAAGCCATCATGCCCATCTACGTGGAGGGCTCCACCAAGATTCCCGAGCCAGGCTTCTGCACACCCGAGCACCGCTACTACGGCTACACCTTCTTCGCCGAGACCGACAGCCTCTGGAGCGTGCTCCTCGGCAAGGATGCACTCGACATCACAGTGGATGACGTGATGCAATACCTCGACGCACAAAACATCTATCCCGACGCACAGCGCAACAAGGACTACACCAACGAGAACAACCTGCTCAACCGCTTCGTCACCTACCACCTGCTGCCCGTGCGTCTCTCCACAGACCACCTGGTGATGCACTACAACGAGAAAGGCTACAACCCATCGTCGCAAAACCTCTCAGTGGCAATGGTCGAATACTACGTCACCATGGGCAAGCGCCGACTGCTGAAACTCTTCGAGAGCAAGGAGTCGGACGGCGTCTACATCAACCGCTTCCCGCACCTCGATAACGGACGCCACGGAACCTACCACGAGACGGGCTGCGACGCCGACAAGGAAGGCATCCTCGTAGGACCCACAGACGTGGAGGGCGAGAACTCCATGCGCAACGGAATGCTCTACCCCATCCAGAAACTCCTCATCTACGATGATCCCACACGCGACAACCTGATGAAGGAACGCATCCGATGGGACGTAACAACCATGTTCAACGAGTTCACAAACAACGACATACGCATGTCGCCCATCATGGACACGCCGCACCAGAACGTCAACATACCCACCCGAGCCGAGTACCCATACATCGACGGCGTTGACATCTCCGAAGAGACACAGTTCTTCTACTGGCCCGGCACTGGTCGCGGCTGGAAAAACTATCATGGCGACGAGATGACCATCCGCGGCTTGCAAGACATCATCTTCCGCCTGCCGCCCGTTCCCAAGCGTGGCACCTACGAGATACGCTACGCCTCGCAGAACACCGGAAAGATGCGCGGCATCGTGCAGTTCTACTGGGGCAAGGACAAACAGAAACTCGCACCAATGGGCATCCCCATGGACCTCCGCATCGGTCCCACTGAGATTAAGACCGCCACAGCCACCTACCCCAGCGGCATCGGATGGGAGCAAGATACCAACGACGACGACTACAATGCCGAAGTAGACAAGCGCCTGCGCAACAACGGCTTCATGAAGGGAGCAGAAATCCACCTAGCCGGAGCACCAGGCTCTGCCACCACAGCACGAGCCAGCGAAACCTGCTGCCGACGCGTCATCATCCGCCAAACCATGGACCCCGACGAAGTGTACTACGTGCGCTTCAAGACCGTGATGGACGACCCCACACGCTACCTCTTTATGGACTACCTCGAGTACTGCGCCAAAGAGGTCTATGACAACCCGGTCACACCCGAGGACATCTGGTGAGCCTTGCTCGGATTAGAGATTAGGGATTAGGGCCGTTGGCATTCTAAGGTGGGATGACTGTAGGACAATCCTTCGCTCCCCCAGAATGACAATGCTGAGGGATCCGTGTTGACAAATAGAGGTACCTTCCCAATTAGGAGGGTGCCTCTGTTTTTTCGTTTGGTCCACGCGAATTTTGTGTGTCAGACAAATGTCAGAGGAATGTCAGCCAGAAAAATTGGGGCGTTGCGAGGACCTGCCGTACCTTTGCGGTCGGAACGCTGCGGATGGTCTGCAGCGAAATGAAAAAACAAGTGTTATGATGAAGAAACAGAATTTTTACGTGTTGGGCCTCGGAGTGCTGCTGATTGCAGTGGGGATGGCCCTTATGAGCGGAAGCGGCACTACGGAGCAGCGCTTCGCCCTGGAGAATTTCAGCGCCCGACGCATCCGACTGGCTCCATGGCTCTGTATGACTGGTTATGCGACGGTGGGAGTGGCCGTCTTTTTTGAGCCGCGGAAAAGATAATTGGCCAAACGTTCGTTTATTCCGCCGAAATTGAGTATTTTTGCACACCGATTAAAGAATTTGCAGAAAAGATGAAAAAGTTTAGACTTATAGACAACCTGATGGGGTGGCTGACGTTTGCTGTGGCTGCGCTGGTGTATTGCAGCACGATAGAGCCCACGGCAAGCTTCTGGGACTGCCCCGAGTTTATTACCACTGCTTACAAGTTGGAGGTCGGTCACCCGCCTGGGGCACCTTTCTTCATGCTCACGGGCAACCTGTTCACACAGTTTGTGAGCGACCCGACGCTGGTGGCTCTGATGGTGAACATGATGAGTGCACTCTTCAGCGCGGCCTGCATCATGTTCCTTTTCTGGAGCATCAGCCACTTGACGCGTAAGCTAGTGGGCGAAGGCGGACAGGTGAAGACGCTGTGGCAGCTCGTAGTGGTGGAGGCCAGCGCACTGACCGGCGCACTGATCTACACGTTCAGCGACACGTTCTGGTTCAGCGCCGTAGAGGGCGAGGTGTATGCATACAGCAGCCTCTTCACGGCCATCGTCTTCTGGCTGATGCTGAAGTGGGAAGACCATGCCGACGAGCCACAGAGCGACCGCTGGCTCGTGCTGATAGCTTACCTGACGGGACTGAGCATCGGAGTGCACCTGCTCAACCTGCTCTGCCTGCCCGCACTGGTGCTGATATACTACTATCGCCGCTATCCGGATGCCAACCTGAAGGGCTCGCTCATAGCACTGGCCGGCAGCTTCGTGCTGGTGGCAGCCGTGCTCTATGGCATCGTGCCCGGCATCGTGAAGGTGGGCGGATGGTTTGAGCTGCTGTTTGTGAACCAGCTGAAGTGCCCGTTCAACACTGGATTGATTATCTACATCTTCCTGCTCATCGGCGTCGTGCTGTGGAGCATCTGGGAGACCACTGTAGAGAAGAGCCGCACGCGCATGAACATCTCATACCTGGCCAGCGTGGCCATGCTGGGCATTCCGTTCTACAGCTACGGACTGACGAGCATCGTGGTGGGCATCATCGTGCTGGCAGCACTCTATGGCCTGCTCTCGTGGAAGAAAGGCACGGCCCACTGGGTGAAGGCGCGCCTGATGAACACCAGCCTGCTCTGCATGCTGATGATCATGGTGGGCTACTCGTCGTATGCTGTCATCGTCATCCGCTCTACGGCTAACACGCCGATGGATCAGAACTCGCCCGAAGACATCTTCACGCTGGGGCGCTACCTGAGCCGCGAGCAGTATGGCGACCGCCCGCTCTTCTACGGCCCGGCCTATACGAGTCAGGTGAAGCTGCGTCCCGACGGCCAGTACTGCGTGCCGGTGAGCAAGGAGGGAGCACCCGTCTATCAGCGCCACGAGAAGGCCGACGCCAGCGAGCCCGACAGATACGAGATACAGCGCTACGACCAGCAGTACGTCTATGCGCAGAACATGTTCTTCCCACGCATGTACAGCGACCGTCACGCCAGCGCCTACGAGAGTTGGCTGGGCGGAGTGAAGGGACACACCGTGCCCTACGACCGCTGCGGCGAGATGGTGAACGTGAAGGTGCCTACGATGCTCGAGAACCTGCGTTTCTTCTTTAGCTATCAAGTGAACTTCATGTACTGGCGCTACTTCATGTGGAACTTTGCCGGCCGTCAGAACGACGTGCAAGGCAACGGCGAGTGGGAGCACGGCAACTGGATTACAGGCATCCCCTTCCTGGACAACCTGCGTCTGGGCAACCAGAGCAAGCTGCCTTCCGAACTGGGCGCCAAGAACAAGGGCCACAACGTCTTCTACTGCCTGCCGCTGCTGCTGGGCCTCATCGGCTTCTTCTGGCAACTCTATCGCAACGACGAGAAGAACCGCTCGGAGGGTCAGAAACAGTTCTGGGTGGTGTTCTTCCTCTTCTTCATGACCGGACTGGCCATCGTGGTGTACCTCAACCAGACACCCATGCAGCCGCGCGAACGCGACTACGCCTACGCCGGCTCGTTCTATGCCTTCGCCATCTGGTGCGGCATGGGAGTGGCCGGAGTGGCCTCGCTGCTGCAAAAAGTGCTGCGCAAGGAGTCGGTGGCCGCAGCCATCAGCCTGCTCTGCCTGCTGGTGCCCATACAGATGGCAAGCCAGACGTGGGACGACCACGACCGCTCGGGCCGATACACCTGCCGCGACTTCGGACAGAACTACCTGCAGACGCTCGACCAGACACGCTTCCCCATCATCTTTACCAACGGCGACAACGACACCTTCCCCCTCTGGTACTGCGTAGAGACGGAAGGCATCCGACGCGATGCCCGCGTTTGCAACCTCTCGTACCTGCAGACAGACTGGTACATCGACCAGATGAAACGTCCGGCCTACGAGAGCCCCGCCGTGCCCATCCACTGGAGCCGACTGGAATACGTGGCCGGCACACGCGAAGGAGTGCCCGTGCGGCCCGGCGTGCTGGAGCAAGTGCTGGAATACTACAAAGACCAGCCCGAAACGCTGCGCGAGACGGTGGGCGACAACCCGTATGAACTGAAAAACATCATCGACCACTGGGTGCTCAACACGAATCCTGACCTGCAAATCATACCGACCGACAGCATCGTCGTGACGGTCGACAAGGATGCCGTG
>Ga0310694_10000441_pt1 | contig 54646 bp, 31 predicted proteins | sample 174DNAGHGhighgp2_FD_203884 | JGI IMG/M metagenome (GOLD analysis project Ga0310694, IMG submission 203884) | Sheep rumen microbial communities from Palmerston North, Manawatu-Wanganui, New Zealand - 1742 DNA GHGhigh gp2 (v2) (version 2) | ecosystem: Host-associated > Mammals > Digestive system... | reverse complement strand
TTTCCTTTTATTATTATGTATAAGGTGGTGAGGGCATGATAATTGATAATAGCGCAAAAAAGGTTTTAGAAAAGCTTATTAATAAAGGCTTTGAGGCATATATCGTTGGAGGATATGTGCGTGATAAGCTATTAGGTCTTGAGGCCTATGATATTGACATTACTACATCTGCCACACCAGATGAGATAAAAGAAATATTTAATGTAGTAGATAATGGTAGTAAATATCAATCACTTACAATAGTTGAAGGTGCATATTCATTTGAAATAACAACCTTCCGTAAGGATATATCATATGATGATCATAGACACCCTAGTACAGTGATTGCTAAAACATTAGATGAGGATTTAGTAAGAAGAGATTTTACTATTAACGCATTAGCCTTAGATATAAATGGTAATATTATAGATAAGCATAATGGACTAGAGGATTTATCTAATAAAATTATAAGATGTATAGGAGATCCTATAAAAAGGTTTGATGAGGATGCCCTACGTATTCTTAGAGCAATCTACTTATGCTCGAAGCTTGGGTTTACAATAGAAAAAAATACAATGGATGCGATATATGATAAGGCAGACCTTGTAAAAGACCTTTCAGCAATGAGAAAAAGAATAGAGCTATTCAAAATGATAAAATATAATACTAGCAATAGCTATATCGACATTATGATAAAAACTCATATTGTTGATTTTTATAAGCCTGTTAAAAAAGCATTATATTATTTATATAATAATGAAATAGTTTTAAATGATAATATATTAGTTCTTGCGATTGGAGCAAGGCTTAATAAAGGAATCGACAATTCACTTGAATTTGATAATGAAATAAAGTCTCTTTTAAAGGAAATGCTTATAATAGACCCAATGAATCCTATAACATTTATGGATAAGTCATTTGAAGCTATAAGGCTCTCAAATGATGTTAATAGGATTCTTAAAAGGGAATATATTGATAATTTAGTTGATTATTTTAATGCCCTTCCTATAAAAGGTGCAAAGGGGCTTATGGTCACATCATATGATTTGATGGAAGTAATAGAGCCTAGTATGATTTCAGATATGAAGCAAAAAATTATGAATGGTATTCTTAATGGTAATATAAAGAATAATAAGGAAGATATTATTAAATACGTTATAGAGGAGAAGAAAAAGATGGATGAGGTAATTAAGAGCGTAATATACGCTAAGATTGACCAAATTATGAATAGTGATTCTATGGTAAATCTTATTGTTACACTAGATGATAAGACAAGATTTAATTTAAAGCTTGAGTGTGAAAGAGCTATAGATTTATTCTTAAATTGTATATATGAATTTGAAATTGCTCGTAATACTAATAGTGATAAGCTTAGTGCATATGTTGTATCATATAAGCATATTACAGAGATTGATAATACAGAGAAACAGAATGAAATATATCGTAAGTTTATGGATTCTGCAGTACTTGATTATACAGAATTAAAAAATGGAATAGAAGGATATATTGAATCAATAAAGACAAAATCCTTACATGATATTACTAAGTCTATAATAGATAAGTATTCTAAGAACTTCTATCTATATCCTGCGGCTGCAAAGCTTCACCATGCATATGTTGGAGGTCTTGCATATCATACAATGGGTATGCTTGAGGTGGCTAAAAGAATTATAGAATGCTATCCATATCTTGATTATGACTTACTTATAAGCGGTACAATATTACATGATGTTGGAAAGGTGATTGAGTTTACAGGTGTTGAAAACACTGAATATGCTATGAAAGGTCAGCTTCTTGGTCACCTACTTATCGGATGTGATATCATATCACAAACTGCTAAGGAATTAGGATATACTGGTGATGAAGAAGAGGTCCTAATGCTATTACATATGGTGGCTTCCCATCATGGAATTCCACAATATGGAGCAATTAAAAAGCCTTGTATTGCTGAAAGTGCTATGCTTTGGTTCATAGATTCTATTGATTCAAAGTTTAGAGTTCTTGGGGATGAACTTGCTAAAGTGAAGGATGGTGAGTTTACAGAACCAATCGGAGTTATGGATAGAGTAAAGTTCTATAAGCATAAATAGGCATAACTAGTACTTGAAATACACGCAAATAGCAACTTGATTTTTGCCCTATATAATGTTATTATATATTATGCGTGATTTTAAGATTTTGAGGAAAAAGGAGTACTTTTCTATGATTAATAAATTCAGATTGAAAACAGTAGCTACATTAGGAATCGCAGCGCTATCTACATTAGCTTTAGCATCATGTAAGCATACATCATTTAAGTCAATTGCATATGATGATGTATATGCGACTTCAGGTAACTATTCCATTACTAATGGAGAGCTATGGGAGGAGCTTAAGTGGAGCTCATACGAAACTCTAGGAAATAAAATTGAATATGCAGTATTAGCAGATGAGGTAACAGAGGCAGAAAGCGCAATTTCTGCAATTTGTGAGGATTCATCTGATTTAAGCATTCAAAAGCAAAAGAGATACCTAGATTACCTACAGCAATTAACATTCGCAGAAATTTATGGTACTACTACTGTAGAAGGAGCTAAGGAGCTTACTAAGAAGGAGCAAGAGGATTTAGCTCAAAAATTTGCTGATACAATGTATATTGATTATAAGGTGGTTGTTGATCCAAGCACTTTAGCACCAACTGTTGTTGAAAACGAAGGTAAGACAATGTTTAGTGGTACTAAGTATGAGGAGACTTATTACTTATATGATTACTACTATAAATATACTATAAAGCTTGCTGAAAAGATTTTCTCATATAATTACTTAGAGGATTATATTGAGGATTATAATGACGATCAGGATGATGAGGATGATTATTATTTCACAGATTCTGATGTTATTCAATATCAAAAGGAGAATTATCAATATGAGGCAAATAGAACTGCCCTATTCATCCGTTTTACAGATGAGGATGAAATTAATTCTACATTAAAGTCTTATGGTATTAAGGTAGCAGATAATACACTATATTATATTCCTCAAAATGGTAAAACAAATTCTGAATACAATTCTTATTATGATGATTTTGATGTAACTGATTTAGCTACATCAAATAAGAGAATAAATCTTACTCAAACAATTGGTGATGGTGGAGTATTTGAGCTTTATTGCCAAATGTATAATTACATTTATTCATACCGTGATGCAGTACCAACAGTAGTAAGCGCAGCAGGTAATGATACTATTCATAGACGTGAAATTACAGAAAATATTTTAAAGGCTTTTATTAATCAAAATATTACTGTAGAGGATATTATTGCATCTTGGGATGATGAAACAGTTGAAAACTTTACATATTCTCAAGAGGACTTAGATGATATCGATACTTCAATGAAGACATATATCGCATCTACATTAAAGATAAATCCAGATTTATCTGAGGGCCAGAAGCGTTATTCTACTTCAGGATATAGCATTGGTGATTATTATTATATGGCATTTAAGATTGCCGAGGATGATTTAGCTGATGAATATGTATTAGTAGATGATATCGAAAATGATACAGTAATTCCTGAGGAAAGATATGAGTATAGAGCTGAGCTTATTGAAGAGATGATGTGGGAGAAGCTAACAGATTCATATGTTTCTGAGCGTATTAAAGAGGCTATGGAGGATACAAAGATTTACATCTATGATGAGGATGTAGAAATTGTATATGCATATAACAAGGATTCATATTCAAAGACTCATAAGAATGCACCTACAAAGGATACATTATTAACTGTTAAATACGATGGTAAGAAGACTAATATTACTATTGGTGAGGTATATGAGGAGCTTGAAAAGAAGAGTGGTGTTACAACTGCAATCGATCTTCTTTCAAAGAAGGCTATTAAGGATACTGAAGAATATGCTGAGACAAAGAAGGATATTAGTGATTATAAGACAACATTAGACCTATTACTTTCTTATTTCGCAAATGGTCAAATAAGTGATTATGAATCAAGCCTTGGTAAGTATAATTTCTTAAAACTATATTTCCATCAAACAAATGTTGATGATATCGTTGATGACTATTATAGAGTAGAGGATGCAACTGCTAAGATTTTAACAGATTATGCAAATAACACAGCATTCTACCAAATGGTTCAATCATATGCTAAGCAAGCATATGAGGATTCATTTACTATGTCTGCAACAAATGTTCAGATCTATGTTGATATGGATGAGGATTCATTACCAGATCTAGATTTCGATTGGAATACTGCAATCCCTGGTGATTCAACTAAGACATATGCTGATTATGCAATTGAATTAATGCAAACATTCATCACGCGTATGGAAAACGCAGATGATAAATTCGCTACAACATTATCATCAATGGTTGAGGAATATACATCATCTGGAAGATTTACAAATGGTATTGATGAATATGACGGAACAAATGAAGAATATGACCCAACAAATCCTGAAACAAGATGGGCTAAGTATAAGAGAGCTGGTATTTATGTTAAGACTATTGAATATACAGATGTTAAGATTTCAACATATGAATCTTCATCTGATTTAACAGTAGCTACAAACTCAGCTAAGGCTAGATTACATGAGCTATATAATACTATCGCTATGTATGATACATTCCCATCTGAGTATCTAGATAGTGCTTCATATGAAGGAAGCGGAGCTACTGGATGGCTTATGACTAACTCACTTGGTGAGACAATGGGATATTCTATGCTACTTGTAACTTCATGTACTAAGAGAAGTAGTGCAGAATTCGAGGCTAAGGATGACGTTAATGGTAGATATACTGATATCGTAATTGAGTATGATGACGTTATTAAGAATATTGAAAATATTTATAATGATTTAAAGGATACAGCTTCAATTAACCAAATCATTCTATTCGTTTATGAGTATTTAAATTATAAAACTTCAGCATTCTTCCCATCATCAGTTCAATCTTATATTACAGATTTCATTATGCCAGTATATGAAAAATATACAGCATCAGCTACACAACGTGAGCTATTATTTGCTAAGACTCTTTCATCATCTATTACATTCGCAAATAGTGATAATGACGAAAGATTAACTGAAATGATGAGTATCAATAGACGCCAGGATGATAATTATCTTGATGATGCTGATGAGGCATATCTATTTGATAATTGGTGGAATACAGTATTAACATTAGGGGATGGTGAATAATATGAAGAAGAGCTTAATTTCATTAGCTGTCCTAGGACTTTCAACAATGGCTTTAGTATCATGTGGAACAACTGTTAATTCAGAAACTCCATATGGAACTATTTCCGATATAGATTCATATGCTACTCTTGGAGATTATTCAATCTCTAAGAAGCAGCTATATGATTTAATGCGTAGCAGTGGTTATAGCAGTGTATTAAAGAGCATCAAGGAGAAAATGTTCTCTGATGTAATAACAGATAAGACTTATTTTGAATATTCACAGGCTAATGACCCAGATGATTATTATACAATTAATCAAAATCTTGTTAGTGCAATATATGGTGCTACAACTGTTGATGCGTATAAGGCACTTACAGATGAGAATAAGGCTACTCAAATTGAAAAATATGTAGATACATTATTTAATAATGGAACTAAGAAGAGCGATGGAAGCTATTTTACAAAGGCTGATATCGAGGCTATTACTATTTCATTTACACAGGATGAAAATGGTGATGATCAATTCGTAGCAGAATTCCCATATGAGCTTTATGAATCATATGTATTTGATATGGCAATGAATAATTATGCATTAGCACAATTAAAGAACAAGGATTTCAAATACTATTATGGTAAGAAATATATCTCTGGAGTAGGAGAGAATAAGTATTATGTCGAGGATGATGACGTCTCAGATTATTACTATTCTACTGGAAAGAACTTTAGAGAATATCGTGGTATTGTAATTAAGTTTGCGTCATACGCACAAGCAGAGCGTGTTATGCAGGCTGCATTTGCTACAACAGGATCTTCTACAATTGATGATTCAAATTATTTACAGCAATATCTTGCAATTTATAATTTAAAGAATGCTACAAAGTCAGACCTTTCAATTGATAATTATATGACTGATGAGCAAACAAATCTTTCTGTAACTAAGGAAAAGAATAGATTAACTTCTAACTATTCTGCAACATTCGAGACATTCTTCAAGGAAATGGAGGATGGAGATTATCTTACAACTCCATTCAATGTTGATGGTTCATATTACCTAGCATACCGTATTTCTGGAGAAGAGGTTGTTGAATGGGACGAGCTTCCTGAGGAGGAAAGAAAACCAGGTGATGGTAGTACAGTATATGATGAAATGCTTGACTACATCCTTGAGGACAAGACTATTTCAACACTAGCATCTACTATTGTAAGTGATGCATTAGAGGAAATGGTTGAGGACGGAAATATTGAAATCTATGATCCTTTAATTGGATACAATTTTAAGAAGGATTATGATGATTTCACATATACTAAGACTTCAAATTCAGATTATATTTATAAGTTTACATATGATGGTGAGGAGTATACATATACTCCAGAGGAGCTTTATAATGAGCTTGAGCCAGCAAATGGAACATCATTTGCCTTATCTTATTTAAAGAATCAATGGGCATTAAGCTTATCATATATTTCAGATTTAATTGATGATGATACATATGATGATTATAAGGATGATTTATCTGATGAGATTAAATCATATAAGAAGGGAAAAAAGGATGTTTCTAAGAAGCTTGGAACACAAACTTACCTTCAAATCACTTATGGTGTATCAACAAAGGCTGAGGTTTTAGCTAATAAGAAGGCATCTATGATTTTAGATAAGCTTTCTACATACTTTGGAAATCCAGCAAATGCTGATTCTACATTTGATACAACATCAACTTTATTTACACAATTTGCATCTATTTATGAGGATATTTATGATTCATATTTCAATGCATCAATTTCTCATATCCTAATTTCAGTAGATGAGAATTATAGTGGTTCATATTCTGATCCTGATGTTTATAGAGCATCATTAGAGGAAATTGATCCAAACCTTGCTGCTGAATTTGATGCTGCTGTATTAAATATTGTTAATGCAATTATTGCTGAGGTTAAGATTTTAACTCCAACATTAACTGTAACTGATGCCCTATCATATATTGTAGAAGCATTTAACAATAATTATAAGATTGGTTCACTATCTTATACTCAAGGTACTGATGTATATTGGAATGACCTTAAGACTGTATTCCCTATTGTATTAACAAGCGAGGATTTATCAAGTATTGATTTATTCAGTGCTTCTAATTACATGGAAGAGTTCAGCCAAAGAACTAAGGAATTATATGATAAGGTAATTGATGGTACATATGATGAGGATTTAATGGAGGAGACTGGTATTTTCGAATTCGATACTCCTCAAACATCTCTATCTTCATTATGTAAGACTGTTTATGGATATCATATTCTAAACATCTATGATACTGATGAGGTTGATTCTGCTAAATTTGCATCTACTTCAGACTCTAAGGCTTCTGATGATGATGAATATAACCAATATGAGCATTTAGAGGTTGTATTAATTCCTGATGACGCAGATGGTGGAGACGATGATGATGACAATCCTGAATATGTGATTTACGCTAATGGATATTCAGATACTGTATATGCGTCTGCATCACAGCTATTTGTATATTTCTATGAGCAAACTGTTATGGGTTCTCATACATTATTAAAGACTTCAGTTAATACTGCAATTTCAACAGTATTTAGCGGAGCTATCACATTCTATACTTCAACTAATTTCCAAAATTGGAAGTATTTAACATATGAATTATCTGCATTAACATTTACTGATGATGCAAATAAGAAGGATATGTATTTAGATTGTCTTGAAAGATCATTATATAGCTATTCAACTCATGATTTTACACTATATACTGATTGGACAGATACTACAAAGTATGATTGGTCAATTGATTATAATTTTATTTGGTCATAATTAAAAATATTAGGATGTATTGCAAAATACATCCTTTTATTATTTGAAAAATTATTATATAATTTTTATGGTGAATAATATGAAAATTGCAATGGTCGCATCTGGTTCTAAAGGAAATATGTGCTATATAGAATCAGAAGGTACTAAAATATTAATAGATGCTGGTATTTCATGTAAGAGATTAACAAAATTTTTAGATGACAATAAAATTGATGGGAATTTTAGCGGAATTCTTATAACACATGAGCATACAGATCATATATCTGGTTTATTACAAATAACAAAGAAGTATAAATGCCCTCTTTATATGACTGAAGGTACTCGTAGAGGTATTAGAGAAAAAAGTAATGGTATAAGTATTATTGATAATAATGATATAAGAATTATTGGTCAAAGAGAATCCTTTGAAATCGGGGACTTTTCTATAGAATCATTTCCAACATTTCATGATGTATATGAGCCATGCTGCTATAAGGTTACAGCTCAAAATAAATCAATTGTATATATAACAGATACAGGATATGTGCCAACAGCATTCTATGAACTATTATCTAATGCATCATGCTATGTAATGGAGGTAAATCATGATCCTGAGCTTTTAATGAACTCATCTCGTCCTTATGAAACTAGAGTAAGAATTCTTGGAGATTCAGGGCATTTATCTAATGAAGATGGATTAGATCTTTTATCTCATATAATGGGTGAAAATACAAAGGTTGTATTTTACGCGCATATATCAGAGGAATGTAATTTATGGAATATTATCGAATCTGAATCTAAAAGAATATATGAAGGGTATAGCCTAGATGTATCTGGTATACGCTTTATATATACTAACCAGCTTTCAACAGAGGTGATTAGTTTATGAAAATAGAGATTATTAGCGTGGGAAAAATAAAGGAGCAATATTTTAAGGATGGTATTGCTGAATATAAGAAAAGGCTTGGGAAATATGCGACTATTGAAGAAAAGGTAGTAAATGATGAGCCTAATAAGGATATGGATAGTGAAGCCTTATGCGCTGAAGTTAAAAGAATTGAGGGAGAAAGAATCCTTAAGGCTATATCACCTCAGGCATATGTAATAGCTCTTGATTTAAGAGGAGAAATGCTTGATTCAGTGCAGTTTGCTAAAAAAATTGATGAGATTTTTGCATATAAAACAGGAACCATAGATTTTATTATAGGTGGTTCATTAGGATTAAGTCCTGAGGTGATTAAAAGGGCTGATTATAAGCTATGCTTTTCAAAAATGACATACCCTCATAAACTTATGAAGCTAATCCTGTTTGAAGCTATTTATAGAGCATTTAAAATTAACAATAATGAGACATATCACAAATAAAATTTGCCCTTCCTTAGAGGGGCCTTTTTAATTATTTTAAAAGTCAAGTGGTTTTATTGACTAAAAATGGGCTATGTGATAAAATTATAAATGGTATAAATCGCATAGATTTGAAACAAATTTGGAGGAAAATAAAATGTCAAATGTACAAAATTTACCATTAATTAACGAAGTTAATAAGAAGGAAGTTAAGCCAGTAAAGATTATGCAATTTGGAGAAGGAAACTTCTTACGTGCATTCGTTGACTGGATTGTAAACCAAACTAATAAGGCAACTGATTTTAATGCAGGTGTTGTAGTAGTACAACCAATGCCATTTGGACGTTGCGCAGACCTTGCAAAGGCTGATGGTTTATATACATTATATCTACAAGGATTACAAAACGGTAAGGCTGTAAGAGAGCATGAGATTATCAAGTGCTTACAAGACTTTATTGATCCATATACTCAATATGACAAGTATCTTGAGTATGCAGCATCAGACGATCTTGAGTTTGTAATTTCAAACACAACTGAGGCTGGTATTGCTTATGATGAGACTGATACTGATTTAACAGTATGTCCTAAGTCTTATCCAGGAAAGCTTCTTGCTTTCTTAAAGAAGAGATATGAGCTTGGTAAGAAGGGATTATTCATTATCACTTGCGAGCTTATTGATTACAATGGTAAGGAGCTTAAGAGAGTTCTTGTTGAGCAAGCTAAGAACAACAAGCTTGATGAGAAGTTCATTAACTGGATGGTTACAGAGAACAAGTTCTACAATACTCTAGTTGACCGTATTGTTCCAGGATACCCTCGTAATGAGGCAGAGGAGTTCCAAACTGCTCTAGGATATCAAGATCAAAACATGGTAGTTGGAGAAATCTTCCACCTATGGTGTATTGATGCTAACACAGTTGAGGATAAGGCAGAGGCTAAGGCTAACCTTGAGGCTTTAAGAACTAAGCTTCCAACTGAGAAGGCTAACCTAAATGTATTATTTGTTGATTCAATCGTACCTTATAAGCAAAGAAAGGTTAAGATTCTTAACGGATCACATACTACATTAGTTCCAGTTTCATACCTTGCTGGTATTGATACTGTAAGAGAGACAATTGAGGATGAGCAATTAGGAAAGTTCGTTAAGGAGTTTATCTTTGATGAGGTTATTCCTACAATTGATATTCCACAAGACCAAATGGTAGCATACTCTAATTCAGTATTAGAGCGTTATATGAACCCATATGTTCGTCATGAGCTTATGAGTATCGCTCTAAACTCTGTTACAAAATATAAGACAAGAGTTTTACCTACAGTTCTTCAAAACCTAGAGAAGGGTAAGATGCCAACTCACGCATTATTCGGACTTGCTGCATTAATCGCCTTCTATAAGGGAGAAAGAACTATCAACAATACAGCTATCGCTTTAAATGATGATCCTAAGTTCATTGATTTCTTCAAGAATGAGTGGGCTACATTCGACGGATCTAAGGAGTCTGTATGCAAGATTGTTAAGGATACTTTAGGAATGAAGGATCACTGGGAAGTTGACCTTAATGAGTGCGCAGGTGTAACAGAGTTCGTTTGCAACGCTGTATACGCAATTGCTACAAAGCCAATGCGTGAAGCATTAAAGGAAATTATTAAGTAATAAAAAATAATACATTAATAAAAATGTATGAGTAAAAGGGTGATGAAATGAACGATTATATTATAATACACCAAACTGATAATGTTGCTGTAGTACTAAGACCTTTTAAGAAGGGTGAGGTAGTTGAAGGTGTAACATTATTAGAGGATATTCCTCAAGCACATAAGGTTGCGTTAAAGCCTATTGCTGTAGGAGAAAATATTATTAAGTATGGTTCACCTATTGGACATGCTACAGCTGACATTAAGCCAGGTATGCATGTTCATACTCAAAATGTCGCAACTAACCTTGATGACGTTATTGAGTATAAGTATGAGCCAAACTATCCACCTGTTCTTGGATATAAGTCTGACAGAACAGTTGATGTATACGCTCGTAAGAGTGGTGAGTTTGGTATTAGAAATGAGCTATGGATTGTACAAACTGTAGGATGCGTTTCTGGTATGGCTCGTGATATGATCGAGCAATTTAAGGCTCAATATGATACATCTGAAATTGATGGTATTTATACATTCCAGCATCCATTTGGATGTTCTCAAATGGGAGGAGATCTTGCTCTTACAAGAACTCTTCTTCAGGACATGGTAAAGCATCCTAATGCAGGAGGAGTTCTTGTAGTAGGACTTGGATGTGAGGAAAACCAAATTGATAAATTTAGAGATACTCTTGGATCTTATGATGAGGATAGAGTTGAGTTCCTTGTAGCTCAAGACTATGCTGATGAGGTTGAAGAGGGAGTTAAGAGACTTAAGAAGCTATATGATAAGATGAAGGGTGACAAGAGAGTTACAAAGCCTCTATCAGTACTTCGTATTGGTCTTAAGTGTGGTGGTTCTGATGGTATGTCAGGAATTACAGCTAACCCACTTCTAGGACGTTTATCTGATTTCTTATCATTAAATGATGCTACAACAGTTTTAGGAGAGGTTCCTGAAATGTTTGGAGCAGAGAAGCTTTTAATGGCTCGTGCTAAGGATGAGGCTACATTTAATAAGATTGTAAAGCTTATTAATGATTTCAAGATTTATTTTAAAAATCATCATCAGGTTATTTATGATAATCCATCACCAGGAAACAAGGCTGGAGGAATCACTACTCTTGAGGATAAGTCATTAGGATGTACACAAAAGGGTGGAGCTTCTAAGGTTAATGGTGTTCTAGCTATGGGTGATAGAGTAGAGGAGAAGGGACTTAACCTAATTTCTACTCCAGGTAACGATTTAGTTGCTGTTACAACACTTGCAGCTGCTGGATGCCAAATGGTACTATTCACAACTGGAAGAGGAACACCATTTGGAGGATTTGTTCCAACTGTTAAGGTTGCAACAAATAGTGCTATGGCTAATAAGAAGCAAAATTGGATTGATTTCAATGCAGGTGATTTAGTAGATAAGATGGATATGGATCAATTACTTGAGAACTTCATTGATTTAATTTGCGATATTGCATCTGGAAAGAAGCAAACTTGCAATGAAAAGAACAACTTCCGTGAGATTTCAATCTTCAAGGATGGAGTAGTTCTATAATTATAAAAAGGATAAAAGAAGGAGAAACATAATATGCAAAATTTTATGGATAAGGATTTCTTACTTACTACTGAGACAGCTAAGAAGCTATATCATGAGCATGCAGAAGGAAAGCCTATTATTGATTATCACTGCCACCTACAACCAAAGGAGATTTATGAGGACAAGAAGTTCCGTAACCTTGCTGAGGTTTGGCTAGGAGCAGGAGATAGATACGGAGACCACTATAAGTGGAGAGCTCTTCGTGCTAGAGGATATGAGGAGGATTCTATTTCAGGAAACGTTCCTGGAAAGACTTTAGAGGAGTCTGATTATCAAAAGTATTATCAATTTGTAGAGTCTATGCCTTATTTCGTAGGAAACCCTCTATATCACTGGTCTCATTTAGAGATGCAAAGATATTTCGATATCTATGATGTAATTAATACAAAGAATGCTAAGAAGATTTGGGATGCAGCTAATAAGAAGCTTGAAACTTTAACTGCACGTGAAATGATGTACAAGTTCAACGTTAAGGTTGTATGTACTACTGACGACCCAGTTGATGATCTTCACTATCATAAGCTAATGAAGGAGGACAAGACTTTAAAGGTTGATGTTCGTCCTGCATTCCGTCCTGACAAGGCTATTAATGTAGAACTTGATTGGTTCGGAGCTTGGGTTGAGCAATTATCTAAGGTTGTTGGATATAAGCTTGATTCAGTAGATGCTTTAACTAAGGCTTTAGCAGAGCGTATTGAGTTCTTCCATTCTATGGGTTCTCGTTTATCAGACCATGCTCTAGATGTAGTTCATTATGCACCTGCAACTAAGGAAGAGGTTAACGCAATTTACCTTAAGGGATTAAAGAATGAGCCTATTACTGCTGAGGAAGAGGATAAGTATAAGGGATATATCCTTCTATTCTTAGGTAAGGAATATGCTAAGCATGGTTGGGTACAACAATACCATATCGGTGCTTTAAGAAATAATTCTAAGTCTATGCTTAAGAAAATTGGTCCAGATACAGGATTTGATGCAATTGAGGATCAAGTTTATATGGAGAAGCTTTCTGCATTACTAGGAGCTCTAGATGCAGAGGATGCACTTCCTAAGACTATCCTTTATGATCTAAACCCTCGTGATAACTATGCATTAATGGTATTAGCTGGATGCTTCCAAAAGGAAGGAGTTAAGAACCGTGTTCAAGTAGGTACTGCTTGGTGGTTCCTAGATCAACAGGATGGAATGAGACAAAATATGGAGACTATGATGCAGGTTGCTATCATTTCTCAAACAGTTGGAATGCTAACTGATTCTCGTTCATTCTTAGCTTATCCACGTCATGAGTATTATAGACGTCTTCTTTGTCAAATGCTTGGTAATCTAGTTGAGTCAGGACAATATCCTGCATCTGAGCTAGATACATTAGGACAAATCGTTGAGGACATTTGCTATAATAACGCTCACGAATATTTCGGATTATAAGATAAAAATTACTAATAAATAAAGGCTTGAATATCTCAAGCCTTTATAATTATTAAGGAGGAATGTCTTTTGTTTTCAATTAATAATACATTAATTAGATTAATGGAAGAAACAGAAACCACAGAATCTACAACTACTGAAAAGATCAAAGTGAACCTATCATCAAAGGAATGGTGGCTAAGCAAATGGGAAGAGGTAAAGGAATGGGCGACAACTAAGGGTGTAAGATATTTAATTGCATTATTTATAATGCTTATCTGCCTTAAGATAATTGATCTTGTTTGTAAGAGATTTTATAAGCGCCTTATTAAAAAGCAAGCTGATGCGACTATTTCTAAGGTCTTTGTTGGTATTACATCTAAAGCTTTAAAGATTTTAGTATTCTTAATGTTTTTAGCTTATATTGGTATTGAAACAGCATCTGTTTCAGCTGTTATTGCGGCATGCTCTGTAGGACTTGGACTAGCTGTTCAAGGAGCGTTATCTAATTTTGCTGGTGGTATATTAATTATATTAACTCGTCCATTTAGAATTGGAGATTATATTGAAGCACAGGGCAAGTCTGGTACAGTTGAGGATATTCACCTTTTCTATACTGAGGTTGTAACTGTTGATAATGTAGTTAATATGATACCTAATGGAATTCTTGCTAATGGAGTAATTACAAATAAGAGTATGAAGGATACTCGTCGTGTGGATGAGGTATTCCCTATTTCATATGATGCTGATTTTAAAAAGGCTGAAGCCGTTATTATAGATATATGCAAGAAGAATAAGCTAATCTTCTCAGATCCTGCTCCATTCTGCCGCATCTCTAACTATGGAGATTCATCAATTGACCTTACATGCCGTGTATGGGTTAAGGCAACTGATTATTGGGATGTTCATTTCTATCTTCTTGAAGAGGTTAAGAGGGCATTTGATCTTAATGATATTGAAATTCCATATAATAAGATGGATTTATATGTCGTTAATAAAACACAAGATAATGAAAAAGCCCCTACAAAAAAGGCCACTGTAAAGAAGACTACATCAGCTAAAAAATAATAAAAAATAAGAATGTAAGCAATTACATTCTTTTTTTATGATAACAAAGGTATATAATTAAATCATTGAGGTATTAATTATGAATTTTACAACTACATTATATAATGTGCTTATAGTGCTATTATTTGCTCTTCCGGCATTTATTTTAGCAAAGCTAAAAAGAGTAGACGTGGCACATTCAAAATCTATAGCCACAATTTTATTATATGTTTTATCACCTTGTATGATAGTAAATGCATTCCAGGGAGTAGAACGTAGCTCTCATATGGCAAAAAACATGCTTATATTTACTCTTATAACCCTAGGATTACAGCTTATTATGATAATACTTGCGTTTTTGGTAGCCTATATATTAGACAAGAATAAGCCAGAGGAAAATCATTTGAAGAAGGTAGGACTTGCAGGTACAGCTTTAGGTAATGTTGGCTTTTTTGGGCTTCCTATTGTAACTGCATTACTTCCAGATTATCCAGAGGCTGCAGTCTATTCATCATTATTCGTTTTATCAATGAACCTTATAATATTTACTGTAGGAGCATATGCTGTAACTGGAAAGAAGGAATATATGAGTATTAAGGGTATTATATTAAATCCTACAACTATTTCTGTTGTAGTAGCCTTAATACTTTATGCATTTGATATTCGCTTTGCAAAAACTATGGGAGATTTTGGACCAATACTATCAAATGCTATAGAATTATTAGCTAAGATGACTACACCAATATCTATGATTGTTTTAGGTATTAGACTTGGTACCACATCACTTGTAAAGGTATTTACTAATTATCATGCCTATATTGTATCAATTATGAAGCTTGTGGTGTTCCCACTAATGTGCTTTGCAATTGTTTATTTTACACCACTACCATATTCAATGAGGGCATCTATTGTAATACTTGCTTGTGCACCTTGCGCATCAGTATTATTGAATCTTGCTGAGCTTCTTGGTAGTGAACAGGAATATGCGGCAAATGTAGTATTAATATCTACATTACTATCTGTTATTACAGTGCCTTTAGTTCTTTTAATTCTTTAAAATTATTTATAAATGTGTTATCATATAATAGATTGGAAATTGGAGTTGAAAATATATGGAATTTGATCATAAGAAAATCGAAAGTAAATGGCAAAAATATTGGGAAGAGAATGATACATTTAAAACTGATGTATGGGATTTTTCAAAGCCTAAGTTTTATGCATTAGATATGTTCCCATATCCATCAGGACAAGGACTACATGTAGGACATCCTGAAGGATATACAGCAACTGATATTGTATGTCGTAAGAAGAGAATGGAAGGATACAATGTATTACATCCAATGGGATTTGATTCATTTGGACTTCCTGCAGAGCAATACGCTATTAATACAGGAAACCATCCTGAAGGATTTACATTAAGAAATATTGCGACATTCACAAAGCAATTAAAGATGCTAGGATTCTCTTTTGATTGGAGCAAGCAGGTATCTACTTGTGATCCTAAGTTCTACAAGTGGACACAATGGATTTTTAAGCAGCTTTGGAAGGATGGACTTGCTCGTCAAATAGATATGCCAGTTAACTGGTGTGAGGAGCTTGGTACAGTACTTGCAAATGATGAGGTTATTGATGGAAAATCAGAGCGTGGAGGATTCCCTGTTGTACGTCGTAATATGAAGCAATGGGTACTTGATATTCCAGCATATGCTGAGAAGCTTCTTGCAGGTCTTGATACTCTTGATTGGCCTGAATCTACTAAGGCAATGCAACGTAACTGGATTGGTAAGAGTGTAGGAGCACACGTTACATTTAAGGTAGATAATACTGATTACAATTTCACTGTATTTACAACTCGTTGCGATACATTATTTGGAGCTACATATTGTGTACTTGCCCCTGAACATGAGCTAGTTGATTTAATCACTACAGATGCTCAAAAGGATGCTGTTAAGGCATACAAGGCTGAGTGCAGTAAGAAGAGCGATTTAGAGCGTACAGAGCTTAATAAGGAAAAGACAGGAGTATGGACAGGAGCTTATGCTGTTAACCCTGTTAATGATAAGAGAATTCCTATCTATATTTCAGATTATGTTCTAGCTTCATATGGTACAGGTGCTATTATGGCAGTACCTGCCCATGACCAAAGAGATTATGACTTCGCTAAGAAGTTTAACCTAGATATTATCCAAGTACTAGAGGGTGGAGATATCAGCAAGAAGGCATATGAAGAGGATGGTCTTCATATTAATTCAGGATTCCTTAATGGTCTTAACAAGGAAGACGCAATCAATAAGATGATTGAATTCCTTGAGGAAAAGGGAATTGGTAAGAAGAAGATTTCATATAGACTTCGTGAGTGGATTTTTGCACGTCAAAGATATTGGGGAGAACCTATCCCTGTAGTTCACTATAAGGATCATGATGAGGTTTTACCTGATGATGAGCTTCCTCTTGTTTTACCTGAGCTTGATGATTATAAGCCAAAAGTTAATGGTACAGCACCTCTTGAAAATGCAGAGGAATGGAAGAAATATACAAATCCTAAGACTGGTGAGGCTGGTAAGCGTGAGACTAATACAATGCCAGGTTCAGCAGGATCTTCATGGTATTTCTTACGTTATATTGATCCACAAAACGATAAGGCATTTGCTGATCCAAAACTTCTAAAACACTGGATGCCAGTAGATCTATATGTTGGTGGACCAGAGCATGCGGTAGGACATCTATTATATTCTCGTTTCTGGAATGAGTATTTATATGACAAGGGACTTGTACCTTGTGCTGAGCCATTCAAGAAGCTAGTTCATCAAGGTATGATTCTTGGAACTAATGGAGAAAAGATGAGCAAGTCTCGTGGTAATGTAATTAACCCAGATGATGTCGTTAATGAATATGGTGCAGATACACTTCGTTTATATGAAATGTTTATGGGACCACTTATGGCAGAAAAGCCATGGAGTGAAACAGGTCTTGATGGTGCACGTAGATTCCTTGATAGAGTATATCGTTTCACAGTATCAGAGGATACAAAGAAGAAGATGGTAGATACTCCAGTTAAGGAACTTGAATTATTATATAATCAAACTGTAAAGAAGGTATCAGAGGATTATGATACATTAAACTTCAATACAGGTATTTCACAATTAATGATTTTCTTAAATGAAATATCAAAGGCTCCTAAGATTAATAAGGAGTATGTTGAGGGACTTGTAAAGATGCTATCACCAATAGCACCTCATATGTGCGAAGAGCTTTGGGAGAAGCTTGGACACACAAATACTATTGCATATGAGGCATGGCCAAAGTATGATGAGTCAAAGCTTGTAGCTTCAACTATTAATGTGGTTGTTCAGGTTAATGGAAAGCTTCGTGATACCCTAGAGGTAGCACAGGATGCATCAGCTGATGATATTAAGGCTATGGCACTAGCTTCTGAAAAGGTAAAGAAGTTTACTGAAGGATTAAATGTTGTTAAGGTAATTGTTGTACCTAAGAAGCTTGTAAATATAGTAGTTAAATAATAAGTAGGGTAGTGGTTTTTACACTACCCTTTCTTTTGGGTTATATATATAAATATATAATGCTTGTTCAAAAACACTATATAAGTTTGCTTTTTTTAGCAAAAGAGAGTATAATTACAATGAGATAGAATTGAAATCTTTCTTTCATTATATGCCTATAATGCTAAGTGGATTTATGTAATATAATCAATAAATAATGAAGAATTAAGATAAAACATTAATTCATACTCAGAGGGGAGCATGATATTATGAAGAAAAATTTAATATTATCAATAGTATCATTATGCTTAGCCTCTATGCTTATGGTATTTATGGCTTTTGCCTGGTATACAACTAATTCAGTCGTTAAATCATCAGTTGTAATTAATGTTACTGGTGGTTCTGATTGCTCATATAGATTACAATATTATGATGCCACAGAGGATGATTGGATTGATGTCGGTGAAGCAGGTCAAATCTCATTTGATAAATTTGATCCAGGAGACGCTATGTATTTCCGTTTCGTTGTAGCATCATCAAGATCTGAGAATTCAGTTTTACAGGCAAAATATAATAATTACTCAACTACAAAAACAAATGATATAGATATTGATGTTGATGATATGGTTGTTTATTATAGTGGAGTTGCAATATTTGATATTACAGAAAATACAGATACAGCTACTAAGACTACATATCCTTATTGTGTTCAAATAGAAGATGAGACAGTATATCTTATTACAGCTACAGGAGATTATATAATAGTAGATGATTATAAGATGGAGAAGGCTATGAATTCCTATAATCTAGGAAGTACAGAGGAAGACTTGTTACCAAATGAGCTTCCAGCGTTCTCAACACTTACAGCTCAAACACTAGATGATTATATATTTGGATCTGGTGGTACTACAATTTATGCATCAACTCTTACATATGCATATTTTGCAATAGAATATGAAAACTTTGAGAGCTCAAGCTCTACAGGTAAATATTTATCTAATAATTATTTCGTATATCAATCATTCTCAATCGAAACAATAAATATTTATCTATAAAATTATAAAGGAAAATTGAAGGAAAGGAGAAAACAATATGAAAAATAAAAGATTTTTAATAACTATAGTTATTGGAATGATTGCGATTGCAATTGTATCAATTGGAATAGTTTATGGTTGGTTCTTAAATCTTTCACAAACAGACCCTATTAATGCTAATACTAAGGGAATTGTTTTCTCTTATGATATAACAGATGGAACTACAAAAAAGACAGATGTAGGAACATATAACATTGAAAATGTAGCATTTTTTGATATAGATGATGATGGTGAGGGACACTATTTTGCATCTATGGCATGTGAAATTAAAATTGATATCACTAATGTATGCGAAGATAATTTAAGTATTACAATTAGCTTTAATGGAGATCAGGATTCAGAAAGTGATACAGAGCCAGTTCTTATGGCTTTAATAACTGATGAAAAACTTACTGATTCATCATCATATAGCACAGTAAATGATTGCTTAGATGATTTAAAGCAGGATAGTGATCCACAATCATTTGAGGTATCTTCACTTGCACCTGAAGGGGTTAGCAGTGTGTATTTATATATATTTGGAGTTCAGCCAATTGATACTGCTGATAATTCATTCTTTGATGATGCATATAAGTTTGTTATAACTATTAGAGCGGTAAAGGGGGAATCTGAATAATGAAAAATAGAAAGATTATTATTACAGTATTAACCTTAAGTATTGCTTTATTCATAACAGCATTCGTATTTGCAGAATATTACTATCAAAGAACTATTCAGGACCAAGAGGTTGGACTTGGAAGTATTTCTATAAAGGATAGTAGCTATTTAAGCTATGCAGGAAAAGATGATGATGGTTATACAACTACAAGACTTGCAGAGCCTGAAAAGATACCAACATCTGAAAGAATTACTTGCTATGCAACTGAAAAGACAGGATATACTGGTGAAAATGAATATATGTCACTAAATCAATTAGGATTTGAATTCTCATATACAAATACAATTGATGTATATATAAGAGTTCAGGTTCTTAGAGGATGGATTTCTAGAAAGTATTATTCAGGATCACAGGAATCTAAGGATGATTATATAGCTGAGGATAATACAAATAGATATAGTGTAGCTAGTGGTGTGACAGCTGATAATTATTCAAATTATTATACTCTTACAGCAACTAAGGCTACATCATATAATGACAAAGCTACATATTATACACTAAAGGGTAGTATGTATGTACAGGCAAAGGGTGTAACAAGCACATCATTTAGTGATGCTACATATTACACATTAAATATCTCAAAGGCTACATCATATAGTAGCCAAACTACATATTATTTTAATTCTAATTCACCATTCTCAGTTCAAAATGATAATTGGTATTATGATAATACATCTGGATATATTTATTATAAGGCTGTATCTGAGGGTAGTGATAGCACAGAAGAAAAGACATTATCCTTTGATATTGATGAGAATTATACATATATCCTAGACGAGACTACAATAGGATATCGTGAAGCCATTTTGGTAGATGTAGGATTTAATATTGATATAATTCAAGCAAATCGTGCAAAGTCAAAATGGGGAATTGATATGGAGAGCTATTTTGATTAGCAATCTTAATTTTTAAGGCGGGTGATACCTATGAAGAGAAATAAAAAACTAGGTGCTTTAATGATATCGTTAATATCTGTATTAAGCGTTGTTTTAGTACTTTCTTTTATCATAGTTAAAAACACAAAGAATAGTAGCTCACCAGAATTCGATAAGACTACTACTTCTTATATTTCAAGTGAAAGTGAAATAATCTCAGAGGGAGAAGGAAGAGAAGAAGCAGATAGCTATTTAAGACTTAATACCTTATATACTATCAGCGGTTCTACAGTATCAAGAAATTCAACATCTTATGATGGTAATACTGTGATTTCAATTTCAACTCCAGAGGAGCTATATGCATTCTCATATCTATGCTATACAAATCAAGCATTCTTATCTTATGATTATGCATTATTAAATAATATTGATTATACAAACTATGGAGTAAGCCACTATTTCTATCCAGTTGGATGCCTTGGTACAGCTTTTAGCGGTACATTTAATGGAAATGGTTATGACATTACAGAGCTTACATTAGCTCCACTAACAGATTCTAATACAGCAAGCGGTGGACAATTTGCAAGCTATTCAAATATTACATATTTCGCTATGTTTGGACAGGTTGGAACAAGTGGAGTAATTGAGAATTTAGGTTTAATTAATACTAATATTAATATCAATGCTCCATCTTTAGCAAATCTTGAGTTCATATCTCCATTAGTTGGAGTTAATAATGGTACTATTAGATATACATATGCTCAAGATTTAAGAGATGCCTCAACAGAAGAGGGAGGAATTACTGCTGCTGGTGCATACCAGGTTTCAGGATTAGTTTCTTTAAATAAAGGTGTAATGCAGAACTCATATACTGCAAATTCTATAATCGTTAACTATACATTATCAATGACTGTTGTGTTCTGGCATGAAATCTTGATTCAAAATGACGGAACTATTTCAAACCTTTATTACTTTAATAATTCTATTCCTACTGAGACAGGATATTCTGAGACATCAGATGGAAAAGAAAAAATTATATATGATGCCACTCTTATCGGAAGAACTCAAACAAGAGAAGGATTTGGAGCAACATATGTTGAAACATTACAGGAATTAAACGAAAAGGTTGTAGAAAGCTCAAATGAGTGGTATTCTAACACATCATATGGACAGGATTTAACAAAGCCACTAGAAAATGTGTTAACACCAATTCTTCGTGGATTAGAATATGATGCATCAACAAAGACATTTACTATTACAGATGAGTATGACTACATTTATATGTATGAGTTATTCAATATAAGCTCATATTTCGCATCAAGTGCAATTACATATAAGTTTGTAAATGATATTGATTTAAAATATATTCCTACAGAAAATTATGTTTATGAGTCTAATATTGGATGTAATTTTGTAGGTACATCATCAGATAGAAAATCAATTCTTAAGGCAAATGGTGAATATTCAGAATATCCAACAATTTTTAATGCGACTGTATTCAATACGATTGTTAATGAAGGAATGAATTGCTATGGAGTATTCCCTTGGTTTACAGGAAGCATTGATGGTCTTAATTTCTTCTTTGATGACACAATTTCAATCGCACCAGCATCACTTTCTTCAAATGTTAATGCAATTGGATTATTATCAGGATATGCAGAAGGAGCAAGCATTAATAATGTAAATACATATGGTGTTATAACTCTTGGTTCATATATTGGAAGAGTTTATGCCGGAGGAGCAATTGGAGTTCTTGGAGGAAATGCATCTGTCGTAAATCTTACTACTTCAGGAAGCATTACAGGAACATCTTCACAAATATTTACTCCAGAATCAATTTCTGGATATATGAATGGTATAGCTATAGCAGGAGCAATTGGATACATGAATGATTCATATCCAAGTGTTGATACTATTCTTGCCTCAGTAACAATAACAGCACCTACATATTCATCTTCAAATAATATTGAAGCTGCAATTGGTGGAGTTATTGGAGCTGGTTATACAAATAAGGCTGTATCTTTACAAAATAAGGGAAATATTACTATAAATGGTAATTATTATAAGGCCTTATATACTGCTGGAGTAATTGGAAGATTACTAGGAGTTAAACAACAAATCTCTGGATTCCATAATCAAGGAGATATATCAGCTACAGCTGCAAATACAAATCTATATATTGCTGGAGTAGTTAATGCTGATATTCAAACAACAGCAAGTGACTTATCTGTATCTTTATACAAGAATAGTGCCTCAAAATACATATTCTATGCATCTTCATTCTCAAATGGAGGTTTGTTAAGCATTGGTAGCAAATCTACTTCAACTATGTATTCAGGAGTAGCAAATATTTTTGCCGCAAATAATTTCTTATCTACAATTTCAGGATTCTATAATCTAACATATAAATATGCCGATGATACTTCATCAAAGATTTATGATAAGGCTGCAACAAGCATTAATATGTATTATGTACCTACTTTTGGTGCAGTAATTAGTACAAATGCGACATCTTCAAATGGATTAATTACAGCTTCAACAATTTATAATTTCAGAAGCTATTCATTCACTACTACTCAATCAACATCAATAGCTTATTCATATAGTGGATGTGTAAATGGATTATATGTTACAGGTGATGAGCTTCGTAACGAAGGAAATATGACATTTGCTATAAAGAATTCCTTAAATAGCGGATCTGAACTTAAGGTTACAGGTATCGTTACTGAGGTTTCTAAGGGATGCAAAATTGAAAGTGTATATAATGGAGGAAATATTTCAATTGACTATACTGCGACTGTAACAGGAAACATTTACGCTTCAGGTATTTGCTATGCAAATAGAAATGGATTCTCTTCATCTGAAATTAATAAATTTGATCCATCAAGTGAGTCATATGATGATGACGCAACAGGATCAATCAATTATTGTATTAATAATGGAGCAATTGAGGTTACAAACTCTAATTACTCATCTATTGCAATGACTGGTTATGTAGATGTTAAGTCAGCAAATGGATCAGTTACAACTGAAAGACATTATTATGCAGGAAGCACTCCATCTGCTAATTTAGTCGGAAATATTTGTGTATCAGGTATTACTAATTATAACTATAGCGTAATAACTAATACATTTAATATTGCAGATATGTTTGCAGCAAACTATATAACATCAAAAACAAGAAATGAAATTAATGCATCAGGTCTTGTTACATATAATATCGGAAGATATGCTGTAATTGAGAACTCTGCAAATGATGGTACTATTAAGGCAATTAACCTATCATTCTATTTCGTATTTAACAACGGACAAACAAATCACTCTACAGTAACTGCTCAATATGCATTTGTAAATGCATCAGGAATTGTATGTCACAATAATATTAATGAGGATGGAAGTATTTATTCTAATGGAAATAACCATTCTAAGCAAATTATTGCCTTTACAATTAATTATGGTTCTGTATATAGCTATAATGTAGCAAGAAACTCAACTTCATCTGCTGCAGATAATTTTAGAACTATATCTGCTGGTATTTTAGGAGAGGGATTATTAAATCTTGTTAACGTAGTTAACTATGGAAATATCTATGGTTCTGAGGTATCAGGAGGAGTAGTAGGAGTTATGTTCTTCAACTCATTCAATACCGAGGTTAAGGAAGGTAATGAGGTTACATTTGCCAATACTATCAATTACGCTAACGTTTTAGTAATTGATAAGGGAGAATTAAATTATAGAGATTCTTCATATTATTGCCAATCATATTCTTCATTTAGAGCACTTGATTCATCAAGTACATGCTATTACACATCTATTGATGTTTATTCAAAGGATTATTTCAATGGTTCAGTATTTGGAATCATCAACTTCGCTGGTTCATCAAATGCTAACTATGTTACAATTAGATACTTAATAAGCTTTAATGAGGATGTTACACTAGTTGGAGCAGAGGCTCAAACACCTTCAACTGTTACAGTTGACCTATCAACATTCTATTCAGCTTATATCGATTTCGATGGTTCATATACTCTTGATACATATATTGGAAAACCAATTGTTTATGCGCCTCTCTCAACAGGAAGCGAAAAGATAAATGGTGTTACATATTATGGAGTATTTAATAATAATTTCTCATTTAGACAAGCAGTAAATGGTAATGAGGATTATCTAGATATTGCACATTATCCAACAGATCAATTCGTATCTGATTACTTTGAGTTCGTAGGAGCTACATATATTAACCAATCATTATTAAATACAATTGGTTGGGGTGATATTGCCTATAGTGCAGCTGCAGATTCATTTGCAACTGATATTTCAGGTGTTGCAAAATATATCACATATTTAAGCTCTAATAGCACATCTACATATAATTCATTAATTACTACTGCACTATCTACTGACACATGGATTAGTAAGTGTGGAACTGATGAATTACTTCAAATTGTACAAACTTTAATTGATAATGAGAGTAGCTCTGAGCTATTAACAATGCTTGAATATATATTCTCATCAGAGTCTACATCATATTCACTAATTACATCAGAGGCAAGAAGTGCTATATTAGAGAAGCTAATTGAAAATGATGCATCTATTGATTATTCATCAATAATAGAATCTATTATTACATATTCAAGTGATTATTCATCATCTTTAGCTGATAGTATACTTAATAATGATGATGCAGGTTCATATATTTATGAATATTTAGAGCAACTTGATGATGATAGCCTAGAAAATATTCTTACAACTTATTGTGAATATTTAAAGAATCAATCTGCAAATTCATACTTCACATATTCAAATAGTGAGCAAATTAGATACGATATTCTAACAGCAATGTTTGAAAATATATCTGATGCGGGCTTCTATACATATTTAGCTGAGGTATTAGGAATTGATTTATCAAGTGTTAGTGTATCTAATGAATTATCAATGTATACTGGACTATCAAGCTTATCTGATAGTGAGCTTATTGCGGCATATAAAGCAATAGTATTAAATAATTCTTATGCTAATATTAAGACTTATGTTAATTCTATGAGTAGTGAGATTAATTATTATATTGATATGATTAATCGTGGATATTTGAAGACATCACTAGATAATATTTATTCTGATGCTCAAACATCTTCATCATCAACAGCTACAACTACAGTTGATGAGCGTATTGCATTATGGAATCAAATAAGAACAACAGAAGTATTTAAGCATTATTTAAATACTAAGATTACATCTGAATATATTGCAAAGGCAACAGAAGTTAATAATACATATCAAACAACAACTTACCCTTATGAAAGTGCAACAAGTTCAGCTGGAGATCTAAGCTTTACATATACGTTTGATATTACACCAAATACTTATTTCTTAGGACCATATAAGGATGTATATAAGAATCAATATTATTTTTCTACAATGACATCAGATGTTGCTCCTACCTGTGGTGATAGTAATTATACTCAACGTTCTATAATTGATGTAACTACAAAGGCACAAGCCGATTATTTATATAACAATGGATATACATATTCTTACCAATTATTCTATTATGAATATTCAGATTCATCTTCTAATAACCAATTATGTGCTGTAAGAAGAAATTTAAGTAGTGGTATTGAGAATAAGTATGCATTTACTTGGTTTAAAACTTCTAAGACAACAGACTTTACAGGTGGATTCTTACATGGGACTTATACAGATGTTAATGATTCTTGGGTTCAAGGTGAAACTTGGGTTGATGGAGAGATTTGGGTAACTGATACTTCAGGTGTTACATTTGATGCAAATGGTGGAGGAATTTCTAAATTTACTTCTTCAACATCAGGTTCAACAGGTGAAGGTGGTTACGCAAACAATCTTAATAGAACTGGTACATGGGTTATAACTGATGCTAATCAGAAGCAGCATACAGTTTCAGGTACATTAACACAGTGGGCTGATTTCATCATTGCTCATGAAATAAGACACTATATTTCTTATCCTACTTCATCAATTCATTCGACTTTAAATACAGGTTTATCTAAATATAGATCAGGAAATCGTTGGTTCGTATGGAACGGAAATGCGGTACTTACATCTCAGTATATTGATTATAGTGTTGATCAATTACTTGAGCTTGATGGATATTTAACTGCATATGCTGATGGTACAACTGTTTCATCTGATGAAAGAGATATTATTAATACATTATTTAATACATATTTTGTAACAGATTCTACTAATTTTAATAATATGGTAGCTGCAGCATTACTTGAAAAGAATGCACAAGTAGATAATGATTCATATTATTATGTTGGAACACCAGAATTTAATGCTACAACAAAGATTTACTATACACTAACTGCTGCAGTAGCTACATCATATAATGAGTCAACAACTTATTATAAGAAGAGCGGTAATGATTATATTGTTGCAAGTGGAGTTAATAGTACAAATTATTCTTCATATTATACTCTTACTGCTACAAGAGTTAATGATTATTATAATTACACTAATCTTTATGTTATGAAGGATGTAGATGATTATGATGCAGATTATATTAGAAATCTTATTTCTGAAAATATCTATTCTAGCACACTAATATCATCAAAGTCTCCATTAGAATATCTATATATTCCACAATATGTTGATAGTGGTTCATTAATAACTGTAAAGCAATATTTAATGTCTTTATCTGAGAATGTAACTTCAAAGGAAGACTTTATAGGATATTGTGCAGGAAATCAAAATGCTTATGCAAAATTATTGCTAGAATTAATGAATATTGATAATACTGAAGTGGATTCGATAGAATTCCCTGTATCGATAGGTGATAGCAGTACATCTGGAATTACTATAACTAATATGAGTTATTATACTGGCCTTAGCGTAGTAAATACTCCGGCTACTATTAGTGCGATTGAGTACGATTATGGTTACTCATTCAGCTATATTAGAATTAATGTTAATACTGCGTATACTAATCTATATTTAGTGCTTAATTCGACTACTTCTATACCTTTATATTATGCTTATAGTACAAGTACAGACTGGGAAGGAAGTTACACAATTAATGGTGCCACAGTTTTAAATGTACCAACAAATGGGGCATCATATATAGATTTTGCAATCAATACAGCATATGTAGGAAATATTATCTTATACTATGCTTATCAAGAAGGAGAAGGAACAGGTACAATAACTTATAATATCCTTACTACAACTCAAACACAGACAAGTACAGGTTATTTAATTTGTCAATTACCTACTGATGCAGATTTTAAGAATGCAGTATTAAATGCTTTGCCTTCAAATGCTACTGTTGCTGAATATGATTATTCTGTCACTTTAACTATTGTTTCACATAATAATAATAGTAGTACTCAAAATACACAATGGAAATATCATAGATTTATAATAGATGGTGATGGATCATTTTATACTTTTGATCCGGTAACAATACTGGCAACATCTTCAACATATGTATCAACTAATCAACGATTCTCCGCAACCATTGCATATGATTCTAGTATGTCAGGACAATATGTAGGATTAGTTGTTTCTTCAGGACGTTATGACAATACTAATTTTTCTTATAATACTGATAAGAGAAGTGGTAGTGGAGGATATAGATATAGATTCTATACTATTACTGCTACAATTTCATATAGTTATAAGTTGGCTACAGAGGCGTTAATCACTTCAGACACTATGGCAAGTAGTATACAAACACTTGTTAATCCAAATGTTTGGTATCCTAGCTACCTTAAAGATTCAAAGGATTATTCTACAAAATATAATGATTTATTATTAGATGCAACATATAATTTAGTACCTGTAAATTATTATCAAGCAGCTTATAATAATTCATTAGTATCAAGTACATATTATGTACTATCTGGAGATACATATACTCTAGCTAATGGTTCATATGATTCATCAAAGTCATATTATGTAAGAAGTGGTAGTGGTACAGATGAAGATCCTTATGTATATACAGCATCTTCACCAACATCTGCAGCTTATTATGCAACTACAACATCTACAAGCTATTATGTACTTGATGGAGAGGATTATGTTTATGCGCAAGGTGTTTATAATAGCTCAACTACATATTACAGATACAATGGTGAATATGAAGAAGCAACTGATGTCTTAGTTAACCTTGTGGATATTTTAGGATTAAATGAAACTCACAATGATTCTGTAACTAAGGATTATTGTTTACCTGAATTAGTTAAGGCATTAATCACATCGTCAAATGAAGCGTTTATAACTTTCATCAAAAATACAATAGCTTCAAGTGATGTTGCTGATGAGGATTACGAGATTATTCTAAAATACTTAACTGAAAATATTGGATATTATTCAGTAAATGATGCAATTACATCTGGAAAATCAACTCTATCTACTGAGTCAAAGGAAGTTGTTGGAGCTGCATATCTTGTAACTGATTATAGTAATGTTTTAACTAATGAAACATCAGTTTATGATAGTGCACTAAGAACTTATCTTTCATCAGGCGTATCATCACAATATCAATATATTAATTCTGATGGTTCATATGATAACGAAAAGTTTGAGGATTTCTGTAATCTAATTGGATATAATCTATCTACTTCAGGATATGGTATTTATGCATTATCATCAAATCACGGAAAGTTAAATGGAGAATTCATTCCAGATAACCTAGTACTTGATAAGATGGATGCTAACTATGCTTATTCAACAGAAGGAGAATGCTATGTTCTTGTCAATGAAGAATCTTCTTCATGGAGAGGAAATAATTCAACTGATGGTGATGTTGAATATGCATTTGATGTTGAAATGAAGCAACTTGTTAAGAGTATTTCAACAGCTATATTTGAGCTTGATTTAATATCTAGTGATGATGTAGTTCTATATTCATCTGAATCTTCAATTGATTTAGAGAATAAGACAATTACATATTATGTTCCTAAGGGATCAACATACACACAATCTCTTACAATTGATACAAACTCTATGGTACTTGCTAATAATGCAACATTATACCTAAATGGTGTATTAGTAACTAAGGGTTCAACAACAGCTTCATTCAGCCTAAATGTTGGAGAGAATGCTGGATTAATTAGAGTATATGCAGAAAATACTGCGGTATACGATGATTACACAATAATCATAGTTGAGGCTGACTTCTCATTTGATTTAACTGAACATAATAATATAGCTTCAGGATCATATGAGGTTGAATATAAGGATGGAACTATAGTTCTTAATGTAACTTCACCTAAGAGTGGAGATACAACAAGTGATAAGCTTCCAGCTGGTATGGATTTAACACCATATATTTCAATTCAATCTCTAGATGGAACAGTTATGAGTAATGCATTTACTCTTAATGAGTCTCCTGTAGTTGATGCAAATGGTAAGGCTGTAATTGATATGACAATTCTTGTTACACTTCCAACAGGAACTTACAATATTGTTGTTGATATTTATGGTAATACTGAAACATATACATTTATAAAGAATCCATCAACTGAGTGTGATATGATTTCATTTGTATATGAAGGAAGCGATATTGTATCTTCATTCACAGAAGTATCAAGTGGAGTATATAGTGCAACAAGTAGCGTACTATATGGAAGAGCATTTGATTATGATGAATTAATTAATTATTCATATTTAACATCATTAGAATATTCTAATGGTGCTACAATTAGTGTTTCAGCTTCATATACTGAAACTGACGGACTAATTACATATTTAATTACATATGTAGTCAAGGCAGAGGACGGAAGCACAAAGACATATAATCATTATGTAACAGAATCTGCTCCATATAGTTCTGGATCACCTTATGTATCATCTTATATTGATGGTGAGGTTGATTCAACTATGACAAAGAATTATAGTACTACAATGTCTAGCAATGAGGTTAATTTCAGCTTCCATAGAGGAGATGACCATACATATAGAGTTAAGTATAACCTAGGAGGATTCTATATCTTAGGAAATGCTACTTACTCATATGAACTTGCAAAGGACTATGCAGAAGGAACTGTTTCAGTTTCATTACTAACAGCAGGATTATCAATTGAAATAAATGATTCTGCAGATGCTGGTACTTATACATTCTATTATAAGTATATTTCATCAGGAGATTGGAATGGTACAACTTACTATAGAGATTATGATTTCCCTGCAGTAAATGTAGAAAAGCTTGCATCTCAAGATGCTCTACTTGATTCTATAACATTTATTTCATCTGCAACAAAGATTTCAACTCTATCAACAGTAATGTATCCATCTTCACCAATTAGACCTACTGGAGATGATCTAGTTACAGCTGATGGCGAGCGCTCATATACAGAGTTAAGTGCTGATGCAGCTAATAATAAGATTAATGTAACATCAGATTCAATTGTGTATAATGGCTATGACACAGATACCTATAAAAATTATTACATAGTTGGAGCTGTATCTAATGTTAATTTATCAAGCTACGCTCCAACATTTGGAATTGATGAATATGCACAAATTTATCAATATACCACATTATCTAAGATAAAAGAGTATGGTAGTGATAATAATCAAACTAAGACAGATAAGACTATATTAGAAAATACTAATAGAGTATTTATCTATGTACCTTATGTTGATTCATCAAATAACACTAAGATATTCTTAGTGGAAATTAATATGAACAATGGATATAAGTGGTTAGCTGCATATCCTGATTCATGGAATGGTAGTGACGCTACAACATTATCATTTAATACAACTACACATGCAATTACAGATGGTACAACTACATATACTGTTAGCGATATGGCTGGAGTTGCAAGCTCTAAGAACCAATCATTATATATGAACTATATCGGAAATCCATTAACAGATTCTGATTCATCAGATTCTATTGATGATTCACATTTCTGGTATGTATCATATGTAGTATTCTCAGAGGATGCACTAGTAAATGGAACAGATAAGATTAAGTTCTATCATGTTTCAATGATTGACCTTGAAAATACAAATTACTTTGTATTTACAATAAATGCTCCAACAACATATCAGCAAAACTCAATCTACTTAACATTAACTTATAATGTTTACGATGATAATAATAATTTATTTGAAACAAGAGTATTAAGCTTATTTGCAAACTATGATTCAGTAAGTGGATCTTATAAGGTATATATTCCAACATATAGTATTACCCTATTACCACGTGCATATTATAGCTTCACATTAAGCTTGCCAGATGGCTACGCTGCAAATTATGAGGTAACTAATGGTAAGAAGAATACGAATAGTAATGCTAATGAGGAAGGTAAGTATTTACCACCAGCATCATTAATTATTCAAGAAATTGATATTACAATAACAATTTATGAAGTGCCTTCAACAGAATCAGGAATTTGGGGAATTGGTACATCAAGTACTAGCCAAGTTAATGTAACTGAGAAGAGTCAATAAAAAACATTAGGGGGACTCTTTTGAGTCTCCCTTTTGTTCAAAAAAGGAGGGAACAAAATGAAAAGAAAATTATTTAAGGCGTTTGTGATGACAATACTTGGTGCAGCTACAATAGTAGGAGTTACATCATGTAAGGATAAGAACTCAAACAATAATGATCCTGAAATAATTGAGCCAGATCCAGATCCTGTAGATCCAGATCCTGTAACTCCAGATTTAAATCAAATTACAGGTATTACACTTAGTGATTCTATTATCACTTATGATGGAGAGGCACATACAATTATGTATGAAGGAACATTGCCTGATGGTGTAAGTAGCACATTTAGTATTACAAACCAACAGCAGAGTGTAGTCGCAGAAGCAAAAGAGGTTGGAGTATATACATTTAGCTATACTTTTAGTGGGGATGGTTATGAAACATTAACACTTAATGCTTTATTAACTATCAATGCTAAAGAATTTGAAGGATTAACTTTAACTTCAAAGACTGTAAAATATACAGGAGCTAATCAAACTATTGAGGTTGCAGGAGATATTCCAACAGATGCTTCAGTAGAATATACTTATAAGGATTCATCAAACAATACCGTGACTGAATGTGTCCTTCCTGGTACATATTCTGTTATTGCAAAAATTACAGGACCAAGCTTTAAATCATTAGAATTAAATGCAAGCCTTGTGATAGAAAAAGTGCAAGCAACAGATGTTGTAATTGATAAGCAAACTGCTTTATATACAGGTAATGCAATAGCATATGATTTAACTGCTCTAAAGGAAACATATAATGTAGAGCTAGATGGATATTATGAGGATTCTAATTTAGAAACTGTTGTAGATTCATCAAATGTTAAGAGTGGTTTATATTATGTTAAGCTTAGAATATCAAATGATATTTATGAAGAAACAGTAAAGGTATGTGAGTTTGAAATTATAAAGAATGAGAATTCATATCATGATGTCTTATTCACATATACATACGGAGACAATAATTATGAATATAGATATGTAGCTTCACCAAATGAAGTGTTATCAGATAGCTTAATAGCTACAATCACTGCTGATTGGAGAACTCCAGATGATGGTTATGAATATGTATATAACGGAAGCTATAAGTATACTGCCATTACTGAAGACACTGTAATAGCAATGGTTTTGGAGAGATTTACATATGAGGTTCAGTTTGTAGATTCTAATGGTAATAAATTAGCTGACTCAGTAGAAAGTATTATAAATTACGATGACGTTGTATTCCCATATGTTACAATTGGTGATAAAATAGTTGCCACATGGTCATGTGGAGATGTAGAAGTATTATCTGGTGATGGAGCAAAGCTTGATGCTGAATCCTTAGCTGTAGATAGAGTTATAACCTTCACACCTAGTGCAATTATAGAATATGATCCTTTAACAGATTACGAATTTAGGAATTATTATGATGGAGTAACTGCAGGATATTTAATTACATCATATTCTGGTACTGACAACACATTGGAATTGCCTGAGTTTATTGTTGATAAAACATCACAAAGAGTATATAGAATTCTTGGAACTGATTCTAATGCATTTGCAGATAATTACACAATACATACTCTAATTATTCCTTCATCTTATACATCTATTCAAGAAGGTGCATTTGGTTATATGAAACAGTTGTATTCAGTCGTGATACCTTCAAACCATATAGTAGATAATGATCTAATTATTTTTGAGGGTTCATATACTATTGCTGAATATATGTATTATGGTGATACAAATCCTATATCAAATGAATATACATTTGGAGATTTAGCTTCAATTGCGTCACTTGGTCATTCATATTCAAGTGGTTCAATAATAGTAAAGGATGGAGATTATGTATATTATACATATAATAATGAAACATATCTTGTTCAGTTTACTAATGATAATTTAGAAGCTAATATAGTATTCCCATCAACTCTAGGAGGAAATAGCTATACTATAAGAAATGATGCAATTTACGTTCCAGAGGAATATTTTGCCGACGACCTTGATAAATATGTTAGAGTTAGTATTACAATTGATAATGTAAAAGTTTCAAGTTATGCCTTTAGAAATGCTAACTTAAAATCACTTTCATTAGGTAATAGTGTAATCATTAATGGTGAAGGAATTTTTAAGGATGCAATCATAGAAAATGTTTATTTAGGATCAAGTGTTACTGTAATTACAAGTGGATTCTTTATGGGGTCTGTAATCAATAATATTTATATTAGTGGAATTATAACATCTATTGCTGAAAATGCATTCTTGTATACTTATCAGTTTAACCAAGATATAAGAATTTATTTTAAGGCTTCTGAATCTGATATTAATCCTACAGTAGCAGATGGAAATGATGAATATAATTCAATAGAAAAATTATATAATCAAACATTTTAATATAGTTATTTGATAAAATAAAATAGTATGATATAATTAACGTGTATTTTGTGATTTTTAAATAAAAATCAAAGAAATCTCTTGTTTTATATTGTATGAATTAGGGACAAGAAGTATCTTGTCCCTTTTTATTAAATAGAAGGGGTATATGTATGAAGATATTAATCGTTGGATTAGGCCTTATGGGTGGTTCATATGCAATGGGTCTTACACAAAAGGGACACCAAATTTATGCATGTGATATTAACAATGAGTCAATTGAATATGCAAAGAGTAATAATCTTATTGTAGATGGTTGTGATGATGCATCTAAATATATCCCTACTATGGATATGATTATTATTGGATTATATCCAAATTATATTGTTGATTTCTTAAAAAAATATAATAAGCTTTTTAAGAAGGGACAGCTCATTACTGATTTATGCGGTATTAAGACATATTTTATTTTAGAGGCACAAAAGTATTGTGGTGATGCTGAATATATTTCGCACCATCCTATGGCTGGTCGTGAAAAGAGTGGTGTTATGTATGCGAATACTGAAATGTTTAAGAAGGCTAATTTCTTAATAACACCAACAGAAAAGAACACAGCTCATGCAATTGAGATGATGAAGGCTTTAGGATTAGACCTAGAGTTTGGAAGAATAAGTGTTGTAACACCAGAACATCATGATGCTATTATCGCATATACTTCACAATTGACACACGCAATCGCAGTATCACTAGTAAATGCTGATACTGATATTGATTCAAAGAACTTTGTTGGAGACTCATATCGTGATCTTACAAGAATAGCTAAGATTAATGAAGAACTATGGAGTGAATTATTTTTTGATAATAAGGATGCCCTATTAAAGAAGATAGGTGATTTTGAACGTGAACTTGATGACATCAAGACTGCGTTAATTAATGGAGATAAGGAGCTTTTAAAGAAGAAGTTTATAAGCTCTACTAATCATAGAAAAGAGATGGAATAATGAAGAAGCTACATATTAATTTATCTGATCATTCATATGATATTATAATTAAGGATAATCTTATTGATGATTTAAGTGAATATGTTAAGGAAGTATACTCTAATAAAAAGATTTATGTTATTACTGATTCTAATGTAGCACCCCTATATCTTACTAGAGTTATGAAGGCTTTAGAGAATGATTATGAGGTAAAAAGTGTAGTACTTCCAGCTGGAGAGAAATCTAAATCATTTGCTGTATATCAAGAGGCTTGTGAGAAGCTTATTGATTTGAATATTAGACGTAATGAATTACTTTTAGCACTAGGTGGTGGAGTAATAGGAGATTTAACAGGATTTATAGCAGCGACTATTTATCGTGGAGTTCCATATATTGGAGTACCTACATCACTTCTTGCTCAAATGGATTCATCTATTGGTGGTAAGACTGGTATTGATTTTTACAATAGAAAGAATATCATTGGGGCTTTTAAGCAGCCTTTAAGAGTATTAATTGACCCAAGAACATGTGACACTCTATCACGTGAAGAGTTTGTTAATGGCATGGGTGAATTAATTAAGCATGGTGCTATTGGAAATCCAAAACTATTAACACTTGTAGAAAATGGTGTTGATAAAATGACTGAGGAAATTGTTTTAGAGTCTTTAACGGTTAAACAAGCAGTTGTAGAAATTGATGAGTTTGATCAAAAGGAAAGAATGTTCTTAAACTTCGGACATACATTTGGACATGCAATAGAGCTTAAATATGGTTATAAGCATGGACAGGCAGTAGCTAATGGAATGCTTATGGCATTAAAGTTTGGTATTGATATGGGTGAAACTAACCCTAAGTGCTATGATGTTATTTATAATATATTAAAGAATTGTGGATTCCCAATAAAGGAATATAATTATAAGGATTATTTACCTGAAATGGCATATGATAAGAAAAACCTAGCAGGTGTTATTAGATTTATCTTTATTAAGGATTTTGGTGTTCCAGAATTATATGAGATAGAAGAGACTAAAATAAAGGATTTGATGTAAATGAACGTAATTATAACTCCATCAAAGCTTAAGGGTGATGTAATAGTACCACCATCTAAAAGCTTATCTCATAGAGCAATTATTGCGGCATCCCTTGCAGAGGGGCGTAGTAAGATATCAAATATTATATATAGTGAAGACATTAATGCGACAATAGATGCGATGATATCTCTTGGAGCTCATATTGAAAAATATGATGATTATTTAATTATTGATGGTTCATCTCCTAAAAGAGTAGGTAATGTCATTAATGCTAATGAATCAGGATCTACTATTAGATTTATGATTCCTATTGCACTAGTAGTTGATTCTCCTATTACCTTTGAGGGAAGAAACAATCTAGTAAATAGACCACTTGATGTATTTACACAAATATTTGATGAGCTTGGAATTAAATATGAGCGTGGTGAAAAGTACCTTCCTATGAAGGTTTATAATGGATTAAAGCCTGCAACCTATAAGGTTAGAGGTGATGTATCTAGCCAATTCATCACAGGACTTTTATATGCCCTTCCATTACTTAATGGAGATTCAAAAATTGAGATTACAACAAAGCTTGAATCAAAGGGATATATTGATTTAACAATGGATGTTTTAAAGAAGTTTGGAATTACAATTAAAACAGATGATTATAAAACATTTGATATTAAGGGTAATCAAAAATATAAGCCACTTGATTATACAGTTGAGGGTGATTATTCGCAGGTAGCCTTCTGGGCAGTTGCGAATACACTTGGAAGTGACATTAATATTTTATGTATGAATGAGAATTCTTATCAAGGAGATAAGAAGATTATTAGTGATATTAATGATTTTGGTGGTAAGGTATATTTTAAGGATGGTATGTTTAAATCAGATTCTAGTAAAACACATGGTACCACAATTGATTTTGCAAACTCACCTGACCTAGGTCCTATACTAACTGTTCTTGCAGCATTATCAGAGGGACATTCAACATTTACATCTGTTGAGCGTCTTCGTATTAAGGAATGTGATAGAGTTACATGTATGGTAGAGGAGCTTAAGAAGATGGGAGCTAATCTTATAGATGCAGGCAATACTATGGAAATTGATGGTGTTAGTATGCTAAAGCCATCACTAGATCTTGATTCACATAATGACCATAGAATTGTTATGGCCTTAGCAATTGCCTCTACAAAATGTAGTGGTAAGATAAGAATATTAAATGCTAGTGCTATAAAGAAGAGCTACCCTCATTTCTTTAAGGCGTTTGAGGCAGTAGGAGGTATTGTAGAATATGAAGACTAAATTAGATAATGCGCGTGAAAGAATTAATGAAATAGATTTAGAAATGATAAAGCTATTTAAGGAAAGAATGAACGCTGTTAATGATGTGGTCTCATATAAGCTTGAGAATAATCTTCCTGTCCTTGATAGCTCAAGAGAGCAGGATTTGATTGAAAAAAATCTTAAGGCTTTAAATTCTAAGGAACTTGAGGAGTATTATCTTACATTCTTTGATGGAGTATTAAGATCATCAAAGGATTATCAAAAGAAGATTAAAGGAGAATAAGATGAAGGTTTTTGCTTTACTTGGAGAGCATCTAGGTCATAGCTATTCTCCAATTATTCAAAAAAAGCTTTTTGAGCAAAAGGGCTTAGATTATGATTATAAGCTTCTTGAGATTAAAAAGGATGAAATTAAAGAAACACTTGATAAGCTTAGAAGCGGGGAATATGCTGGCTTTAATGTGACTATTCCATATAAAAGAGAGGTAATGCAATACCTTGATGAAATTAAGGATGAGGCATTAGCTATTGGAGCTGTTAATACAATCAAGTGTGAAAATGGTAAGCTTGTTGGATATAATACAGATTATTATGGATTTAGTGATGAACTTAAATACTATAATATAGATGTTTTTAATAAAACATGCTATGTGCTTGGTACAGGAGGAGCTTCCCTTGCAGTAAAAAAAGCACTAGGTGATTTAGGTGGTAAGGTGGTATCTGTATCAAGAACTAAGAGTGATGATACTATTACCTATGATATGCTTGATATTAAAAATGATGAAATAGTAGTTAATACTACACCACTTGGAATGTATCCAAATGTTGATGCATCTCCTTTAAAGGAAGAGGATGCAAGAAAGGCTTTAGCCATCGTAGATATCATTTTTAATCCTTCAGTAACTAAGCTTATGAGCTATAATAAGAATAGCTATAATGGACTTCTTATGCTTATAGGACAAGCTTGTAAGGCACAAGATATTTGGCTTTCTAAGCATTATGATGTTAATTATGATTATATGATTAAATATGTGGAAGGAGTGATTTTAGGTGAATAGCTTTGGTAGATTATTTAGAGTTTCAATTTATGGAGAATCTCATGGAGTCTCAATTGGAGTGGTAGTTGATGGTGTAAAGCCTGGAATTAAGCTTTCTGTTGATGATTTTAAATCAGATCTTTTAAGAAGAAAGTCTGGAGGAATAGGAACTACTCCTCGTATTGAGCCAGATGAGGTCATGATTGAATCTGGTGTATTTAATGGATTTACTACTGGTGCACCTATATCATTAAGATTTATCAATACAAACACAAAGAGTAAGGATTATTCGAATCTTGTAGATCAGCCAAGACCAGGTCATGCTGATTTTACAGCTCATGCTAAGTATGATGGATTTAATGATTATAGAGGTGGAGGACATTTTAGTGGTAGAATCACTTTAGGAATGGTAGCTGCAGGTGTTATTGCAAAAAAGATGCTTGAGGGTGTAACATTCCAAACTAAGATTTTAAATCTTAATGGTGAGACTGATACTAAGAGGTTCCAGGATATTATTAAGTCTGCAGTAGAGGCTCATGATTCTATTGGAGGAATAATAGGACTTACAGTAAATGGAGTACCAGTTGGTCTTGGTGAGCCATATTTTGATTCACTTGAATCAACAATTTCACACCTAATGTTTTCAATAGGTGCAGTAAAGGGTATTGAATTTGGAAAAGGATTTGACGGTGTGTCATTGAAAGGTTCTGAATTTAATGATAGAATAATAGACGAGACTGGAAAGACAGCTACAAACAACAATGGTGGAATCAATGGAGGTATATCTAATGGTAATCCAATTGATTTAAAGGTGTTTGTAAAGCCTACACCAAGTGTAGGAGTTCCACAGGATACATATAACTTTAAGGATAAAGAGGTCAATTCACTTCTTATTGAAGGAAGACATGATGCGGCTATTATTCTTAGAGCAATGGTTGTATGTGAGGCTGCGTGTGCAATTGCATTATGTGATGCAATGCTTATAAATAATGCATACAAGAAATAGAAAAGGAGATATTAATAATTATGAGTAACAAAAGAATTGCAATCGTAGGTGCAGGACCTGCAGGACTAGCTGCTGCAAAGGATTTACTTACAGCTGGTTATAGTGTAGATATTTTTGATAAGGAGAATTTTGCTGGAGGAGTTATGGCATTTGGTATTCCATCATTCAGATTTAAGATGGATGCTATTGAGAAGCAAGTAGCTCCAGTAAGAGATTTAGGTGGAGTATTCCATTTTGGATGTGATTTAAAGGAATCTGATTTCTTAAAGATGGCAGAGGAATATGATTATGTATATCTAGCATTTGGTCTTACTAAGGTTAGACATTTAGGAATTCCTGGTGATGATTTAGAAGGATCATTAAATGCTTTAGAGTTCTTAAGACAATATAACTTTGATGATAAGCTAGAGCTTACAAAGAATAGACCACAGCTTCATGGAACTGTAGTAGTTGTAGGAGCAGGAAATGTTGCAATGGATGCAGCTAGAGTTGCTACAAGATGTGGAGCAGAGAAGACTATTATTGCATATCGTCGTAGCCGTGATGAGGCTCCTTGTACTAAGGCTGAGATGGATCAGGCTGAGGGTGATGGAGTTATTATGCAATTCCTTAATAACCCAGTTGAGGTTCTTGGTAAGGATGGTAAGGTTTGCGCTGTTAAGTGTGAGGTAATGGAGCTTTCTGAGCCAGATGAGTCAGGACGTAAGAAGCCAGTTGGAACAGGAAAGTTTGTTACAATTGATTGTGATTATATAATTTCTGCAATTGGACAAATCCCAGATATGGATGTTTATAATGTTGGAAAGCTTACAACAGACCATGGATATCTTAAGGCTGTAGCTAATACAGGTGAGGCATTCCAAACATCAGTAGACAATATTTATACAGGTGGAGATATTGTTAAGGGAGCTAAGACAATTGGTGTAGCTCTAAAGTGTGGTAAGGACTTCGCAAAGCTTGTAATTGCGAACGATAATAAGTAAAAATATTAGGTGCTAGTGCTCTAGCACCTCTATTTTTAATAAAGATTACATTTTGTAATTGATTTTTGGTCTATAAAAAATGTATAATTAAAATAGATACTTTTTATAATTGGTGAGAGGTGAACAATTATGTTATTAATTACAGATAAGTTAATAGGTATGATTACATGTGGAGCTTTTGGTGGATTATTAATTGTATTAATCATAGCTGCTATAGTTTCACAAATTGTTGCAAAGAAGGCAAAGAATAAACCAGCTCCAAAGGTTGTTGCACAGCCTAAGCAAGCTGCAAAGCCTGCTGAACCAGTTGAGGAGCCTGAAGAGGAAGAAGAGACTGAGGATGAAAATGTTAGTGCAGCAGCTGCAGCAGCAGTTGTAGATCAAGAGCCTACATTAGAGGAGCAGGATGATACTGAAGAGGATGAATCTGAGGAAGATGCTACAGAGGCTTCAAATGATGAAGAGGCTGTAGAAGCAAATGATGAGGAAGAAGAATCTGAGGAAGATGCTGAAGAGCCAGCTGCTGAAGAAGAGACTGAAGAGGAAACTGCTGAGGAAGAATCTTCTGAAGAGCAAGAGATAGAGGATGAATCTGAGGAAGATGCTACAGAGGCTTCAAGTGATGAAGAGGCTGTAGAAGCAAATGATGAGGAAGAAGAATCTGACGAAGAGTCTGAAGAGGAATCTGATGAAGAGGCTGAAGAGACACCTGCTGAAGAGGAAACTGCTGAGGAGGAAGCTCCTGCTGAGGAAGAGGAAGAGTCTGATGAGGAATCAGATGATGATATCGTATTTGCTAGCAGTGTAGATGAAGAAGAATCTGAAGAAGAGACTGAAGAGGAAACTGAAGAGGAATCTGAGGAAGAGGCTGAAGAGACACCTGCTGAAGAGGAAACTGCTGAGGAGGAAGCTCCTGCTGAGGAAGAGGAAGAGTCTAATGAGGAGAGCAGTGAGGTAACACCTAATGCTACTACTGGAAGATATGCTGGTAAGTATATTATTACAGAGGATGCTACAGGTGCATTTAGATTTAAACTAATTGCTTCTAATGGACAATCATTAATTGTTTCTGAGGGATATACTACTGAGGCTGGATGCCGTAGAGGAATCGATACTATTAAGAGAAATCTAACTACTGGAAGAGTAAAGATTGATGCTGATAAGCATGACCTATATTTCTTTACATTAGTTTCTAAGCAAAATAGAATTCTTGCGCAATCTGCATCATATAAGACAAAGGATTCAGCTGTTAGAGCTTCTGAGTCATTCAAGAAGTTTGCTTTAACAGAGAATATTATCTTTGATTCTGAGGCAGTTGATAAGGATGCAACAGATGTTGAAATTGCTGATGTTGAGTTCGAGCTTAAGGAAGGTGGAGAATATACAATCGAGCAGGATGATCATGGATTCATCTATGTGTTAAAGGCTTCTAATGGAGTTAAGATTGTTACATCTCAGGATTATGCTTCTGCAAGTGCCGCAAAGGATGCTTATGAAAGATTTAAGGATGCTGTTTATAATGGTGAATGGCAAATTGTTAAGGATAAGAATGGAAACTTCCAATTCAAGCTATATCTAAGACGTAGACTTGTAGTTGCAGGAGAGCTTTACCAATCTAAGGATCAGGTAAAGTCTACAATAGCTTCAATTAAGTCTTGGGCTGAGAAGGCTGAATTCGAGGAAACAACACCTGAAGAAGAATAATTTATAGTAAATTGACCACATTGAAAAATGTGGTCTTTTCTTTTTTAAATTTTATCTTGCATATAAAAATACGTTATGTTATAATAAAGGGGCTGTTGAATAAGATGGTCCGGTAGTTCAGTTGGTTAGAATGCCTGCCTGTCACGCAGGAGGTCGCGAGTTCGAGTCTCGTCCGGACCGCCACTTATTTTTAATGGCTAATTAAATATATATGATGCACTCATAGATCAATTGGATAGATCGTTTGACTACGGATCAAAAGGTTGAGGGTTCGAGTCCTTCTGGGTGCGCCAGCTTATGGAGGTTTAGCTCAGTTGGGAGAGCATCTGCCTTACAAGCAGAGGGTCAGCGGTTCGAGCCCGTTAACCTCCACCATTTGCCGACATAGCTCAATTGGCAGAGCAACTGACTTGTAATCAGTAGGTTGAGGGTTCGATTCCTTTTGTCGGCACCATTCTTGATATATATAGAGGTATTTGGTACCTCTTTTTTGTTTTTTTATTCAAATGATAGCCTTAAAGTATTAAGGTTTTAATGTAGAAATGGTATAATATAATTATATAGAATAGGAGTGATTTTATGAGAAAAACTAAAATTATATGTACACTTGGACCTGCATCAGATTCATATGATGTATTAAAGAAGGCTATTGAGGCTGGTCTTGATTGTGCTAGACTTAATTTTTCACATGGTACATATGAAGAAAAGAAGGCTAAGATTGATTTAATTCATAAATTAAATAAGGAGCTTGGAACTAATGTTCCAGTATTATTGGATACAAAGGGACCTGAAATTAGAGTTCGTAATTTTGAAGGGGATAGGATTCTTTTAAATGAAGGTGATGAGTTTAGATTATCACCTGACCCAAATCTATTAGGTAATAGTAAGATTTGTGGACTTACTTATCCAAATCTTGCTGATTATGTTAAGATTGGTAATAAGATTCTAGTTGATGATGGAAAGATTCAATTAGATGTAATTGGAATCGAGGATAGGGTACTTGTTACTAAGGTTTTAAATAGTGGAAGTATTTCTAATCATAAGTCAATTAATATTCCAGATGTAATTGTTAATATGCCATATCTATCTAAGGTAGATAAGGAGGATATTATCTTTGGATGTGAAAATGATGTTGATTATATAGCTGCATCATTCGTACGTCGTCGTCAGGATGTCCTTGATCTTAAGGCTTTATTACATGAGCATGGTGGAGATAATATTAAGATTATTTCTAAGATTGAAAACACTGAAGGTGTTTCAAATATGGATGATATCATTGATGAATCAGATGGTATTATGGTAGCCCGTGGAGATTTAGGAGTTGAGGTTGCATATAAGAAGCTTCCTTCAATTCAAAAGGATATGATTAATAGATGCTATCGCAAGGGTAAGATGGTTGTTACAGCAACTCAAATGCTTGATTCTATGCAACAAAATCCAAGACCTACACGTGCAGAGGTATCTGATGTTGCAAATGCAGTATATGATTCTACATCATGTACAATGCTTTCAGGTGAAACAGCTGCTGGAAAGTATCCTATTGAAGCAATTAAGGCTATGAGTGATATCGATAGATATGCTGAGGAAGATATCAATTATATGAATAGATTCACAAAGAATCATATTTCACTAGGACAAGATGAATTATCAGTTCTTGCCAATGCTGCTGTACTTGCTTCATTCCAAACAAATGCTAAGGCAATTATTTGTGTTACAATGCATGGAAAGACTGCTGAAATCATTTCAGCATATAGACCAGAGTGCCCTATTATAGCTATTACAGTTGATCCTAAGGCATGCAGACAATTAAATCTTGCATGGGGTGTAGTACCTGTTCCTGCTGAAAAGAAGAAATCAACTGATGAGCTTTTCCTATATGCTATTGAGAAAGCAAAGGAAACTGGCCTTGTTAAGAGTGGAGATAACGTTGTAATTACTACATCATCAATAATTGGTGTTGGAGTAACAGATACATTAAAGCTTCATACTATTAAGTAATATAGTGACGTTGCCCAATGGAGGGTAACGTCATTTATTTTTGTCTCTTTCGTATAGAATTGATTTTTAGAAAATAAAATAGTATAATACATATATGAATGCCTTTTTGACATTTTTTGATGAGGAAAGAAAAAAGTTAGTGAAATTACGGAGGTACTATTATGGCAAATCTAGTGGAGAAGATTAAAACCAATGTAGAGCTTGTAGCGCAATTAAAAAATAAGATTAAACAGGGTGAGGATAATCATGCTCAATATAAGGCATCTATAAATGCGTTAGAGCTTAATAATGAAATTATGGCTTATTTTGAGAAAAGTAAGGATGGAGAGGCACCTGCAGGTGAGTGCCTATCAAGAGTTTATGCATTATTACAAACTTTATTTGTATCAATTGATGCATTATATTCATTAAATATCTTATTAACAAGAAATAAGAATAATATTAATATTAACCAAAATAGACAGTTACGTGAGCTTAAATATATTCGTAATGATGTTGTAGGACATCCAGTTAATAGAATATTCGCAAACGACGAGGTAGGATTCTGTGTATTAAAGAAGAATGATATTACAAAGAAGAGCTTTAGATATCATATCTATTTTGAGGATACTATCAAGAAGAGAGAGGTTATTGTAAACTCACTTATTGATTCTTATTATGAAGAGGCAAATAAGTTCTTAGAGCGTCTTGTTTCATATAAGGATGATAAGAATGATGAAATCTTTGCTAAGATTAAGAGAATTGCTATTAAGCTTCAGGCTGATGAGGAAATAAGAGAAGAGATTCTACAGCTTCGTAGCTTATATATTTCAAAATATCCAGCTCAAGCAAAGACTGACGTTAGATTTATGTGGCGTGTAGAGGTCTTAATGAGACTTCGTACATTCCTAGATCCTAAGGATAAGGAAATTAAAGAAATTATCAATTATGCATCAGGATATCAATTAACTAAGCTTAGTGAGCTTATTCAATCATATGATGCTATTAATGAGAAGAGTATTGTTCCTAATAAACTTCGTGAGCCAAAGGGATTATCTCAAATCGATAAGCTAGCAGATAGCAATCCAGTTTTAGCAGAGGCTATTAAGAATCTACACGATATGACTCATCCTCTATTTAATGCTGGACTAGATAAGCTTATTGCTGCATGCAATAAGGATACTCCTTATGCATTAAAGTATTTAACACAAATTAAGAAGTTCAAGGAAATGGGTGAATCAGATATGGTTTACTGCCTAGGTGTTGTTGTTAAGAATCATCGTAAGTAATATAACGTTTTCATATAAAACAACACTTGCTGTTGTGTTATAATTTTGGTGTTGATTTATATTATGAAAGATGAGGTATTATACCTATGGAAGTAAGAAACGTCGCAATTATTGCCCACGTAGACCACGGAAAAACTACATTAGTTGATAAGCTATTACAAACAGCTCATACATTTAGAGACAACCAGGTTGTTGCTGAGCGTGTAATGGATGCTAATGATATTGAACGTGAAAGAGGAATTACCATTTTAGCAAAGGTAACTGCTATTCACTATAAGGATACAAAGATTAATATTCTTGATACTCCAGGTCATGCTGACTTTGGAGGAGAGGTAGAAAGAATTATGCATATGGTTGACGGAGTTATTTTAGTCGTTGATGCATATGAAGGTACTATGCCTCAAACAAGATTCGTTTTAAAGAAGGCCTTAGAGGCTCATTTAAAGCCTATTGTTGTTATTAATAAGGTTGATAAGCCAAGTGCTAGACCATTAGAGGTTATAGATGAGGTTTTAGAATTATTAATAGATTTAGGTGCAGATGAGGATCAATTAGAATTCCCAATTGCATATACATCAGCTGTTAATAATACTTCATCATTATCATCTGATTTAGAAACTCAAACAACAGGTATGGAGCCAGTTTTAGACCTTATTGTTAAGGAAATTGCACCTGCATCTAATGATGTTGATGCTCCACTTCAATTACAGCCAGCTTTAATTGATTATAATGATTTCGTTGGACGTATGGGAGTAGGAAGAGTTACAAGAGGACAAATTAAGGCAGGACAAATGTGTTCAGCTGTTCGTCTTGATGGTAGTATTGAATCATTTAGAGTTCAAAAGCTATTTACATTCATGGGTCTTGATAAGATTGAGACTGACCATGTAGAAGCAGGAGATATTTGTGCTGTATCTGGACTTAGTGATGTTTCAGTTGGTGAAACATTCTGTGATCCAGGAAAGGAAGAGGCACTTCCTCCTATAGCTATTACTGAGCCAACTGTTCAAATGACATTTGGTACTAACACTTCACCATTCTGTGGTAAGGATGGTAAGCTTGTTACTGCATCTAAGATTGAAGATAGATTAATGAAGGAAACTGAACGTGACGTTGCACTTAAGGTTGAACGTATTGGTACAGCTGAGGAGTGGATTGTTTCAGGTCGTGGAGAACTTCATTTAGGAATACTTATTGAAAATATGCGTCGCGAAGGATATGAATTCCAGGTTTCTCGTCCTAGAGCTATTATTAAGGAGGAGAATGGAGTTAAGATGGAGCCTTATGAGTATGTTGTAATTGATGCTCCAGCAGACGCAATTGGATCAGTTATTGAAATCCTTGGAAACCGTAAGGGAACTATGGAGAATATGACTAATACAGAAACTCAATCAAGAGTTACATATGTAATGCCTTCTAGAGGACTTATTGGATTTAACACAATATTTATGACAGTTACAAAGGGATATGGTATGATTTCTCATACATTCCTTGATTATAGACCTATGGAATCTGTAAATGTAGGAGCAAGAAATACTCACGTTATGGTTTCTATGGCTGAAGGACAATCAACTGCATATTCTCTTGGAGCACTTGAGGATAGAGGAGTTATGTTTGTTGAACCAGGTGAACAAATTTATGAGGGTATGATTGTTGGAGAGACTAACCGTGAGCAGGATATCGCTGTTAACGTTGTTAAGGCAAAGCAACAAACAAATACTCGTTCATCTAATAAGGATCAAACTGTTGTATTAAAGAAGCCTAAGAAGATGTCTTTAGAGGCTTGTATCGAATATATTAATGACGATGAGCTAGTAGAGGTTACACCTAATAATATTAGACTTCGTAAGAAGATTTTGGATACAGCAGAGCGTAAGAAATTTGATGCACATCAAAAGGATGCACAATAGTTTTAACAGCAAAGGAGCTTATATAAGCTCCTTTTTTGTTTTATAAGGAGGTGTTGCTATGGACTATATTAATTTAGTAAGCTCATTAGAAAAGAAGAGGTATACTAAAAAGGATAGAATAATTACTGCAGTACAGATTCCTTTAACAGGGATTATTATAGGATTTGTTGTGACGCTGTTTATATATTTAGCGTCTAAAATTATAAGTTTTTCAAATTATTTAATAAATTATAATAATTTTATATTTGCGATTGTACTCGCCACTGTATTTATCATTGCTATATTTACTACATATACTAATTATAAATATAAGGGCTATATAGGTAATGGTATTAGTATACTTTCAATGGATTATTATGGAAATAATGATTTTAATCAATATAGACTTCTATTCTTTACAATAATCAATTCTTATCTAGCTTTTTTCTTTGGATTTACATTAGGTACTGAGGCACCATCTGTTACAATTGGAGCATCAGTTGCTAAAATTGGAAATAAGGCATTAAACAAATATGATAGAGATATAGTAATGGCAGGTGGAAGTAGTGGCTTTGCGGCTGCGTTTATCGCTCCTATTGCAGGCTTTATTCACCTACTAGAGGTGCATAGACATAGAATTCGTAAGGCCTTTATTATAAAAGGAATAGTTATGATTAGTATGTCGTATATTTCTTCATATATATTACAAAGGCTTATTTGGAATAGAGAATTATTTTATTCTATGGATATCATATGGATTCCATTTAATCTTTTTTATGCAGTAATACTTGTCTCTATATTATCATTTGGTATAGGAGAGCTATTTAGCTTTGTTCATGGCATGGCACAAAGGCTTAGAGGTGGCAGATTAATGCTTTATCTAACACCAATACTTTCTTTAGGATTTTTTCTTTTGAAAAAGTATTATCCACTTTTAAGTGGTAATGGGGATATGGCAATTGATCTATCTATTTTAGATAAAGGCCTCTTTTTAATGCTTTTAATAATGATTATAAGATTTATTTTTATGATATTATCTGAAAATGCTAATGTCTCAGGAGGAACAGTATTACCTCTTATAGCTCTTGGGGCAATATTAGGAGAGATAATTGTAAGTATTATCTCAAAGAATGATCCGTCAATTCTAAAATATGAAAATACTTTTAAGGCTATAGGTATGTTTTGCTGTCTTGGGTGCGCCGCAAACATACCAATTACCTCTTATGTCCTTGCAATAGAGACATTACATACATATCAAATTTTACTATCTTTGGGGATTGCATTAATTTTTATCGTTTTTTTGAAAAAAATGATAAATTTACCATTTGCTTATAAGAAATATTATCGAATAGAATTAGATGATAGAAGCATTGTTTAATAATAAATTTTAAAAAATATGATTTTTATTATAAAAATTAGTTTAAATTGCCAAAAAATATGTTTTTCTTCATTAATTCATTTTTTTAACAAAATATTGAATATTTTTAAAAAAATAGTATAATCATAATGACATTATTGTGATGATAGGAGGATCAATTATGAGCAAGAATGTAAAAAGAATGGCCATTGATGGAAATTACGCTGCTGCATATGCTGCATATAATTTCACAGAAGTAGCTGGTATTTACCCAATCACACCATCTACACCTATGGCTGAATATATCGATGAATGGGCTTCACAAGGAAAGAAGAATCTATTTGGTATGCCTGTTAAGGTTGTTGAAATGGAGTCAGAGGCAGGAGCTGCTGGAACTGTTCACGGTTCATTAGAGGCTGGAGCTTTAACAACTACATTTACTGCATCTCAAGGTTTATTATTAAAGATTCCTAATATGTATAAGATCGCTGGAGAGCAATTACCAGGAGTTATTCACGTTGCTGCACGTGCACTAGCTTCTCAATCACTTTCAATTTTTGGTGATCACCAAGACGTTATGGCTACACGTCAAACAGGATTTGCTATGCTTTGTTCAAACTCTGTTCAAGAGGTTATGGATTTAGCTGGAGTAGCACACTTAAGTGCGATTGAGGCTTCAGTTCCATTCCTACACTTCTTTGATGGATTTAGAACTTCTCATGAGGTTAATACTGTTGAGCCAATTGATACTAAGGTATTAGCTAAGCTATTAGATAAGGATGCATTAAAGAAGTTTAGAGAGAATGCTTTAAACCCTGCACATCCTAAGACTCGTGGTACAGCACAAAACGATGACGTTTACTTCCAAACAAGAGAGCTTCAAAACTCTTATTATAAGGCAGTACCTGATATTGTTGCTAAGTACATGAAGAAGATTTCAAAGGCTACAGGACGTAACTATGCACCATTTGTTTATTATGGAGCAGAGGATGCAACTGATATCATCGTATGTATGGGATCAGCTTGTCAAGCAGCTGAGGAAGTAGTTGACTACTTAACAAAGAAGCATAAGAAGGTTGGATTATTAGAGGTACATCTATATCGTCCATTCTCTACTAAGTATATGTTTAATGTTTTACCAGAGACTGTAGAGCGTATTGCTGTTCTTGACCGTTCAATTGAGCCAGGAGCACTTGGAGAGCCATTATATCTTGACATCCAATCTGCATTCTATGGAAGACCTAACCAACCATTAATCGTTGGAGGACGTTACGGACTTTCTTCTAAGGATGTAACACCAGATATGATTAATGCTGTTTATGATAACCTAAAGAAGAAGACTCCAAAGAATCACTTCACTGTAGGTATCATTGATGATGTTAATAATTCATCTCTAGATATTAAGAAGCACATTGATACTGCTGATAAGGGAACAACAGAATTATTATTCTTTGGTCTTGGAGGAGACGGTATCGTTGGAGCTTGTAAGAATATTTCTAAGATCGTTGGAGACTATACAGATTTATATGCACAATCATATGCTGCATATGACTCAAAGAAGTCAGGAGGATCTACAAGATTACACCTACGTTTTGGAAAGAAGCCAATTCGTTCAACTTACCTTGTAAATACACCTCACTTCGTAGCATGTTCTACTGATGCTTACCTAAAGAAGTTTGATATGATCGACGGATTAAGAAATGGAGGAACATTCCTATTAAATACTTCTGTTCCTGCTGAGAACGTTGAGCAATTATTACCAAACAAGTACAAGAGATTACTTGCTGAGAAGAAGGCTAAGTTCTATATTATTAATGCTTACCAAGCTGCTAAGGACTGTGGATTTAGCGGTGGAAAGGGAGTTAATACTGTAATTCAATCAGCATTCTTCAAACTAAACCAAAATATTATGGACTTTGAGGAAGCTAAGGTTCATATGAAGGAGTTTGCAACTAAGACTTATGCTCGTAAGGGACAAGAATTAGTTGATCAAAACCATAAGGCAATTGATTTAGGAGGAGATCTTCTAGTTGAGGTTGCTGTTAAGCCAGAGTGGGCTAACTTAACTGACGATGCTAAGGTAGTTGATATGAATAGACCTGAGTTCGTACGTAACATTGCTGATGTTATGAACGCAATTAAGGGAGATTCACTTCCAGTATCTGCATTCAAGGATTTAAGAGATGGACATATGCCAGCTGGAACAGCTGCATGGGAGAAGAGAGGAACAGCTACTCATACACCATTATGGCAAGCTGAGAACTGTATTCAATGTAACCAATGTGCATTTGCATGTCCACATGCTGCAATTCGTCCATTCCTAGTATCTGAGGAAGAGGCTAAGGCAGTTCCTGCATTAAATGTTGACGGAACTGATCAACCATATCCATTATTAGATGCTGTAGGTCCTAAGTTCAAGGGATATAAGTTCACTATCGTTGTATCACCACTTGATTGTACAGGATGTGGAGTATGTATTACTGTTTGTCCTGGAAATCCTAAGAATAAGGTTCAAGATAAGAAGACTGGAGAGATGGTTACTGCAAAGGCTCTTAAACCACATCCAATCGCAGTTGCTCAACAAAGACGTGAGCCAGAGGTATGCGATTACTTCTATAACCATGTAACATATAAGAGAGAGCTTGCTGGAATTAATACAGCTAAGGATGTTCAATTCTCTAAGCCATTATTCGAGTTCTCAGGAGCTTGTGGTGGATGTGGAGAAACTCCATATGTTAAGGCAGTTGCTACATTATTCGGAGATAGAATGATGGTTGCTAATGCTACAGGATGTTCATCAATTTATTCAGGATCATTCCCATCATCACCATATACTACTGATGCTGATGGAAGAGGACCAGCTTGGGCTAACTCATTATTCGAGGACAATGCTGAGTTCGGATTCGGAATGAGAGTTGCTATCGAGACAATGCGTGATAGATTACAAAATGTTATGGCTCTTAACCTAGACAAGATGACAGAAGAGCAAAAGGCTCTATGCAATGAGTGGATTGAGAACCGTGCAGATGGTGCTAAGACTAAGGAATTAGAGCCAAAAATCGTTGCTGCATTTGAAAATGATAACGCACAATATGCTAAGGAGATTATTGATCTAAAGCAATATATTATTAAGATTTCTCAATGGATCATCGGAGGAGACGGATGGGCTTATGACATCGGATACGGTGGATTAGACCATGTTATCGCTAACAATGAGGATGTTAATATCCTAGTTGTTGACACTGAGGTTTACTCTAATACTGGAGGACAATCTTCTAAGTCTTCAAGAACAGGATCTATTGCTAAGTTTACTGCATCTGGAAAACGTGCTAAGAAGAAGGATTTAGCTTCAATTGCAATGTCTTATGGACATGTATATGTTGCTACAGTTTGCCATGGAGCTAACCAAAACCAAGTTATTAAGGCATTAAAGGAAGCAGAAGCTTATAAGGGACCATCAATCGTTATTTGTTATGCACCATGTATCGCTCATAACATTAAGTCTGGACTATACATGTCACAAATGGAAGCTAAGATGGCTACTGAGTGTGGATACTTCCCAACATTCAGATATAACCCAGATTTAGCTAAGGAAGGAAAGAACCCATTCCAATTAGACTCTGCTAAGGAGCCAAAGTGGGAGAAGTATCATGACTTCCTAATGAATGAGGGACGTTATTCTCAATTAGTAAAGGTTAACCCTGAAAAGGCACAAGCTTTACTAGACTTCAATAAGGAAGATGCACAACATCGTTTTGCACACTATATGGATTTATTAAACGATCCTCATTACACTAAGTAATAAAAGAATTGACTTACCAATTTAATTGGTAGGTCTTTTTTTTACTATTTGTTGTATAATATAGATATAGAAAAGAGGGATAATATGATTTTTGATACGATAGATCCACTTGCAAAGGCCTTGGGAGAATGGTCATATGAAACTGCAGGAATTTATAGTATTATATTAAGAATTCTTTTAGCTACAATATTGGGAGGACTAATTGGTCTTGAAAGATCATTTAGACGTCATCCTGCAGGATTTAGAACATATACTCTTGTGTCTCTTGGAAGTGCTATGTGTATGATGATAAATGGTATATTATCAGAAAGCTCTGACGGAGTAAGACTTGCGGCTGGTATTATTACTGGAGTTGGATTTTTAGGAGCTGGAGTTATTTATGTAACAACAAGATCACAGGTTAGAGGAATTACTACAGCAGCTTCATTATGGGTTACTTGTGCAACAGGAATAGCAATAGGCTCTAGCTGCTATTCGATTGCACTAATATCATTTGTTGTAGTGATTTTAACTCTTACAATAATGCCATATGTTGAGGTTTTAGTTGATAATAAAACAAAAGAAGTAGATATACATGTTGAATTACAATCAAGACCAGATTTAAAAACATTAATAACACTTTTAAGAGATAATGGCTTTTTAATAAGAAATGTTAACTATGATAGCGCATATGCTGGTACAGGTCTTTCTGTATATAGCCTTTCTATAAATTGTGGCAAGACTGGCTATAGAATGAAGGAATTGGTAGAATTAATGAAAAAAGAACCCTATGTCTCATATGTAGAGGCAATATAGTAAAAAAATAGCACTTTTTAAAAATAAATTTAGTAAAAGTATAAATCACCTTCCTATATAATTAGTGGAGGTGATTTTTTATGAGTAAGCTTACATATTGTGGACTAAATGATGTATACTTCAAAAAGCTATTAAAGGAGAATAAGGAATTATTACCAAGGCTTTTAAAGTGGATATGTAATATAGATGTTACATATGATGAAATAGTTATGCAGAATGTAGAGATACAAGATGAGGTAAAGCTAAGAACAACAAGGTTTGATATCGCAATTAAGGTATGTAATCTAAGAATAGATTTAGAAAGCGAGAATCAAAGCCATGGAGATTTAGAATATTATAATAATAGAAAACTATATTACCTATCAAGGCTACATTCACAGTCATATGATAAGATAGATTACAATCAAATGAATAAGAGCTATGTAATATTCTTATATAACTTTAATATGGGATATGATAATTAAATAACAGAATCTGTAATGTATAACAAAACAGCAGGAATAGAATATCCTCAATTGAAGATATACGATATAAAATTGTCAAAGGTCAATAAAAGTAGTACAATAGAATTAGAAAGATTATTCGATTTACTAAAAAGCCGAGATATAGAT
>Ga0310694_10000440_pt1 | contig 54648 bp, 48 predicted proteins | sample 174DNAGHGhighgp2_FD_203884 | JGI IMG/M metagenome (GOLD analysis project Ga0310694, IMG submission 203884) | Sheep rumen microbial communities from Palmerston North, Manawatu-Wanganui, New Zealand - 1742 DNA GHGhigh gp2 (v2) (version 2) | ecosystem: Host-associated > Mammals > Digestive system... | reverse complement strand
GGGCTATATCTAGAATATTTGTCCCAACGATCAAAATGGCTCCATCCGATGAAACGACTTGTCAACATTGTCAGTAACGCGAATCCAATAATGGCCTTCCTTGCAATTAGTTGACATGAGCATAGTACTACGCTCAAAGCTAAACATGTCAAAACAATGTACTTTTTCATTATTTATTAGGATTTGGTATTGTTGTTATCCAGTCCATCGTAATATTTATAGGCGCCATGGCACCAGTTACTGGAGCTCCGTCTTTAAACATATTTGTTATTATAGGTTGTATATTATTCTGCCAATATTTACTATATCCAGTAAATGGGGGTTTAAAAAATGATTCCGCAGACATAGGATTAGTAACACGAATCGCTACTACAGCATCTCCATTTTTATTAAATCCTAAAAATCTCCATTCAAAGCTATAAGATCCCGTAACAGATGATGCCATATTTCCTACTGCCTTTCCTATGCTTTCATTTATAATAGTAGCAAATGCTGTTTCTATATCATGAACAAAAACAAACAACCGCTTGTAACCAAGACTATTTAGTGAAAAATCAATTTGATTATTTAGCTTTGAATCTTTTGTCTTATTAAAAAGATATTCTTGAATCATATCGTATCGTTCAGCCAAAGTGTTATTATTGGTTGTAAATTGTTGGACGAAGGCTGAATTATCTGTAAGGTGAACACTACTTGGCATCGTACCAAGAAAAAATAACAAAACTAAATCAAGTGGTTTTAAATTATTAAGAGGGGATGAGTTCATCTCTTCAGAGGGTTCCGGTTCTTCATAATCATTCGCCTGCACTTCACTCCATTCAACCACATCGTGATTCCCATAACTAGAACGGTATACTCCGTTATCAAAATCATAAAAATAACACCCATTCGCATCTACATGTTGGATTGGATTATTTCCACACCAGGCATAGGGTGATATGTGGTAGTATTTTTCGCATAACGGATCCATAGTTGTGGTGCGCATAATTGTAGCGTAGTACATGCGCGCCTTACTATCGTATTCGTTTAATTCATGAGCAGTCACTAACTCCTTACTGTTATACAGATATGGCTGCACACTCAGTGTATTTGATTGCATAGGTACACCGGAAGCATAATACTGAGTTTGCTGCACGACGTCATCTGTCGTGGATCTGACTACGGCACAGATATTGCCAAGATGGTCTTTGAGATAATGGAAATATGCGCCGTCAGTATAGTAGCCGATGGTATTGTGAATGCGTTGTATTGTATCGGTTCGAGAAAATTTATTCTCTATGGAACCGGCATACTCAGTAACAAGAAAATCGATAGTATCCACATCCAATGCATAGTGAACAATCCCATGTATCGGTGTAATGGCTGTAGAAGGAACTGTGTAAATGATTGACCTATATTTGTGGCCAGTGGCATCGTATAAGTTGACAATTTGATTCCCATTTCCGAATTGTATCGTATCCGGCAGATTGAGAAGGTTATAATGTATTACACTTATACCACGGTCTATGTCCAATATCAGATTTCCGTTGGCGTCATAACGCATAGTAGTGTCTGTATGATGGTATCTATTTATGAATGCAAACATCAGATTTTGATTTTTTCAATATATTCATATAGATACTTTATACTATAACCGATCTCTTCTTCTGGCAAGGATAACTTAGTTCTATTTCTATCCATAAAATAGTTCAACTTTTCAATATCTCCAATCCCGCTAGTAATAAATATTTCCTCACCATTTTTTAGCCGTAGCGTTATGATTTGAATATAATCAGTAAGAGTGGTTCCATACACATGATACATCCACTCCTCTACATCAATTGAATCAAAGGTATGAACTTTATCTCTATGAATGTATGTAAATACCCTACTTCCCAAATTAATTGACAAAGAAGAATATTTATTATATTCAAATAATTTCCATCGACAATAAAGAAAGGGAATAGGAAACAAAATCAAAAAAGCCGCAAATACCCAAGCAATAATATGTGGATGAGAGAAATACAAATCAATACATAATCCTCCAAAAATCCACGATAGTAAGACAGACTTAAAAATGCCCAATGTTATGTATGATGTCTGTTGGGGACTAAAAATATATTCTTTTTCACTATTCTCAATTTTCATTGTTACATTCCTCCTCTATTAATAACCATTCCAATAGATATCCATCATATAGTTATAATTGCCATATTGCGTATTTATCGTATTCGTTATATCAACAAATCCTTGTCCAAGTATTTTACTGCCTTCAACACTAATTAAAGCAATGAGCATCTCTGGATTTTTTGAGGCATAAATACCTAGTCCTATCGAAACAGCATCAGATATATTCTCTAGTGTCCAGCCTTCGGATTGAACACGTTTAAAGAGGTTGTATCCTTCTGCAATAGTAAGAGCTGTCGAAAAACTTTTCAAAAATTTAACATATTCAGTATTAATCTTGGCTGTTTCTGCTAAACGAGTGAAAAGAGCAAGATTATATTCAAATAAATCATTTTGGAAGATATCACAAACTTGCAAAAATAATTCATGTGTTTTAATATCATTCATTAAGATTGGATCTTCCACTGGTTTTGTTCCATAAGATATCCAACGTCCTAACTCCTTGTTATAATAGCCTCCTCCTGATGAATAGAATTTGCCTTTAATGTTATCTCCTACATGATAGTTACCACCACCATGGCTACCTATCAATTCAAATTGCAGTATGTCCCAATAAGTCGTAAATTCCCACCCTTCTTCATCACACATATATACACCTTGATCCCAGTGGTCCATATCTATATATAGAATATCATAATCTTTATTTACAACAATTAGATTATAATCATGACTAAATCCGGTCATCCCCCCTAATCCCATCCAGTCGATAGCATTGACAAAGTTATTATTGGCATATGCGTATGGCGATTGCCAGGGAGTCTGTTCTGCCAGCGGGTCTATCGTGGTAAAACGACCGGTCGGAGCATAATACCCGCGGAAACCGTAATCATAGGTGTTCAATCCATGAGCTTCGACAAACTCCTTACCGTTATACAGGTACGGTTGTTTCTCCCGTCCAGAACTGATAGACATCGGCACACCTGAAGCATAATAGAGTGAACTCTGTATAACTGAATCTTTTGTAGAATTGACAACAGCACACACATTACCCAGATGATCTTTGATGTAATGGTAGTACGTGCTGTCGGTATAGTAACCTGTCGTGTTATGAATACAAATTGTGGTATCTATAGGAGTATATATCCGCTCTATATTGCCGGTATACTCTTTTAGACAATACCATGCTGTATCAATACCATACGGCAAATGCGTCACTTCATGTTGGGGAGAAGTTGCCGTATGAGGAACAGTATAACTGAGAGATTTGTATTTCCGGCCGGCTGCATCGTACAAGTTGATAATCATACAACCGTTGCTGAACTGTACCGTATCCGGCAGGTTGAGGATATTGTATTTGATAGCGCTAATGCCTCTGTCTGCGTCGAATATCAAATTTCCATTTGCATCATAGCGAAAAGTGGTATCTGCTTGTGTTTCGGCGTTATGATATTCAATAATATTATACCCGTCGGCATCCTGCCCATGGTCGGTAACAGACAGCAGCCGATTGCCTTCATTGCCATACCAATAGGACAAGTCGTCTATTTTGCGATGATTGTTATAACGTTTGAGGTAAGATATGTTCCCTGCCTCGTCGTATGTAAACAACTCACTATTAGATGTTCCGTTTTCAGTTAGACGCACAGACGACAGCAAGCGGTTCTGCGCATCATAGGAATAGGAAAATGTACATGCCGTATCCCTGTTTGCCATATATGCCGCAGCGATATTGCCGTTGCGACAAGCACCGACACCCAACGGGAGACTGTCTGCGTAGTACAATCTCTCGGAGAAATGCTTGTTGCGTGTCTCTGTCAGCATATTGCGCATATCGTAGGAATATCTGATGGTATCCCGATTATTATGTAACAAATTTTGTGCCACGTGCCCTATGCTGTCATACGAAAATACAGATAAAATGATTTCTTCTTCATTATTGAGCTGATAGCGGACGCTTTTTGCTCTTCCTGCGTGATCGTATATATAGCGATAGTGCTCATTGACGACTTCATCTTCCCTGTGACGCTCCGTCTTTTGCTGCGCCACTGAACCGTCAAAGAGATATTCGATACCGCTTGCCACAGACCGGATGCTGTCTTCCACGCTTCGGTTTTGTATGATACGTCCGTTAATATCATAATAATAAGCGGTAGATGTATAGCCATCTTCTGACAAATTATAAATACGTGTTCCTGTCAGTAGTCCTGTTGAATTATCGTATTTCGGCACATAACCTGATTCTTCGGAGAAACGCAATTTCTGCCGAACCGGCGTGGGTAGGATGTCCAGAAAATCGTAATTGTCGTAATAATTGACCGTAAGCAGACGAATGTTTTTATTTTTTAGCAATCGGGATGCGTAGCCTGTTCCTTTTAAAGGAAAAGAATAATTGTGTCCAAAGTGCTCCACTTGCCATTTGTCTGCAAAAAACGCCATCAGTTCAGCATACGTCTGTTCAAGAACTATCTCTGCAATATATAGGTAACGCCCGATGGAGTCATAGGCGCACATTGTCCACTTGCCGGCAGTTCTCTGGTTGCCGTCTTGTTTAAGAACCAGTTGGTTATATTTGTCGTACACCATATATTGCGCTTCGCACCCCGGTAAACGCCGGTATGTCATATTACCTTTGCTATCATATCTGTAACAATACGCGGTAGCCTTCAAATAGGGGTTATTCAGCGGGTATGAGCCATTGTTTAATTTGGAATCCGGCAAAGCGGGCAACACAAAACACAGTCGCCCCAACCCGTCATAGACATAGTAAGTGGTATTGTTATCACGTTTCTCCATGATTTTTCTACCCTGCATGTCCGTATAGGTGATAAGGGTATGACCGTCCTCGTCTTTGATGGTGTTTTTGTACAAGGTTGCTTCCGCATAATACGTTCCATCCGTATGCAAGGCACTGTCTGACCCTACGGTGTAGATACGCACTTGATCTGCGGCGTCATTCAAATCATATGTTTGTTCCGCTCCGTAACTTCGAAAACTCTCCCCCGGACGTATCTGTTTTGTCTGTCGTCTCAATGCGGAGTTTTCGTATTCCGTTTCTGTATAAGGATAATCATCTCCATAATCGGTCTGCGCCTGTTCCCGAATAGCAGCAATAGCCATCCTCTCCACCTCCGTATTCATGACGACAGGCAACCATTGACGTGCAGCGTGGCATTTGTCGTGATAGTCTGTAACAGCAACCAGATCGTTTTTGCCTGGTGTTATACCCAGCGCAATTGACTCGTTTACCCGACCAAGACCGTCCATATACTGCAATGTTGTACGAACGCGGATACCGCTACTCATAGACGGACGTCCGCCATTCATGTCCATACGGGTTACCGGATCAAGCGGAGTTATAGACAATACATAATTATCACCTGTCTGCATAGCTTGTTCTCCGGTCAGACTGATTTCGGAATACGCCGTGTCCGGCAAATATCCGACGCCAAAAGTCACATAATCCTTATTCCACTGACCGGTACCCTGCACCACTTTCCCTTCCGCATCAAACTCCGCCCAGGTGCGATGCAAACTGACACATAAATTACCTGGCGTCGAATCGGCGTTGGCGGCTTCCAGACGATAGGGTTTGCTAATATGCGATTCTCCTTCGTAGTATATCCAATCTACGGTATCATGCTGTGCATTACAAAGTGTTAATGTTTCCCCGTCATTGTTCAGAGTGATCTTGTTTTGGTACAATACAGAATAATTCGTACTATCCGGCATAGGATTATATAAATCTCTCAACCGGAAAGTATTGCCGGTTCCACGCCTGCATGCCAAAATTAAGAATTTCCCGGCAGGAAGTACGGTGCCGGCTGTAAACACATATTCTTCATTCATACCATCACCCTTTAGTTTCCAATCGGCAAGCGACACATCAGACGTACCGGCATTATACAATTCGACAAACTCACCATCACAGGCATGCGGTTTGTTCATGTACTCGTTCAATGGCGAGTCATACATAACCTGATTGATGATAACATAGTTATTCGCCCACGATGACACAGGATATATCAGTATCGCGAAAACAAGATAGTTATAAATCTGCTTTTTCATAATTACTCGGTTTTGATGTGATACTGATATGCATTAAGAATCCTTTTTCTGCCATCTATTATCTGATATACTTCCACTAATCTGCCCACTGAATCATAGGTATAACAGGTGGTGAGTCCGCGTGGATCGGTCATGCTGCTAATCCCCACATACGGGATATAGGTATATGTCCATGTTTGATCCCCCGTTGTTTTGCTTACAGGATAGATTCCGTTCCAGGTATATCGGGTTTCTATTTTTCCATAAGGCTTAACAGAAAGCATTCTGTTATGTATATTATAAAAATACTCGCATGTCAATTTATAATGGGAATCTACTATCATATTCCAGTTCTGATACCTTATAGGGTCAAAATTTCGGTCTAGAATAGGTGCTGCTAGCGCCAAGCTTTTTACTTGATACAAATAGGGATAATAACTATCAATTTCTCCTAACACTACGGAATCTCCCTGCCAAGACGGAAGACTATCCCCAAATGGTGTTATACCCGGATTTTGCAATAGATTCATATGATTTTGGACTTGGTTATTGGGATTAACCGTAGCTGTCGCTCCAATAGAATAGATATATGCGGTTCCTGAGGTAATGTACTCTGCGTCTCCATTAATAAAGCCGGATATTCTTTCAATCGGATGGTTGATTCTATGCGATTGAATTAATAGCTTTAAAGCAGAACCATTAGCGGAGGAAATATCATCAGGATAGGTGTAGCGTGTAAAATGTAGTACACCGCGGCTGTCTCTATGTGCTATTTGCTTTTTACGCAATTTGGAGTCATAAGTATAGGATACAGAGGATATTAGAGGAGCATCACCCGGATTATTGCCGAATTCATATGTGATAACTTGTTCTAACATATTAGGAGCAACCACTAATTTCCTGGCAATGTGACCAGAGTAGGAAGATAAACATACGATTGTGTCTATTGAACCCAAAGAAACTCCTTCGTAATTCGGCAGATTACTTATTGTATCAGTTATACCATTGTAGCGATAATAGGTTACTTGTTGGAGAGAACCATTTCCGTTGTATTGTTTTGTCGCCAATAATTTGCCCGTTCGTATCAGTTGAGGGTGATAAGTAAGGGAGCCTGATCGTATTTCTGCTGAGTCAGTATATCCCGGAATGTCATAGTTGTGATTAATCATAGAACCCAAATTACTTGAAGAGTAAGCACTATGTCCGGTATGAAATAGATAGTTAGTTTTATAGGATATATTTTCTATTGTGGTTGTCCGTTGTACAGAAGAGTATCCTATGTGCGAATCAATCATGCTATAATTATTTGGATGAACTATAGCCAAACTTTCGTTCGATGAATAAAATAAATCATAGATGTTATAGTAAATGCCGGAAGACAAAGTTGTTTCCGGTTTGCAGTAGGAAAATGTTTGTGTTTTAACAAGTGTGGTATCATCAGAGAAAATTTCTATTTTTTCAATACGAGCACCACCAATTGTATTTTCATATGTATTAAGAGCATACAACTCAACATCGCTCGATCCTACTTTTTGAAATCTTCTCTCTTCCCTATAATCGTGATTACCATAAGTGAAACGGATATTTCCACCTGTAGGTAATGTTACTTTGGAAAGCATCCCTTGTAAGGAAGTCACATTCCAAAAACCGCTTCGATCCACCAGTGATATGTATGCAGCATCTGTTGTGGTGTACAAACTTGGATATGTATACTCTTGAAGAAAAGGTGGGGCTGATTCGGGATTAGGATTAATATGATTATAGGATAAGTTATAAGATCCTTTTCCAGATATCCAAATAGAAGATAAATAGCGCCAATAATAATTATTGGCTCCATATACAGGACTAAATCTTCTATAAAGATATGATAAATGGGCTGAAGTCAATGTTCTATTGTCGCAGGAAATGCTGATTGAATCTAATTGGAAATTTTTGTGGCACATGGTATAGGTCGGATGCTCATACATTTTGTGCTGTTCTTCAGACGAGAAGAATGAGACATTGAGGGGTACAGAATCCAAAGTGGTTATGGTTGCAGGTATACTGGACTTGTTTAATATATATATCACATTTGTAGTATCATTACCGTTTTGTATATTATTTCCGCTCCAATCATAATTAGTGGAAAAGAAATGACATTGGAAAGGATGTCCTGACTCTGTTTGCTTGTATTGAAAGGATATCGCCCTATTATTGGGAGCTATAACAGCGGTTATATTCCACTTATTAATAACAGGCACTTCTTGGACAAGACTACCATCCGGTTTTACGCGAACGGAATATTCTAAAGATTCTTTATTGCCGCCAAAAACATATGTGTAACAATCTGTAGTTTTGATTGTTATCTTGGAATATGTTGACGGAACATAATAACTATCTTCATAATAATTAGAATCGTGCGTTTCTGTCCATTGAGAAAAATCAACATCTATGTAGTCACCACTTATGATCATCACTTCTCCTTGATTGTTTATAATAAAGCTTCCTATATGCCCCATAAAATTATAACTGAAGATGTCAGGCATATAATCAATATCCCACCAATTTGCGCCATGCTGATCTACCTGACATGCCAATCCGTCTACTCCTGCGTAAACAGACGATGACATATAAAAAACAGAATCTTTATTAAATATACATCCTTCGTCTAATGCATGATGCATACCCATAAAAGCATCTTTCACTCGTCCTTCTCCTGTCAAATACTCAATTTTTTGTTCATCGGGAAATCCTTGTACAACGCGCGATATAGAGCCTCCTGCAAGTAATGACCAGTCTTGTCCATAAAAACCGGATGGGTGAAATGGTTTGAAGCCACATCCATTGTAAGACAACGAAATGTCTAAATGAAAATCGGCATCTTCAAGGGTGTAAATAGGGATGGTATAATATATACTGCCTGTGAATAGAGATGTCTCAATGCCGGATTTAGCTTTAATGCTTAATGGAATCAAGCAAAAGAGAATTATTAGAATGTTTATCTTTCGCATTTTCATTACTTCTTATAATTTAATAATATTTCCAGACACAACCGAATCATCTGCATATATGTATATGGTATATGAACCTACTTGCATCCCAGCCATATTCACTAATACGGTGTGTTCTCCTTCTTCTTCATGGCAGATGGGTGTATGAAAGATAGTTGTTCCACCGTTATGATGAACGGAAATAAAAACTTGCGCTGGACGGACAAGCGAGTATTGTATCTGCAAATCCGCATATACAGGATTAGGGACATAACGAACATTAGTTATCAGGCTATCCATTGCATTCTCCGGTTTTTCATCCAAATCTTCACGCTTGGGCATATCTTTCTGTTCTTGCGGAATATAATATGCCGAAGCAACGGAGATAGTATCCGTTTTAGTAACTGTATGAACAAGAATAGTTTCAAATACAGGATATCGACAATAAGGGGAATACCACAAATGTCGTTCTTCACTAATGTTGTTTTGTGCATGCTTTTTCTCGTGATAATTAATTATTGAACGCACATGAAGAACCGTATCTATTTGGATGTCTGGTAACTTTAATTGGCCGATTGCAGTTGCTGTTGTGGAAAAGGCCCCCTCTATAGAAAAGGGTAAAATATGACAGTACTGCCCATTACCGACAAAACATCCACTGAGAGAATCGCCATAGACAAAGGGATACCTCATAACAGGAAAGGGGAATGAATAGAGCACATGTGTACGAGAGGTCTCATATCCAATCTGCCATAGTGTGTCTTGAACTAATTGGTAATAGTAATGAGCATGTTCACGATGAAGCCCAATATAACAGGTATCGGTATCGGACGAATTGTAATAATGGATGTCCACTATATCTGCTGTGTCTGTAGAGATGTTAGAGAAGTCCCATATACAATTTCTTCCAGTATCCGTTACATGAATATAGGGCAATCTATATGCCCATAAACTATCTGTGCATAGCGGCTTATGATGCTCTGCGGTGAGTACTTGGGCTGACAGGTATGTCGGAAAAGACAGAACGATCAACCATGGTATCATTGGAATATAATGTCTCGTACGCATGCGCGTTTCCGTTTTTTATTATTGAACAATAAATTGTCCTACCAATGCACCGGTAGCGGTTTCGAGGTGAAGGACATAGACGCCGGTAGAGGAGATTTGTTCTGACATAGAAGTCGTGAACTGCTCATTAACAACGATACCTCCCGTAGCAGCATTCACAACAGTTGCTTGTGCAGATGGTATGCCACTCTCCAGTTTGACAATGGATAATGTGTTACCATCAATCGTTGCACGGAAACTTCTGGGACGAGTTGGCTCTATAGGTTCTTTGTCTGAACCATCTAGCGGATCATCTCCGCCAATGGGTTGCATACTGATTACTTCCATCAATTGGATTTCTACTTCTTCTGCATGTAGCATGCATGGCATTACAAATAACGCGCCTAACAAAAGAGTAAAGATTTTTTTCATACTCATTACTATTAGTTAATTAAACAATAAAATACACCGCCAAACTTTTATTTCGTTTGACGGTGCAAAATTACTGCTTTTCAATAACACGTGCAAATTTAAACGTGGAAATTTACTTTTAGTTAAATATCACATAATTAGACAAATATATAAAAATGCACGTGGATATTTTTACGTGTGTATGTGGAAAAATGTCACTTAAGCACTAAATTAATAAGAAAATCATGCATATTTGGTCCATTTGTACCTAATTTTTTTGCTGTATTACTTTTAAAATTTCGGATTCCACTTTCCGCATAATATAATAATCCTGCCAGCTGCTTACTCGTAAATCCATCTATTAGGACTAATATACATAGTCGGATTTCGTTTTCCTTGAGATTATAAATAGAACGCAGTTTACTAGCGATGAAGGCGAAGTTGGCATCCACGATAGCACTCATCTTTTTATAGTCATTCCATGACAATTGGTTTTTGACGGTCTCTACGCTACGAAGACTGCAACATTTCTTTTCTAATTGTTCAGCCTGTTTGCGAAAATCATCTTCTCTTTCTTGTGTGAGTTTTGACAAAATGCGGTTTTGTTCTTCGTTTTTAGCGGTCTCGTTTACGATAAGCTTATGCTTGCGATTTACATACATCAGATACCATGTACCGGCAATGATTAATAACACTATAAAAATGAAAACGAAAATATAAACGCGACGCTGATTACTATATCGTTGTTCTGTATGATATAAAACTTGTATGGCCTTGGCATGTTCTGTTTTGTGAACATCTAATTCGTAAGTATGTATATCATCTCTAAGCGAGGTTAACTCCAATATCTCGTTTTCTGACAATGAAGAATCTGCGTGTGTGAGAATATATAATACGTTATAGTACTCTACTGGCGAAGGATGTAATTCTATCAGTTTATGAGCATACGACAAAGCCGAATCATTCATTTTTAGTTTATCATATACTTGCGCTTTTATGACCAAGCCGGTGTGTTCCGATGGCTTCGCACGTAATAATAGATCAGCATAGTAAATAGCGGAATCATATTGCTGAATTTGTTTATACAATTCAGCTTGCGTTTCGTGCGTTTTTGCCAATACATCATCATCCTTGCATGATTGTGCAATGTCCACTATTAAATTCAACGCTCTTTTTTCACCTTGCACAGCCAACTCAAACGCCATGTCATTCAAACAGTAGTAGTATGACAGCGTATCACCGTCTTTCAAGAATTCATTGGCAGACCGCTCAAACATTTCATAGGACAAGGCATACTCGCCGGCAATATGGCAGATGTCACCTATATTATTGTACACGCGCCCGAGAATAGGATAGTCACTTGTACGGGCGTGAGTGGCGTTGATAAAACACTCCATTGCAGCCGCCGGATCTTCTTTGGCGCGTAGCAGTTTGCCATAATGATAGCATGCATGGGCATACTCATCGGCATGGAGATATTGCCCATGTTTCAAAGTCTTGTATGCTTGCGCCAAACCGGCACTGTCCGTGTATGCCTTGCCAGCCAGCCACAAGCTATCTGCCTGCGCCACCGTCTCCTGCGCCTCACGCAGCGCAGGAGAGGTGCATGCCATCATGCAGCATGTTGCCAGACAGAAGACTATGTGGTGTTTTCGGAGCATGTGTTATAACATCTTCAGTGTTTGGCAGAGCCAAGCGAAGCAGCGTTCGGTGGAGGAGATGGACAGACGTTCCTGCGGGGAGTGAACGCCGTACATCTGCGGACCGACGGAGACCATATCCAAGTACGGATATTTCTCGAGGAACAGACCGCATTCCAGTCCGGCATGGATAGCCAGCACTTGCGGTTCGGACTTGAACAGGTCCGTATAGGCCTGTTTGACCACTTCGAGCAATGCGGAGTGGGGGTTAGGCGCCCATCCCGGATAACCGTCCCCGTGTGTCACTTCGTCGCAAGCCATCGAGAGCGCTTGTTCCACCGCCCATTTGAGTTGATGTTTGGACGCTTCGATAGAGGAGCGCTGGGAGGTGTTTATTTCTACGAAATATTTGTCATTTGTCATTTGTGATTTGTCTTTTTCCTTCATCTTGATAGATGCCAAATTGGTAGAGGTCTCGACGAGTCCGGGCATCTCTTTGCTCATCGCCACCATGCCGTGCGGACATTCGCAGAGCGCCATGATGAGGCGGTAGGCTTTGTCGGCAGGCACGAAGGAATCCGGCATGTCGGTTGTCTCCAGTTCCATGCGCATGTCTTTCTCCACTTCGCCGAAGACGCCTTCCATCTGCGCCACGAAATGATTCCACTCAATACGGATCTGCTCTTTGTATTCCATCGGGATAGCGATGACGGCTTGTGCTTCGCGTGCGATGGCGTTGCGCAGGTTACCGCCGTTGATGGACGCCAGTTGCACTTCGGTCTGCGGCCAGATACGTGCCAAGAACCAGACGATGAGTTGGTTGGCGTTCGCACGACCTTTGTTGATGTCATCGCCGGAATGACCACCGAGCAATCCCGTCACGGAGAGACGGATTGCTATTTGTGATTTGACATTTGAGATTTGACATTTGTCATAGTGCATCTTGGCGAGGGTGTCGATACCACCGGCACAACCGATGAAGATCTGTCCGTCATCTTCGGAGTCGATGTTAATGAGTCGTTTATGGCGCAGCATGCCGTCTTGCAGTTTCATAGCACCTGTAAGCCCCGTCTCTTCGTCCACCGTGAAGAGACATTCGATAGCCGGGTGGGGCAGTTCGGGGTCGGTGATGATAGCCAGTGCCATCGCGATACCGATACCGTCATCGGCCCCCAGGGTAGTGCCTTTGGCTTTGAGAAAATCACCGTCGATAAAGGTCTCGATCGGATCGCTCATGAAATCATGCTGCACATCGCCGTTCTTCTCACAAACCATATCCATATGCGCCTGGAGGATGACTCCTTCATGGTCCTCGTAACCCGCTGTAGCCGGTACGCGCATGATGACGTTCATCGCTTCATCTGCCACATATTCGATACCATGTGCTGCCGCGAAGTCACACAACCACTTGCTGATTTGCTCCTCGTGTTTGGACGGACGAGGTACTTGACAGATCTGTCCAAAGATGTCAAAAACTGCTTTTGTCTTCATTTTTATAGGAATTTTTGATATAAATTTGTTTTTTATCGTTAAATCCTTGTGTATTTCAAATATTTACAAATATTGCTGTAATTTCGGTCCTCCCTACTAAACAGCAGGGTCCCCCCGAAATTCCATTCGCACAGTTGTGCAAATATTGCTGTAATTTCGGTCCTCCCTACTAAACAGCAGGGTCCCCCCGAAATTCCATTCGCACAGTTGTGCAAATAACAAGTATTTCTCGCTAAAAAATTAAATAAATTTGTTTTTTATCGTTAAATCCTTGTGTATTTCAAATATTTGTAGTAATTTTGCAGCCGCTTATGAAACGAATTGCATCCATACTCCTATTGGCTTGCCTGAGCGCCCCCGTTGCTTGGGCAGATGATAAACCGCAGCCGGCTTTCCAGATAGCGGATAACACGTTCTTTGATCCCAACCGTAAGGAGGAGAAGGAACCTTATGTCTTCCATGTCGATTATCGCGTGGAGGCGGGATACGTGCAGCATTGGCAAAAAACGCGCGCTATCAGTTATCCGGATATGTACTTGCACGGTGTCCGTCTGGGTGCCACTTTCGCCTTTGCGATGCCGTACCATTTCTCCTTGCAGACCGGTGTGCTCTATACGCTGGTTTACGGTAAGACGGAGCAGCACTGGCGTTCGGTGGATGCCCCTTCGGTGCAGGTGGAGTATCTGAAGCACCGTGTGCTGGAGCATAACCTGACGATTCCCCTCCGCACCTATTATACCATTCCATTGTGGAAACAGCTCAACCTCTTCTTCTATACCGGTCCGCAGCTGCATATCGGTATGGCAGAGACGGATTATATCCAGGACCACCTCAGTGCAGGAACCCGGACATGGTTGGAGAGTCAGGCTATCCCCGTCTCTACCTACGACCGCATGGCGGATGAGATCTGGCGCGCCAATATCCAATGGGGCTTGGGTGGCGGTTTCGAATGGGACTGTTACCGTCTGGAGTCCGGTTATGACTTCGGTCTGAACAACCTCGTTCGCCATCCTCAGTTGGATGGTCAGCACCTATCCGAATGGGGTTGGTTCGTCAGCTTCAGTTACCGGTTCTAATCACCCGTTACTTATCACTCATGCATGATCTCCGGCGCCACCATCTTCAGGAAGGGTTCCGGTAAAGCCAAGCGGTTCGGTCCGCAACTGTTGCCGTAGGGGTTACGCTTGAACTGACCGTTCTCTTCTTTGCGCTCCTGTCCGTCAATAAACTTGGTAATCAGATAGATATAGAGCCGTTGCCAGTCCGCCACCAGGTTCTCTGCCTGTGAGCAGGAATAGGAGGTGAGGAAAGCACGTGCGTCTTCTTCATTCATCGCCGCTGCTTGTTCATCGACACCGGCTATCTGGGTATTGAACTTATCATCCCAAGCCTGTTGTTGTTCGCGAATATGCGGATACATGCGGCTGTACTTGGTGTACGCCCAGTTAGCCACCATGTTAAACGTCCACCATGCGCTGGTGGGAGAGAAGGTATAGCTGTCGCCGTTTCCTTGTTCAAAACACTCCGGCACATGGTTCAGACAACTGTACATCGGTACGTAGCAACTGCATGCTGCATCGTCCACAGCGAACCAGAAGATACCGTATTTGTTATATCCGCGCATCTGGGATACGAAGGACCATGCGGTCTGTTGGGTTGCCGTCGGACGCTCGTACCAGTATTGGAGCGTGTCTGTTATTTGTGATTGGTCATTTGTCATTGGTAATTTGAAGCCGAGACCGCCGTAACGCAGTTTGCTGTTCCATGGACCGGCATCGGTGCCTTGGGTGATATCCAGCGGCGTGCCTTTGTACTCATCCCGCATGCACTCTTTGACATCCTGCACGCTCACTTTCTTGTTCGGCACGATCCATAAAGGCATATGCTCCCCTTCGGGGAGATTTGTGATTTGAGATTGGACATTTGACATTTTATTTTCTTTGAACGTCTTTCCTGTTGCATAATCGAAATAGCGGTCCATGTCATCGGAGAAATGACGGAAGAAAGACCAAACGCGTGCTTCGCAAACATACAGTCCGCTGAAATCAAACGGGTTATAGGCGGCTTGGAAAGAGAAGTCTTTGTCCGCTCCGGAGAAATAGCCTTTCTCGCGTGCGAAGTTAATAAGGTCTTTATCCCACATCCAGTCCCCGTGGCATACGCAGTTCAGTTTCTTCTCCAAGCGGCGTTGTTCTTTAGTCAGTTTGGCTTTGCCTTGCGGCAGCGTGGTGATACGAGCCTGGTTGGCGTGACCGCAGATGGCGTTATCGGGAACACGTACGGCTACCCAGTTGGCGCCTTTGCGTCCGGGACCTTTGCCGATGAAATCCATGATCCATATCTCGTTCGGGTCACCGAAAGAGAAAGACTCTCCTTCGGAGGCATATCCGTATTCGTTGACCAGCGTGATGAACCATTCGATGGCTTCGCGTGCCGTCTTACTGCGTTCCAAAGCGACATAGATGAGCGAACCGTAATCCACGCCGACGGTATCCCATAACTCTTCCCGTCCTCCCCAGGTGGTCTCACCGATCGTCACTTGATGCTCGTTGGTGTTGCCCACTACGGTATAGGTATGACGTACCTGCGGAATCTGACCCAACGGACGACCCGTGTCCCAGTCTTGTATCTCACGCATCGCTCCTTCCGGATAATCGGCAGCCGGTGCAAAATGCAGGTAACCGTACATGCCGTACGAGTCCGCAGCATACGAGATAATCGTACTGCCGTCCAAGGAGGCATCCTTGCCTACCAGGAAATTCGTGCAGGCGTGTAAAGGTGAAAGGTGAAAGGTGAAAGGTGAAAGGAGCAGCATAGCTGCTATAATCATTTTTTTCATAATAATCGGGGGTTTTGAAGTTCGTCTAATCGGTTATCTCTTTTCTTCAGGGCGATGTCGTACGCCTGTCGGTAATATTTGAAGAAATGTTTCCAGTCCGCTTTCTTGGCTACAGCCGCTGCGGCTTTGCGTGCCACCTCTTTCTCTTCTCCGGTCAGCCGGTCGTAGCGTAACAGCGCTTCGGCGATATTCTCCGTCACCAGTTCGAAGTTCGAATCGGTCCGTTCTACCACCACCACACCGAAGGTGTCTTTCTGTTGCGCCGCCCATACGCCGAAGCCGGTCAAGGACGTGGTGATGGTCGGTACATGGAACGCGCAACTCTCCAGCGGCGTGTATCCCCAGGGTTCGTAGTACGAAGGGAAGACGGTCACATCCATACCGATGAGCAGGTCGTAATAGGTCTTGCCGAACAAGGGATCATGACCGTCCAGGTAATACGGCACAAAGACCGCACTCACCTTGCCTTTGCGTGCCGGAGCACGGTCCAGATAGGGGATCATGACGAAGGCAATCACTTCGCGTTCGGGTTGGTCACTATGGTAGATCTTCTGCGCCAACTTATCCAGAGCGGATGCGAAGGCATCTATACCTTTGTTCTTCCATTCCTGTCTGCCGGAGATACATACGAAGAGCGCATTCTTGGGAACCACGCCGCCTAACAACCGTCCGGCTACTTCGCGTAAAGCCTCCCGTGCCTCCGCCCGTTTCTCATCAAAAGCCTTGCCTTTCGGTACGTAGGTCGGTTCGAAACCGTTGGGCGTAACGATGTCAACGGGCTTGTCCAGCAGTTGTTTGCATTCGCGTGCCGTGATGTCACTCACCGTTGTGAAACAGTCCGCCCAATGGGCAGCTTGTTTCTCCACCGAATGTTTGGAAACCATATTCAGTTCGTATGCCATCTGGTCTCCGTTATACGCTTCGAAATAGTCGTACAACGGTTTGCCGTTTCCGGCGATGGAACGACCGATACATGTAGCGTGGGTGGTGAACAAAGTGGCAATCTGCGGACAATGGTCCTGCAGGTAGAAGATGGAGAAAGCGGTCTGCCACTCGTTAGCGTGGGCGCAGAAAGAGATCGCTTCGCTGTTAGACCGCTTCGCTGTTAGACCGGCTTCGCCTGTTAGATGACGATATAGACTTTCCATCACCATGCCTGCGGCGTAACCGAACAGACAGGACTCGTCGTAGTCTCCGTATGCCGCATGGCTCTGCACTTGGAATTTATTCCAAGCCCAAGCGTAGATCTCATCTTTCTTCGGCCACAAGGCATCGAACTTCAGCAAGATCGCGATCGGTTCTCCCGGAACCATCCAGCGTCCGATGCGGACGGGGATGTTCGCTATTTGTGATTTATGATTGGTGATTTGTGATTTCCACTCTTTAAGAAGGGTCTTGTCCTCCTTAAAGTAGATATCGCTGTGGTCACCGAAGTCGGGACCGAAGAAAAATACTTTGTCGGGATGCTCCGCCTGCATCGAAGCGGCACGTGTACTCAATACGGCATAGATACCGCCTACACGGTTACATACCTCCCAACTGGTTTCAAAAATATAATCCGGTTGCATTATTGATGTTCGCCATCTGCGGCGATTTTAGTTACATTGGTTAGTGTGTTCAGTTGTGTGGGAACGGTGACGAACTTATTGTTGTCGGACCCTACGAAGGGCATGTACCATACGCCTTGTGCGTTCGCCCAATAGATACGGTTGTCGTGCGTATCCAAGGTCATCGCGGCGCATGGCGAAGCATCGATCTGTACGGCATTTGTGCCGTCGATATTTGCTACCCAAAGACCGTTCAGACGGTAGTAGATCTTACGGTTGGCTATATGAAAACCTTGCAAGTCCGGGAAGACCGTTTGCAGTTCGCTCAAGCGGAACTCATAGCCGTTATAGACCTGTACGGTATCTGTTTCGGTATTTAACAATGCTGCGGCTGTCCCGTCTATCTGCGCCTGTTCTGCCCGGGCACCGAAGATACGCTGGCGGTAGTCCCCTTCTGCGGTACGGAAAAGAACGGAATTGGTAGCAAGATCGTGGATAAAGAAAGACTTACGGATCGTGAGCGCCTCGTTATTCATTGTCAGGTCCAGACGCACTTCCGCTTCGGCATCCGGTTTTACGAAATAACAGGTGAACGAACTGCCTTTATCGCTTACCACCGAGTCCGTGATGAACCAACTATACTCCAAGGGGTAGTTGTACGGGTTATAGACATTGGCGTTGAAGGTGTAATCCTTGTAGATATAAAAAACCGTGTCCTTGCAAACGAACGTAGGGATGGTGTCATACACCGTGATCTCTTTGGTCGCCGTACGGGATGATTTGTTATCCACTTTCAAGGTCACCACATATGTACCCGGTTTCTTATAGACATGCGACGGGTATTTGAGGGTCGATGTGGCACCGTCTCCGAAGGACCAAGCCCACTCTTCTCCCGAAGAGGACAAGTTCGAGAACGTGACCGTCTCGCCGGCTTTCGGTTTCTCCGGTGAATACGTAAATTGTACCTCTACTTTCTTACAAGCAATCACTGCGAAGCAGAGCATCAATAAGATCCAAATTTTTCTCATAATCATCATTGGCGTTCAGCCAGTGTATTTGTTCATCGCGCCGGAACCAAGTCATCTGTCGCTTGGCATAATGGCGTGTGTTTTGTTGTATCAATTCGATGGCTCTTGTCAAGTCATAGTCGCCGTCAAAATGGGCGAATAGTTCCCGATACCCTACGGTCTGCAGACTATTCAGTTGTCGTTTGGGATAAGCGGCTCTTGCTTCCTCGACCAACCCGTCTTCCACCATCTGTTCGACGCGTCGGTTGATGCGCGCGTACAATTGTTCCCGTTCCCGCTCCAGACCGATCTTGATGATACGGAAAGGACGTTGCTTGAGCGTGTGCGTGCGTTGGGACGAGTAGGGTTGACCGGTTGCCAGACAGATCTCGATACAATGGGTCAGACGGGCAGGGTTTTGTTGGTCCACTTCTTCCCAATATGCAGGATCCAGTCGTTGTACTTCCTCCTGTAACCACCCGATACCGTGTTGCCTGTATTGCGTCTGAACCTGCTCCCGAATCTCCGATGAAATCGAAGGAAAATCATCCAAACCATGGCATACGGCATCAGCGTATAACATCGAACCACCGGTCATCACCACCACCGGATGGGTCTGAAAGAGTTCATCCAACAGTGCCAACGCATCCCGTTCGTACTGCCCGGCATTATAGTCCTGCTCCAAGTCCTTGGTAGCCACGAAATAATGCTGCACTCGTGCTTGTTCTTCCGCCGTCGGAGCAGCCGTGCCTATCGGAATACCCCGATAGATCTGCCGACTGTCACAATTGAGGATCGGACATCCGTAACGCTCCGCTACACGCAGCGACAACTCGGTTTTGCCCACTCCTGTCGGTCCAAGGATCAAAAACAAGGTTTTGATATTGGTTATTTGTAATTGGTCATTGGTCATTTAAATATAAAATCACAAATCACAAATCACCAATTGTTTTGAATTTATCAAAACATTGTGCCATCGTCGAAGCTCAGGTCTTGGAAACCTTCGTAGTCGATGTCGTTAAGGTCGTACTCGTCTTTGAACTCGTCATCGAACATGAAGTCATTGTCAGCCTTGCCGCCTACGCCTGCCAAAGGATCTTCGCTCTTCAGTTGTTTCGGCGCCTTACCGGTACTCTCTACGCACTCAACACCGTTCATACTGCCGGCTTTGATCTCCTTGAGGGAACCGAAGAAATAACGCTCGAACATCGGATCGAAGATATAGATCAGACGTTGACCCTGTTCCTCAATCAAATCACTCAGACGGGTCTCGTTCATGACCATGTTGTCATACTCGAAGTTCGAATCCATCTCAACGAGCGTTACCTCTTGACCCTTCTCCCATTCGTCGTTGCAAAGGAAGAACGATGTCATCTGGTCATCGGGGTACCCCACACTCTTCAAGATAGCTTCATGTAACTGCAGAAACGTAGCGTCTGCGTCTGCTTCAAACACGCGGCGGAAGTTCGGATCGCCTTCCTCACACGAAAAAGTAAATTTGTATATCATATTCAGTACACTTTAGCCATTAGCCATTAGCCTTTGGCCATTCTTTGTCAAAATCGGCTGCAAAAGTACAAAAAAAAAATGACATACACAAGCGCGCGCGTCATTTTTTCTTATTTTATTAGGTAGAATGTTTAACAAAGACCTCTCTCGTGAGCCAATTGAAGCATGTATGCTTTCGCCGCTTCGTACTCATTGGGGATCACTCCGTCCAAGATTGCATCCTTGATAGCCATCTTTAGTTCGCCTACCGTCGAACAGGGTTCCAAATGCAATATTTCCATGATTTCATCGCCTTTTACGGGCGGTTGGAAGTTACGGATACGATCCCGTTCTTCCAATTCCACCATCTTCTGCCGAACCAACTGATAGTTCCGATGAAATCGGGCTTTTTTCTCTTCATTGCGGCTGGTGATGTCGGCATCGCAGAGCAACATCAGGTCATCGATGTCATCTCCTGCTTCGAAGAGCAAACGCCGTACTGCACTATCCGTGACGGTGTCTTCGATAAGGTTAATCGGCCGCATATGCAGATCCACCATCTTCTTGACATACTCCATCTTCTCGTTCAACGGGAGTTTCATCTTCGCAAAGATCTTAGGAACCATCTTGGCTCCGATATAGTTGTGATTCCGGAAGGTCCATCCTGCCTGCGGGTCCCATGCTTTGCTTTTGGGTTTACCGATATCGTGCAACAGGGCCGCCCAACGAAGCCAGAGACCCGTCGGGTCTATTGGTGATTTGTCATTGGTGATTTGTGATTGTTGCAGCGCTGCCACATTATCCAGCACTTTGAGCGTGTGCAGGAAGACGTCTTTATGTCCCCGACCTTCTTTTACATCAATACCTTTGAGGGCTGCCAGTTCCGGGAAGATAAGCGGTAAAAGTCCGGTTTTATCGAGCAAAAGCCAACCCTCCGAAGGACGTCGGCTCAGCATGATCTTATTGATCTCTTCCGTAATGCGTTCGCGCGTGATAATCTCCATACGTTCCTTATTACGCGTAATCGCATCGAAGGTCTCGCCGTCCAAGTTAAACCCTAACTGCGTAGCAAAACGAATCGCCCGCATCATACGTAGCGGATCATCGGAAAAAGTGATATCCGGATCCAGCGGCGTACGAATGATACAACGCTCCAAATCGCCGATTCCATCGAACGGATCCAGCAATTCGCCGTAGCGTGCAGCATTGAGACATATCGCCATGGCATTGATGGTGAAGTCCCGTCGGTTCTGGTCTTCCTGCAGCGTACCGTCTTCCACAATAGGGTTGCGACTGTCCCGGGTGTAACTCTCCCGTCGGGCACCGACAAACTCGAGCTCCAAGTCCCCGCGTTTGACTTGCGCCGTTCCATAAGTCTTGAAGACGGAGAGGTGCGCTCCTTTGCCCAGGCGTTTGGCGACCGCTTCGGCTAAAGAGATACCCGAACCGACAACAACGACATCGATATCATTGGACGGACGATGCAGAAATAAGTCCCGTACCCAACCGCCGATGACGTAACACTCAAGCCCCATTTGATCGGCTGTTTCGCCTACCAAATGCAGAATAGGATTCGCTATTTTCGGATCGTTAATTACCATAAATTGTCAAATTCGGCTGCAAAATTACAAAAAAATCACGAATTATGCAAGAAAAATTTGCACAATTCAGAAAATTGTCGTACCTTTGCACGCTTTTTCGTGTAAAAAGCACGTCATTATTACTAACCCGGGCATGGATTCGCGTAATCCGGCGCCCACAAAACAAAAAAAACAAATGGCAACAAAAATTCGTTTGGCTCGTCATGGTCACAAAGACTACGCTTTCTACCACATCGTAGTAGCAGACAGCCGCTCGCCGCGTGACGGCAAAATCATCGAGCGTCTCGGTTCTTTCAATCCGAACACCAACCCTGCAGCTGTGATCCTTAACTTCGATCGCGCTTTGTATTGGGTAGGCGTAGGAGCACAACCGACCGATACCGTTCGTACCATCCTTTCCAACGAGGGTGTACTGCTGATGAAGCATCTCAACGGTGGTGTAGCCAAGGGTGCATTCAGCGCAGAAGAGGCTCAAAAGCGTTTCGACGCTTGGAAGGCACAGAAAGATGCGAAGGCAGGTAAGATCAGCCAAGCTGAGGCTGACAAGAAAGCTGCTGCTGCGAAGGCTCTCCTCGCTCAAGAGGTTGAGACCAACAAGGCTAAAGCTGCTGCTATCGCTCAGAAACGTGCTGAGGCTGCTGCTGAACTCGCTGCTGCCGCTCAAGAGGCAGCGCAGGAAGCTGCTGCTGCAGAGGCAGAGGCTAACGGCGAAGCTCCTGCAGAAGAGGCTGTGGCATAAAAAGCCGCCGTTACAAGCAAAAAAGAAGTCCGAAACAATTGTTTTGGGCTTTTTTTTGTTGCAAAAATGAGATTTTTTTGCATATCTGCAAAATTTATTGTATCTTTGCGCACTTTTTGGGTGTATTGACTTGAATTTGATAACGCTCATATTATCGATTGCCATCTTATTCGGTCTGACGGATTTCCTGACCGAACGCTTTCCCCGTCTGCAAAGGGATATCTACTATATCGCTTTCGGGGTGATTGCGTTTTTGTTTACCATCAAGTATTATTATGGAGCAGATATATGGAACTACGTCAATTTTTATCAGGAACTTAAGCGTCCTCAATATATCCTTTCTCACCCGGATGATATACCGCTGAATTTTGAAATAGGTTATGCTTTATTTTGCAGCGTTCTCAAAAGTTGGGGTGTCTCTTATTATTGGCATACGGTTATCATCTCCGTCTTTTATTTTACGGTCATAGCCATTCTTTTTACCAAAATAGAACGGAAACGCTCTTTTGCTTTGGCGATATTAGTTGTGTTAGATTATAACTGTATCTTTGCAGCCCACCGTCAATGTATGGCAGTAGGATTCTTTATCCTAATGATACTATGCTTAGAAAAGAAAAGGTATCTTTGGATGCTCTTATGCGCTACACTAACAATAGCCTTCCATAAATCAGGAGCGTTTGTGGTCGGTATTGTACTTTTCTATAATATGGTTCGTTATAAATGGGTTCCTGCCTATATATATCAATTGTTACTCTTCCTGTTGGTGTTGGTATTCCTACTGCCAATTGTTAATATTTCTTCCTCGTTTGTAAGTCATCTACCACTACAGTCATCGTATATATCATCTATACAGCATCATTTAGGTGTAGGTAGGCAATTGCAAATAGTTTTTCTTCTTTATGCAGCAACCATTATAGTCGTCATGCATTTTAACCAATATAAGCAATCACGGATGAGTTCTATAGCAGCTACGGCGATAGTGGGATTGGTTGTTGTTGTCGTATTTTATCAGTACTACTATATTTTATGGCGCATCCGTTCCTATTTTATTCCGATTGTCATTGTGTATGGCTTTTCTATGATACAGCAAGCAGAGGATAAACATATCTATGTCCCTTACGGAATGCTACTAAAGCAAGCATGCAGTGTGTTCTTGATATTTTATTTGGGGTACTATTCTTATTCTTTCCATAAAAGTACAGAAGATATGCAGCATCCTATTTATACTTCATGCACGGTATTTGATTTGATAGGGAAACGCTCGGGGGATGTACAAAAAGCACAGTTACAAAAGGCACGTCTTTGGTGGGAAGATGATTTTCAAAGGATGCAAGGCAATAAATTGGATAGATAGTGATAAATATACTAATGTCAACATATAATGGGGAACGGTTTTTGGCAGAGCAGTTAGAGTCCATCCTCGCTCAGACAATAACCGAATGGCAGTTGTTCATCCGCGATGATGGATCAACAGACAAGACAGTTGATATAGTAGAACAATATGCTAAAAAGGATAAACGTATTTCCATTATTAAGGACAAAGAGAATATAGGTGCTTTACGTTCATTTGAATGTTTGTTACAACAAAGCGACGAGGCGGATTACTATACTTTTGCCGATCAAGATGATGTCTGGCAGCCTGATAAACTGGAGATTTGTTTAGAAGTTGTGCTGCAGGCAGAGAAGGAATATCCGGACAAGCCGATAGTAGTTCATACGGATCTGCAGGTGGTAGATGAAGACCTGACTGAAATCGCTCCGTCATTTTGGAAATATAGTCATATAAGACCGGATTTGCAAGATAATAATATTCGCTATTTAGCGATTAGTAACAGTGTAACCGGTTGCGCAATGATGTTTAATAAAAGAGCACGCGCATGCTGTTTGCCTATTCCATCCAAAGCACACATGCACGATGCGTGGGTTGCACTAATGACAGCCGTTCATGGAGGGAAAGTGATACCTGTCCGTAGAACTACTTTGGCATATCGTCAGCACGGAGAGAATACGCTGGGTGCGGTTAAATTCTCGATTTGGCAGGGTTTCGCGCAACGGAGGCGTGTATCTATGCGTAATTATATGATGGCATATCCGGATGTATATACCAGCCAAGCGGAATTTTACAGTTGGAAACTAATCTATTTGTTACACCGGGCATTGTATAGTCTTCTGCATTCGTAAAGCATGGATAAGATACTATATTTCATAGTTATTTATAAAATCAAGCGCGAGCAAAGTCGTGCTTGGCAACAGTTGCATGCTTTGCTTGGAAATGATAAAGAAAATTGTATTTATGTGCATGATAATACTGAAAACAATATCTATTTGGCAGCTGCCTATAATAAAGGATGGCAGTATGCCAAACAAAACGGATATTCATGGATAGTGCTATTGGATGCCGATACAAATGTGACCAAACAATATATTGATTCAGTGCAGGAAGCAGTTAATACATGTAGATCGGAAACTGTATTTTGCCCTGAATTGATAGACGATAAAGGAACGCTTTTATCTCCGTTGAAATCGCACGGAATAGATGTGGCATTTAATTCCGGTTTAGTAGTACCTATTCACATAATTGATAAGCTAAATGGATACAATGAGAACTATCCGCTGGATTATTTGGATTATTGGTTTTGCTATCAATTACATCAATTACGGATACCTCTGGAGGTATTGCCAGTGCGCTTAACCCATTCCCTGTCTGTCTGTGATTATTCTCAGGTATCAAAAGAACGATATTTATCGCTTTTAGCCGCAGAAAAACGCTTTGCTAAAGAAACGGGACATGAGAGGCTATATAGAATTCGGCTGTTTTGTCGGTTAATTAAGTGGATTTTAACGGGGCATAAATATATACGAGAAACCTATTGTGCACTTATCGAAAACAAATGAATACTATTTGTGTAGCAACATATAACGGGGAGCGGTTTATTGAGGAGCAATTACGCTCTATTTTAAAACAAATAGCCCCGGATGATGAAATCATTGTATCGGACGATGGATCCACTGATAATACCCTCAAAATCGTCGATTCCATCGGAGATAACCGCATTCGTGTTCGTCGTAGCCAAGCACATTATTTCAAAGATAACTTCATCGAAGCGATGTGCGAAGCGAAAGGAGAGATCGTCTTTTTGGCAGATCAAGACGATGTGTGGTTGCCGGGCAAATATAAGCGATGTGTAGAGGAGTTGAAAATGGTAGATCTTGTATGTACGAATAGTATGATGACGGATAGCGAACTAAATGTCATTGAACCCAATTTCTTCTCCATCTATCATTCCGGACCCGGCGTATTCAAAAATGCGATGAATAATACTTATTACGGTTCCTGTATAGCGTTTCGCCGGTCGTTGTTGGCGGATGCCCTGCCGATGCCTCCTACACGCGAGATAGGACACGATATATGGCTCGGATTAGTAGCCGAGATGACAGGCAAAGTGCGTTTTATAGATACACCGTATTTGCTTTATCGTCGCCATGGAGAGACGAAAACAACTACGAGCGGATTGCTGCACCGCAGTCATCGACCGTTATGGATCAAAGTGTGGAGTCGTATTGTGGTGTTGTATTATGTAGGTAAATTCAAACTAACTCATGGAAAACGATAAATTAGTATCTATCATCACCCCGCTCTATAACAGTGAGCGATTTGTGGGGCAGACCATCGAGAGCGTCCTGGCGCAGACTTACCCCCATTGGGAGATGATCATTATCAATGACGGCAGTACGGACCACGGCGCGGATATTGTGCGTAAGTATGCGGAGAAAGATGAGCGTATTCGTCTTCTGGAGCAAGCCAACGGCGGTTGTGCGTCGGCTCGTAACCACGGTTTAAGGGAAGCAAAGGGACGGTATTACTGTTTCTTGGACTCCGATGACTACTGGGATCCGGCGTTCTTGGAGGAGCAGTTGGCGTTCATGGCAGAGAAGAGAGCGGCTATTGTCACCTGTTCGGTGCGGCGTGTTGATGAGAACGGGGTAGCGATACTCAGTCCGCAGATCGTGCCGGAACGAATGACGTATTACGATATCTTGAAGAGTTGTAACCTGCCTTGTCTGGCAACGGTCATCGATGCCAGTCGGTTACATGGCATCCGTTTTCGGGAAGAGTTACGTAACCTTCGGGATGATTATGCCTTATGGTTGTCGCTGATGAAGCAGACCGATTATGCGTACGGTAACCAACAGGTGTTGGCGAACTACCGCATCTCGTCCAATCAGGTGACGGGCAACAAACGCAAAGTGATCATTCCGCAGTTCATGGTAAACTACAAAGTGGAGAAGTTGGGTTTCTTCCGCAGTCTCTATTACTTGGGGCATTGGGCGTGGAACGGTTATAAGAAATATCGCAAGTAATGCTTAACATATCCATCGTCTTATATCGTCCGAAATGGGAACAGGAGGTATTGCCGCTTGTGACTGAACTGCTGAAGGTCAAAAACCTCCGGATGCTATACCTGTTGGATAACTCTCCGATAAAATCGGATAGCATCGGATTAAATCAGATTACCTCCCATCCGAAGCTCCTTTATTTCTTTAACGACGCGAATCTGGGGTATGGCAAAGCGCATAACATAGCTCTTCGTGAGAGTGCGTATTACAAGACGGATTTTCATCTGGTGATGAATAGCGATATTCAAGTGCATGCGGAAGATATAGATGCCATGCACGATTGGATGATCGCCAATCCGGAGGTCGGACAATTAATGCCCAAGGTGGTTAACCCCGATGGTTCACAACAGTATCTGGCCAAGCGCCTTCCGGCACCGATAGACGTCTTCGGTCGCCGCTTCCTGCCGGCATGGCTGATAGCTCGGCGGAACGCCCGTTATGAGCTGCGTGACCTTGATCTTACACGTCCCATCAATGCGCCTTATCTAAGCGGTTGTTTCATGTTCTTGCGCATTAAAGCGGTGGTGGAAGCGGGATTGTTTGACGAGCGCTATTTCATGTATCCGGAGGATATTGACCTTACCCGAACCATCCATCGTCACTATCTCACGCTCTATTATCCGGCATGGACTATTGTGCATGCGCATGCGCGTTCCTCTTATGACGACAAACACATGCTCCGGATTCATATCCGAAACATGTGCTTGTATTTCAATAAATGGGGTTGGTTCTTCGATTCCGAACGCCGCGCCTTTAATCGTTCACTCTGATACCGTCTGCCGTATAGGTGACGCCGTTTCGGATGATGAACAGTTGCCCGTCCCGCAGCACTTTTTGTACGATTTCATCGGACTTTTCGGGTACATATTCGATACCCAAACCACCGTCTTCGTATAGGCAGAAATATCCGCTTTGCATCTCTTTGACGGAAGTAGAGAAGTAATTGAGCGAACCTACTATAGTCGCTTTTCCTCCCACTTGGATCTCTCTGCCGGTTGAGAAACCGGTGTTATCCAGCCATCGGCTGTTATAAACGTAGAGCGGCGTGGTTCCGTCCGTGATATAGAGCCGGCAGTTCTTGTTCAACCGCATCTGTGAGGGGGTCGATTCGATCGAACTGATTGTTCCGCTTACCACATAAGGAATCGATGAGGTCCATCCCACCGGATGCGAGGAGATCATGTTCGACGCTTGGGTGGTTGTGAGCGCATTATAATGCGTGTTGTCCAACGGGATGTTTTCATATTGCGCATGCGTACCGTACTCCACACCGTAGTATCCCCAAACTTGCTCTGCCGGGATTCCTGCGTTTCCTGTATAAGTCCTGTTGGAGAAGCGCATGCGATATTGTATCCAATAATAATTGTTCGTAGCATCATACGTCAAGGTCATCTCCGCTTCATCCGCCTGATAGTACTTATAGGAATCGATGTTTCCCACAAACATTGTTGCGTAATAACACGGAAAATGTGCGGTTTCATCGGACAAATATGAGCCGATGAAAGAGTTAGCGGACGAACTGTTGATACCGAAAAGAAGGATCATCTGGTTGGTAGCCTCGCCGTCAAAGAAATCCTCCGTCTCCAGTTGAATCTCCCAACGATGATCCCCTTCTGTGTATTCCGGATGATAGTACGCGGCAATATTGGAGAAGGTAAAGGTGGTCGGGTCAGAAGCCGGTATCTCCGGTTCCGGCAGGGTAAGGAAGACGGAGTCGTTCGTTACCGTCAACGGGCATCGGAATTCGCCGGAGTATTTGACTAAGATAGGGGAGGGAGTAGGATCCACGCCGGAGTTGGTAGCCCTTGCCACCGGTACCAGTTCATACTCGCCGACCGGCAGGTCGTCAAAGGCCTGGGAGATCCATCCGTCAAAATAATACGTACCCGGGTACATGTAGAAGGTGTAATCAAAGGAATAGGTCTTGTACAGGTTACTGTTTTTGTACACCTGCAGTCCCATGGAGCCTTCCCAATACGAGATACCCATGTTCTGGAGAATCTCCGCCGTGAAACGGATACCCTCATTCCGTCCGACGCGTGTGTCCTCCACTCGGATAACGTCGGCAGTGATGGTAGAGCGGTACTGTCCGCCTTCGGAAGGGATGATATTCGTGTAGGCTGTCACCTGTTCTGTATAAGCTTCGTTACCGGCGGAACCGCCTGTTCCCTGATCTTCCGGATCCAATGCGGACACATGGAAATAGTTATCGCAGTGGCCGTCCCACCCCCAGTTGATATGTACCAGACCGTCTGCATCCAGACCGTCACAGACGAAGGCATGTCCTTCGTCACTCTTGGTACGACCGTTGAACCAGACAGGTCGTCCGGCTTGCAGGTCGGCTATCACGGCGTTCAAGAAATCCGCCTCTTTCATATAGTCCTTCGGCACCGCCCGGATGGCGGCGTTGTAGCGGAAGTTTTCCACCAAGGCCTGCATCATGTTAGGCGTGTAGGCACCGCTTCCGCTTGTTCCGTAGTCCATGTAGCAAGCGATACCGCAGTCGGACATCAGTTTGGCGACAGCGTTCTTTTGAGCGTTTGTAGCACTGCCGGTATAGTAATTGAGCATCTGCGACCAGTTATAGGTTGTGTTTCCGAAGTTAGCGGACAGCAGGACCGAGTCTTTAGGCGACCGGAACCAGTAGTAACTGTTAGATCCTTTTCCTTTGGTGGGGTAGTTATGATGTTTCATGATCTGTGCGGCAGCTGTTGCCACGCATCCCGTCACGCAACGTTCGCCGTTATCATCGGGGCACTGCAGGTTATACGGTGTGTTTTGTCCCCATTGGGTTTTACAGATCGGTGCGATAGGGGTGTAGGCTTTAGGGGCATGTTGTGGTCGCTGTTGTGCCGGTCGTTCCGGTAAAGAAGCGGCATACTGAATGGCTTCGGTATAGCCTTCCAGCCAAGCACGCATGTTATCCGGCATCGTGGCGGCATCGAAATGGCCATTGGTGGAGTAACCCAAGACCGTATGGGTGCGGGTCTCGGCAGAGACGATGACAAAACCGCCGTCTTCACCCCGGTTGAAGACATAGAAAGCAGGTTGACCGTTCTTCTGCGGAGCGGTATGACAATGCGTAAGCTTTGCTTTGGCAGCGGGTGCTTTGGCATAGGCAGCCTGTGAACGGACATGCTCCGTTGCCAGCTCTTGCGCTTGTTCGATACTGCGGGGACTTGCCAATAGGATCGTGCAGAAACATGCACTGAGAGTAAGTATCCAAAATCGTTTCATAAACATTACACCTTACACATTACACTTTACACCTTACACTTTACACCTTACACATTACACTTTGCACTTTACACCTTCATCAACCGGTAGGTCAGATAGCCGATATAGATAAGCAGTAACAATGCGCCTGCCCATCGTTGGATTTTGCGTTCTTTGTTCGTTTTGACCGCCAACCAGACGACGATACTGCCGGCTGCGGCTATCCATGCGTCCAATTCGATACCGTCGTAGGCAGGTAAGGGACGGATGGTGGCACTGGTACCCAAGATGAAGAACACGTTGAAGATATTGGAACCGATGACATTACCCAAGGCGATGTCGCTGTTATGCTTGGTGGCGGCGATGACTGAGGTAGCAAGTTCGGGAAGGGAGGTACCCAAAGCGACGACGGTCAGACCGATGATAGCTTCGGACACGCCGCAACGCGTAGCGATATCGACGGCACTCTTCACGATCAACTCACCCCCCACCACAAGTCCGATGAAACCGAGCAAAATGAAGAGAATTGCCTTGCCCATCGTTAACTCTTTCACGCCATCCTTCGTTACCTCGTCCGCATCCTCCGGATGATCTTTGGCGTGACGGAAGGTGTTATAGAGGAAGTAGCAGAAGAGAGCCAACAGGATGATACCGCCCATGCGACCGATGCCGCGTCCTTCTTCGCCGAAAGGCGAATGGATCGCCACGGCGGCAAAGACCAGTACGCCGGCAATGATGGACATCGGGATATCAAAATCCCTACTGCGTTTCTGCGAAGCGATCGGATAGACGAGTGCGGTGAGACCGAGGATCACGAGGGTATTGATGATATTGGAACCTAAGATATTGGTGATCGCCAGTTCGGTGGATCCCTCGGCAACCGAGACCATATTCACCACAAACTCCGGCATCGATGTGCCGAAGGCTACGACGGTCAGACCGATCACCAGATCCGAAATGCCGAACCGTTTGGCGATGGATGAAGCGCCGTCCACCAGGCAGTCGGCACCTTTGACAAGCGCGATGAAACCGACGATAATAAACACTATTGCGACCCAAATGCCGTATGCAAGCAAGCTTTCAATCATTTATGATTTCAAATTTCTTATCCTTACGGAACGATTATTTCAAATTTCAAATTGCAAATTGCATTTCGTTTTCAGACATTGAAAAGGAAATGCATGATATCTCCGTCTTGTACGACGTAGTCTTTTCCTTCGATGCCGAGTTTGCCGGCAGCCCGGCATTGTGCTTCGCCTCCAAGCTCGATGAAATCGGCATATTTGATCACTTCGGCGCGTATGAACCCGCGTTCGAAGTCGGTATGGATGACTCCGGCACACTGCGGAGCTTTGGCGCCCGCTTTGAAGGTCCATGCCCTCACTTCATCGGACCCGGCGGTGAGGAAAGTACGGAGGTTGAGTATGGCATAGGCTGCTTTGATGAGCCGGTTGACACCGGACTCCTGCAGGCCGATCTCTTCGAGGAACATCTGCCGCTCCTCGTAGGTCTCCAGTTCGGCTATTTCGCTTTCTATTTTGGCGGCGAGCACGAGCACCTGCGGTTCCTGCATGGTTTTTCCGTCTGCGGAGACTCTCCGCTCGTCCTTGACAGCTTCGCGTACCTGCTCGACATAGGCATTGCCAGACACGGCGGCACTCTCATCGACGTTGCAGACGTACATAACGGGTTTGTTGGTCAGCAGGAAGAGGTCCCGTGCTGCGGCTTCCTGCTCTTTGTTCTCCAGTTCGACGGTCCGTGCGTTCTTGCCTTGGGACAGTGCTTCCCGGTATTTGACGAGCACTTCGAGTTGCAGTTTGGCATTTTTGTCCCCGCCTGCTTTGGCTGCTTTCTCGCATTTCTGGATACGGCTCTCTACGGTCTCGAGGTCCTTGAGTTGCAGTTCGGCATCGATGATCTCTTTGTCACGCACAGGGTTGACGGACCCATCGACATGCACGACGTTGTCGTCGTCGAAGCAGCGGAGCACATGGATGATAGCGTCAGTCTCACGGATGTTGGCAAGGAACTTGTTTCCGAGTCCTTCACCCTTGCTGGCGCCCTTGACCAGACCGGCGATATCGACGATTTCAACGGTAGTGGGTATGACTCCCCGTTCGGGATGGCATATCTCGCCGAGTTTGATAAGCCGTTCATCGGGAACGGTGATGACGCCCACATTAGGTTCGATGGTACAGAAGGGGAAGTTGGCGCTTTGCGCCTTGGCGTTACTCAGACAATTAAAGAGGGTACTTTTGCCCACATTTGGCAGGCCCACTATTCCACATTGCAATGACATGATTATTGACGATTAAAAAACGGCTGCAAAGGTACAAAAAATATCCGAATTGTGCAAATAAATTTGCATATATCATTTGTTTTTTGTAATTTTGCAGCGAAAATGAAAAGTCAGAAGGGACAAATATTGTATCGGGTTGACCGGTTTGCCGCTCTTGTGTTGCGCATAGTGGTAGTACTTTTCGTTGTCCTGCTTGTGCTTGCATGTTTTGGCATAGAGAGCCGCTACGCATGGTATATCAGCGGAGGACTCTTCGCACTTAGCGTCCTCTGCCGCATTATTTTGTCTCCTTTCGTTAAGAGTGAAGAAGAGGAAGAATTTGAGCAGCAAGTAGAATATATCCTGTCCAAGAAATCTTGCGAAGAAAGCAAACCTTCCGTCACCAACACGGACTATACCCCTCTTCGAAACCTGAACCATTCGCAGGAAGGTTTGGTCAAACAACATTTATTCCGTTTGCCGGAAAATCCCAATAAACCCGGATTCATCAACTTGGCGCTTGTATCGCACTATTTGACAGCTTTGGAGAAGATGGGGAATGCGGACTTGATAGACAAACACAACTTACGCTTGTGGGTGGCTCAAGTCACGCAAAAACAAGTGCCCTCTTCCAGCCAATTTAATGAAGCGATCCCAAGCAAGGCTAATACGAAAATAGCCAATGCCCGCAGAGATATTGAGCGCCTTTTTCAGGCTAAGTAATCCAATATTGGTCGATTCAAATATCGCGAATATAGTTCTTCCTCTTCGGAGTTCCGCCAAAGATCATTATGTGAATCATAGGCGTATAAAGTCCGTTACCGTGGCCTCGGAAAGAGGCTCAAATCCTTTCGGCTTCAACTCATTAAACACTCGTGCGTGCAGATGAGACATCATTTATTCGATTTCTTCGATATCGGCATCGAACTTTTGCTTATTCCCTCAAAATGCAGTAATTTTGCACGAAAAATCAACTAAACTCTTGCGTATATGCGAAAAATATTGTACCTTTGCACCCGAAAAGAAATATTGGGCACAGGCGTGTGCCTATCAGTAGCGTTATAAGCTAAACTTGTGTTTTTGAAACTTCGACAACTTCAAAACTATTAACGATTCAAGCAAAGCCTATGCGCTCGCGCCATCGGCGTGGGCTTTTGCGTAGAATTTGAATAGATAAGGTAGTCGAAGACCTCAAAAACTCAAATGAAGCGAACAAAAGTTCACGTTTTTAATTGTAGTGTGCGTTAAATATCAAACATAAATAATAATGAAACACAATCTTTTAAAATCCGTTGCCTGCGTGGCAATGTTATTAACTACAACTATTGCATTAGCAGAAGATAATTCTCTGGCACGAGTAGAAAATTATAGTGGTGTATACGTATTTACAGATTGCACCCCTATCGCTTCCTATGAGATATTAGGCGATGTGTATTTCGACAAAGAGGGGAAGCAGAACGCAATGGTTTTGCCCCTTTATAACGCTTCAACCGGAACAATGAATACAACGGCCATAACTTATAATGAGACACCTCAATATACCGACATTCGCGATGGTTTAATCGCTCAGGCCGTTATGGCTAACAGACAGGTTGAAGGGTTATTACTTACTATGACAAAAGAAGGAGAAGGACGCGCGACTCTAATTAAATTCAAAGAAGGAGAAGAAGATAAAGCTTTAGCTCGTGTAAAACCTCACCTTGGAGTTTTTGTGTTTACCGATTGTACTCCCGTTAATACATTCTCGTTCGTTGGTAAAATTAATAAGGCAGGTGGAATGAGCTCTGATTATAATGATTTGCGTGACCGCCTTATCAAAAAGGCACTAAAGAAATACCCCTCCGCACAAGGAATCATTACACGTTTTGTGTCTGGCGGATATGATTCAGCTGAAGCTATTAGATTTTAATTAAAATACATAAATGATATGAAGAAATTATTACTATTCGCATTTGTATTGATGGCCGTTATTGGCTGTAAAGACAGTAATCCGCCCACGCAAGGGACTAATTCGAGACCAGGGGACAACAATGGTGCATCCCAAAGTGTGACGGTTGATTTTTCCTATCAGTTAACAGGTCCATTCATGTATTCTTTTACTAACACCTCACAAGGTGCAGATAGTTATAAATGGGACTTCGGCGATGGCACTTGGTCGAATGATAGAGATGCTATACACCAATATGCTTCCGAAGGAACTTATACGGTCACGTTAACGGGTACCGCTGGAAATCGAAAATATGACTGTCGTAAGAAAATTACGGTCAAAAAACCTGCCATCTATATTGCGGGTTACAAGTTATATAAAATTCCGTATGAAAATAAATATTATAAGGTGGCTTGCGAAGACGATGATTGGTTCTCAACCGAATGGGGTTTTACAACCGCATATACACCGTTGCTTGATAATTCGGATATTCCGTACATAAAGTATTTCAATACTCCATTGATAATGGACAAACTGGATGGCGACAATTATTACACATTCTATGTGTACCACACCTCAAATACCAGTTCTACAAGTGGAGATACGCAATGTCTTAAACAAAAATTGCAAAAGACGGAAATACTGAAATACAAAGAGGAACATGTCCTCACAAGTGATAACGGACAAACCAAAATAGGCATTCTAATGGAATACCGTTAGATTTGTCTGCCGAAATACATTCCTCTATCCTCTAGAACGCGCGTACCCAGCGCGCGTTCTTTTTCTATGTCCATTTCGTCGGAATGTCATTCCGACATCCCACCTTCGTCCTTTTCCCGTAATTTTATGCGGGTTCGTTCTTTGCGGCAGTTGTTATCTGCCTTTTATAGCGTCTATGCGTCGCATATTTATGTGCGGCATATATTTTTTTTCCATTTTCCAGCCCTAAAAATTTGCATATATCAAAAATTTTTCGTACCTTTGCACCCGAATTCGAAAATATCCTGCTCCGGTTCTAAACCGGTTTGCACCGAATTTCCAGAAGACCAGTTGACCAGTCGACCATTTGACGTATTGCATCCCTCTCGGTCCCGGAAAGGGGTAAAATAAGGGGAAAACCGTATGAGGAAACTATGAGTCCTAGACCATACTTATTTTTAAAACTTATAATATACACAGATACAACACATTACAAAACATGCCACGGCACTTGAAAACACGCATAATGAACCGTATGGACATCATCATAAGCCATTATGAGCACCTTCCGTCCAATACCGCGCCTCGAGCACGTGGCGTGCGTTATTTCGTGCCGGTAGAACTCTTCAAAGCCTATTGGGGAGCGATGAATACCGTCGAAGAAGGCCAACACTACCGCAAACACATCGTTGTCCGCCGAATGCCCTATGCGAAAGGACTGCTCCAACTCTATACCTACCATTTCCCGACGCACTGGTCTGCAGCCTGTGTAGCCAACCGCGAACTCATCAAACAAGCCCAGCGCTATGCCCATGCCCTTGAGCACGACCACTCCTACGCAGCCCTTGAATGGCGCATGCGTTTCTTCCGTCATTACTACCGTGTCGTCAAAGGCGGTCACGCACCCGAACCCGGTCTCAAAGCCTACTCCCGTTTCTATCAGTACGCCTACGTCTGTATCTACCGTGACCTCAAAGCCGAGCAACAAAAAGCTTCGTTAGGTGCGCAGAATGAAAGTTCTGCGTCTGTATCAACGTCCCTCTCCGCGCAAGACACCCCCTTCTTCTCTCCCATAGACCTCCGTCCCTCCCGTCATTACACACCTGCCTTCCGTCACCGCACCGCCGACGATTCCGCCCATAATTGGCTCCGCCAATATGCATCTTCTCCTCCACATTAGCCCCCTTCCGTCATGCATATATACAAAAAACTCTCGCCCTTTTTAGGCAAGAGTTCTCTTGTGCATTTTATTCTTTACGCGCCGAAGCCGATACGGTTGGAGGGCAGGGGTTGCCAGGTGAAGGAGCGGATGTCTTGTGCTTCGATGACACCTGAATCTTCCATTTCCCGGGAGTCGTTGCAGGACAAGGCTTTGGAATACTCTTGGCGGGAAAGATAGGAAATTTCAAAAAAACGGCTACAAAGGTACTGCTTTTTTTATAAATATGCAAATTTATTTGCACAATTCAAATATTTTTTGTAATTTTGCACCCGCATTTTGTATTGTATTATGAAAGAGATAACAACTAAGAAACTTTTGGACACGATTATTGAGGGAATTCGTAATCGTAAAGGTCAGCGCATAGTGACCATCGACTTGCGCAAGATCAAAGAGGCACCGGTAGAGATGATGGTGATCTGTGAGGGTCAGAGTAACACGCAGGTAGCGGCGATAGCGGACGAGGTGGATGATTTCGTTCGTACGACGACGCATGTTCACCCGTTGAGCGTATCGGGTGTGGAGAATGCCGAGTGGGTAGCGATGGACTATGGTACGATCTTTGTACATATCATGCAACGCGAACCCCGTGCATTCTATGACATCGAGCATTTATGGGCAGACGGCAAAATTTCCGAGTTGCCGGAAATGTTATAGTTTGACATCGTTTGACATTGTTTGAAATAGTTTGAGGTCGTTTGAAGTAGTTTGAAATAGTTTGAAATGGTTTGAAATAGTTAACAACTTCAAACGCGAAGCATCAAACAACTTCAAACGCGAAGCATCAAACAACCTCAAACACGAAGTATCAAACAAAAATTGTTTTTATATGGCAGAGAAGAATAACAACAGGCGGCAAGAGCCGCAGATGCCGCAGGGTCAGCAGCCCGGAAAGGGACGACGCTGGCTGAGCATTTTCTTTTATATCGTAGCCTTCACGCTTTTGGGGATGTGGCTGTTCGGTGACAAGGAAGGCGGTTCGGCAAAAGATTTGACCTTCACGAAGATCCAGACGTATATCGAGGATGATGCCATCGACCGTATCACGGTCTATGACGACAATAACTTGAAGGCGACGGTCAAGCCGCAGAAATACAATGCGGTGTTCGGTGAACGGGCAGAGGACGAGAAGAACGCACGTTCGTTGAAGTCCCGTGTCTCGTCCGTTGAGGAGTTTTCCAAATATATCGAGTCGGTCAACACGACCCGGAAGGCGAACGGTCAAGCCGCTATCGATGTGAAGTATGAGAAGTCGCATGACTACTGGTATCTTATTCTGGTCAATGTGCTGCCTTTTGCGTTGCTCATCCTCTTCTTCGTTTATATGAGCCGAGGTATCGGTAACTTAGGCGGCGGAGGTATCTTCGGTGTGGGCAAGGCGCGTGCGCAGTTGTTCGATAAGGATAAGAAGGACAAGGTGACCTTCAAGGATGTTGCCGGTTTGTACGGAGCCAAGCAAGAGGTGCAAGAGATCGTGGAGTTCTTGAAGAATCCTAAGAAATACACGGAGATCGGTGCGAAGATCCCGAAAGGCGCATTGCTCGTAGGCCCTCCGGGAACGGGTAAGACTTTGTTGGCAAAAGCGGTAGCCGGAGAAGCGGACGTACCGTTCTTCTCGATGTCGGGTTCGGACTTCGTGGAGATGTTCGTGGGTGTCGGAGCGAGTCGTGTACGGGATCTGTTCCGTCAAGCCAAAGAGAAAGCGCCGGCTATCATCTTCATCGATGAAATCGATGCTATCGGTCGTGCACGTGGAAAGAGCGTCATGACGGGTGGTAACGACGAACGCGAGAGTACGCTGAACCAGTTGTTGACGGAGATGGACGGTTTCGGTACCAATTCGGGTGTGATCATCCTGGCTGCTACCAACCGTGCGGATGTCCTCGATGCCGCTTTGTTGCGTGCCGGACGTTTTGACCGTCAGATACATGTCGAGTTACCGGACTTACAGGAACGTAAGGAGATCTTCCAAGTGCATCTGCGTCCGATCAAGTTGGACGACACGGTGGATCTGGATTTCTTGAGCAAACAGACTCCGGGATTCTCCGGCGCCGATATAGCGAATGTATGTAACGAAGCTGCGCTCATCGCTGCACGTGGCGGACGAAAGAAAGTGGGCAAACAGGACTTCATGGACGCAGTAGATCGTATCGTAGGCGGTCTGGAACGTAAGAACAAGATCATGACGGACGATGAGAAGAAGTCGATTGCTTTCCACGAAGCGGGTCACGCTACTATCAGTTGGATGTTACGTTGGGCAAACCCGTTGGTGAAAGTGACCATCGTGCCACGTGGCATGGCTTTAGGGGCTGCCTGGTACCTGCCCGAAGAGCGTCAGTTGACGAACGAAGAGCATATCAACGACGAGCTCTGTTCGTTATTAGGCGGTCGGGCAGCCGAGCAGTTGTTCCTTAACCAGACCTCGACCGGTGCCCTGAATGACCTGGAGCGTGCTACCAAACAGGCGTACGCGATGGTGGCTTACTACGGTATGAGCGACAAACTCAAAGATATCAGTTTCTATGATTCTACGGGTCGTTATGACTACGGTCTGGTTAAACCTTATTCGGACAAGACAGCCGAACTGATCGACTTGGAGACCAAGCGTATCATCGCTGACCAGATGGCACGTGCCAAGCAGATCTTAACCGACCATGCAGAGGGTCATCACCAGTTGGCACAACTGCTCATCGAGCGAGAGGTGATTACTTCGGAAGATGTAGCGCGGATCCTGGGACCGCGTCCTTGGAAGAGCCGTGGAGACCAGTTGTTGGAAGCGAATGCAGCCTTGGTTGAGGCGGAGAAACCCAAGAAGCGCGCGCCACGAAAGAAGAAATCGGAAACTACGTCAAACGATATCAAACAAGATCAAACAACATCAAACAATAATGAAGAAACTATTGCTTAACATTGTGCTGCTTTGTGCAGCGATGATGGTTTCGGCGCAAGACGCGCCGGAGAAACTGCCGATGGACCCGGATGTGCGTTACGGCAAGTTGGACAACGGATTGACCTATTATATCCGTCATAACGAGCAACCCAAGCAGCGTTGTGAGTTCCACATCGCCCAAGCGGTAGGAGCTATCCTCGAAGAGGATCACCAGAACGGTCTGGCGCATTTCTTAGAGCACATGGCGTTCAACGGGACCCAACATTTCCCCGGCAAGGGCATCATCAACTATTTCGAATCGGTGGGTGTCAACTTCGGTGGTAACATCAATGCCTATACCTCGATTGACGAGACGGTCTATCGTCTGAGTGACGTGCCTACGTATCGGGAAGGGATCGTGGACAGTGCCTTGTTAGTAATGCACGACTGGAGTTGCGGACTGTTGCTCTTGCCCGAAGAGATCGATGCCGAGCGCGGTGTGATCCTGGAAGAATGGCGAACGGGTCGTACGGCACGTCGTCGTATCTGGAAAGAGTTGAACGCGAAGATGTACCCGGGAACGCAGTACGCCAAACGGGACGTGATCGGTGACACAGCAGTCATTAATAACTTCGAGTATCAAGCCCTGCGTGACTACTACCATAAATGGTACGGTCCGGATAACCAGGCGATCATCGTAGTGGGTGATATCGATGTCGATGCTATCGAAGCGAAGATCAAAGCGCTTTGGGCCGATGTGCCTCGTCGTGCCAATTACGGCGAACGTCCCATCTATACGGTTAATCATAACAACAAACCGCTGGTGGTTATCGTGACGGATCCGGAGGCGGAAGGAAGCCGTATCACCATGGAGTATAAGTTCGACCAGACCCCGGAACCGCTGCAAGGTACGGCGCAGGAATATATGTTCAACATGGCGCGTGACCTTGTTTGCGACATGCTCAATAACCGTTTCGAAGAACTGGCTTTGGATCCCAAGGCGTCCTTCACCGGAGCGGGTTGCCAGTACGGTGAGGCGGCGAAGAAGATGGATGCGTTCTACGGGGTAGCGATTCCCAAAGAGGGACGTGAGACCGAGGCGTTCAACGACCTGCTTTTCCAGTTGGAGAAGATGCATCGTTACGGTTTCACCCAGAGCGAGTTGGATCGTGTCAAGAGTGAGAAACTCAACGCGATGGAGAAATACTACAACGAGCGTAACACCCGTAAGAACATCAACCTGGCGCGGGAATGTATCCGCCATTTCGAGAACGGCGAACCGATGCCGGGTGCCCAATGGGAATATGAGTGTACGCAAGCCTTTTTGCCGATGATTAGTCTGGCAACGGTGAATAAGATTGCCAATGATCTGATTCATGCCAACCCGACCATAGCTATCTCCGGTCCGGAGAAAGAAGGCGTTAACATCCCGTCGGAAGAAACGATCCTCGCTACGCTGGCAGGTTTGAGCAATCTCACCATAGAGGAACCGAAGGAGGAGGCTTTCGACAACGAACTGGTGAAGAAAGCACCGAAGAAAGGTAAGATCAAATCGATCCGTTATAACGAAGATGTCCAATCGACCGAATGGACGTTGTCCAACGGTATCAAGGTGGTGTTCCATCCGACGGAGTTCAAGGCGGATGAGATCCTCATGCAAGCATTCTCCAAAGGCGGTTACAGTCAAGTGAAGACGGAAGATCTGCCTTCGGCTCAAGTAGCTACGTACGTCATCGGAATGTCCGGTATCGGTCGTTTCAATGCCACCCAGTTACAGAAAGCCTTAACGGGCAAGACCGTTTCGGTAGAGCCGGAGATATCGGAGAATATAGAGCGTTTGCGTGGTGCTTCGTCCGTCAAGGATCTGGAGACCATGCTCCAACTGACCTATCTCCATTTCACCGCACCCCGTCGGGACGAACAGGCGTTCGAGACCTTGATGGGATTGCTCCAGAACCAATTGTTGAACCGGGATAAGAACCCCAAGAATGCATTTGGTGACTCGGTACAGGTGATGGCGAATAACCACTCCGAGCGTGCGCCGCTTTATAACATGGAGCTGCTCAGCAAGGTGACCTTGGATAAGGCGCTGGAGGTCTATAAGGCACGTTTCGCCAACCCGGCTGACTTCACCTTTGTCTTCGTGGGTAACATCAACCCCAAAGATCCGCAAGTGCAAGCCCTCGTTTGTCAATGGATAGGCGGTTTGAAGACCAAGAAGAACTGCCGTGAGTCCGTTATCGACCACCATGTGACGGTGACGATGGGTCAGCAGAAGAACTATTTCAGCCGTTCCATGGAGACGACGACGGCATCCAACCGTATCCAGTACACTTCGTACGACATGCCGTACACCATGGCGAATGACCTCAATATGGAGATGATCGGACGTGTCCTTTCAACCCGTTATCTGGAGTCCATCCGTGAACGCGAAGGTGGTTCGTACGGTGTGGCTACCTATGGCTATATGGCCATTCTGCCCACTCCCCGTGCCGGTTTGATCATGCAGTTCGATACCGATCCTGCCAAACAGACTCGACTCATGGAGATCATCCATGAAGAGGTGAATACGATCATTGAGAACGGACCTTTAGCTTCGGATCTGCAGAAAGAGAAAGAGTCGATGCTTAAAGACTTCCAGGAAGATCTGGAGAAGAATACCTACTGGCGTCAATCGCTTTACATGTACTACATGTACGGACAGAATAATATCCGTGATTACAAAGCGGCAGTCGAGGCCATCACCGCCGAGACCGTTCAGGCTACGCTCAAGGAACTGGTGAAAGCCGGAAATGTGTTTGAAGTAGTCATGTTCCCGGAATAAATCGTCCAATCGTAAATCGTCTAATCATAAATTATTGATGAATATCATTGTTGTAAACGACGACGGTTGGGGAACGGCGGGAATACGTCTGTTAGCCAAGGAGATGACCAAGTTAGGGAAGGTGACCGTGATCTGTCCCGACGGACCGCGTAGCGGTAAAGGGGCCTGTATCAGTGTAGAGACACCGATGTACCTTAGGCGCATTGAGGAACATGACCTCAACGGCGCCGAGGTCTATGTGACCAATGGAACCCCTGCTGACTGCGTCAAGATCGCGCGTGAGTATCTCTTTCCCGAAACCCCTATCGACCTGTTGGTGTCCGGTATCAACCATGGTTCGAATGCCGCGGTTAACGCCATGTATTCGGGTACTATCGGTGCTTGTCTGGTGGCTGCGGAGAAAGGCATTCCTGCTGTCGGATGGTCCATCAACAGTCACGCGATGGACGTTGATCTGCATTGGTTGCAACCCTATCTGGCAGAAGTGACGCAACATCTGTATGAAGAAGGAATTGCGCCTCGCACCTGTTTTAATATCAACGCCCCGGTCGGGGAGATAGAAGGGATCCGTTGGACGCGGCAGTGTGTGGGACATTGGGCACATGAGTTAAGTGCGCTCAATGAATCCTTACCGGAAGGGGTGCTGCAAGGATGGAAACTGGCGGGAGAATTCATCAACGACGAACCCTCCGCTACCGATACGGATATCTGGGCGATGGAGCATCAACTGCTCTCTATCACGCCGCTTAAGATTGATTGGACCGATTATGGATCGCTTTGACCGCTACTGGATAGGCATACTCATCGGACTCATCATCCCTGCCGCATTCGGGTTTACCTATATCGAGGTAATGCACCTGTGGTACGCGCTGAAGACGTTTCAGTTCGAGGCAGGAGGCGTATTGAGCAAACTGCTGTTAGTGTCCGTCTTTCCGGACTTGGCTCTGCTTTTCGTCTTCTACACAACCGACACGTGGCGTTTGGCAAAAGGAGTACTGATAGGGGCGATGCCGTATATCCTGGCAACCCTTATGGTCTCGTTGTGATGATCCGGGCAGCTTGTTCTGCCGCCGGTTGGGAACCTAAGATAGAAACGAGGTGTTCGTAGGAAGCGAGCATCTCTTTTTTATAGGCTTCGTCGTGTAAGAGGCGGTCTAACTCGTTTACTACGTTGTCCACCGTGAACGTGTTTGCCACGCATTCTCGGATCACCTCTTTGCCGCTGATGATATTGACCAAGGTGAAATAAGGGATGGAGAAGAACAGAGGTTGCGCCCAGCGAACCAGACCGATGAGACGGGAACAAGCGATATGATACACCGCTACCTGCGGGCAACCCAATAAGGCGGTCTCCAAGGTGGCGGTACCGGAGTTGACGATCGCTGCACATGCCTCTTGAACGGTCGCGTACGTGTCACGCGTGAGCGTGTCGTGCGCGTTTAGATAAGGAGTGTAGAAAGCGTCCTCTATTCCCGGAGCTGCACAAACAACCACTTGGTATCCTGCAAAACGATGTGCCGCCTCTAACATCTTCGGCAGACAATGACTGATCTCGGATGGCCGTGAGCCGGGGAGAATAGCTATTTGTGATTTGTGATTTGTGATTTGTGATTTGTGATTTGCGATTTCCTCTGCCGTGGGATTTCCCACATAAGTGCATCGGTATCCGTATCGGGCATAAAACGCCGGTTCGAAGGGGAAGATACCCAACACTTCGTCGCATAATCGGGCAATCTTATGTACGCGTCTGCGTTTCCACGCCCACACCTTAGGCGGGATATAATAGATGATCTTTGTTTGCGGCAGGTGCCGTTTGCAGAACGCCGCCATGCGCAGGTTAAAAGAAGGGTAGTCAATGAGGATCAGGACGTCCGGTCGCTCTTTGAGCAAGGCTTCATGCGCAATGCGGAAGTTCGTTTTGACATCCTTCCAGTGTTGGATCACCGCCGCAAAACCCATAAACGCCATATGGCGGTAATCCTGATAGAGTTGGCACCCGGCGGCCCTCATCTTATCGCCTCCGAGTCCCGCAAATCGAGCGTCCGGGTCACGTAGTCGGATCTGTTGGATCAGTTCGGCCGCGTGTGTGTCTCCCGACGCCTCTCCTGCTATGAGAAAATAGTTGGACATTAGCTATTAGCTCTTAGCTTTTAGCTTTTCACTACTTCAATCACTTTCTGTGCGAGTTCATTCGCCTCATCCATCGTGGCAGCTTCCGAATAAACGCGGATGATGGGCTCGGTATTCGACTTACGCAGATGTACCCAGCCGTCCGCAAAATCGATCTTCACACCGTCCCGGTCGTTGACGCGTTCGTCGCGATAAAGCTCTTTGACGCGTGCTAAAATGGCATCGACATCGGTGTCCGGCGTCAAGTCAATACGGTTCTTGCTGATACAGTAGTCCGGTAACGTACGACGTAACTCACTCACTTTGCAACCCAGATGGGCGATGTGACTGAGGAACAAGGCGATGCCTACCAATGCGTCCCGACCGTAGTGACACTCGGGATAGATGACCCCGCCGTTTCCTTCGCCGCCAATGACAGCACCCACACGTTTCATCTCGGCTACCACGTTCACTTCGCCTACCGCACTCGCACTGTACGAACCGCCAAATTTGGCGGTTACGTCCGCTAAAGCACGCGTGCTCGACATGTTGCTTACCGTGTTACCCGGCGTGTGACGAAGGACGTAATCCGCTACGCTGACCAGGGTGTATTCCTCGCCGAACATATCGCCGTTCTCGCAGATGATAGCCAAACGGTCCACGTCCGGATCAACCACAAAACCGACATCGGCTTTCCCGCTCTTGAGCAGGTCGCTGATCTGAGTCAGGTGTTGCGGCAGGGGTTCGGGATTATGGGGAAAATGACCGTCAGGCGTGCAGTTCAGTTCGATGATATTGTCCACACCTACGGCTTTCAAGATAGCCGGGATAGCGAGTCCGCCTACCGAGTTCACGCAGTCGATGGCTACGGTGAAATTGCGCTTTTTGATCGCCTCGACATCTACCAACGGGAGGTTCAAGACCTGTTGCACATGGTAGGGCAGGTAGTCCTTATGTGTCATATGACCCAACGCGTCCACTTCGGCGAACGTGAAGTCTTCTTGTTCGGCGATTGCCAGCACGCCTTTGCCTTCGGCATCGTTCAGAAACTCACCGTGTTCGTTGAGTAACTTGAGTGCGTTCCACTGTTTGGGATTATGGCTGGCGGTTAAGATGATTCCACCTGCGGCTTGTTCACCCGTCACGGCTAACTCGGTTGTCGGCGTGGTAGCCAGACCGATATTGACGACGTCGTATCCCATCCCCATCAATGTTCCGCACACAATGCTCTCCACCATATGGCCGCTCAGACGGGCGTCACGACCCACTACGATCTTGTTGTTATCCGGTAATGCAGCACGGCGTTGTGTGGCATATGCTGCTGTGAAACGAACGATATCTACCGGATTCAAGCCCTCACCGACACGACCGCCGATGGTTCCTCGGATACCCGATATACTTTTGACTAAACTCATATTATTGTTTTACTTTGATCTTCAAGACATACATATACGGCGTCACGGTCGATTGGTCGTTAGATGAACCTAACTTACTGGGAACCAATACTTCGCATTGCGAGTCAGGGTACTTCATCAGAAGGATCGCCAAGTGCCAACCGATGATATCGCATTCGCTGGTATTCATATAGTGGAACTGTACCGGGTTCGCTTGATCCAGGGTTGTCCAGTAACTGATCGTGTCGGCATTCTCCGTCAATTCGAACTTCTTATACCGCGCCACGATGATATCCCCCTCAAGGATCTGCAGGTCAATCGTGTCCACTTTTGATTCGCTGATGGTATCGTACCGTACGCTGTCCCCTCTGCTGATCAAGTGAAAATAGAGGTCATCGTACCCCTTTACTTTGTAGAACTCTTTCTCGCCCCACACATGATCCGCTGCAGGTTCATCCTCCAGAATCACCAGTTCGTTGCGACTGATATAGTTCTTGATCAGTTTGTTCTCTTTCTTGCGTAAGTCGTTATAGGTGTTGTTACCACACCCGACGAACACCAACGCGATGCCAACCAGTAAGATGGCAAAAACATTTTTTTTCATCTATAGCAATTCGATTTCAATAATAACATTCTCATAAGGCGGCACTTCGTTTGTACCGCTCGGACCGTAGGCTGTGTACCAAGGTACGATCATCCGGACATGACCATGGCGGTGCATCTCGCCGATGTTGGCTTCTACGGCTTCGGGTAACTCCTGTCGGCCGATAGGATAACTGCCTTGCGTGTCCAATAACAGTCTGCCGTTCAGGCTGTAAATGCGCAGGTGTATCAACCACTCCTCTTCCGCTTTGGGAGACGGACTGTCCGTGTCCCCTTTGTCGAGGACCGTCATCCAAGCACCCGCTTCATACAAGGCGTACGGAACCTCTTGCGTCATGGCAAACTGCCGTATCTGCTCGTCTGCCGAGATAGCCAAGCGTTGGTTCATTGCCAGCAAGGCTAATGCCGCCGTGTCCGTCTGAGGCGCTGCACTCTTACGCTGACTCGGTATCTGCGGTGCTTGCTTGCTGCATCCAATGAGCAGCATCAACACGATTAATCCTATAAACTTTAAACCTTTCACCATTCCACCATTCCACCATTTCACCATTAACTACCCTCTCTTCCATTCGGTCGGTGTGACGCCGTAGGTGTGTTTGAAACATTTGGCGAAATAACGGCTGTCGTTCATGCCAACCATCGAACTCACTTCGGAGATGGTAAGCCCCGGTTCTTTGAGCAGTTGTGCGGCACGGCGGATTCGGGTCTCACGGATGAATTCCACCGGACTGATTCCTAAGGTGCTCTTCAGACGGGTAAAGAAAGCCGTTCGCCCCATTCCCATCTCTTCCACCAACTGCTCCACTGTCAGGTTCTTATTGCTCATGTTCTTCTCCATGGCTGCTTCCAGGCGTGTGCGAAAAACCTCCTCTGCCGAAGGAGCAGAAGGTTCTTCTGCCGGTTCTTTTGAAACCGGCACGGTCTCTTTCTCCTCCTCTTTCGGGGTGTGAATCTGTCGGCGCAACTGACGGTTACGTACCAGTAAACCGACAATGATGCTGATGAGCAGCGCAATGAGCATATAGAACCAAATCATCATAAACCTTTTGCAGCCAAACGCTCCAAGTAACGACCGTACGCGGTCTTCATCTTTTTACCTAACGCCGCCATCTGTTCGGTGCTGATCCAACCGTTACGCCAAGCGATCTCTTCGATACAACTGACGTAGAAACCCTGGCGGTTCTGGATGGTAGCAATGAAATTGCCGGCATCTAACAGACTGTCACAGTTACCGGTGTCGAGCCATGCAAAACCACGACTGAACAGTTTCACTTTCAGTGTCCCTTCGTTCAGGTACAGTTTATTCAGATCGGTGATCTCATATTCGCCACGTGCACTCGGCTTTAGGTTAGCGGCTTTCTCACAAACCGTCTCGTCGTAGAAATACAAACCAGGAACGGCGTAGTTGCTCTTCGGTTCTGCCGGTTTCTCTACCAGACTCAGTACCTTACCCTCCGCGTCAAACTCCACCACGCCGTACGCACGGGGATCTGCCACTTCGTATCCGAAGATGACCGCTCCGCCTTTCTCTGCCTCCGTCACCGCTTCGCGTAACATCGTCTTGAAATGTTGACCGTAGAACATGTTATCGCCTAAGATCAAACAACCCGGTTCGCCGTTCAGGAACTCACGACCTAACACAAACGCTTGCGCCAAACCGTTCGGAACCAACTGCACTTTGTAACTCAGTTGCATGCCGATACGACTACCGTCACCCAGCAACTCTTCGAACATCGGCAGGTCACGCGGCGTACTGATAATCAGCACCTCCCGGATACCGGCTAACATGAGTGTGCTCAAGGGATAATAGATCATCGGCTTGTCATAAACCGGCATGATCTGCTTACTGATGGCTTTGCTTAATGGGTACAAACGCGTTGCGCTTCCTCCCGCTAAAATAATTCCTTTCATATGGAGTAATCATTAAATGCTATTTTGCTCCGGTTCTAAACCGGTTTTGCGGTGCAAAATTACAAAAAAAAAACGACACTTGCAAATAAAGCGTCATTTTTTCCACATTTTCGGACTAAAACGGGGTTTTATTGGGGTTTCAAGGTCCTTTTTCAGTGGTTTAGAAGATGGCGGCAACTGCTACTACTAATGTGCTGAACATCAAAACCGGCATCTGTTTGTCCAATCGGTCTTTATGCGTCCACACGTACCATAGATGCCAAATCCAGATGGGGAGTACGCACAGCGTCCAATAATGTTCGTAGGTCGTAAAAATGGCCAAACATCCCAACAGTAACATCGTGTGGTATTGCCGCGCGCCGTGTTGACCCAGGCAACTGGCGAACGTGCGCTTGCCATGGGCGATATCGTTCTGCATGTCACGGATGTTATTGAGGTTCAGTACCCCTACGCAGGGAAAACCGATCGCCGCACCGCACGCTAACACTTCCATACTTATCGTCTGCGTCTGTAAGTAATACGCACCCATCGTACTCAGTAACCCGAAGAACAGGAACACGCCTAAGTCCCCCAAACCGATGTAACCGTAACTGTGTTTACCTAACGTATAGGTCATCGCACCCACGATAGCCAGACCGCCTAAACCGAAGAATACGAAGAACGGTACGCTCCAGAGCGGTAAAGCAACGCAGACCAACGCCGTACCGAACGCTACACTCAGCCCGATGAACAGACCGATCATCGTTTTGATCTGTTTTTCAGTGATCTTACCGCTTTGCAAACCGTAGGCATCCCGTCCGTGTTGGTCAGAGTCCGTCCCTTTCTGCGCATCCCCTAACTCATTGCTCAGGTTACTCAATATCTGCAGACACAAGGTGGTTCCCATCGCCAACACGAACACGGACCACTGAATACTGCATACCGATTGAGACACCATACCGGTGCCGAGGATGATACCCGACACCGATAGTGGTAATGTCCGTAAACGCAGCGATTGAAGATACGGATTCATCTTATTGCTCAATCGGGAAGAAGACTTCCCCCTCTTTGGGTTGCAAGCCTTTCCAACCTGCGGCTAACTTATACGGTTCTACCGATACGGCGGGCACCTCAATCTTCAGATCGGTCTTTGCGATACCGGAGAAAGCATTGTTGGCGGTGGTAGGAACCTGCACCGCCAAGCATCGGATGTTATGCAGCGCGGCACAACCGGAGAAAGCACCCGAACCGATCTGCTCCATAGTAGAAGGCAGAACGATCGACTCGATACCCTTGCAGCCATGGAAAGCGTTTCCTTCAATGATCGTGATACCTTCCGGCAACTCCATACTCGGCAGTGCCGCACAACCGTTGAACGCATTCTTCGGAATACGGAACGGAACCGTTTGGAACGTGACGGACTGCAGACTGCTGCAGTTCTGGAACTCACCCTCACTGATACAAGCATTGTCCAGCACTACACTCTGGAGACGTTTGCAACCCTGGAAAGTGGACTCGCCGAACGTGCGAATCGAGTTAGGAATAACCAACTGCTCCACTGTACTGCAGTTAGCGAACGCTTTCTTGCCGATATGCGTCAGACTATTGCCTAACTCCACCGTAACCAGACTGCTACAATTCAGGAACGCCTCGTCACGAATGACCTGCAGACGCTCAGGTGTCACAAACGAAGTTAAACCCACGCAGTTAGCGAAGGCCTGACGGTCTATCAGCGACAGTGTGTCGGACAGAAGTACTGTCTGAAGACGCTTACAACCGGCGAACTGCTTCTCCGCAACGGTCGTGTTACGGATATCTGCCAACTCCAACTGCTCACAACCGGAGAAGATCTCCGCCTCGATCTTCGATACCGATGCAGGAATCATGATCTTATGCAAACCGGAGCAACGTGCAAACGCTTTCTTCTTGATGGTCGTCACATTCTCAGAGATAGCTACCGAGTCCAAACGGATACAGTTAACGAACTGATTTTCACCGATTAGCTTATTCTCAATAACGGCACTGAAGAGCGCTTTGCAACCTTTGAAGACCTCATCGCCGATGTTCACTACCGATGCCGGAATCGTGATCTCTTCCAAACCGGTACAACCCTCAAAAGCCGAAGAAGCAATGAAGGTCACGTTCTCCGAGATCTCAAAATGCTTCAGACTCTCGCAACCCTCAAAAGCACTCTCACCGATGGTCGTAACGGAGGCAGGGTAGGTGACTGAAGTCAACTTCTTACTACCGCTGAACGCTTTCGCGTCGATAGCCACCACGTCATACTCACCCTCTACTCCTTCGACATGCGCAGGGATAACCACGTCGCCTTCATACAACTCGTCACCCTTCGCCACACAAACCTGTTTCTTGTCAATGCGGTAATAGATACCGTCCAGACGGAAATCGTACGTCGGCTTAGCTATCATACATACCGACGCCATCAATAGAAGAGGAAAAATAACTTTTCTCATGATTTATTTGGTATAAGTGCTGTAAAAACCTTTGCGGTTGACGGGCAGGGCGCGGTATCCTTTGTCTTTCACCCATTTGCCGTCCTCCAAGACGTCGTATTTCTCTACATAACGTCCTTTCATCTTCAGGTAGTCTTTCTCGCTGTAGTTGGTTACGCGATCTACATAGAAGGACATCGGAATAGTGCGTCCTACACGACTTGAATTCGAGCAGAAATAGTAAGTCACATGCAACGTGAAGGTCAACGGAGTAGTCTCTTGGGTAAACGTCTTCGACTCCGAATGACGCACTTTCTCTTTCAAACCTTCGCTTAAGAAGATACTCTTCGTGATAGGAATGTAGGTAGCAGGTGTGTAAGCGTTCAACTGCTCCGTAGGAGACGTGATCAAACGCCAGGTGTGCGGAGCTACGATACCGCAGTTATCCATCGAACCCTTGGTCCATTCACCTTCCGAATCAGGTAGAGTGGAAGAGAAACAGGAAGAACCATCGGAGATATAGAGGTACTCGTCCGTCTTGTTATATACGGAGAAACCACGGTCACCGCGTAAAGCCCACATGTTATACTCAATCTTGATGTTCTCATCTTCGTAAGAGTAGTTCTCTGACTTCGCGTCAAACAGAGACGGATCTACCGGTTTGGTTGTACATACCTGATAATACGTCTTCGTGCACGATGAACTGATCAGTGCTACGGTAAGGATCGTAAGACCCAAAAAGAATTTTTTCATTGTCGTAAGTATTTAGTTAATAATTAAAAAGTTTGCAAAAATACTGCTTTTTTTCGAAATACGCAAATTTTTACACAAAAATGCTTTAATTTCCGAGTTCCTTAATCAATTTATCCACCAATTCCGGTACTCCTTCGGTCGCTTTCTTGCGAATATGCGTGATTCGGTTCGCCCACATTCCGAACTCCGGTTGACCCGGATCCACAAAATAAATCGGACAGTTATCCGGCGCATAATGGATCAGACTCGCAGCGGGATAGACGTTCAGACTTGTACCTACCACCACCATGATATCCGCTTGACTTGCTATGCGGCATGCCTCATCGAAATACGGTACTCCTTCGCCAAAGAACACGATATACGGACGTAGTAACGAACCATCCGGGTGACGGTCTCCGTAATGTTGCTCCCAACCTTCCAAAGGTACCGTTGCCGTCTCATTCCGTTCGGAACGTAACTTTGTGATTTCACCGTGCAGGTGAACCACCTCCTTCGCTCCTGCCCGTTCGTGCAGGTCATCGATGTTCTGGGTGATCACACGCGTACCCGGTATTGCTTGCTGTAACTTCGCAATCGCTACATGGGCTGCATTGGGCTGAGCAGCCAGGGTGTCCTTACGGCGCGCATTGTAGAAATTGACGCATAACTGCGGGTTGCGCAACCATGCTTCGTGCGTACACACATCTTCAATGCGGTACTTCTCCCATAACCCGTCTGAGTCACGAAACGTACCCAAACCACTCTCAGCGCTCACTCCCGCGCCCGTGAAAACAACAATCTTCTTACTCATAATATATCTGTGTTCTGTGTTCTGTGTTCTACTTAAATCCAAAGACAAAATACACGGCGCCAATCAGTAATACGCACGCAACCAGATGGTTCCAACGTATCTGCATGTGAAAAGCAATTGCGGAGAAGATCACAAAAACCACTAACGTGATCACCTCTTGAATCACTTTCAACTGCATCAAACTGAAACTGCCACCGTTCCCTTCAAAACCGATTCGGTTCGCCGGAACCTGCAGACAGTATTCGAAAAAAGCGATACCCCAGGACAGCAAGATCACAAAAATCAAAGGCGTCGTGTTTCCGATCACGTGCATCGATTGTAACTTCAGATGCCCGTACCATGCGAATGTCATAAACACATTCGCTACCAATAATAACAATATCGTATAAACTGCATTCATAGTAAATCTGTGTTCTGTGTTCTGTGTTCTGTGCTCTTCGGCAAATAGTCATATTTGACGTTACTCAGCGCTCCGTACATCGAGTCCGTTGCTTCGGGATTCAGTTCCTTGATCTGCGCCAGCAGTCCCTTCACTTGTTCCCGCGCACTCACATGCTCGAACGGACATAACTTCTGCTGTTTCTCATAGCCCCGCATGGCGGCATACTGCATGATATCCGCTTCGTCAATCAGGCACAAGGGACGAATGATCTGTAGCGGCATCTTGTCCATCTGCAGCATCGGCGGCATGGTGGCAAACGTACCCTGATAAATCAGATTCATCAGCATCGTCTCGATCACATCGTCGCGGTGGTGACCAAACGCAATCTTGTTACATCCCAACTCTTGCGCTACATTGAAAAGCATCTTCCGTCGGTACCACGAGCATAAGAAACAAGGATTCGTCTCCCGCTCATAATCAGTCTGTGCTCTGTGCTCTGTGTTCTGTGTTCCAATCATCGTATCCCGCACGATGAGAGGAACACCCGCCTCTTGACAGAACGACTCCAGATAACTCAAGTCCGTTCGGTAGTCCCGCTCTTTGACCCGCACATGCAAAGCCGTTACCCGAAAACGCGGTTTGTAGATCTTCGAGCGCCTACCTAACAGTTCCGTCAACAACAGACTGTCTTTTCCTCCGCTCAGACCAATCAGGATATGATCGCCGTCGGCAATCAATCCGTAGTCCGAGCACGCTTTGTGAAAACGCTTCGTCAGTCGTTCACGCTGCTTCTCTAACGCAATCTGTTCAGGCGTTTTCTGTCCACTCATCGCCGTATTCGTTAGCCCCTTCCTCGGAACGTAAGATACAGAAAATCAGTAATAAGATCCCCCCTACGTACGGAATAAACGTAACCAGATACCACCAACCCGATCGGCCCGTGTCATGCAATCGACGGATCGTCACGGTGATAGACGGAATGACTAACGACAGACATACAATCAAGCCGAAGAACAGCAAGGACCAACCGATCATCGGGCTGGTCATGTCCATGCCCAGTAATACGGCACCTAATGCCATCACCATGACGGCAATGATTACCACTAAGTTGCTAAACAGATAGAACCACCAGTACTCGGAACGTGGAGCACGACCCGAAATACGAAAATACTTCTCTACCATGCACGTACGCACAGCTTCAAAAAAGGACATCATAATGTGTTTGTTTCAATTTTGCGATGCAAAATTACTACAAATATTTTAAATATACAAGATTTTGGGCATAAAAATCAAAAAATGCTGCATTATTTGTTTCACTTCGAGTACGCGCGCGTTCCTTATAATATATTTATACGCGTGTGTACACGCTATGCGAAGGAGTTCAAATGCCCGCAAATAGCCTTGTTCTCGAAAATGACATAAATTATTGCAAAAAATCGACTACTGATAATCAAGCACTTACAAAGAAAATGCATTTTTAGGTGCATTTTTTTTCAAAAATATTTGGTCATGTCAAAAAAAAGCTGTACCTTTGCACTCGCTTTTGAGAAACAAGTGTGTTTCGATTTTCTACCGGAGTTCCGGACATTAAAATTCAGATTCTCTTTTGAGGACCTAATTTTTTTGCGCCAAACCGAAGGAAAAATTCTTTGAAAGATTGATACAATTAGTGTAGTACAAGAACTGAATAGAGTAGTGATTACGGATATTCATTATTCATTAATCATTATTCATTAAATAGGTTCCCGAAAAATTCTACACTTGATAAATCGATTATTCTGAGCTATCTTATAATTTCTTTTACAACGAAGAGTTTGATCCTGGCTCAGGATGAACGCTAGCGACAGGCCTAACACATGCAAGTCGAGGGGCAGCGCGGGAGAAGCTTGCTTTTCCTGGCGGCGACCGGCGCACG
>Ga0310694_10000436_pt1 | contig 54743 bp, 80 predicted proteins | sample 174DNAGHGhighgp2_FD_203884 | JGI IMG/M metagenome (GOLD analysis project Ga0310694, IMG submission 203884) | Sheep rumen microbial communities from Palmerston North, Manawatu-Wanganui, New Zealand - 1742 DNA GHGhigh gp2 (v2) (version 2) | ecosystem: Host-associated > Mammals > Digestive system... | reverse complement strand
ATAGTACTTGGTATCAAAGTACACAGGCTTTCGCGAAACGGTATCAATTTCGGCAATGGTTGTGTTATACGAATTGACGACATAGCGTCCATCCTTTGTATACGCAGTGACACTATTACCAATGAAAGGGGTGAGACCGGCAATAAAACCGGGAATCTGTCTGTAGGTTGCACGCATGATCAATTTCTCCATCATTGTTTACCAACACACTCATTATAACAAATGCAACGAACAAATTCACGTCATCGATAAAAAAAAGCCCACATTGCTGTGGGCCAAAAATTCAAACACAAGGAGTTATTGTTATTGTTATATTATTTTGGAGCAGGTACGTTTTGAAATCCGTATACGTAAATCATAATCACCGATAACGCGACATACGCATACACGAGCCAATTAAGCATCAATTTGCCATACTCCCATATCATCTCTGTCGCCTCTGGGGCAATGGAACTATCAACAAGGAGTGATGCGCCCAAACACATACACCAAAAAATTAGATATACGGTAACGATAAGGGTCAAAATCGACAAAAAATCAATTAATTCAAAGCTAATCATGTTTACCCCGTTAACAATGGTATTTACTCGACGAGCTCAGGCATCGTAATCGCTGCCTTCTTCACATTAACCTTCAGAAGCTCAACATCGTACGATTCCTCACCAAAGGAAGCACAAATAGTCTCACCAATTCGACGGGCAATCAGTTCCTTTGCCTCGAGTGCGGAGGGTTTGCCAAAAAACGGTGCAACGAACCAAATATTGGTCGTAACGGGTAGGGTGAGTTTCGTGTCCAAATCAGCAATCCTAATGTTCGAAAAAATCCCATCGTCATCGAAACGAAAAACCTTATTTGGTCCAAGCCCCATCACATAGAATTCCTGAGTGGGCGCGCCAAAATATTTCGCACCAGCCTTGTCAAGCTTAACGACGATGCTAATAAAGTAACGATAGCAATTTTCGGACATGGATGACTCCTAATATGTTTGTTTGGATAGACCTATTATACCATGAATACGTGTTAATTGCTCAACACACCAGCTCAAACTTATTGGAAGTCGCATGCTTCATGATAAGTACCGTGCCTCCCAATGCAATATGCAGGAGACGGAATTTATCAAATTGGCCAATTGCACCAGTTTCCTGATCAATCGGAGCGATTTTAAACGTCACCATGTCGGAATCGACGACTGTACGATCGGCAGCGAAAATGCATGATGCCCACGAAATCTCATGAACTGGTGCAGGGATGATTTCCACACCACCTTTAGCCAGTCGGAAACAAATATCCAGATTTGAATAGTGTGCGTCCTGTGCTTCGCTTGCGAGAGATTCAACGATCTTGTCTCTCGGCGTACCCGCAGCAAACACCCTACAATTTTTAATATTAACCGTGTGAGGTGCGCCATATGCGTTGGGGAATTTCGAGGATGCAATATGCATCACACCCTCATCAAATTTAACGCGAGGCATCTGAATGTTACCTGCGTGGAGATGACGGCGAATTCGATTCGCCAGTTCCTTCCGCACAATTTCCCAACAATCACCAAAAAACATTTCCCTGGCCTCAGACAAGGTCACCACGCGAGCGCCTGATGCGATAACGCGCTTTGCCCTTGATGTGAGTGAGGCAATGAGATCTTCATCGGACATATCAGCAAATGTGCGCTTAAGATCATCAAAAAGCGCACCTTCAATAAGAGGCGAAAGATCGGAAACGTGTGACATGGTTAACTCCTAGTATGTTTGTTTGGATAAGACCATTATACGTTAATGTTTATCGGATGGCAACATATCCTTCTTAAATTGCTCACGATATTGCTTGGTCATCTCCGCAATATTACGGTCAATTAACCCGGGTATGAACATTTCGTTGCCACATGTTGTGCATTGAGCAATTGTGATATAAAAATCAAAATCCCCGGGAATACCACGGATATTATGAGTATGTCTCTTTTTCGTTTTAAAAACATACTCCCTATTACATCTACATGTGGGGCAAAAATCGATCAACTTTTCCATTTTCACACAACCATCTGATAGCCACCAGTTCCGTTCTTGCGGCGAATAAGAATATCCATATTACCAGGCAGCTGAATGAAACGATGGGCAATAAACTTACCAATTTTATGCGTCTTAGGCGAAGTCTCTGCAATCTTATAGTACGACGACTCGCTAACGATAAAATCAGAATCAATTCGAAGCGCCCAACGATTCTTGCAGGAATGATAAATGTCCGCTTCGATTGTAACTCCGTCCTCACAGAGTTCAAAGTAAAAATCCTCGGAGGCACTGAAGTTTGCATCACCCTCAAGTTCAGAAATAACGTCCTTCACGGAGGTTCCCGCAGGAATAACGTGACAGCAATTCATAATCACGTCGAAAAAGCCATTCTTAAACTCGGATTCTGCAATGAGCGTGGCGTTGGGCGTAAATGAAACTCGATCGATCTTAAGGTGACCTTCCTCAAGGCTCACGGTAATTCTACGCTGAAGTTCGGAATGAATAACCTTGTCAAACTCCTCGCCAAAGATACGATACCGAACGAAATAACTGATCGCAGACTCATCCTCGCCCTTAAGTGCAATCTCCGCCCACTCCTTGACCTTCTTCACGAACTCGGCATCGTTCATGTCATGCAAAATACGATATGCTTCCTCAGGGGTAAGACCGGTTTCGTTAATAAAGTTTTCAAAAGACTTCGTAGCCATTTAGCGTCTCCATTGTGTTTGTTTGAATGACTTCATTATACAAGAAAGACATCGAGAAGTCAACGCCAAAGACAAAAACACCATCAACTTTGTTGATGGTGCCATGTGTATTGCTAATGCTGATTATCTATTAGCGCTCATCATCGGCAGATTCTTGCAGAATTCCTATAATGCGATCTGCGAAGCTCTCATTCACACCGTAGTGGTATTTGCTCGCGAGCTTGGCAAATTCCTTCTCGATCTTGGCGAGGGCGTCATCCATGCTCTTGGCATAATCAACGCCAATTTTTTTATCATACTTCTTAAACCGAAGGTCATCGCTCAAATCTTCTGCCTTCTTACCAAGAGCATTAACGTCATCAACCAACTTGGTAAACACCTTATCATCGTCGGAAAAATAAAGTGCCTCATCCACAAACGTCATATGGCTGGAAACATCACCAAGAACTTGATGTGCCTTGCGAGGGTCTTCCTCAATTGCGTCGTTTAATATTTTACGGGCAATCCGCAAATAATCAGCGAGTGCCCTTGCCAATTCGGCGATTTGCTTTGAATCAGGCTTTGCCTGCCCAAAAAGCACACCCTGAATCGATGCAATTTTCTTAACATTTGCATCGAGATCCTTACACAATTTGGAGGTCAAATTCCTGGTCGATTTGGCAAAAAGACGATCAGAAATCGATGTAACATTCATTGCGGGCATTTTGCAAAATATCCTATTAGTATTGTTTATCTGGTTTATTAATTGTGTTATTTGTCAATACGCTTGATATGGGAATCGTATACACGTTGGCATTCTTTTGCCGCGCTATTAAGGATATTCGCGAATTCCTTAGATGCAATTTGTTTACGCTCGTCCGTAAGACGGCCCTTCAACCATTTATTTGCGACATCCTTCCAAGGGCGCATCGAATCATATACGCGATTAAACGGATCATTGCGCTTATACATCCCGACTCTTATCATAACCGCAGTCTCGTCTCCAAACCTACGAATTCGCCGTATGATGCCCTGAATCTTTTCATCAATGTACCGAATCTCGTCAAAGCTCAAATTGGGATCGGAAAGGGCTTTTGCCCACCAAAGAAAATACATTTTGTATACTAACGAAATTCGACAAATATTTTTTTCGTTATACCCGTTATCTTCTATATCGTCCCACTCATCCTGAATTTGATCGCTTAGTTTGTTCTTTTTAGCGATTTCTGCATCTGACATAAACTTCGACATTTAATTAATAATACCAAAAACTATCAAATATTTACACGATCAAATCATCTTCGAGGCAATGCCACGAAGTCCGTCGATATGCGTTTTCACGTTATCCGGCACCTCGCCGATGTAATATGCGATCTTTGCCTTAATCTCATCGAGAGCCTCAAGGAGATATTCGTTATAGGGCCCAGTGAAATATTCCTTACGCTTTTCCTTGCATGCTGCCAACACACAAATACAATCGATCATTTCGCTAACAATATTCGCAAATATTCCGTGTTGAGTTGCATATTCTTCAATTGCATCGAGATGGGACTTACCGGAATCAATGACGGAAGCGTCAAGAGTCTTCGACATTTGTTACCTCCTGCTGTGTTACAAATGCCATTATAAAACAACTAGTCGATGTTGGCAATACGGCAATCCAAAATGCTCACGGGCATTAACACACCATCCACGCAAATAAGAGTGGCTTGATTATGAGCTGCTAGGTTTTTGCCATAAGATGCAATCTTTTCGGCAATTGCCTTCAACGCGGCCGTGCTGTCTTCGTATTGGTTCGCACGGCTTAAAAGCTTGGTACAGTATGCGTAAATGTCGCTTCCTTTCTCATACGCATATCCAAATTCGCGATAATACACCGTATGTTGAACATCCCTGCCATCAGGCTTAATTTGCAAAACACGCAGGCATGCAACATACTTCGGTTTGGTGAATAAATTTTTCGAAGATCTTCTTGTCATCGATTAGCGATTAGTAACCACCGTTAAGCATGCATAATACTGCTAATACTCTGTAATGGAAGGACAACTATCGATCATTGCCTGTACATCATCCAAGTCCTGATCATTAGCGACATAGTCACAACGACATTCGGCATCAAGATGATCATACGGAGGCTCATCGTCATCGTCATAAACATCAATAGCAGAGAAGCTATCATGAAAATGGCGACGATTATCTAACCAAAATACGGCATCGCTAACAACGTTATAAAGATCGTAGACCTGCGAATCCGCGAGACGATGTTCAAAAACCCTGATAGGACGGCCGTTATCCTCGCCACTATCCACAACAGTAATGATTTTGATTTGCCCATCACGTTGCTGAATACGATATCGAATATCTTGAAGGCGATCCTCAAGACTACACCTGACGATTCGTTTAGCTTCCATTTGTGTTAGATCCTCATGCAGTTAACATAGGTCAATAATACTCAAAAATAAAAGAAAAGTCAACGAATAGTTGACTTTGAAGGGGTGACGGATTATGAATGTCGCTTAACCGTTGTATCGATATCATTGATCACGTCTGCGATATATACGCGAAGGCGATCGACGGATCTTACGAGACGCCTGTATTCGTGGGCGTTCTCCAGATCAATTGTGGTGCATTTATTGATAGCAATACTAGCCTTAATTACACCATCAATGGCCTGATCGAGACTATCTTCTGCAGCCTTCGCATTCTCAATGACACTGGCGCTACGATCTTCATTAAGCTCGCGATGTGTATATTTTGAATTAACCATTTAATTTATTTCCTCGATTTATAGAACATTGTCAAGAAAACTGCAGTTCTTTAGTAACTGTAGTGGTTCATGATGCAAAATTCTACGACGTGTTGAATTTAATTAATCGTTCAGCGACGGGGCGAAGAAAGGCCCACGAGTGTCATCGGTAGGATCCAACTCAAGTCCCTTTACGGTTTTATGCATCGCATCAATGATGTAACACTTTAGTGGCGTCTTAAGCGCCTTGATTGCGCGAATAATATCGCGATATTCGCTAGCGTTCTTCGCGTCAAAATCCATGCAGTTTTCAAGTTGTTCAATCGCCTGATCAAGAGATTCGTGTGCTTGGTCAAGGCAATCCAGAGTAACAGAAGCTGCTTTGAATAAATCCTTGTTTGCTTGCATTTTGTATAAGTTCCTTTGAATTGGATATGGACTCTTAATGGATACTCGCGACTTGTTTAAACTATCCCCGAAGCCTCGGAAGATATCGCCATTGCTTGACGCGCCAAACAGGAACGACACTCAAATCTCCACAAACGACTACGCGAGCATGGCCTTGAAACATACCAGACACCGCCTTGCCGCTATACAGTCGGACACGTACGTATGAACGATCTTCAGGAAGATTCAGGTAAACATCGTCACAAGAAACCCGGCCTTGGTGAACGAGTTTTGGATAATACCAATGTGCCATTTTGTCACCTGTGTGTTTATTGATGATGGTATTATACACAAACAAACAAAAAAGGGCAACATCAATTCACCATCTTTGCGAGGCCAATGCTATGTCACATGGATTGAAGCTTCTTATTGATTTCGACCAACTCGCTAACTGCATTTGCAAGATTAGTCTTAAGATCTTCAAGTGTGTATTCAGTATTAGACTGATAATTGATGACGATAATTTCGATATCCTTATTGACGTTTGTCACTTCGTCGAGAGTCTTAAGGAGCAAACTTTGTTCCCTCTGTTTGATTTCGTCCTTGAGAACCTGATAGGCATTTCCAAGAGTTGATCCGTAAGGAAGTTCATCTCCGAACACTTCGTCAACGAAAATCTTAAATGCCTTCGCTTCCTCAAGTGACAGTGTAATCTGTTCCATGATTTAATCTCCTAATTGTTTGTATTAATGATGGATTTATCGACTTTGAAGTTCAGCTTCGATTGCAGTGTACGCTTCCTCAATCTCGGGAATGTTTTCATCGTGAAGACCAATATGATTAAGGGCTTCACCATCCTCGAGGGCATACAGTGCCGACTTCAAATCTTCCTTAGATGCTTCACCGAGTGTCATCGGGAGGTCGAGCTTCTCGATAACAGTGATGGCCTTATCGGACAGCATTTTGTTTCTCCTATAACCCATTTCCTAACAAAAGAATTATACACAAAAACAAAGGAGAATTGTTGATCTATGGCAAGGTTTGCACAGAAACAATCAACCCCAAGCCAAGTAACCAAGCCAAAGACCAACAATGAACCCGAAAAAGTAATAGGAAAACTCTTGCATACTGTGAATTAAGCATCCTGTACGTATGTACTATACATTTCAATATTATGCGCGATTTCACGATCCCAAAGAACATCGTAATTCTTCTTTGCATCTTCGCCGTACAGATACTCGACATTGTATGTGTACATGTTCTTATGCTTATTGAACGTGAGGCTAATATTAGGCCAAATCATTCCGCACGGCAGCTTATTGAGTTTGGGAAGTTGGGTACAAATGTCCTCAACCAAATCAATCAACATCTCGCGAACAATAATATCAAACGGCTTTCTTACTGTTGGAAGAAAGGAGGTTGTTGAAATGAACGGATTCGTTTCAGCCAAGGTAGTCGAACTGTTGGGAATGTACTGAAAAGACACATCCGAAATTTCCATCTTACTGGCATCCTTCTCGCACTTACCAAAATAGATAAGCACAGTCAGATTCTCGGTATGTTCAGTTGGAAATTGACGCGTCTTTAGTGCAATTCTGAGTACGTTCTTGTCACCATCCTTAAAGATGGAATAGTCTACAGGAACAAAACGCAGGTCTCCGTCAATGACGGCGGAGAATTGGGTGAGTGTTTCCCCGACGTGACACTTGTCCACAAAATCACGAAGCATGCCAATAAGATGCAACTTGTGCCATTCTTTATCGCGGACCGGATGTTCTTCCTTTTTAGTTTTTACAATCAGGCTATCAGCAAGTTCGTTAAGGGAAACCATTTTTAATCTCCTAATAGAATATCAACGTGTGTAATATACTACTCATCCAAGGGAGTAATCGATTCGATATCAACACGAGGGATCACCGCCCATGCAGCAATTTCGTCCCAAGAATATCCAGTGATGTACGTACGGTAATCATCGGATCGGTCAAAATCAACGAAAACAGCTTCGACTTGGCCATTACCATTTTTGGGAACAACCAGAATGGTTCGGTATGACGAGGGGTTATCCCGGAGATTTTCGTAGGAGGGAACATACTCTTCAGGGGAAATCCACTCGATTGGCGTAAAAATGGTAATGGACATGTTATTTCATCCTTGTTTTGTGTAATGCCTACATTATACACAATTAGTTGCAAAAATGCAACACAAAGGGCGAGTCAAATCAGACACAATCATTTCGACAAAGATCAATAATAATAATTTTGTCAATTATGTCGCCACTATGGGAAATAAGCCCAGGCACGAACCTTATCCCACGATGGCCACCAAAGATTGCTTGGCCACCAAATTTCATAGAAACTGCAGTCGCCATACCAGAAAAAGAATGCCTTGTCGCTTTCAGGTATTTCATCCGGCCCATGCCATTCAATGATACTGAATTGTTTTTGGCTACCCTTCTTCATGGCATTTTTGATTTTCTCTGCTTCCCAACCATGAATGGACATAGGGATGTCCTTTTTAATACACTCCAAAACGGATTCAAGAACTTCAGAATCAATGACAACCTTTTTGCCCATCTTTTATTCCTTCAATCATTCACGCACTTCCAGGACGCAAGCCTTTTCAGCCTTGATAACTTTGATGTACGGTGCACCCTCAAGAATTTCGGCATTTTCGCAGACGTTTACAAAAATCTCCGAATCAGGAGTACTCGGGAAACTGTCAACACGATACTGAACAGCGACTGGCATATCACCTTGTTCGGTCTTAATTTTTTCAAGAACCTCCATTAGTTCTGAAATCTTCATTTTTCACTCCTTCATATTACCTTCAAAAGACGGGAAAAGCAAAACGCAAGGATTATCAACAGAAGCCCACGTTACACGGAAATCCTCTTTCATGTGACCAACAAAAGCAAAGACTGTCCCTGTCTCGGTATCGCGGAAAAGACCGTAAAGTTCAGGGAAGGTCATCTCAAAACCCAACGGCCTTTCGCTACGTTCGATAGCATGGAAACTCTCAAGTCTAAGAATGACCGCTTTTCCGTTTCGTGTCAACGGCTTTTCGTTATTCTCTGTTGGATCAATACAGACCATTGCGGTAAATGTGCTAGGCAAGGTTGCGTCAAAGTCATAACCAATTTCGCTCATCTTTTATTCCTTCGCAAAAATCTGAATCAGTTCTCCGCCTTCATCCACGAAAGGTGCCTCACTGATCTCGTCTCGGAGTCTATCCACAAGCTCTTCGTAGCGATCGCAGTCTTCGGGAAGCTCGGCAAGGACGGCTCCAGCGAAGTCGAGCGCATTGAGCACGTCTGTCAGCGTGTTTTCGTCTATTAGAATTTTCCTGCTCATTTTTCACCCTCCTGATGATTCTTCTGCGCAGCCTAATTATGCCTATCTGTACATGCGGTTTATATCGCCATATACAACGCGAAGATCGGATGCCAACTCCTGAAGTCTTGCATAACGGCGTGCATAATAATCGTCAGCCATCAAATCATCAAAATCCTCCTTTTTGGAAATGTCGGCAAGCTTCCCCTCCAAAAAGCTGGATGCATACCGGAGAAAGGGTGTGGCCTTGTGGATTTCGCCCCAAAATTTTTCGTGGACATCATCAAGTTCGTCCCTTTCAGAATGGAAAGCATCAAACCCTACCCTATCTGGCATTTTTACTCCTTTTTCCCTCGATCACAAAAGTCCGAAGGATAAATTGCACATCTATTCTTTAAGCCATCGTATCGCGTCAATGCCTCGACTTTTCAAAATACTCGAGCTTCTTACGACCGAGTTCCTTTGTAGCTTCACTAATCTTCTCGATCAACTGCTTGGTTTTTTCGCTGGCGCCACCACGCTGTTCAAACTAATGAAGAGCGGAGGCAAGGATAGTGAGTTCCTGTTCGTCGAGGCCAGTGAGGATTGTCAGATTCGTCATTTGAAGGCTCCTTTGTTTGTTGATGTCTGTATTATACACGATATGACAAAATAAGTCAACAAGGCAACAACAAAGCCAGACGATTTGTTATCATCTGGCTTTACGAACGGTTATAGAATGTTTTAGACGGACTAATGAACGACTTTATTGAATAGTCTTTCCACGTCGAAGTTTAGGCCTTCCATCTTAATCATTACCTGCCTGACTACGAGGTCAAGACGAACGGTCTTGGATTGATTGTTTTCGATAAACTTATACAGATCTAATGCCTTTTTGCTAATGACGTTCAGCTGACGGTCATCGTCGATAAGTTCCATATCCAATTGACCGATGACGTCGTAAACGTAGCCACTAACCTCGTGCACCAGCCAACAAAGATCGAAGTTATTATCACTATAATCTCTGCTGGTGATTTGGGAATAGCAATATGATACCTGCTTAAACAGTTGGCGGACGAACTCCTTGCAATTCTCGTCTGTCGGGTCTGCGTTGAAATCTTCCACGGATTTAATCAGATCCTTATTTCTCCAACTACCATCGTGTTCTACCAAACGAGCTCGGATAGCATTCTCAAATGATTCGTTGTTCATTCCGTGACACTGATCTAGGCTAAAACTTGCTGGCATATGCTAATTTACCAATTTGATTAAATTTGATTTACTGGATATTTAAATTATGAACAATTCAATACTTCATTGATTTCATTGCCATAATGAGAGTTTGTTGTGACGATTTATTCGTCACAAGGCATCTCCAATCCTCTTTCAACAATAACAATAAGGATGTACTGACTGATTAAATCCAACAACTTCAAATACAACAAGGTGAACACTACTGCAGCAATGGCAGAATATGCTTGTTTGGGGCCAGCAATCCCCAATTGCGCAAACCCCACGATAATGGCCACCCAGCCGGCTAAAAGAATCATTGCAGCGATCACTATACTAACAAGGAATCTCGTCACCGACGTCTTGAATTGCGGAACAATGATATTATGTTTAATCAGCAAATCATTAATATGGGTAATCTGTCCAAATTGATATAGCTTGTACAACCAACTGCCTTTAATATCATCATGTTCCATAAATCTTCACCCCATAATCGTCAACGCCTTCGCATCGCGCAACAATGAAGTTATCCAACGGATTGGATGTTCCAATGTGGCGAAACACATAATCATCAATCATATTCGTTTCGTCATCAAATTGGGCCATTCCGTAACAATCTTTATCCAATATATCGATTGTATGGATGTTATTGTATACCAACGCCACCCAGTGATGAACTTGGTTGTTGTGCTGTAGTCTATATAACGCAAATTGTTTGTCGTCTAACAACGGCCCATTAACTTGTTGTTTGAAATGCAATATATCGGTCAACAAACCAACCAACTCACCAATGACTTGTTTGTTGTTGGTGATCTTGGTATTGTGATATTTTGTGACAATATCAAATATTGGTTGAAGTATGTTAGATTGCATAACACTATTTCAATTACACGCAATTCATATCGCGTGCGTTAAGGAGTTTCCTTTTCAAGCAATGATCTATCAGCCTTGAAGGTCAGGAATCCATACTTTGTGTTATTGGCATCGAGCTTATCGCAAACCTGACTAACAGTCATTCCACCAAGCAGGAAGTCATTAACATACCTCTTGTTTTCATGATCCCACTTTGATAGCGTAACCCAAGGAGCGGCACCCTTGTTAATATTCTCGACGCTATAGTATCCGAAGTCACCAACTGTATCACCTGCAAATGAAATATTGTTTGAACACTCGGTGTCAACAAACATCCTAAAGATATGACCGCTATTGTCATCCTTGCTGGCGGGTTCATCAAAGGCTACTTCATAAGGAGCTTCACTGGAAAATAGGGAGTCGTTCCAATCATCGCCCCACTGGTGTTCGAAGTTGTCTGTGAAGTAAAGTACACCATCCCATGCGTAGCAAAGTCTATAATCCTTAAACTTCATATCACTATCCTCCTAAACGGACTGTATTGCAACCCAAATTCATTCCCACTTATTATCTTCGAAAAAGTGTCGTTCGATCAATCCATCAATCGCGGCAAGAAGAAGCGAGCTGTTGAACATCTTGTAATGTTCCCTTGTAATCTGAATGCTAATGAGTGTAGCAATATCGTTAATCTGTTGTTCAGTGATCTCGCTAATAGGATCCGGCTGATAAGGCATGTTCTTGCAAAAACCAAACCGATACAGCTCTTCGGCCTGATTCTTTGAGATGTACTTGAGATAAGGCTTGATCCCAGAATACACCATCTCAAAGATAACACTATCCCGAGTTGCCATTAGGGTATAGGAAAGATTCTCGATGCAACGGCGAACAATCACAGGAATTACCGAAGCTGCAATATTTCGCTTCGTTGCGATCTCGGTGACGACCTTCGTAAGAATTTCGTTTGCCTCGCTATCATAAAGACCAATCGCGCACTTGATCATATATCGATCCTTGTTTGTTTAACTATATCGCAATTATACAACGATCAATCATTAATTGTGTATGAGGGATTACTCCCACAGCCATAACATCGAACGTTAAAATTCTCGCGTTTGATCATCAATATATTTGGCAGTCAAACTCCGTATAATATTGTTCGACACAACTAACAGTTACCAATGTTCCTGAATTCATCCTGACTTCCACTATAGTCGTTGAATTACCAGAATCATAGGTTACTGTCATACTGATTAGTGCATTATACCGATATCGATGTAGTACCATCTTAACGATACAGCAGTTTAGTCGAGTGTCAACGAGCTCCCGAACATCACTAACATTGTTTTTAATGTAACGCTGCAAACCTACAACATGGAATTCTTGCAGAATTTCAACACATCGTTGAGCCGCGTATTCAATCTCTCCAAAGTCGTGACCTTCAACATGTTCAACAACCACATCGAAATCTTTGTTAATTCGTGATATTGCCAGCTGAGCAACGAGTAAAGGATTGAGGGCGATTCGATTAGTGGATCGATCCTTTTCTTCCTGACGGAACATCATCAAATCGGAAGCAGTCATCGTCAATGTCATTTTGAGTATCCTGTTCTTCCTGTTGTTCTAAATTGATCATGCGGCCGATATAGGCAGCTGTCTGTCTCTTCGTCCAGATATAATTAATTCTAAACTCAATCGAATGCACGTGCAATTCTAAATGGAAACTTCTGCCCTAAAAGGCTGTTATAGTTCACATTTTAGCAAGGTAATTAAGATCCATCATTGTGTTTCCGATTTTTATACAACCAACGCAGGACATCCATGAAATTATCAGCATCAGAATCTCATAATCCGTCGGAGCACCATTCAAACCATCAAACAATATTTTCCGTTTAAGGTCTCCTATTGCCACATCCCCGACAAGACATAATTCTTGGTAATTTTCTGGCTTAACTTCTACGGAAAATTCGGCGTAACAATTAAAACCGCTATCACCAACGATAGAATATTTCAGGCTTATTGGCTTATGCTCTTTAAAAAATTGAACAGCTTTTCTATCGTATTCAAGATCCCCAACGATAGCTTGACAAACCCTAAAGCCGCAATTTTCGTAAAAGTCGCGATACTCCTTTGCCTTTTCCGGTGAAATCCTGAAATTGTATGGATTGTAAACAAATAGGGTATTCATCTCCTTCACCCTTAACGCCGCGGGATTTTGTATCTTTCAATCCAATCCACAAAACTCAACCCGTTTTTCTTCAAGGCATCGCGGAAAGAATCGTTCGAGTTTATGTCAAGAAGAAAATTCTCATGGCCTACTCGAACAACGAGGCAATCATCATCGTAAGCCAAAACGATTCCCTCGATAATATCCTCGGAAAAGGCAGTGTCGAATCTTATTCTAATACCATCAACAAGTTTAATCATCCTCACCCCTTCACTTGGGTAAATGTGCCCACACATTTACATCGTCAATGCTTTCGCCATGTTCAAATTCCCAAAAGGGATCACCAAGGCCGTCTTCTAAACCGTGAATTACTGCAGTTTTCACATACACATTTTCGGGATCACTATAGAACTTGACAAGAATCTGCTCGTAATCGTCAGGAAATTCTGATGGATTGTGCCACTCCACAACGCTTAGATTCCTTTTTCCGTCCCTTGCCTGATGTAGCCGTTTCATTACTGCATCATCACAGACGCGTAGGATTCCCTGAACTTCCTTGGGCGTTAATTCAACGACGATTTTTTCACTCATCACTTCACTCCTTCGATAAACTTTTGCGTAGGTGGCATATTTGTGGAAATAACAGTAGTCGAACGACAAACCGCCACCCTTGAAATTTTCTGTGCCTGATATGTGGAAGTATTCGTCGTCCACCCATACGTAGGCGTATACGTGCACAATTTGGTTCTGAACGTGAATTCCTTTGTGCATTCGACTGTCTTGGTTTCTACGTTTTCTGCACTTTCTCCCACCGTTCCGTGGTCAGTTTCGGTGAAGAACATGATATCAAATTTCATATCTTCACACCGGCATATATGTCCATTCCTTTACAAAGCTACGACAGGAGTTCTTAAACCTTACTCCGTCATCGCAAGGATGAACCTCATCTATTTCGACACGACCGTTTTCAAATCGAACCAAGCACTCTCCAACGGTGGTAGCCCGTTCGCTCGGTTTATGCCATTCGACCACACTGAACTGTCCTCGGGATCGCAAGGCGTCCTCGATTTTCTCCGTTTCCCATCCGTAAGCAGGAATTGGGATGTCGTTGTTCAGACATTTCAAAAGGGATTCAAGAACATAAGAATCAATGACAACCTTTTCGTCCATTGCTTGCTCCAAGACTTTCACCCATTAATCGACTCGTTATACCAATTAAAGTATTCAACGTCTCTACATCTATGGTTTCTTTGGTGTGTTTTATCTCTATTAGTAAGTGTTTTTCTCACTTGATCTGTATACCTGGATTCTTCCAAGGCCGTTTTAATCCGTTGGTATTCCCAATTGGTTTTGCAAAACGGCTCGTGATTTTCCGCCCTGGACATAAGGGATTCAAGCACTTCGGAATCAATTAAAACTTTACCCATTCTTCATTCCTTCACTCGTTATCCACAACGTTGAACTTGACCGTTCGATAATTGCCGTAATCACAGATCGAATCGAGGTATACAAGCGTATTCACTCGCATACACTCACGCTCATCCGCATCATTCCAAACATTATTATTGATATCGTTCTTAATCAACTCACGAATGTAACAAAGGACATTATGATCGAGCGCAACAAGACAACGATCACTCTCGCAGTAGCGATCAAACAACTCGCGGTTGTTAATCGGGATATTAAAGTCATTGCGACGAAGCACCATCTCGTTCTCATCCATCTCAAGGTACGCCATTTTTAAAATCTCCTTTGTTTGTCGATGATCGTATTATACACAATTAGTCGTAGGGATACAACATAAAGGATTGATACAACCACTAATGTGCGCTAAAATACGCGCCAACGGCGAAAATAATGAATCCTGCAACCCATCCACAGAGAATTCCATATCCAACCGGTCCGGTTGCAAGGCAAAGAAACACAAATGAAATCGCTGCGAATAGGAGTGAGTATCCTGCGCCCTTAATGAAGTAAGAGACCACAAACGACGAAAGTGCGATTGTGGCAAAAACTGCCGACAGAATGGACACGATATTCTCCTAAAAGATAAGGACTTTGTTGTTGAATGTCCTTATTATACAACAACGCTGAATAATTGGCAAATGGATAAGATTTTGGTTGAATACGAAAACCCCCTCGCTAGGAGGGGGTACGAAAAATCACGAACGTTTATTCGCCTTTAGAGGGCCTATCGCCATTTAGATCCTGAAGCCATCGGTAAAACTGATATAGCGAAGTGGCAATCTCCTGACCATCGAAGAGAAATTTGCACGATATTGGGGTGTTACCATCAATACAGCAAAACTCCTGCATGTGCCTCAGAGGATTTCCCATCATATGCGATTGATAGAAATCGGCATGCTTATCAGCGCGACGCATAATTCCATCCTCGTCATCAAAAAGCACATCACGTTTTCCAGTAATCAATGCGACGTTGCGATCGCCTAACGCTTCGACTAACGATTGGAGTGCGCCCTTCAATCCCCGTGGCGTGGAGACTGCGACAACCTTTTCATTTTGGGTAACACGTGGAAGAATTCGATTAATAACCGCGTTTACATCATCTTCGGAAAAGTCGTCAAAGTCATCAATAATAAGAAGATTGATTCCCTCATGTGTACCAAAAAACGTTTCGAATTCGTGCGTGGTGATCGAATAGAATACGCTTCCGTTTTCAAACATCGTGGCGTGCGCACCAGGAACATCGGACAAGGTGCATCTCTGAGGCATAACCTCTTCGGGAAGCGATTCGTACATACGATTCATGCAACAAATTACATTTTTTGCACGCTGACGATTGCAACTAATAAGCGCCACGTTGGTATCGTTATGAAAGATAAGATACCACAAACAATATCCAATAACTGCACTGGTTTTTCCTGCCTGCCTCGACCACTTACATACAGTAAACTGAGTGTTTGCGATTGCCTCGAACATACGCTTTTGGTATGACGTGACACCAAACGGAATATTACCGTCAACGGTTTTGAGCACAACGCAATCCTCCAAAAACACGGCAGGATCATGGGCCCATTCAACGACTTTTTCAATATCACCAAAATTCATGGATGGTTGCTCCGATATTACTTGGCTACGTTGAGGAACGGAACCGGTTGGTTGCCACCCAAATACTGGGGAAGAATACCGTTCCACTTTTCGATTGCGTTAAGCTGAAGAACCTGCGGGTTATCGCGAAGTGCCTTTGCCTTAATTGCAATTGCTTCGGCTTCAGCGCGTGCCTGCGTGAGCTTGGCATCCGCTTCACCTTGTGCTGCAACACGAACCTTCTCTGCCTCAGCCTTACTCTGGGCCACTTCATTTTCCCTCAACAGTGCACGCTGGGTGGCTTCAATCTTTGCGTTGATGCTCTGACGTACCTGCTCAGGATACTGAAGATCCGTTGTCCAACTCAGCTTGACAATTCTAATACCAACCGGTGCCAGCTTTTCGCGAATCTCCGTCATAACACTGGTAAGAAGCTGTGTCTTCCCACCTTGCGTTAGCTTGTTAATATCCATGGATGTCGCGTGGTTAATCAAGGCATCACTAATATACTGACGAATGTTCACGTCCGTGATTTCGTCGATTCCCTTACGATATGTCGCGAACACAGTCGCTGCCTTTGCTGGTTCAATATTATATTCAACACCAACACAGGCGGTTACATCCATTGCGTCACTCGTCTGAAAAGTAAACGGCTCGCGATAATTCTTGAGCTGATTAAAGGTGGGAAATTCGTACATCTTTTCATTAATGCCGAGAATGTAACGGCCCGTGCCTACCACCTCGTTCTGCACGCCCTTATCCGCATACAAATTCACGCGTACACCCACGTAACCAGCTTGAATGGTGACGAGTTGCATTACGATATAAAACAATCCAGCAATTACCGCGGTAATAATTGTTGTGGGGATTGCAATCTTCATAGCATTATTCATCGAGTTTCTCCTTTTCACTTACTTCTTCATTGTCATCAAATCTCACCTTAACCATGGCATTTACGGCAAGCGCAACACTAACCACCAACATTAAAAATGCCAAGATTACAGCAATCAAATTTCCACTGTTAATCAAAAACGGCACAATTACGGCAAATAGGGCAATCGCAGCTAAGGCAATCATAGTTGTTTGCATAGTCGTATTCGTCTTTTTCACCACATTATACCTCAATTTGCTTTAATTCAAACGGCTTATTATGCATATAATAACCCCGAGGGTTGCAATATACGGGAATTCCGTTGATTTCGCAATCGTGGCCATCATGTTCGTGTCCGTAAATCCACGCCTTTACATTGCCATTGGTGTCAAACAAATCATCAAAATCATTCGCCATTCCGGGCAAGTCGTAGATACTCCGACGGTAAACACATCGGTGGGATGGGGGATGATGCGAAACAATCACCGCCTTCGTATCACGACTCTTTACATCATTATAAAACCTATTGGCCGCGTCGTTTCTAAAATCGTGCGTATAACCCCGAATAAATTTGAAATCGTTTAACGCACTTTGCATCATAATTTGATCAACTGGATTTGTCACCTTGACCCAACATGTACCGCCATAAAACGTGATGCCGTGTTTAGTAACGGTATTATAATTGAGAGGAGCAATGCCGGTAATTTCTTCCCAGCGCGCATTGGCTTCATTGACCGACTGATACCAATAATCGTGATTTCCTAACACATAAACAATATTATCTGCGCCGTAAAGTTCCTTAAGTTCATTAAAAAACAAACTAATACAGGATTTGCTTTCCTTGTTCAAAAATGTGGAAATGTCGCCGGCAACCACAATCATTGGTGCTCTGGTGCCCCCTTCCGGAAGGGCAAGTGCATTTCGAATTAATTCCACACTCGGGTGATTATCGAATTCGAAATGAGTATCGCTAATAATATCGAGTTTCATAATAAAAATTCATGGCAGGCAGTGATGGAATCGAACCATCGTCTTCGGAGTCAGAATCCGACATTCTACCATTGAACTAACCGCCAGTTATCCAACAGTTCACAAGAATAAACGTTATAACGAGTGCACACTGTGTGCAATAGCTTGATAAAAATTTTAACATTAGTCTAATAAAAAAGCAAACGCATATTTATGATGGAATTCCATCACGTACTTCATTGTTGGTCCGTAACGCGATTTCTTCCTCATCAAAGTTAAAGGTTTTAATGAAGTCGCAAACGGGGGCAAGCGCGAGGCTTGGATCCAAACCATTATTAATAAGGACTTTTTCCATCGCCTTTTGACATATAACACAGCTATCACATTTTTTACGCTCGCATGTTAATGTGGTCTTTGGCCAATCCTTCGCGTAAATTTTAATCCTGTTCTTTTTTAGTGTATTAAGCAACCTACTATGCATACAAACATTAACTTCGCAATTTTCGTCGCCATTAATATATGCAATGAAGGTCTTAAAGATTTTTTGTGTAGGCGAAGTCCGTCCTGCTAGTTTTGCGATCGTAAACTTACCCTCAAATTCTGCGAGCCTATGGGGTGGGACAAAATTCGTTTTGAAAATGTCCATGAGTTTAGCATTAGGTCTTTCGCAAAACATTAAAAATCTATTTTGTGGGATTGCCGTCGAACAACCATGCTCAATCTGAGAGGGGCAACCGTATAGACACCCATCATTTACTATGCATTTCGATTCATATCCCAATTTACTACTCAATTTACCAAAATCCTCCAGTAGCCACGGAGTATGAGGTGCCTCCCTAGGAAGATTAAAAAGAGTCGTACCAAATTCGGAATGCCAATATTGATGAATGGCATCAATATAACCAAACGTATTGCATGAAGTTTGAATTTCAATATCGGGGTAATAACGCCGCACCAAACGTGCAATACTCGGAGAAGCAACGTTAATTGCTGTGAGTCCATTTTCGATTAGTTGTTTCAATTCCTTTGCCAATCGAAATTCCATCTCGGGTATATCGCACGGAATAATGGTAGTATTAATGCACAGTATGGTTTTATACTTGCCATTGCACAATTTGACAAACCGGAGGGCGTTTGAAACCTGCCGTATTAATTCGGTGTACTTCACGAACAAATGATTATGGGAAATAATCATTCCAGGAAGTCCGAAATAAAAACTGTGAATATAGGATTTATACGGTTCGAAAAGCGCCAAAAACTCTTCAGGTTTCGAATTATTATAAGGAATACTATACAACATTACGATATTCTTTTCCGCACGGCAAAGCCAAGATTCTGAGAGTCCATGATTTGTTGAACAGCATTATTACAATCATTGCAATTATCACAATCATTACATTCGCACGTCATGGTCTTTTTTGGCCAATACTCGGATTTGATGACGATATGGTTTTTGGCCAATGTATTTTCATTATGTAATGGCAAAAAATCCATCAGGTTATCAACATTCTCTCCATTCATATAGGAGGAAAACAATTCAAAAACCTTGGCAGTATTATTACACTTGGCGTTGATTTTAAAAATGACGTCGCCGTTATAGTCATCAAATAGTGTCTTGTTGAGCAAATTGGGAGGCACAACATTTGACTGGAATAAATCGACCATTCTATAGGTCTTATTCTTTTTATATCTAATAATAGATTGTTGCAAAATTTGCTCAGAGCATTCTTCCTCGATATTTCCTGGGGCTCCGTATGCCGAGGTGTCATCCACCACACACATGGGGATGTATCCGGTTTTTGCAAAATTTGAAATTATTGATGGCGTTCTCAGCGCTTCAGGTGGTAGACCAAACACGTCTGTTTTAAAATCATTATTCCATATGTGATATGTTCTATTTGTGATTACTGGCAGATTATTGGCTTTTTGTATCTTAAGTTGCGGATATGCATCGTGGAGAATACGCGCATATGTATAGGACGCCACACAAACACCGGTAAGCCCCATATTGACAAATGGCCGTATTTGTTCGATGAGATCAAATTTTAATTGAGATAAAATGGTAGGCGTGTAAATCGCATCCGCAACCAAAAATGTGCGGTATTTGTGTTGCTTACACACCTTAATAAAATCCGCAATTTTGTCGAGATTGCGTAACGCCCACCGAATTTGCGAATCAGTGTTTTCCTTGTTTCGTATACCACGTACAGTGAAGAAAAAATGATCGACGCGATCCATATATGGTTCGAACCACGCAAGAAACCGTTCAGCGTCGTCGTAATTATAGCGAATTGCGAATTTAAAATTGGCCACGAATTAATCCTTATGTACAGCAAAACCGTTTGTGGCGTCCCAGTCTAGGCGCGAGCCATCTGCAAATTTAATATAGGCCTTCTTATAATCATTTGCAACATATGACCCCTCATAAAGACCATTAACAGAGTTGCTCTTTTGGACCCAACTAAGGGCTGGGACAAAATATACACGATACTTAAAGCCGTTATCAATAACAGGGGGCATATTCGGTACGTGGAAAACGTCGAAGTACTTTTCTGCGGTGGTACGATTGGTCATAGTGTCCTCCTATAGTGTATTATGTCGTATTGCAACATATTATAACACACCATCCAGGATTTGTCAACCATAGCTCGCGTTAAATAAATTTTAACGTATATCGGTATGCAATACTCATGGCAAACTCGTCTTATCCTTACCCAGCGATACTAACGATTTTATTTGAAAATCCAGGGGCAACAAATCTTAAGCTTAACAAAAATTTGTTACCCTATTTGTTTGATGATCCGAATGCGGAAATACCCAAAATTCGCGAATCCCTTCTGCCTGACGATTTATCGCAATTAGTGCGTGACGTTGTTAAATTAACGGGTGATCAGGTAATTAATGGCGCCAAGACCTTTACAACTGCACCATTATTGCACATCGATAATGAGGGTGGCACGTCGCCGTTGGCATCAGAAGCCTATGTTAATACGCAGATAGATACCGCCCTCGGCAATATTGATTCGGGTCCGTTTGAAGATAATGATATTATAATGACACCATTATCAATATCATCAAGTATAAACGATTTATTTGCACATACAACGGGAAATAATAGCTCGTTATCCAAGATCAATACGCTTCATGGTGAAGCTGAGGCATATGTCGCAGAAAAACTGATAAACGAGTATTATCATCCCAATTTATCGCTATACATGAATGACGTATTGGATTTTGAAAACTTGGGTGTTGTACATGGAAATGTAGGCGATAATGCTAGCGGTGAAAGTGATTCCAGTGCTTTTCCAAGGTCATTCAAAAGTAATCGCCATAGCTATTGGTGGTCTTATAGAGACACTATCCGCACTGATTATTCGTGGGATGCTGGCGAAATTATTGATCGTTTAAGCATTAATAGGGTTATTGCACCAACTTATGAATCGTATCCAGGACATATTGTTGGAGAAGAACGGGGCATCGATATAGATAATGGTTCAATTCAACCATACGAAATATTCAGGCCTGAGGATGACACGACAATTGAGGATTTACGACCTGATATTGGAACATTGAGTTTCGCAGATGTCACCATCAGGGTGGACAATGCAGATAGTAAGTTTTATCAGGAATCCTTTGCGTGGGAAAATATTTCTGATCTGTTAAAATTTTATAGTTTGGATCCAGATTCACAATATAGTATCTGGCCACAAACAGATCAGACAACGGCCACCGTTAATGTGCGCAAACAATTGGGGTACATGGAACTCAAGGATACACGGGCATATGCGATATGGTCAGAGTTTGACGGTGCAAATTCGATATCATTCGGTGAAACGAGTATCTATCACGAACAGGTTAAATGTGTCAAAATTGTGGGTAATATTGGTGACGTGATTGAATTGCCAGATTTAGTGGCAAAAACATCAAATGGCGACAGTACCTATGTTAAATCATATTTTGGCGAAGGTTATTTGACCATTGATCAATACAACACGAGCGCATCCAGTGGTGTAAGTGCCGTGTCGCAATCGACTGCCGTTGGTACCATTGATGCTGACAATAAGACGATAACGTTAACTGCAAATGTTCGTGACGATGATGATTATTATTTGTTATACATGTGCGAGCCTCATGATTATAAGTTGGCGCTACCTTCACATGCGCCTGCTATTGAGGCCAATAAGGATTTTGGAAACGAAATTGCGTTCGTTGTAAGGGCAGAAATAGCACTCAAAAACGGATTATTATATTGCCATTATGTGCCGAGTAATTACAGGGCTTGCGCTGATGGTGTGTATAATTCTGTGGGTTGGCCAAAAAATCGTTTACTCGATGTGAGTTACATGACACGCGCCATGTCGGATGGCAACGAAATTGATGCGCTTGATACATCGTTGGCTAGTGCCGATGTGTTGTGCACAGATAATCATCTGGATGTTAAATGTAGAGTGAAGACCAAAACTGACGCAGAAACTCTCGGAAATGACCCGTACAAATATGCAGAAATTGAAAAGACATACGGCGTTTCGGAAGTAGGTATGCAAATCGCACCATTGGGTGTTTATGGTACTGGCCCTGCTACAACGTTGCATGAGGAAAATGGTATCACAATAAGCAAATGCGATACAATGCTCGTCGCATCTGGCACAGCAAGTGATGCGGTCGATTTTGCGGTGTATGATGGCGAGGCCATTACGTTACGCGCTGGACATGATTACCTTGTGATCAATGGTATGGGTTGGGGCGCGGCAAACTTAAATTATTCTGGCAACAGAGTTGATGTATATGGTGATTTTAAGATCCACCGTGATACAAACTGGGTCGAGGTCAAGGGTCTTGAATCCGTGTCTGCCGATCTACAACCGCGATTGGTCGAATTTGATGCAGTCGACGACTCGACCGGCGTATACCTCACCGATGGATTACCTGATGGCCATGGTGTGAACGGTAAACCGGGTGTGAGGCATACTGAATATGGCGCATCGCAGGTCAGTGACGAGCCGGATTATGTATATGGTACGTTGAACGCAATTTTTATTCCGGCACAACAAACCGATACGCAAATTACTCTTTCGTACCATATTGAAAAGGGTGTCCAATTTGATGCTCCAATACAAACCACGGGAAAGCGCGCAGGTTATTTTGAATCGAATACCCACGCCATTATGCCGTTGGTTTTAGATGCATCAATAATGTACGGGTTTAGACGCGATCAATACGCACGTGATCCTATTAGCTGGCTACAAACTAATGTATTACCAAATCTTTCGGTGAGAATTGGTACTTCTTCGCGAAGATGGTCGGGTAAGGGAGGAAAATATTTGAGGTCCATTAACTGCGTTAATAAACCGATATACCGGCAGGAAAATTTAATGCGCATAATAAGTGGGTATACGACTACAACTAATATCTCTAAGGCAACCGTGTCAAAATACGTGTTTACCATCCCCACTGCCATATTATCATTACCTGGATACGGTGCAGCGTTTATGGGCGAATGTAACTATGTTGATTGGAAGGCTGGTACGTACCATCAACGTGTTGGTGTTATTGATATTACTGAGAAAAATTGCAAAAAGAATTCTGTTATTGCATTACCGTTTGCTTCATGCGTTCAGGAAGACCCAAGATACAATATGTGTATATTGGTGAAAAAACCAAAAACGGAAATAACTGAGTCTAATTATGACGCGCTCCTCCTCGAAGTGAAACCTGGTTATACTGACGGGTACGATTACGAGAATTGTCCATATTATATTAGCGACGAAAGTGGAGAATCTGGTGAAACCTCTGGAGGTGATGAATATGGCGATTCTGGTGGTTCTGAATATGGTGAATATGGTGATTCTGGTAGTTCCGACTACAATTCCGACTACAATTCCAGCTATGGCGGCGGATACGGTTACAATGAGGGTACCATACCCGTATTTCGCGAAGATAAAATGAATGAGTATCTAATTCCTCTCATTAATCATCGTCCCCATGGGTGTTTGATATTACCAGAGGATGTTGAAGTGGGTTCGCGAATCTATTATTTGATATCGCATGTCGCATATGGTCAAGGTATACAAATTGACGTATCGAAATATACAAAAAATAGACTGATTGCTGTTGACGAATACAACGAATTAATAACAGAAAGTGGGCCATATTATAGTTTATATAATCTTGACGTCGCGAAAATGATGGAGTATAATGTAAGAACAGTGAATAACTATGAGAATAAACGCTTCTAAAATGGGACGATAATATGAAAATTAAGCAACTGAAAAAAATCCGTGACTAAAAAGGTAAGCGTGATTATCTTTGCAGATTAATTGCAGATGATAATAAAATTTTGGTTAAGGATAGAATCAAGGTGAAAACTGTTGACGTGCCTGAAAGCCAGATTAATGATTGGCAAGAAATAGAAGACACGACACAGAATAAGTAATTTTCGATATAACGCATTAGAGATGGTGGGGTTGTTATAATCCTACCATTTTTTTAATTCCAAAAATTAAATAGTAAATTAACACAATATCAATTTGCATCATTATATGACAGTAGGTTTCATCGATACAAATATTTTATCTGATACTGCGGACGCGATTCGCGAACAAACAGGCGAAAGCGGCACCATTAAGCCAACGATGTTCGCCTCAAAGGTACGTTCACTCCAGGCAGGTACTGGATCCTCTGGACCAGTAACAGACGATAAGGTCACATTGACCACAACAGAAGACGCGTTAACCCTCAAACAGGAAAATGCGGTACAGATTGCAAAGGCAAGGATACAATCAAAATATAAGGGCGCGGTTAACGACCAAATTTTACGCGCGTCTGGTATTAATAGCTCAGCAAATGTGATTAATATTAGACCGTCACTGCTCGCGCAGGGCGATTCTGATGATGCAGTTGAAATTGCCCAGCCGACTACCCCGGAGCGTATTGTAATCAACAGTGTTGTTGCACCGACGGAAAGGTCATATCCAGGTTGTCGTGGTCTCAATGCAGTATACGCATATAATCGCGATTCTGCAGATAACACGTATCCGGGTGGCCCAGATGTCGACATGTTGAGTTTTGCAGATATTGCGATTCGTGTTGATACGCCTGATAGCCTATGGATGAATTATGAAGGGTTGTTGGCATTTTATAGTCTGAATCCAGATTCGCCATATAGTATCTGGGAAGATACCCCAGAAGTACGGGAGTATATCGCCGCCCTTAAGGAAAACGGCTATATGGATATTAAGGATACACGGGCATACGCGATTCGTTCGGAAGTTCCTTCCGCAGAGAAAAATTTCGATTCTGAGGCAGTATCCGTTATGGTTGATCCTGATCACCCGGATATGCAGTTTCAAAATGAGCTCATATTTGGCGAAACATGCCTATATGTGGAAGAAGTTAAAGGTATCGAGCTCGCTGGACGCAAGAAGGGTGACGTTATTCCTGTACCGGGATTGTTAAGTAGGACAGTCGTCGATGAGGATACTGAAGAGGAAACAACAGAGGTTTATTTCCGTCCATATTTCACAAATGATTATTATGACGCATTCTCTGCAATTATTATTAAAGACTTCTATGAGGATTATTTCACTGTTGATGTTGAAAACGAAACAATCACATTAATTCGTGACGCTAACACTTTTAATGTCGGAACATTGTGGCTTTATGCTGCCAAACAAAAAACCTACAAGGTTGCATTACCTCCGTGGTGCCCGTCCTTCCCCTTTAAGCACATCGCGAGCTTGGCGACGCGTCGTGTTTCTGGATGGAAAAATGACGAATACGACAGTAGTGATGCTTTGGTAGAGCTTAATAGAGGTGATTTAGGAGTTCATAATATAGCAGTTCAGGTATTTGCGGAAATAGCCCTTGCAAATGGATTATTGGATTGCCACTATATACCGGTGGGATATTGTAGCGTAACCAATTATCGCGATCTTGAATTTGATGGTTCGTATGAAAATATACTTCGGTATAGTTACGTATTAGATGACCATGATATGGGTCGGAGTGCAAACATCGCCAATAACAGTGCAATTAATGCGCTCGAAAATATGTTGCTCGATTCTGAAAGTAGGAGCATGTCATACGAAGATTCACTTGAACTGGCGAACAAATACCCATACGCGGAAATTGAAAAAACGTACAGCGCAGTGGCTTCACCGATTAATCTCCTTAAATCTGCAAATGAAGTATATTCATCATTAGTCGCGTCGGAATTAACAACACAAAATGGTGTGACGATAGAACGAGATATTTCGGGTGACTATTTGAAAATACGTGGCCAAGCAACTGCGGCAATCACAATACCATTTGGCGAAAATATTAAATTGCTGCCACATCATCGATACATTTTTTCGAATTTCTCTGCGACGACGCCAGCATTTGAGGATACGTATATTTCGTGCGAGCTCACTGGTGATACATCCCAATTAACGATATCACAATATGTTTACGGATCCCCGCTCGCGAGCTCCGCTGGGACGCGTCTCGTTGTCAATAACACAGATAATGAGATATCCATCGGCGCGAGAGTCGTCATAAAAACCAATAAATCCATGTCCAGTTATAAGATTGCACCCCGTTTATTGGATCTGACGTTAATGTTTGGTGAAAATTGCGAAAATGAAGTTGAACAGATCACTGCGTTAGTTAGTTATGGCTATAAATTTGACTACCTTACCACAAGTTATAGGCAGGACAATATTATTTCAATTCGGGCCAGAGAAGTTCCATATGAGGGCCATGAAGATTGGGAGTATCCAGGAGCGGAATCCGCCAATTTTGAAAGTGCTGCATTGCCTGTACCCATGGCCATTCGCAAACTACCTGGATATGGTATGTCGTTTATGGGCGCGCGTAACTATGTTGATTGGGAAAAAGGAATTTATCACCAATCAGTGGGTGTTGCTAAAATTAATGTAAAAAATAATAAGGCCAATGACGTAGTCGCACTCATTAATTCGATACCAGATTCATATTGCCTTGTAACGCCCTTCAAATATGAAGAAGGTGTTAGTGATTGGTCTGCACTGTTAGTCAAAATCAACCACGGATATACTGATGGGTTTAATTACGATCCGACCTCAGAATATTGGAATCCCGAGGAAGAAGAATCTGGCGAAGAATCTGCCGAATTCGGCACAAGCGGGTATGAAGATACCGAAAACGACATGTACGCAAAAATGCAGGATCGTGGCGAATATTTGGATCCTGCGTTAACGCCGTTTATAAACTATAAACCCAACGCAAGTATAACATTGCCAGTCGATATCCCTGTGGAAACGTGTGTATATGTGATATACAAACTAGCAACACCAATTGATATTGATGTGTCGCAATATATTAAAACAAATAGGTTAAAGCTTAATGATTTCCTTTATGTGGATACTGAACGCATGAATGGAACAAAAGGCTTCTTCTGGTTGCAGGATTATTATCCCCGTGGTAGTAATTCGCAAAAAATGGTTGAATATAAAGTTAAAACACCAAAATCATAATATAACCATTAACTAAATTATAAGGCCTATACTCCGTATAGGCCTTTATTATTGTTCACAAAAATGCATCATAATATTATATCGACAATCACGCCGACATGTAACGTCGACGCATTTAATAATTTGTTTAAACCAAACCTTCATTATTTGACACCCCTCAAGGACGTCATGACGTTTTGCTTTATTTTCCAACCACCATGGACGGAGGAAACGGCAAGGGAAGCAGTTAAATTTGTCGAAGACCTAGGATTTAACGTCAAATATACATTTAAACAATACGACAGAAAACGCGGCATTCAATTAAATCTAATGCGCGAAGAATGTGCAATGCTTAATCCTAACGCCCCCATCTATTTTCTCATTGATGATGATTTTAAAATTGAAAGCGAAAGGTATGCTGAGGACATTGCGAGGGCGGCACATTATATGCTTGATAACGAAAGATGTGGGTTTGTGCAACTGGGTGCTGCAGTTCCTTGGCGTCGCGATACCATTGGTTTTGCCGGGTTAAATCAATTTTATGTTCTTCTAAAAGGTTTGTTCTATAAAAATCTTAAATTGGTTAACCCGGATTCTAAAACAGTATTCGAACCCGAGGAAAGCCTTGTGTTAACAGGTGGGGATAATGAAAGAATCGGTGCGGCCGAGCGGATTTATCATGGTTTTTACCCAGCTGTTATGGGGAGGCGCATTGACGTTACGCACGTAATGAACCCAGACAACGATAATAAAAAAATCGCGAGGGAGTATGTTTTGAGTTGGCGTAGTCCCCGCATGTTGAATAATGGAAATTCGAAATTAATTCGCGAAAAATATATGCCTTCCTATGTTAAGCGTCAAGGGAAACAACAAATTTGTGACGTCCATCATTATATCGAACACGGTGGACTAAGTGACATCGAATTAAAATACCGCAAGCATAATTACAAGGGTTATAGTATCGACCATGTATTGGATGAAATGGTGGATATATACAGGTACAGATATGAGCAAATTGTGGTATAATTGTAAAAATTGTCGACAAATTGTGAAAAAATATGATATTGCAAAACGATAAAAATTATAGAATAGTGGTGGTGGGCGCAGGTCACGTTGGTCTTGCATATGGCGCCCTATTGGACGAGAAGTATGATGTTACCATGGTGGACATCGATGAAAAAAAGGTCGAGGACATCAAAAATGGAAAATTGCCTGATGGTTATCCCCATAAGAAAATGGTCGCGACCACGAGTCATACGGCCTATTATGATGCCGATTTGATACTCATCGCCGTACCGACCAATTTTGATGAGGCCACACACGGTCTCAACTGCAATATTATAACAAATGTACTTCGGGACATTAATCGATGCAATAATGGTACAAAGAACACAAAACCATTAATTGTGATCAAATCCACGGTTTATATCGGCTATACAGCGCATATACGCGAAGAATTGGGCATGGACAATATAATCTTCAGTCCGGAATTTCTTCGCGAAGATTATGCCCTTTACGATATCAAAAATCCGGCCAGATTGGTGGTAGGGACAGCACAGGGGTTCGAAAAGGAGATAAACAAGTACATCGATGTAATGACGAGCCTTTCACAGCAAACAAGCGTTCCTGTACTTTGTATGGACAATAGTGAAGCCGAGGCGGTTAAGTTATTTTCAAATGCATATCTCGCCACCAGGGTCGCATTCATTAACGAGCTCGATTCTTATGCTCGCGAGCAGGGTATGGATACCAGAAATATTATTAACGGTGTTTGTGCCGATCCTCGCATAGGCAATTACTACAATAATCCGTCATTTGGGTTTGGTGGGTATTGCCTGCCCAAGGATACGATGCAACTTAGCACGTTAATGAGAGGAAGCAGATCCAACGTTGGTAGTGTCGTTGATGGTGCAATTTTGGCCAATAAAATCCGTAGGTTTACATGCATCAGTGAAATGATGCGCCATGTTCAAACCTTGGGTAAATCGCCCCTTCATATCACAATTGGCATATACAGACTAAACGGTCTCCACAATTCAGTGATGAGAAAGGTGATAGGCAACATTCAGAAATTTACCAGCAATGTGATCATTTATGAACCACGCATTCCCGATAAAACATACGATGGGTGCGATGTATATGAAGACCTCGACACGTTTAAGCAAAAGTGCGATATTATCATGGCAGATCGTGTGGCTGATGAATTATCAGACGTGATGGATAAGGTGTATACTGCGGATTTGACAGGAAATCCGTACGCGAAGGCTGACAAAAATGGCAAATAAAACCATTATGGTAACTGGGGGTGCGGGATTTATCGGTTCTGTGCTAATAAAGGCCTTATTAACGGTTTATGGGAAAAACATAACCATTATTTCGCTCGATAATTTGAACGACTATTATGATACGCGCCTTAAAATCGCACGCCTTGAAGAACTCGACGAAGTCATCGCGACGGAGAAACACATGAAAAGGGGTGGAGTTTATTATGAATTCATAAAGTGCGATATTTCGTGCAAAAATGAGGTAAAGAACATATTTGAATTTTATCATCCGGATATTGTGGTGCATCTTGCAGCCCAAGCCGGTGTTACGAATTCGCTACATCATCCTGATGATTACATGACAAGCAATGTGAATGGATTTTATAACATTCTCGAAGCTTGTAAGGAATATCCTGTCAAAAAATTACTCTACGCCTCCAGTTCGTCGGTTTATGGTGATAGTATTGGCGAATGTGACGATTCCCTTACTGACGGCACGAATACAGATCACCCTTTAAGCTTGTATGCCGCCTCGAAAAAATGCAATGAATTAATGGCATATACGTATGGTCATTTATACGGTATTCCGACTATCGGCATGAGATTTTTCACGGTTTATGGGGAATCGGGTAGACCGGATATGTTTTGCTACAAAATTGCAGAACAGATGGTGCAAGAAAAGCAAATTAGGCTTAGTAGCGTTAATGGAAAGTGGTGTGAACGTAATTTCACCTATGTTGGTGATGTGGTCAAATCCATTATACGTTTAATGGATGATGAGGAGTCATTTGCCAAAGGGTACTATGAGATTGTCAATATATGCAACGACAATCACCCTTCCGTATTTGAATTCGCGACGACCATGTTGGATTGTCTAAAATCCGAGGGGTTGGTGGATCAAAACATGGAACTAAACTACGCAATTCAACCTTTGGAAGAAGGGAATACACATAGTGTTTTTGGCTCTGCGCGCAAATTGGAAATGTGGACAGGATTCAAACCAATTATCGATATTAAGGAAGGTATACCACAATTTGTGAACTGGTACAAATCCTGGAAAAGTTTGCACGCTTAATAATAAAGGGGTCACTGACCCCTTTTATTTTGTGTTAATTAAACGAATTGTTTAGAGAGGACCGCCATCCTCGTATGCATTCCATGCGCGCTCCAAAATATCCTCAGGCGCCTTTTCAAAATTATCGGACGCAAATTTAATTGGTGACGCATAAAACATTCCCCACACATTCTTCCCAACGCGGTAGAGACGCCACTTCGAAAGATCGTGATTAAAGGGCGAATATGCAAACATGGCGGTTGTGTCCCGTACATTTTCCACGTACCAATCGGAAATATCGCGGTTAAATTTTGACTTATAAAACATACGCGCCATCCATTTTGCCTTAACGGTATTCCACTTGGAGATGTTACCGTTAAATTCGGAAAAGGCAAACATATTTTCCATACTTTCGACATTATCCACAACCCATTTGGAAATGTCGCCGTTGAACTTCGATTTGTAGAACATGTCGGACATGTCCGTAACATTACTAACATCCCACTTGGAGATGTTACCGTTAAAATCGGACATAAAGAACAAGGAATGCATGTCCTTGATTTTTGATGTGTCGATAAAATTCAGGTCGCATTTTGGACCTTTTTCCTTGATCGTTTTATCAATAATCTGCTTAAGCTCATCGCGTGTTTGAGGACACACAACATCCGTGACCTTGCCTGTTTTATTCAGTTTCTTTGACAAAAATTCCTTAAATGTAATCATGTTTTATTTGTCCCTTCCTTCAACGACCTTCACCAACACATCGGTATATTCCTTTTAGGAAAGCTATCGTCACGGAGTTGGCCAATTGATGTATCTTTAACCAATTCGTTTGCATATGGTTTAGGAGTGCTTCTATTTATCGTGAAGGAATAATATTTTGACACCTTAAAACCTTCCGGATGTCTTAAGCCTCGTCAAGCATCGTTCCTGTCATGACCTGAACAAGTCCTCACATCCCGGCATTGAGACGTACACGACTCCTAACAACCTCCACTGTACACCGAAACAACTTCCTCTCCAGTTCTTCCTCTGCATCAAAGCCACCTTCTTGGTGTGGCGAGAAGAGATATGCCTTCACAATGGTTCGGAACTCTCCGCCACGCGTATCTGCGAGGTGGATAAAGCATCCATCCCCAGAGGAAACAATAAAGCGTAGGGTGCCATATTCGAGTCGCAGCATGTCATCGTCGTCCTTAACGATTTTCCAGTCAGTTGCTTGCTTCACAAACTCGTCGCAAATCTGCCGAGTGATTGACTGTGCGAGCTGGATCATGCGAAGGTTTTTACGCTTCATGGTTAATACCCCATATGATTTATATGCGCATGACAAATACCTTAAGACCAAGAAATCTGGCGGTTTCAATCATGTGTTTTGTGCCGCGTGAAACACCATCCCAAATTGCAATTAATGCGTCTGCATTATCGGCCATCTGACGGTTACGAAGGATTCCAGCACGCTTACCGAAGGTGTCCCAGTCGGGCAAAAATCTTACCACCTCAATTCCGTGTTCTTTTGCGTATCTTTCACCCAACGTATCAACCCCGAAGGCTCCTCCAGAAATTACGGTGGTGATATCAAATTCGCTATCAATAATCGCCTTCTTCACTACATCATAATTGTTGCAACTTCTGGATCCAGCAATGATGGTCTTCATTTGAAATTCCTTTGGTGCCAGCAGCGAGGCTTGAACTCGCGACCTCTCCCTTACCAAGGGAGTACTCTACCAACTGAGCTATGCCGGCGTATTTTGGTGCCTCAACATGGAATCGAACCATGATTTCATGCTTACGAAGCAAGTGTAATAACCATTATACTACAGAGGCCGTTTGATGTGTATTATAACACTAATTGAGGTTGCGAGCAACGAGCGTTTTCCCGTATAGATCGAGAATCGCCTTACGCCAGCGCGTACACGCATCCAAATATTGGGCAGTCACCGCATTAATTTTATGTATACGCGATACCATTTCCTCATCCACACAGTCGGGATTGGCATTGATCGCCTGATTAATCAAACGGAGATCCACGCCCAACATTTTTGAATTTTCGGAAATTCGCGTCGTATTATTAATAATCGTGTGTAATTCAAAAAGCGCGATATTTGGATCAACCAACGTTATTCCTCCCAGCACTCCCCGTCATCAGTAACACACAATACGGAATCATCAGGAAAATAAATACGCGTTACACACACACCGTCCACTTTTGTGATATTATCTGACCGACATTTCTCCCCACTTAGTACCTCATGCTCAGCCTGCAATTCATGTGCACACATAATGACCATATCGGCAAGATCGGATCCTTTACCACCATATTCAATTAGGGTGGACGACGATTCCACAAATTCACCGGCCATTGTGTTGATCAACATAGGTCATGCTCCTTACAATACGTCAAATTAATAGCGCATAACTGACGATTTGGCAATTTCATTTTAATTCCGTTCACATTCATATATTGTATTATAACGCGTTATGATGTGTTTGTCAAGTTGACGTTTTGTCACAAACATACTATAATGTCGTCATACGTAAGGGTAAATATTACCGTACGTATTGGACTTTTTTTAAATGATGCAATTTGGACAATATTTGTTAACTGAAATGGCCGGCATAGAAGAATTTGTTGCGCAATTTGATTTGGTGAAGTCGCGGTATGACCTGATTATCAAATCATTGCAAAAGGATATTGACACTCGCGAGATGGATAATATCATTAACAAAGCATTCCATCGCGAATTTAAGGCGACTAACCTCGATATTAAGGCTCCATCAAAGGCAGTAATGGCCAAAGGTGGTAAGGCCGTTATCCTTCATCGTCAGTATGAAGATGATGAAATGGAAATGACGGTCAAGATCGAAGCGGACGTCATTTATCATTTGTTCAAGGTCATTAAGGGATCCGCAGGCAAAGGCAACATCTACGTTTACGCAAGATGTTCCGCAAAGGCAAAGGAAATCAAGTCGAAACATTCGTGGGATTGTTACGAAGCATTTGATTGCGTAAGTGAAGAAGATGTTCGCAATATTCGCTTTTTCGATGTCATGAAGCAAAAATGCTTGGATGAGCGTCGTCTTCAGTCATATTCTGACGAAATTAACCTTCAAATTGCGCGCGTAAATGCGAAAGCCCAGAAATCTCAGGAAAAGGCAGAGATGATGGATCCGAAAAAGGTGCGTGCGAAGTTCCTTAATACTGCCAACACGGTCGAAAAAAAGGTTTTCGAAAACATCGAGAAAAATTACAAGGAAGAATTAATTCGCCGCAATGTGGAATATGTCAAGAAAATCAAGGCATATTATAATGAGGCGAAGGCCTTCGAATACCCGATGAAGATGGGTACAGGGCGCAACGAAAAATGGATCCACGACGCAAAGGAAGCCGTTGTCTTTAAGTATCAGGGGGATGCTTTCCTCGCCACGGTTGACCCTGATAAGGTCGCAAAGTGGACAGAGGCAATGGCCATCAACGAAATCGCCACGATCCTCAATGATGTCAAAAATGAAGGTGGCGATATCTTGGATATCGTATCCCAGGTACGAATTGGCAGAGGCGCAAGATTGAATGCGTGCTTCGAAACATCAAAGGGTAACGTGAACGTTATAACGTTCCCCGCGGCAATGTCAAGCATTTTTATGCGTCCGCATCTTCGTACAAAGATCACGCTCCTTAAAGGTAAATAATTAAACTTATTGAATTTATTGATTATCTAGCTAGATAAAGGGATTATAATCAAATGTCTTTTATTAGAAAAATAACAGAAGTACTTTCTGAGATGGACGAAAGTGCGGAATCAACATTTAATGTTGATAATCGTCTTGACGAGAATTATCCATCAAAGGTTAAGAGCGCGCTCACCAACAAAACTCTGAAGGTGATTGGTGATGTTTTGGCTCGCAATTATCAAATCGCAGTAAAGGATGCGGAATTCCGCGCGATCGATAACAAGAAATTGGCAAAATTGCCAAGAACGCCAAGAACTGCCGTTCCTGCGGAATATGAATTCATCATTGCATATATTCCAAAGGATGCCACAGAAGGTGAATTTGATGATGATGTTAAACCAGGTAGTGCCGTGATTGTACAGCGCGATCCGGATGCGATTGAAGGTGGGTTGACGTTAATTTACGATGTTAACGGTAAGCCTATGGTCGCAGGCTCCTTCAATCGTGCTTGGGATGAACCAGGTCATAATGGCATGTATGGAGATCGCAGAAAGCCAGTACCGTTGGCGCCAAAATCCAAGGACATGCCGCTGCGTCGTAAATTCACGGCATCAGAGCAAAATAGAATATGGAATAATATTAAGTCGCAGCCATCCGCAGTTGCATTTGGTATCCTTGCAGATCGGAAGGCCACGAGGAAAACCCAGTTGGATCGTAGAGAGAATCGCGTAGATCAAAATAGTCTGGCGAAAAAGAACAATTGGGATAACAGTTCGGATTTTGAACGCGCCATGCAAAAGGTCTTCTATACGGAGAAGAGTAAGGAAGAAGCGTTTAGGGTGCATAGCGCATTCGTTAAGAATCTGAGCAAGGCGACCTCGAAGATGGAAGATACAGTCAAGGAATTGCAAAAGAATATCAACGCATTCGCAAACATTGACTTTAAGAATATCAAGCAAAGTGATTTGGAATCCATTGCTGCGTTTAAGAAATCAGCCAAATCAGTACATGGGTTATCCTCTTCGATTGCGTCTGCGTGTGAACAATATTCCAAGATTCTGGGCCCACTCGATAAGGACGCTTGGACTCCTGTTGGTGTCGAAGCCACACTTCGTGCGATTAAGAAGGGCAGAGAAGCGGCAGATAAGGCAATTATCGATTTGCATGATATAATGAACGAAGATTAATTCCTTTCTTCTTTCATAGTTTCGTGATAATGGCCACTTTAGGTGGCCATTTTTATATCGTTAAATAGATGAGTTTATTGTGCATACTATCATGATTTCGTTTGAAGAATATATCCTAAACGAAAAATATTCACCCGATATGCTCAAGCATATTAAACGGGCATATCTTAAAAGACTAGGTCATCTCCTTGCAGATAATTATAAAATATCGGTCGAAAATAGTGAATTCGTCAGGATACCAAATGATGAGCTCAGGACACTCAAGGTAAGGGACTCTGACAAGTATGCATTTGTGGTACTTGTGGCACAAGAAACGAATAAAAATAACGATGCCGTCATGTATAGTCCGGTTAATGGAAATATTATGGTGTTGGCGAGAAGCACAACTGAAACTCGGGATGGTAGTAAAAGAACCCCGTACCGTATGTACTTTATCGTGGAAAATTCATCAGGCGAAATAGTAACACGTACCCCCAAGAATGACACGCGGGTAATGTTGGCATTATGGGAGGAGTGGAGAGATGCCGATGTTTATGCATATGGTATTAAGGCTGCATCCATCCGAGGTCTTAAATCGTTTAGGGATAAAAATGCCAGATTAAAGGATTCATTGGAAAAGGATCCATACACAAAGGAATCCCAGCTGGATCGTAGAACACGCGAAAAAATAAATGCCAAGTTTAATGCGGAGGTTGCAGATGAAGCCACACGCAAAATGGCAAAGGCAGTGAGGATTGCGGGAGATGCCATACAACGTTGCATGAATATGATGACAGATGAAAAGGATCCAGAGAGGGTAGAAAAGGCCTTCGCAAATTGTGGGAAAGTCATTACTAAATTCGGCGAATTGGCGAAATATATTAACGATATTCGCACCTCGCAAAATAAATCATCGATGGACGGCGTCAAAAAGCGATTACAGGAAATCGATCAATTATTAAACATCTAATACGATAAGGGGCGATGCCCCTTTTTTGTTTGGTTGTATTATTGTTTAACCTCCACCAGCAACATCATGAAACCATTTTATTTGTATAAGACAAATGGCAATATCGAATATTCCGCTCAACAAGTAATAGAGTTAGGGGATAAAGTATTTTTAATTGAATCCAACAAATTCGTTAATTCGACAGATATAGTCAACGTAGGTGAAAATTTTTACGATATAATCGGTAATGATTTTTATGTTATGATTGTTATCGACAGATTGTCGAAAAATATTACGGCGTCATATGGGGCATTTAGTTATTGTCACTCGCTGCATTATTATATGAATGGTGACGGTCTTTATATTAATATATCATTACATGATTTATTAAATGACATTAAAATAACACCAACATTGGATCCTGATGGGGCAAATGAATTTGTCAGATACGGTTTTACGTTGGGCAACAAAACGTTAATAAAACAAATTAAAAAAATCCCAGCTTTACAAACTGCAGAATTCATCAACAACGAGGTAAAAATTTCAAATAGTTTGTATACTAAAAGGGGTAGGGCAAGGGGCTACATCAATAATTTGGAATGTTCGCTACCTGATGTAAGCACTAAAATTTTAATCCCTTTGTCTGGAGGATACGATTCAACATTATTGGCATATTTGCTACGAAACCATGTGGATAAAGTGGCAATCACGGTAGGTAGTAAGGATGACCCCGACAGCGAATTCCCCAATGCAGATAAGACTGCAGAAAAGCTCCACTTTGTCCACGAAAAAATATATTCAAATGATCATTGGATAGAAACATTCCCGCAGATAGTGGATATCATGGAAGATGAAATGTTTGATCCCGGTGTTTTTCTCTGTTTCGCATTTGTATCCCAAATCAAACAACACAAGCTTGATGATCATGTTCTTATAACAGGTGACGGGGCAGATCAGATATTAAATCAGAATTTTTTCACTAGTGATATTGCAAATATTCCCAGTCGAAGTAGATATACTATGGGATTTTGGGCCAAAAATCCAAAACATTGCCTGTATTATTTGATTGTAAAAAAGACTGAATGGATGTTGAGAAACGAGGATATTGCATACGCAATGCCCTTTATATCAAAGGAATTTTTAAATTATTCCAGAATTACGACACATTCGGAAAACAAACTCGAATATAAACAATTCGTAAAATCCTATATTCCTCGAGATATCGGCGATGCGTTACGCAAACGGGGTGGTCTCGTTGATGAAAAATATTTTATCAGCGATAAAAATCGTGATGTATTTTTAAAAATATTGGATAAGCCAAAATTCGCGAATTTATTTGCCAGCAAAAATACATCAAATGAATCTGTAAGAAATATAATATACAGGATGTATGTGGTGCTCTTTAATTATATTTTCGTCGAAGGTAATAAGGTTAAACAATTCGACGATATATTAAAGGATCTAATATAGCATTAACCCCTCGTTATGAGGGGTTAATTATTGGTTGTCATTCTTTTAACGATGTTAGGGATGGTATTTCATGCCAATACAAAATTTGATCCCAATAATAAACGGTTTTGGTATAAGGATCCATTAACTGATATTCTTTTGGTATACAACGCATAATATGCACAACATCAGGCGTATCCTTAAGTCTCACCAAAATATCGCGTGACTCACCTTCGCAAATATTGTTGTAATAGTAATAATCAGATAATCTCACGCTTTTAACGACGTTCCACATCACGAACTCCCAGACCATCCAAAACTTCATCAATATATGCTGGTACCGCATCCACACCATCAAAAACGCGTTCCGACGTCGCCGATAGTACCAACGCAGAATACATGGATGCTATCCAAGGCTTTTCTGGGACATACTCATATTTGCGCACGATATGATTTTTGATGTCGTGATACTTCTTTATAATGCAATCAGAAATATCTGCACTTTTACCATCATATACGGTGATTTCAAGTTTCTCCGTGCCGATAATGATTTCGACATCGTTGCCTTCGATGCAGATTTCCAATTGAATTCTGCCGTCCGCAAGAGGGAACACCTCGAAATTTTTATGCTTTGTATGGGTAATAACGTTTTTCGCTATATCGATGGAAGCATACAAAATTGGATCAGATGAATATCCATTCCAATTTGGGCCCATTTTTGCGAAAAACCGCAGTTTTCCTAAATTCAATTCAGTATTGTCAATCATTCACATATCCATTATAACATCGCCAATCAGGAAAGGCAAAACACAATAAACAACGGCAATAATGCGACAACAGCAAATATCGCAGTTGATAATACCGCGCATACGAAAAGCCCAAACGCGATTAACATCAACGCGGTACGTGCACCCTCACTCATACACGGAGAACTGCCACAGTCACGCAAGACTACCTCGACGAAATTCCGTGAAATTCATCCTTGACACCAACATCAAGACGGCCACCACGTTCAATGCCCGTCTTTGTCGCGACGTTCATAAGGAACTTAAATTCCTTCACGAAGTCAAGGCCTTCTCTCTCATCCTTGTACTTTTCGTTAAACTTCTCCATAACGAAAAGACTCCAGCGTTCCATGTCGGATTCGTTTTTCGCGATTATATTGGATGGTGAATTGATGAGCTTATCCACTTCACCCAATTTCTCTTCCATGTATACGCTGGATGGTGTGGTACACGCCTTTTTAAGATCCTTTACACGACGGGCAAAAGTCGAATGCGCACGTTCAGCTTCCGCTTTGAGGGCCTTAATAGCCATCACCGAATTAATACAAAGCTTAAACGACTTCAAATCTTCGCCATCCAATACATCAAAATAATGCTTTGTTGCCATGATGTTACGATCCTCAATTTCAATTATCCAATAAGGACGTTGATATCAATATGACCGCCATACGTCAGTGGCGCAGAAATACGTGCTTCATTATCGTGATGATCGCTGGGGAGTTTTTCATACGAGCCGCGGATATCTATTTGGGCAAGCTTCCATTCGCCATCAGGTGCATTCTCTCGCTTGTGATGCAGGCAAGCAATCGATTCACCTTGAGATGCGCGGCGCCAATCGTCAAAAAACTCAGGTGCGTCAATACCGAACACCGATTCAAAAACATCCGATACGCGTTTTGCAAGTTCCTTAGCTGCTGCAGAAAATTGGACATTGATCTGGCACCCACTCTTTTTAAACGAATCGCGATCAGCGTACTTATCAATAAACGGATCACGGTTCGTTTTTACAACAGCGAATTTATCAGATAATTCACCAGAAAGCTTTACAATAAGTGTATTCGCCACAGTTTTAACCGAAAAATCATACGACTTAAAAACGGGCTTAAGCTTATCAGCCATCAGCTTTTTAATATCGTCAACGGAATCAATTTTTAGGCCACCAGGGAGCTTCGTCGTTGATTCCATGAGTGATTCTACCATCGAGGTAAAAGAAATATCTGTCATTTTAAAATTGATCGTTATGAATTAAACTATTTATTGGACGGGTGTATTCATTTTCCCAAAAGCTGATACAAATATTTTTGCGTATACAAAAAATTTCTTCCACCATGTTCTCGTGTTTCGCTGGCAAACATATCATTGCCTCGTTTCCAACTAAGCGGGCGTATCCATTGTTTGCCGTCCTTTGAAAAACAATATGGATTGGAAATAATACGAAAATGAATTGGAAAATCCCAATCGTCGTTAAAGATTATCTTATTTTTAAGATATTGTCTGGACTTAGATCGGAAATTGGCATGCCATCCCTTCTTATCGTTCTTTTCAGATGTACTGACACTAATTGAACAAACAGGGTGTTTCTTATATGATCTGGACATGGCACACCTTAATTTTTTGGTGCCCGGGGCGGGAATCGAACCCGCATGCCTAAAGCGGCGAAGGATTTTCATACCACTATAACTTTCGTTACCATTACTGTTTGTGGTCTGGACTTTACCTTGATCTTCAACATTACTTGGTCAGATCCCTTCCGTCAAGTCTCTACACCTTCCAATTTCTTGGCTTGGCTCGGTATCATCATTTTACAGACTTCACCGACTTTGAAAGGTTCTACTCACACATTTCGGTGTGGCACTCAAATTGATTTAAGTCCTTTGTGTCTACCTATTCCACCACCCGGGCGTAATACTACTTATCGGTTAAATTGCATCGAGAAACCTCGCCCATGCAAAATTCATATCACTGCCACATTCGAACTTCAGATGTTCATTACCCTGTCCATCAATCTGAAACCAAACGCGACCATCGTCCTCAACATGGAGAGATGCTGCCTTCGTCCATCGAGCAGTATGAACCCAATACTTGACAGATGTATCCGTGGGAATATCATGCACCGGATCGTGCCACATACTACTCGTCTTGCGAAGACTCTTTGCCATATTACTTCTCCTTGTGAAGTCTCTTTTCCTTTGCGCCCCGATATTCATCGATCATAGAATCGGGGCGCAAAGCGCACAATCTCTTAAACCAAGTTTGGTGATTTTCAGAAATACTATCACAAACCATACCGTAAATTGTGGTGTTCAATTCTTCGGTCATCTTCTCTGGTTCGTAATCAATATCTCCCTCACCATAGATCCAATTATAATAGAAGTACCAATAATTGTCAAGCTTCTCAAATGCGATGATCTGCGTATTTTGGTACAGACTCACCTTGACATGATAATGCCAGGGCAAAGCATTAATCATTACACGCACAGCAATTTCCATCGCAATCTCGTCACCATTATCAGTGCGATTAACTGCATAGATGTCATTATCGCTCAATACCACGGAAATAGTATCAAATTTCACGGAATCATTGAAGGACGGCAACGCCGGGCGAATTATTCTTGCCCAGTGGGTATATGCGTCATAAGGGTCGTCGAGCATATCCTCTATGTCGACTACCTTGTGATGATCCTCGCTTTTAAATTCGAGTTTCCCGTTACGTTTTACGCGTAAGGTATAACACACAAACCTAGGTGCATCCATAAGCACAAGACGGCAAAAAACATATGCGCCTTCCTTATCCGGCAGGCCTTCTTCCTTAATACTGTGCCAAATGAGCTCGGTCATAATTTATACATCCAATCTGTAATCATACGGAGCGTACTGCTTATCAGGATCCTCAGCATCGCGCCAACGATCATCAGCAAATTCGTCGATTGTGGCTTTGGAATCAACCTTAACAAGGTGATTGACGTCGTCTAAAATATTTTCGCATAACCGAAGAATAACTGCACGCGGCATTTCGCATACCTTTACGTCGTCACTTAAATCATTATAATGGCTCATTTCCTTCCTCGCTCTGGAAATAATAGGTAGTTGCGCACTAAACACGCTTTTTGTCGCGACATCTAACCCACTGCATTGACATACATTATTTGCAAAGTGTTCATAAAAATTTAATGCAATTGCTGCAATCTTAAGATCATCAATGTTAAATGTAGCATGAATGCGTTTATCAATGCTCCGTGTATTTGCTTGTGCGCACGTTCTCTCGGATGCAGCATTCAACGAAGCATATTTTGTAAAATTCCATCCAGGGAAACCCGTAAGGATACCAAGGTCCACACCTGCAATTGCACATTCCTTCCACTTACGCAAAAACACATAATCCAGGTTTTCGCCCGCGCGAATAGTGCCATCTGCAAGAAGATGTTTATTGGGTATCCAAAGCGTTTGCTTGGTGTGGTTGATATAATATTGCTTTGCCTTTTTATGCAAATAAGCAACACGCCAGACCAAGGTTAGGCATATACCCTGATAATATTGATCCTGCACATTTAATGTATTGGGGCTTGGCATTGTCATACTCATTCAGAAGACATGAGCCTCGTTGCCTTAATCAGAAAAACTGATACCTTACCGACAAGATAAAGAATAAACAATACGTTAAACGTTTGCATGCATTCTGCGATGATTTGCAAACATTGTAGTTCAGTCATTTCTTCCATGGCAATACCTCACATTCGTAATATCATTATAGTGCAAATTTAACCGACTATCAACAAAAAACCCAACAATGTTGGGTTTTAAATTGGTCCGCCCGGTAGGACTCGAACCTACAACCGACGGTGTAGAAGACCGCTGTTCTATCCAATTGAACTACGGGCGGGAAAATGGCGGCGAGTGTAGGATTCGAACCCACGGGGCCTTTTAAAGCCCGACCGCTTTCAAGGCGGCTCCGTTAAACCGCTCCGGCAACTCGCCTTATTCCTTACATTTTATAAGTGTCCTTATAATATACCAAGGTCAATCCATCCTTTTTGATATCCACAGTTAATCCTGGAAATTTTTCGGCGAAATCAGGAAAAGGATTTCTGCTATCAAATTTCTCGGTAATAAAATGAATACCAGTTTTTGAATAATTGATCCAATAATTCGTCCCGACAACCGCCTCAAAATACTCCCGGAGCGCTTCCTTCTCATCATTTGTAATCGTATGATCGCTATCTACATCGACGACCCAACGCTTCGCCCTGGATTGGTGGTATGCAGTAAACGCATGTAGCATCAAGGCATTTGGATTAACACATGGGTTATCCATACCATCCAGAAGAGTTTTCATCAACTCCTTGAGACATGCCCTTTGATTGCGGACCTGCGGAAGGAAATACGCACGCGCATTAAATGCCTCGCACATCTTACGCATAATCGGTTCGGCTTGTAGCACGTCATCCAAGGATTTGCAAAAGAAAGCACGGATCAACCTACGCTCATCGTTGCTTCGCATCGCATTGCGCACTTCTTCTGGAAAATCCTTTCTTCTCCGAATCACAGTAAACACGTACACATCATTCGGATCGGAAAAATCGCAGTGGGCGATCACATTCGCAAAATTATCAACTGTCATCACATTCCCCACTGTTTAAAAATCTGGTGCCCGAGGAGGGACTCGAACCCTCACGCTGATTAGGCGACGGATTTTGAATCCGTTGCGTCTACCAATTCCGCCACTCGGGCAAAGGAAAATGCTGATTCTTAGTGGCACGGCTAAATCAGCAAACTACCGTAGGAGGTCTCAACGCCACCTGTTGTCCATGTATTTGGTAGGCCCACCTGGACTTGAACCAGGAACCCAGCGATTATGAGTCGCTTGCTCTGACCAATTGAGCTATAGGCCCTTAAAACCTGTAATCCTTCTCAATTTGTAATATGTATTATAGAGCACTTTCTTCCAATTGTCAACACTTACTTACTAACCGTGTTATGACGAGGTTGCTTGTGCTCTCAACCAACATATGTATATTATATGGCAGCGGTCAGTCGATGGCAACGCCTACACAACAAGCTTTGCATAAATCGACTTTAGCCCAGGACACCCAGTTTCGTCCCATTGTAGCTGGAAGCAATCGCCGCGGCAATACTCAAAGAATCTGCAAGAATAGCAACCAAGCGATCTCTGTTGTTCAACGCTGGTCAGTTTTGACGGATATATTTTTACTGTTTTGATATTATTAGGAGCATAGTCTGCTGTGTTTGGACAACCAGCTATTGAACCATCAGGATTAATGGTAAACACTGTCCTTGTGCAGTTTCGGGCCCTACATCCTAAGAACACGCCATGGAGACTGTGATATATTGACTCAAACAATGTGACCTCTATGTCATATTGTTTATAGCAGTCAAATGCATCAGACATCCAGCTATCTATGTCCTTGTTCTTCGGTCGAAATGATCCATTTGCAGCACGACCGGTGTTCGTGATACGTTCAAACTCAACACGATTTATTCCTAATTGCTTAAGATATTCAAATATCTGTCCCGGAGTGTAGTTTGTTAAAAATACAGGTGTTAAACATATTGTAGGCTGAACAGTAATACCACTATCAATGATGGTTTTTACATTATCTTCCCACAATTGTTGTTGTTTGTTTTTGAATCTTATCAGGTAATCCCAGCTTGTCTGTATAAACCGTCTATCATCGCCAAATGGTTTCATCTTGTTGAACAAACTGATGATATCGTCGTTTAGATTATAAACTAAATTTGACGTGATACACCAATTGACATATGGTGTCGAGTCAACCGCGCGATGAAGTTTATCTATTGGATACAGTAATGGTTCTCCGCCGTGCAATTGTCCATTAACGTGATCCTTTGAAGCCAGATTGTTAATCCAATTAATTGAACGATCTAACACATCATCGTTCATTGTATCCTTACCGTTAACAATTGTATGATAACAGTGAGCACATTTTAGATTACATTTGTTAGTAGGTTTTAGATAAACTGTGTACATAATCAAAAAATATCTTCAAATGACAGTCTACATTATTTCTCATAAGATTTATACACTTATGTGGACATGATCTAAAATAACTACACGAAAAACACTGTTTGTTTTTGATATACGTTTTCAGATCTTCGGCAAAATCACAACATGGTTTTTGCACCATACCCTGAACAATAAAAATGGCAGGACACGAGCATCCTATACCATGTTTCACAGTTGAATCTACTAACGACTGCAAGGATAAAATTGCTGGATAGTGTTGTTGGCAGAATATCAGGAACTCTGCTAGCAACTTTTCATCAACAGGCGAATCGTTGTTTATTGGATGATAATAGTCGAATACAATACTGTAATTGTGATATAGGAAATCAAACGTACTATCACCATCAATTATAGTACGAATGTTTTGCTGCGTCAACGTAACACCAATCGTTATATCTATTCCGTGCGCTTTGTAATAATCTATGTTTCGGAGAAACGTTTGTTTTTGGTTCTCTGTTGCAAATCTTCCAACAGAATCATACGAACAATTTAGATGTTTGATGTTGTGTTTGTTTAGGAACTGGAGCACTCTTTCCGTTTTTGTGTGCACACAGTTGCTCGCAAACAGAATATTGCTTTTCTTGTTATACTGGGAGGAGTATTCATTTATTGCTCCTACTAGTGTATCGTATTGGTCGAATGATTTAATTCCATCATGAAACAACTCGCCGCCATATATCATTACATTGATTGTTTGTCTATCCGTTAACCGATATGTTTCATTCAGAGCTTGTATTGTAAGCGCAATAGTATTTGCGCCTAAACCACTTCTTTTCTGATATCTCTGTAAACAAAAATCACAATGCATATTGCATTGGGTAAACAAACATATGGACACTTCCAATGGCGTAGAAGTGTCCAAGAACGGATGGTGTATCCTGATGATATCCTTTACCATGTTATCGCTAACTTATCGATCAGCGCCTTTCCATCTTCACTTCGTGACTGATTGACAATCCAGATTAACCAGAATACATTAATCTTGTCCTTGAGTGCTTCAAACATATCCATAAAGTTAAACAGGCCATTATCGTACCAGTTGTTGATAAATTCCATACCTTGTTCAACTGTCTGACATTTGCTAAACTCAGCAATTTGCAGAATAGTTGTTTTGTCTGCTTTCGAAATCAACTTTGGATACTTCTTTACTACATCATCAAATAGTTGTTTAACCTTATCTATGTTATCCGTTGACGTATCGATCCATCCGTAGTTGTTTATGATTTCAAATAACTCAGTTTGACGCAGATTTGCAATCTCAACATCAACTAGATTATCAACCAAGTACGAATTGATCAGTCCAATTGCATTATCAATAAATGCATAACTTCCAAATCGATGCATTCTGTACAACACATCATCAACCATAGTCTTGTGTGTTGAGATTGCAGAGCAGAATTTCAACTCGTTACTGATGAATGGTTTAAGTTGATCACGAAGATACGATTTATCTCCAGTAAAACTGGTTGCATTGAAAATCTCGACGAATTCGTCGTGGGTTAGTGATTTAAAGTTTTCGATTGCAACTTGCCTTGGCAATGCGTGAAAATCAGTATATCCGTGTACCTGATACAAGCAGTAAAAATAGTATTGCTTTAGGGATAGATCATAAATTGTGTATACGAGATCCGGATCTGGCTGATCGTATAATAACTTAAACCACTTGGATACAATTATTGCATATGAGCTGATATCTGCGTAAATTTCATTATACCCAGAAAAATTACGAAACATAAACTCAAACAATTCGCTGTCCGTAGCACACTGATACTTCGCCATCAGCTCATTATAATTTTGGCTGTAGATTGAGTTCTTTAGTTGAACGTTGCTATCTAAAGATGAGGTATCAAAATCATAGTCTGTTAATGAAGATACGATTACTGAGTCAAAATCGGCAGCAGAAAACTGAATATCTGGATACAAGATACAACGTTTAAACAGGTGAAACATTTTTGTTATCCTTGAATGAGGTTACTGTGTCCCAACATAAAGCGACTATAATATTATTATCAGTAAAAATTAACTGTGCAAGGCTGCGCTCGTCATATATTGGTTGGGTGAATTGTAGATCATACCATACAAAGTCCGCTGGATTAACTGTTCCATAATACTGCGCAAAATCAACATAGTTGGTTAGCAGTGGTAAGTTAACAGAAATAGATGAAGTTTGAATGTGTGGATATTGGTCTATATTAAACATTCGATCATTTGCGTTTTTGTTGTTTGCTTGGTCAAAACATACCAACAAAAACAACATGATACTGTCCATGAATTGAGCCGATGTTTCAATTAGATCGATGTGGTCAGATATCCACTTATTTGCTTCTGACTTATCGAAGATTCCATAGCAATCCACTTCAATACGTTTAAAGCACATCAATAGTGCTGCTACCGTTTGAAGCATTTGATGTTGTTCAAACAGTTTCAGAATTTTGAAATATTGTTCAATAACTGATGATTTGATTGAATAATCACATCCATGAAAATCAAACTGAACATTCATTCCTAGGTTTGAAATGTAGTATAGTAGATTCTCTTTGAGGTTGTGATAGCTATGTAAAACATCAATTTGATAAATCTTTGACGACATCGATTCGTCGTCAATAAACTTCCACAACTCATCGTCTGCTAATGGCAGAACAATCTTATCCATATTATATCTTACCTTGTGAGTTATCTACGAACACGTGATCCGTGACTACTGTGACTTGTATGAGTGTAAAATGTCACTGTCTGTGCAACATTTGCTCGACAGCTTTGCCATCTACTAAGCAATGTTCTACATGCATTAGAAAAATCAGAGTCCTTAATGACCCTTGACGGATACAATCCTAATGCACTCGGACTGACGTCACTAAGGCTTTGGCGAAAGTTGTTATTCATCAATGCATATCCAGAATACTGGGTGATAACAGCTGAGCTATCTCCTGTGTACCTGCGTATAACATTGACTTGTCGAATTCTTGTACAATGTGTGTTAATAAAAGAAACTATTGCGCTTACCAAACTTGCGCAACTTATGTTTCCCGAAGGAATATTACCAGGAGGAAAACCACTCCAATCTTTTGAACCATAGTTCCCCGCCATATTGTCCCCCCAGTATCCTGAAGGAGCCGTTGGGTAATCGCCAGAATGCCACGAATAACTAACATTATTCAAGATCAGAGAGTTAACGCTACCAGCAGCACTATCTTTGGTTATCACGCCATAAGCCATTGTATACGTTCCTTATACAGATATATGCATTATGCACTGAATCACATGTGTCGATATTTATTGCTGCAGTATCGAGCTTTTCTGGACATACCGCGCACAAATCACACATCAAACACTGATATTTTACTACGTTCTTTTTAACGGCATTACACAAAGATTTCAGTTCATCTAGCGATTTAGCAAATTCAAGTCTAGTTCTACCATCATCACAATAATTAAATACGGCATACCCATATGGGGTTACCATAATATCTAATTCATAATAATAGTCTGATTGGGGATGCAGAATCTCGTCGATGTTATGAATCGTATATGTGTAGTTATGTAAGCTGTATCTAGTATACACGTTCGCCAAAAACTCAAAGTATTGGCTAGGTGTAATGCAGCTAATTCTATCATTATATACTGTGGTTTCGAACCTATTGAACGAAACCGTCTTTGGATCAATTTTCTGAAAGACGCCAAGTATATCATCAATGTTGCATTTGATGACGTTCTTTGTTACCACAGTCGACACGCTACAGTTGTTTCTAATTGTTCGATCAATCCTTGATACTAACTCCAGCGTTCGATCGTTAAACGGTCTTTCCGTGTTATAAGATACAACTAACATCTCATCTCTGATATTGTCGTTGATCCATTTGACGTCATCATCCGTATTGATATTCGTCAATACGCCCAAAGTACGCCCTCTGGTATTTCGGACATATTGTCTGGCAAATAGCAACAGCTCACTTGCATATGATTTTGGTAATGCCATCAAATCACCGCCATTACCAAGCGACATCGAGTATATGTTATTCCCTAAGTCGCTGCCAAGAACATCATCAATTAACTTCTTTGCGTATCCCAGATCGAGTACAGTCTTATCGTTATTCATTGTCCGATACATGCAATATCTACAATGCTTTTCGCAATAAAAGCTGGGGATTATCAGCAGATTATATCTCATAATGGCGTAACTAAATCATCACCAAAAGCATCAAAATACTGATGGGGCAGACTACAACAAACTCTCCTCGCTTTGCAATGATTGCACTTCTCTGGTAGTTTATATTTCGATGTGTAGTTTATTATATCTAGGTGCCTATTTATACACGGGGGAACAGATTGAACATCATACTTTGTTAATAAATGAGGATTAACCAAGTCACCTTGATTCAGGAAATAATCATCTGAACCAGGGACAATGACGATATTGTTGACTGACTTAGTATCACGCAGCGTTGATACTAAGTCATCCACAAAGTCAAAGTTTCCCAAGTACACTTCTACAACGACACGGGTATTGCTATCAACCTGATCAATGATTGTATTGTATAGGGTCACTCCAGGACCACTGTATTGTCGAAATCTATAGTAATCGTCTATTGCAGGAATATCACTGTACAACTTTATTGTATTCATCGAACAGCTCAACAAATGGACACTGCTGATTTGCAAACACTCTAGGACACGGTTTAGGACATCTTGTAAAGTGTCTGCACATTAAGCATTTATGGTTGGCAATATATTGTTTCTCACACAAATCATGATCACAACATTGGGAGTACTTTCCGTTATGTATCGTAAAGGATCTGTGACAGAATTTCCGATGTTTGTTATAATATTGCTTAAGGTCACCTATAAACTTGTCAGCAGGATATTGATCATTAATGAAACACAAAAAACTGCTATACTGTGACATTGGCAGATAATCGTTATCATGTGATTTGCCATCTTGTCGTTCGTAGTAGCCAATATAGAACGGATGATTGTCTAATATAACGTCACATTCTTTGCTACCATTCTGTATCACAACAACGTTTCGTTTCGTTGCAACTATTGAAACAAAGTATGGTATTTGTGATTGTTTGACTCTATCAATGTTTTTGAGCCATAAGTTACGTACTGCGCCAGATTTAAACCTTCCATAAAAGTCATAGCTGCAATGTAGCTCTCCATTTGTTTCAGACACAAGATTAATCACACGATCTATTTTCTTGTATATCAGATTAGTCATATATGATACGGACAGAGTCGATCCAATATCATTACACAATTGTTTAATTCTATCCATATGATACTTGTATCTTGATATTACAGAATTACTATAACAATCTAAGAATATCTCACCACCCATCAACACAACATCCGTGTATTGCTTGTGGCATGATTGAATCAGTTGGTAAGCGCAGCGAAAATCGTTGTCTATTGATTGTTCTGTTATTGGTGTGTCGTTGAACTTTCGATTGCCGACCACAAAACAGAAATCACAATTTAGATTGCACTTTGATGATAGTATGATCGTAATCTCAAGACGATTTGTTGTGTCGCTTATTATAGGAATCATGTATTAGTTTTAACGCACGTTTGTATTGGCAACTTTCTGATCGTAATGCAATATCCCGTTGAACCCTTAGGCAACCAAACCCACACAATCTATTATATTCGCAGACAAAACACTTATTTCTCGTGATAATATCCCTTACCATGCAAATCTTATCGCAGCATTGTAGGTTGGTATATTGTCCATGTATCTCAAACACAACATTTCCGCACCGATCAGGAACACTTGAGTTTACTCGAGTTTCATAGTATTGATCAATCACATTTGGATAATTTTCATCGAACCACTTAAACCATTGATAAATCAGTTGTGGGTCAAATACTCCATATCGCGGGTTCCGCATATTGCTTGTGTCAAGAAAGTTGAAATCTACTTCACAGTTGTTGCATACCCAATCAAACACAGTACTTTCATATGTATTTGATGTTTTAATTGTCAATAACTTATCGTAGTTGAACTCGTGTATTACAGTTATTACCGATGGTTTAATTCCATGGCTGAATAGGTATCGAATGTTATCAAACCATCGCCGCAGTTGTGATTGTTTAGTAAACCTACCATCTAAGTCAAAACTTGTTACTACTTCGTCACACTCGTTAAACAACTCCAACCAACGATCTATATTATTATAGACGAGGTTTGTTACTAATTCAACAGTAACGTTTTTATTGACTAACTGATCAAGATTTCGTATTGCCTTGATAGTATCGATTAACTGATCGCGATAGTGGTCATCGAACTTATCCTGTAACAACTCACCTCCACAAAACGTTATCAATACATTATTGGACGTTTGCGTGCAGGCAAGTTGGGTTATCTGCTCAACGACGTTGTCCCACGTTAACCCATCTTTTCTAAGTGTTCTATCCTTGCCTTGCAGACAAAACTGACACGCAAGATTGCATTCCGTAAACGGGATTACCTCGAACTCGACGCAGTCCGTCAACAGCATCTTATTTGCTGGTGTTAGATTGACTATCGGTATTAACTTTTCTACAGACATCCTGTAATCTATCAACAGCATCACACATTAAGTCGCAATATGACTGATCTGCTAGTTGCTGTGCCTCATATATCTTAACTTTACACGTATTACACCAATCAAAACATCTACACATCAAACAATCCGGTTTTACTATCTTGTATTGATTGACCCGTGTTATATCAGAAACACGATCACGACCGACAAAATGTATTATGTTTTGCTTTTGATGAGTCTGAATATCTATTGAGCACCTAGAAACTAGCCCATCAGTTGTGATTACAGCAAACCCATCGTTACAATGGTGAATAAATGGGCAGCTCTTTTCCGCATAGTGATTGGTCACTAAGTTATATACCAACTTACTATTTTCTTCCCAATCGGTCAATCCGTTTTCTATGATATCTGCATAGATGTTTAACATATCAGGCCATCTAAAGCAATTATCGCTTTTTCCGGCAATAAACAATGGATTGATTTTACAAGTTGTGTTTAATTGTTGTGCCAGTTTAACAGTTTGTATGGCAGTATGTTTGTTGTTGTCATCTATTACTGCAATAAATGGCAAATCTTTACCAACGAGTTGTTTGAATTTGTTATACACATCAACAAACATGCTCTCTGTGTAGATAACATTTTTTGTTATTCTTCTTGCCGATCCATATTGAAACGATGTGCACACGGAAACATCGTCACGCCTAAAGATATCCGACCACTTATCTGGCCTTTTATAAAAGTCCCATAAGTTAGTCGTAAATCCATATTGATTGATGTTGATGTTGTTATGTTCAATCCAATCAAACAAGGAAAGATATTTCTCTGGCGATATTAGTAATGGCTCACCACCTTCAAATATCAATTCATTAAAACTGTCAACCGCATACTTTGATATGAAATTCTTCAATACCTCAATATTGATGTTTGTTCCAACACTGATCTTATCCGCACTGCAGAATGTGCAATCAAAGTTACACCGCGTTGTTGTCTTTACGATTAATTGCATACAATCTATCTGATATATTCATTAGACCATGGCATTCGTTTGGATTAATATGATCAGCTAAACAAGACGTGTTGTATCTTGGGCATACTGCACACATCGTATTAAAATTGTTTATCTTCAGCTTAGTCAATACACTGTTGATTGATTTGTTCCAATAGAAATGTTCATAGTCCTCGCGAAACTCCACTATTCCAAATTCACCATATGGATTTATAAACACATTGCTGTCGTTTTGGGCGCTAAACTTTCTATCAGCCCATATCTTAAAGTTGCCAACTATTGAAGTTTTGTGTTGAAGTTCCCAATCTAATACCTTGCTGATAAAATCACTATACTGTTTCTCGGATACATCATATGTCTGTTTGCTATGTAAGGATTTACTATACCTAACAAACTGAACATCAGATATACCCAAATTTATATAATACTGCATCAGTTGATCAATATCACGATCTAATACACTCGGGGTAACCACTGTTAATACTGATATAGATTTTCTCACATGGGGGTCAAGCAATAACAGATTATCTACTACTTTTGAGTTGATTGGTCTTTCGTCGTTTATGCTAGTTGCTATCTTAACTGTAGGAAAGTTATCCTTAACTATGCGAATCAGTGAACCTTTTGTTAGATTTGTTTGAACGTTGACATCATCTGTATATTTCAAACACATCGATAGCAGTTCTTTGATATATGAATCGTGGAGCAAAGACAACTCACCACCGAACACACTAATATCGGTAATTCGATTAATACCTGACACGGTGTTTAGCAACTGCCCAAGATTCGTTAAGTTGAGTACTGTATTGTCTTGTATCAAATCATACTGGTAACAGTATGGACAATTCCCGTTACACCTATACAGTGGTATGATTGATACTTGCATTGTTAATCTCAATGATATTCATTATTGTCTTATCAGGGCAAAACTCGTTTTTGTTTATCGTTGTTCCGAATCGTGGCGAACATCTGGAGTTGTATCTACACAGAAAACACTTTCGCGATTTCACCATCTGAATATACTCATTCTGCTTATCTGTTAATTTTGCCGGCTGATCGCAATAAATTGTATATGTGTATTCTGCTAGTCCTTCAGTTGACTTTGATAACAACTTAACACTACGATCATAAAACCACATATTGCATAACCGTGGATACCTATTGATTGCAAACTTGATGAACTCTGCATAGTCTTCTGCAGTTATTTTATAGTCATCTAAGTTCCTTACGTCAATATACGGTTCAACGTCAATGACATATCCCTCGTCATACAGCATATTAAACAACCGAACACCAAAACAATCGACTTGATTAATCAACAGATTCTTTGACTTCTTATCAATCACTGCAGCAAAACGAAGATCTCTTATTGATCGCAGTGCTTGTAAATTAGACAAGAATAGTTGTTTGTGAATTTGTTTTGTGAACTGTCCCTCAACATTTGCACTTGCTACTATCCCTAAATCTGGATACTTGTGTTTTAGAAACAGTATCTGATTTGCTTTGTGATGGACTAGGTTTGAAACTATATCTATGTGCACGTACCTGTTTGATTGTTTACAAGTTGAGTATACATGATCAATGAATTCGTCTAAAGCATTGAGATTCTCTTCAGGTACTGCATCGGCAAATAGCTCCCCGCCATATATGTCTAAGAACAATGGATAATCATTAGGGATGGTAGTCAGTATTGAATCTAACTGACGACTGCCGTTAGTATATGCTTTTATGTCAAAATCTATTACCTTTTGGGTTTCTTCACAGAACGGACACGATAGATTACATTTCGTGAATGGTATAAACACAACATCAAGTCTTTTGGCAAAATGTGATTTGATAAAATCGTTTAATCGCTTAGTCACAATATTAGTATCCGTCGTATCGATTGTTATTGTTTATACATAATGGTTGTTTGGCCTTAGATTGACTTTAACATCATCACTGTCAAATCCACATCAAATAAACCTCGCCTTCAATACATCGCTAATGTCTTCATCATTAATTAAAAACTCCATTTTAAAATAATGGCGTGTTTTTACCACGGAAGGCAATGTTTCTATTCTATCCATTACTTCCTTCAATATCGAATCGTAT